>WNFK01130765.1_pt1 | contig 11502 bp, 13 predicted proteins | sample 5400281 | NCBI WGS metagenome assembly WNFK01 (sample SAMN13153350, study PRJNA577476) | soil metagenome | isolation source: 20 cm soil on Douglas fir-dominated hillslope | place: USA:California | collected 2013-09-17
GCCCAGACGCCGCCGGATGGCCGGGTCCGAGATCTCATGCTGCAGCAGCTGCACGTGGCCGGACACGAGGTTGAGCGGCGTGCCGATCTGGTGCGCCACATTGGCCATCGTCTGTCCGACGGCGGCAAGCTGCTGTGCGCGGGTGGCGGTTTCGCGCAGCCGCGAGACGCTTTCGTACGATCGCACGAGCTCCACGTTGCGCTCCCGCAGTTCACCGGTCGCCGCAGCGACTCGTTGACTGAGGGAACGATGTAAATCGTCGAGCTCCGCGAGCATCGCGTTGAGGCCGTCGGCGACATCCTTCATTTCGCTGTCCTGTGTCACGTGCGTGCGTGCCCCCAGGTCGCCGCCGCGGGCGCGACCCATCACGCGATGAATCTCGTTCAGCGGCGCCAGCAGCAGGCGGCGTGCCAACAGGTTGATCAGCACCGCGAGCGCGAGCATCGCGAAGGCGGCGCCGCCGAATGCGATCAGTCCCGCCGCCCGCTGTAATTGCCTCACGGCGCCAAGCGACACGGCGACGGCTACCGCCCCCGTCACCGTGTCGCCCGCATGGGTCGGTACCGCGACGAACAAGCTGTCGGGCGTCGGCTGCGCCGTCACGGTGTCGCCGCGGGCGACGACGCCCTCCACGAGCGTTGCCGGCGCGGGCGCGACAACAGAGGTGCTGACGAGGGTTTCGGCGTGGCCGTCGATGGCGCGAAACACGGTAATCGAGCGCAGGTCCGGCGCCGCGTTCAAGAACGATTGCAGCACCGGCACGAGCGCGTCGGCGGCGATGGGCTCCTGCCTCAGCTCGATGTCGTCGGCGACCGCGAAGGCGGTGACCTCCGCGGTCTCCCGCAAATCGTTATCGAGCTGCCGCTGCGCGATGAAGGTCCCGGCGAACGTGATGAGCGTGATGACAGCCGCCACCGACAGCGTCACGTAGATCGTCAGCCGGGCGCCGAGCGCGAGACGGCGTGGCGATCGTGCTGCGGTGGGGCGATCCTGCGCGGCCGCGCCTGGCTCGGCCGCGGTGCTCACCTGCATGAAAGTCACAGTAGCAGAACCAGTTAGCGGATTACAGGCCGTCGAGCTGAGCGTGGCATCGCCTTTGTGCATTGCTCGACTGAATGCCAACCAGCGGCGCCGGGCGCCGGCTTATCAGGGGAATGCAGGAGGAAGTATGCGCACGTTTCGATTGACCGCCGTTGCTGCAGCGGCCGCGCTCGCGCTGTCGATGCCGGCGTTTGCGGCGCAGGCCAAGCCGGCGGCCAAGCCGGCGAAGGCCGCGAAGACCATGACCGTCAGCGGCACGCTGCAGAAAGTTGAAGGACAGGATCTGACGATCCAGACCACGAAGGGAACGGAGGACGTGATGCTCGCGCCGGACGCGAAGATCCGCCGTGCGGGCAAGACGCTGACGACGAGCGATCTCAGCGGCGCCAGCGGCTCGCGCGTCACCGTTCGCTACAAAGCAGGTGGCCTCGGCCAAGCCCGCAGCCGCCGCGAAGGGCACGAAGAAGTAGTCGACCGCCACGTCGGCTGCTGTACCACAACGTCTCAGTCGATCCTCCGTTGGCGGGGCACCCGCACCAGGTGCCCCGCTTTTTTCAGGTATCAGGTATCAGGTATCAGGGGTCAGGTGTCAGCAGGTTTCAGGTTCTAGCCTTTAGGCATCAGGCTTATCCCCACGAGCCGCACCCGGCAGCAGGATCCTGCCGGAGTTCCTCAACCGCGCCAAAAGACATTGCGATTTCTATAGAATCGCGAGATGGCCGCAAAGTTTGGGGTCGCCCTTCTTCTTGTGCTTATGATGCATGCCGCTGCGGCGGGCGCGCAGACGACGCCCGAGCCCATCAGATACACGCTCAGTTTTCCGGCGCCACACACTCACTACGTCGACGTGACCGCCGCGGTTCCCACGGGGCGCCGCGCTGATGTCGAATTGATGATGGCGGTCTGGACGCCCGGCTCGTACCTCGTACGCGAGTACGCACGGAACGTCGAGACCATCACGGCCTCAGGTCCGGATGGCCGTCCGCTCGACGTGGACAAGTCGAAGAAAAATCACTGGCGCGTCGCGACGGGCGGCGCGCCAACGATCACGGTGAAATACATTCATCACGCTCGCGGATCTGTCGCCGCGCCCGCATGAGGTCGTCATCAACCCGGCGCCAGGGTGGAAGCGATCGATTACCGCGCTGCCGCCGATGGGTGGCGGCGACCACCGGTATCGCGCGCCCGACTACGACACGCTCGTTGACTCCCCGATCGTCGTCGGCAATCCGGCCGTTTATGACTTCGACGTGGACGGGAAGAAGCATTCGCTGGTCGATGTCGGCGAAGGCGGTGTCTTTGACGGCGCTCGCGCCGCGAAGGACCTCGAAGCGGTCGTCAAGGAAGATCGGCGCCTCTGGGGATCGCTGCCCTACGACCGCTACGTCTTCTTCAACATGATCACCGAGTCGGGCGGCGGCCTCGAGCACAAGAACTCGACGGTGCTGATGACCAACCGGTGGGCCACGCGGACGCGGCGCGCCTATCTCGCGTGGCTGCAGCTGGCGAGCCACGAATACTTCCACGCGTGGAACATCAAGCGCCTGCGGCCGGCGGAGCTCGGGCCCTTCGACTACGAGAACGAGAACATCACGCGCAGCCTCTGGATCGCCGAGGGCTTCACCGACTACTACGCCGATCTCCAGGTCGCGCGCGCCGGGCTCCAGACGCGCGACGAGTATCTGGAGGACCTGTCGAACACGATCGAGCTGCTGCAGACGACACGAGAACTCGAACAACAGCTCGATCAGCTATTACACCAAGGGCACGGTCATCGCGTTCGTGCTCGACGCGAAGATTCGCAAGGCGACCGGCGGCGCGAAATCGCTCGACGACGTGATGCGCGCCGCGTATCAGAAATTCTCGGGGCCGAAGTGCTACACACCCGAGCAGTTCCGCGCCGTCGCCGAGGAGGTGGCTGGCACCAGCCTCAAAGCGTTCTGGGAGTCCGCGGTAGAAGGCGCCTCGGAACTTGATTACACCGAGGCGCTGGCGACATTCGGCCTGCGTTTCAAGTCCGCCGCGGGTGCGCCGGCCGACCGGCCGGCCAAGCCGTGGCTTGGCCTCAACACCCGAAACGACAACGGGCGGCTGGTGATCAGCCAGGTGCAACGCGACTCGCCCGCGGATGTCTCGGGTCTCAACGTTGACGACGAGATCCTGGCGATTGACGACTTCCGCGTGCGCGCCGATCGGCTGGAGAACCGGCTCGAGCAGTACAAGACCGGTGAAAAGGCGACGCTCCTCGTCGCGCGGCGCGAGCAGCTCATCCGCATTCCGGTCACGTTCGGCGGGGAGCCGGTGAAAGCGTGGAGGCTGGAGGTGTCGCCCGGGGCCAGCGAGATGCAGCGCCGCATGCTCGACACATGGCTGAGGGGTGAGCCTTCACGCGGAGCGTAGTCGAGGCGTGACGTCATGACCTTCGACCCCGAATACGTCTCGCGCGTGTTGCGCGAGAACTTCGAGGATGCGAAGGCGCTCTTCCTGTCGCCGCTCGTGGCGATTCACTACGCCCACCTGGTGATGCTCCGGCAGCAGGACATCATCGGCGCGGCCGATACGCGCGCGCTTCGCGACGGCCTCGACTCCATCTCGCTGTCCGACGTCAAGGCCGCTTCCTTCGATCACGCGTGCGAAGACCTGTTCTTCTACATCGAGCGCCTGATCGTCCAGGCGTGCGGCGACGACGTCGCCGGACGGCTCCGCGTCGCCCGCAGCCGGAACGACATCGACATGACGATGTACCGCATGCGGCAACGGGAGTTCATCGCCACGCTGGCGGACGGCGCGCTCGACCTGCGCGAGGCGCTCATCGACGTCGCGATGCGCAACCGGGAGACGATCTTCGCCGCCCACACGCACACACAGCCGGCGCAGCCCACGACGATCGCTCACTACCTGCTGGCGGTGATCGAACAACTGGAGCGCGACCACGTCCGGCTGCAGGCCGCGTATGCATCGACCAACAAGAGCCCGCTTGGCGCGTGCGCCATTACCGGGACGGGATTCCCGATCGACCGCGGGCTGACAAGCGACCTTCTCGGCTTCGACGAGCCGACCGGTAATACCTACGGCAGCATCGCCACCGTCGACTACCTGCTCGAGAGCGTTTCTGCCGCGCAGGTGCTGCTTGCAGGTCTGGGCCGCGTCGTCCAGGATCTGCTGCTCTGGAGCACGCGCGAATTCGGGTACCTGCGACTCGCCGACGGCCTCGTGCAGGGCAGCAGCATCATGCCGCAGAAGCGCAATCCCGTGGCCCTCGAGCACGCGCGTTCGATTACGAGCAAGGCGCTCGGCCAGGCCGCGGCAATCGTCACCACCGTTCACAACACGCCGTTCGGCGACATCGTCGATACCGAGGACGACCTGCAGCCGCTGGTGGCCTCGATGTTCCGCGACGCGCAGCGGGCCGTGGCGCTGGTGGCGGCATCGATCCGGGGAACGGAATTCGACGTGCAGCGGCTGCAGGCTCATGCCGAGGAGGGCGGGACGACGTCAACGGAGCTGGCGGACCGCCTGGTGCGCGACCACGACGTGCCGTTCGGCAAGGCGCACGCGATTGCGGCTGCGTATCTGTCCGGAGATGTGAAAGGCGCGGCGCAGAAATACACGCCCGAGGAGCTGGCGAGCATCACGAGCGCGCGCAACTTCGTCGAGGTCCGCCGCACGCCCGGCGGCCCCGCGCCATCCGAGACGACCCGTGCGCTCGGCGTATCCCGCGAGCAGCTCGCTCGCGACCGCGCCTGGCTGGACGACGTTCGCGGCCGTCTTCGCAGCGCAGAGGAACGGCGCCGCGCCCGGGTACAGGCGCTCTAGACTTCGATCGGCGGCGGTCCGGTCTGCCGCTGCCGGATCCAGAACAGAATCGTCCCGACGACGACCACCAGCAGCGCAAGCCTGATCGACTCGATCGACTTCGGCCGCATCACGACGGTGTAGAGCGTGCGCAGCACGATGATCCCGATCGTCTGCGCGAGGAACTGCGTCAGGATGCGGATGACGACCAGCGCGGTGACGACGTCCGCGAGGCGGAAGAGGCAGAAGATGATCGCCGCGCCGCCGAGCACGAGCAGCGAGACGTGTGGGAACTGGTGCTTCGGGTGCACGCGGGCGAACACGCGGAAGTAGTCGCCGTCGAGCGCGGCCGCGTACGGCACCCGCGAGTAGCCAAGCAGCAGCGAAAAGACGGAGGCGAATGCGGTCCACAGCATCAGGACCGTCACGACGGCCGCCGCCCGCGGACCCCAGATGCGCGCCATGAAGTCCGAGGCGATGAAGCTGGACTTCTCGACCTCCTGCCACGGCATCGACCCGAGGATCGAGATGTTCATGGTCAGGTACATCGCGGCGACGCCGCCGATCGACAGCAGGATGGCGCGCGGGATGACCCGCGCGGGATCGCGGATCTCCGCGCCCAGATAGCAGACGTTGTAATAGCCCCAGTAGTCGTACACCGCGATCAGCAGCGCCGCGCCAAGGCCGGTGAAGAAGGCCGGTGACAACTCCCACGCGCCGGGCGGGAACGAGAACGCCTGCGCCGCGTTGAAGTGGGTGATTCCCGACGCGATGATCCAGAGCGTCGTCCCGACGACGCCAATCCAGAGGAATGCCGCCATCCGTCCGATGACCGTGATGCGTCGATAGAGCAGCAGCACCGCGAACGCGGCGACGCCCATCGCGAGGAAGGTGCCGTTGGTGATCGTGAACTCGATCGAGGTCGTTCCGATGCCGGGGATCGGAATCGGGATCTTCGTCGAGGAGATTGTCCTCATGAGAGCGGGCCAGAGGTAGCCTGCGTACATGGCGAAGCCGATGCAGCCCGAGGCCATCGAAAGCGGCGCGCTGAACGTCAGCTGCCAGACGAAGAGGAAGGAGAGCCAGCGACCGGCGCGCCCCGGGTACATGGCGCGCAGGTAGCGCACCGGTCCACCCGCCTGCGGCATGGCCGCGCCGAGCTCGGCCCACACCATGCCGTCGCAGAGGACGAGCACCGCGCCGAGGATCCATCCGAGCATCGCCTGCGGCCCGTGCATCGACGCGACCATGAGCGGGATCGTGATGAACGGTCCCACGCCGATCATGTCGATCATGTTCAGCGCGGTGGCCTGCGCGAGGCCGATGCCGCGCACGAGATGATCGGAGGATTCGCGGGTCGTGGTGTCCGGCACGCTGAGATCCTACCTTCTCCGGTACTATTCGAGTGTGGTTCGCATCTTCGTGACGGGCGGCACGTTCGACAAGACGTACGACGAGATCAAGGGTCAGCTCTCGTTCGCGGACACGCACCTGCCGGAGATGCTGCGGCTCGGCCGCGCGCGACTCGAGGTCAGCGTCCGGACGCTGATGATGATCGACAGCCTCGAGATGACCGACGCCGATCGCGACGTGATCGTCCGCAACTGTCAGCAGTGCGAGGAATCCTGCATCGTCATCACGCACGGCACCGACACGATGGTCGAGACCGCGGCCGCACTCGCCCGCGGCGTGGCGGGCAAGACGATCGTCCTGACGGGCGCGATGATCCCCTACGCGTTCGGCTCCTCCGACGGACTCTTCAACCTTGGCAGCGCGCTGTCACTCGTGCAGGTCCTGCAGCCCGGCGTCTACATCGCGATGAACGGGCGCCATTTTCAGTGGGACAAGGTCCGCAAGAATCGCGAGACGGGCGTGTTCGAATCGATCGCGTGACATTACAAGCCACGGAGACACGGAGGGCACGGAGACCGAACAATCAGGTTGCTCCGTGTCTCCGTGCCTCCATGGCTTCATCACAAAAAGCCGCAAAAGTCGCCCCGAATTGACCCCTGAGCCGGTTTCCCGCCGTCCTGCACCTTACAGGGCAGGAGGACGGAATGATGAGGCTCACAATCCTGTTATGCCTGGCGGCGCTGGCGGTCGCCGCTAGCGCACACGCACAGCAGCCAACGACCTTGACGCTCCCGACCGGCGCCCGGTGGGACGCGGCCGGCCAGCTCGCGCTGCTCAATCGCAACACGTCGAATCTCTCGCGGTGGAACCACTGGTATTCGGCGCCGGCCGTTGACGGGACAGCCGGCCGTTACTGGACTCCGCACTTCAAGACCGAATTCGAGATCGGCACGGCCGGCACGGGCACCATCGACGGCGAAGAGGATGCGACGGTTCCCGGTTTGAGCCTCCCGTTTCCCCGCTATCGGGAGCACACGCTGCGGGAATCGACCTTCGGCGCGACGGCGGTGTACCAGTTCTTCGACAACCAGTGGGTGCATCCATTCGTCGGCGCGGGCGCCGAGCTCGTTCGCGAACGAGACACGGCTGACGCCTTGCCGGCGCAGACGCTCAGGTTGCCGACAACCGTTCCCAACCAGATTCTGCCGGCGCTGCCCGCCATCGATACCGTCAGCTACTCGGTGCGTCCGCTCGTGACCGGTGGCTTCAAGTTCTACGTGTCACCACGCGCGTTCGCGCGAGTGGAAGTGCGCACCGCGTTCTCCGCCGACCGCCCGCTGGCCCTGCAGTGGCGCGGCGGCGTCGGCTTCGATTTCTGAGGAGGTTGGACATGAAAGCGTTCTCGATTCCCGTCATCGTCGCACTCGTCATGTCGATGGCCCCCGGTCCTGCCTCCGCGCAGACGACCAACGACGGCCTGGCCTGGCGCGAGCTCGCACAGAAACTCCAGGCAGGCGTCGCCATCGACATGCGGCTGCGCGACGGCCGGCACTTCAAGGCGACGTTCATCGCCGCGCACGACGATGCCGTTTGCCGTTCAGCGGAAGACACGCGTGCCGGTCCCGATCGAGCAGGTTCCCTACGATGCGATTACGTCGATGTCCCGTGTCCAGTCCGGGTCGTCGTCGGGCGCCAGGATCGCAGGCATCGCGTTCGGCTCGGCTGGGGCGGCGATCGCCGCGGTCTTCCTGGTCATGCTTGCGACCCTGGACTGACCCGGCTCTTCGTGGCGGCATCGTGTTGGTGCGCTTCGTGGCGGCGAGTTAGAATTCCGGTTCCCGCCACAGATGCCTCATCCACTCGTCGCGGTCATCATGGGCTCATCCTCGGACTGGGAGACGATGAAGCATGCCGTCGAGGTGCTCGAGCAGTTCGGCGTCGAGCACGAACGGCACATCGTTTCGGCGCACCGCACACCCGTCTGGATGGCCGAGTTCGCGTCCGGCGCGGAATCACGCGGCGTGGAGGTGATTATCGCGGGCGCGGGCGGCGCCGCCCATCTGCCGGGGATGGTGGCGGCGCACACGGTGGTGCCGGTGCTCGGCGTCCCTGTTCAGAGCGCCGCGCTCCAGGGCCTTGATTCGCTGCTCTCGATCGTGCAGATGCCGGGCGGCGTTCCTGTCGGCACGCTCGCCATCGGGAAGCCGGGCGCGACCAACGCGGGTCTCCTCGCGGTGTCGATTCTCGGTAACTCGCGGCCCGACCTGCGCGCGCGTCTTCGCGAATTCCGCATCGATCAAACGCAGAAGGTCCGCCAGGAAAAGCTGCCGTGACGAAAGTAATCGCGCCGGGCGCGGCGCTCGGCGTGCTTGGCAGCGGGCAGCTCGGCCGGATGTTCGCGATCGCGGCGCGGCGCATGGGCTACCACGTCCACACCTTTTCTCCCGAGGCGGACACGCCGACCGGACAGGTGGCGGATGTCGAGGTGGTCGCCGATTACGAGGATCTTGACGCGCTGCGTGCGTTTGCCCGACAGGTTGACGTCGTGACGTTCGAGTTCGAGAACGTGCCGATCGATGCCATCGACGCGATCGAGGCGATCACCCCCGTCAGGCCCTGCGGAGCCGCCCTGCACACGGCACAGCAGCGCGCGCGCGAGAAGCAGTTCCTCGCGGATCACGGGTTCCCGACCGCGCAGTTCGCACGTGCGGCATCGCTGGATGAACTGTGGGACGCGGTCGCGCGCATAGGCACCCCGTCGGTGATCAAGACCGCGGTGTTCGGCTACGACGGCAAAGGCCAGCACAAGATTACGACTCCTGCCGACGTCGAGCACATCTGGGCGGCGATTGGTCATCAGGAAGCCGTGGTCGAGAAGTTCATCAGCTTGCAGACTGAAATCTCGGTCATCGGCGTGCGCGGAATCGACGGCGAGATCGCCCACTATCAACCATTCGAGAACCGCCACCGTGATCACATCCTCGACGTGACCACGACACCGGCCGCGGTCACCCCGGCGCTTGCGGCGCGCGCCGCAGACATTACTCGTCACGTGCTCGAAGAGCTGCAATACGTCGGCGTGCTGTGCGTGGAATTCTTTGTGGACGCCGAGGGCGAGCTGCTCGTCAACGAGCTGGCGCCTCGTCCGCACAATTCCGGTCATCTCACTTTTGACGCGGCGGTAACAAGTCAGTTCGAGCAGCAGGTACGGGCGATCTGTGCGCTGCCGCTTGGATCGACAAAGCTGTTGGCGCCCGCCGCGGCGATGGCAAATCTGCTCGGTGAGCTGTGGGAGGACGGTGAACCGAACTGGGCCGCCGCCTCACGCTTCAGCGACGTGAAGCTTCATGTCTACGGGAAGATGGAAGCCCGGCGCGGCCGGAAAATGGGACACATGACGGCGATGGGGCGAACGACGGACGAAGCGCTCGATCGTGTAATTTCCGCACGAGATGCGTTACTGATTTAGGAGCACTGGGACCTCAACCATAAGGCGGCGCCCCGTTTGCACTGGCACTGGTTGCCATGCGTCGCCTAGCCGTTCTTCTCGTTGCACTGACGGCACTTACCACCTTCGCGGCGGCCGAGTCCGGCCCCGTTCCAGGCACATTTGAACCGGTACTCAACAGATTCCTGTCCCGTGCCGACGAGCCGCTCATCACGTACCGCGGCACCAGGCGCCTCGAGGGGAGCAACGAGCGGTTCAACGTGTCAGGCTGGATGGAAATCGCGGTGGAACTAACGGCAGAGGGATTCCACTATCGGGTCACGGACGAGGGTGGCAGCGATTTGATCCGCCGCCGCGTGTTTCTCGCGATGCTCGAAAACGAGGAACAGATTTTCGCCAGCGGTGACGCGGCGCGTTCGAGCTTCAGCGCCATCAATTACGAGCTGACGGCTGTCGCCGCGAACGAACCGGGCCTGGTCAAGCTGTTTGCGCGGCCCAAGCGCCGCGACGTCACGCTGATTGACGGCGCCGTGTATGTCACCGACACCGACGCCGACCTGGTGCGCGTCGAGGGCCAGCTCGCCAAGAGCCCGTCGTTCTGGACGCGCCGTGTCCACGTCGTCAAGCAGTACGGGCGTGTCAACGGGCTGCGCGTGCCGATTCGCGTCGAATCCACCGCGCAAGTCCGCCTGGCCGGCACGTCCACGATGACGATGACGTACGACTACGAGATGATCAACGGAGTCAGCATCCCATTGCACACGGTCGCCCTGGCCCGGTAGCAGATAATCTGCGCATCGATGATGCGCAGCGGCCGCGACGTCTACCGCTTCGGTCCTTTCGAGCTCGATTCATCGGGGCGGCGCATCGTTCGCGACGGCGAGCCTGTTTCGGTCTCCGACCGCCACCTCGACATATTGATTCTGCTGGCGTCCAGCGCCGGACGTGTCGTTTCCAAGGACGCGCTGATCGAGGCGGGCTGGCAGGACGTGGCGGTCAGCGATAACAGCATCGAGCAGGCGATCTCCAGCCTGCGGCGGACGCTTGGCAACCAGCCCGACGGTGCGCCCTACATCGAAACACTGGCGCGCCGCGGATACCGCTTCACCGCCGAGGTTGAACGCGGAGCCGCGCGCCACTCCGACGCGGCCCTGGACGCGCTGCTCGCCCCCTATCGCGCGTTCGTGGACGGACGCGCGGCGCTCGAAACGCTCGACCGCGACGCGGTGACGCGGGCGCGCGAGGCCTTCATGCACGCGCTGCGCGCGGAGCCGAACTACGCATCGGTCCACATCGGGATGGCCAATGCGTGCATCCTCGGGTTCGAGTCCACGCGCGCGGATGCGGTCCCCAATCTCGACGCGCTTCGGGAGGCGGGTCATCACGCGCGTGAAGGCTGCCGGCTCGATCCATCGTCCGGTGAGGCGTGGAGCACGCGTGCGTTCGTGCTGCATCGAGGTGGGGACGCCCGGGAGGCGATAGCCGCCGCGCGCAAGGCGGTTGCGCTCGATCCCGACGATTGGCGTCACTACCTGCGGCTCGCGTTCGTGAGCTGGGGTGAAGAGCGCCTGCGCGCCGCGCATCGCGTGCTGACGCTCTATCCGGGACTCGCGCTCGCGTACTGGTTCGCCGCGACGGTGTTCGTCGCGCGGCAGGCGTTTGATGCCGCGCTCGACGAATTGCGGCCGGGGTGTGCGTCGCAGGACGCGCAACGCCGCCAGGGCGGCCGGTTCAACGCCGTTGGACTTCATCTGCTTCACGGGCTGGTCCTCGCCGCACAAGGACGCGAGGATCGCGCGCTCGAGGAGTTCGCGAGCGAGCTGACGTTCGAGGAAGAGGGACAACTCTACGCGCGTGAATGCTGC
>WNFK01245238.1_pt2 | contig 11499 bp, 12 predicted proteins | sample 5400281 | NCBI WGS metagenome assembly WNFK01 (sample SAMN13153350, study PRJNA577476) | soil metagenome | isolation source: 20 cm soil on Douglas fir-dominated hillslope | place: USA:California | collected 2013-09-17
AAGCCAGGAGACCGGCGAAGTTCGCAGCCCGCGCGATGCACTTATCGCCAGGCCAACCTTCAAGCTCCCACGCGTGCGGGAGTGGAGGACAAAAATGAACTCATCGATTCGTGTTGCTTTTCTCGCCTTTTTTCTGCTCGCTTCAAGTTTTAATTCACAAGCCCAGTCCAATTCATCTAGTGCACAACTCTCCGGACAAATTACTGACGCTTCCGGCTATGGCATCGTATCCGTCCGAGTAGTAGCTACTCGTGAAGAACCGAATTCCCCGCAGACAACCCAGACTACGTCCTCGGCCGAAGGAAGCTATACTCTGTCGCTTCTGCCGGGCACTTACCGCATCCGCTTTGAAAATGCCGCCTTTGTGCCTCGCGATCTGACAATTCAACTTGTCCCAGGTGAGTCTCGGAAACTCGACCTGCGCCTCGACATTTCGCAGCTCGCCGAAAACGTAGTCGTCACTGCTAATGCGCAGCCCTTGGAACTCAGCCAGACTCCTGCTTCCGTAGACGTGGTCTCCCGTGAGGAAATCGATCGGCGCCAGCTCGTGTCTCTTCCCGACGCGCTCGCCACAATGTCCGGCGCCGCCATCGCCCGCACTGGACGTGAGGGCGGTCTCGCCACGTTTTTCCTCGACGGGGGGAACTCTAACTTCACCAAATTTTTGGTCGACGGCACGCCGCTCAACGAGCCGGGCGGTTTCCTCAATCTTTCCAACGCGACGCTCGATAACGTCGACAAAGTCGAAGTGGTGCATGGCGCGGAAAGCGCCCTGTACGGCACCGACGCGGTTTCCGGAGTCGTCCAACTCTTCAGCCATCGCGGCGAAACCCGCATTCCTGAGCTTAATCTCTTCGGCGAAGGCGGCAGCTTCTCTTCCGGACGCGGGGGTGCGCAGGTCAGCGGACTGCTCGGTGGCTTCGATTACTCCGCCGCGAGTTCTTATTTCCAAACGGACGGCCAGGGCCCCAACGATGCGTTCCTAGATCGTAGTTTCGCCGGGAATTTTGGCTACAGCTTCAGCGATGCCGACCATCTCCGCCTTACGGTCCGAAACAATTCCAGCTTTGCCGGCGTTCCCGGCCCAACGCTGTTTTTGCCGCCCAATCTCGCGCAATACGAGGCTCTCAAAATATTGCTGGTCAATCTCGCTTGGGACTTTCATACCGGCGCTCATTGGCAACACACGCTGAGCGGTCATGAAAATCGCACGCTCGATACGAATGCTAACCCTCCCTTTTTTACCAGCATCGACCAGTTCAACCGTGCGGGTTTTCGCGAGCAATCTGCTTATACGTTTCGCACCGGCGCCGTTGCGGCTGGCTATGAATATGAAGTAGAAAACGGATTTCCCAGCACTCTCTCTGGCCAGCATGCGCGCCGCAATAATCAAGCGGGATTCCTCGACGCGCGCTGGCTCCCTATTTCTCGCCTCACGCTGAGCGCCGGTATTCGCGCTGAAGACAACACCACGTTTGGCACTCGCGTCGTTCCCCGTGCGGGAGCTGTTCTTGCTCTCCGCTATGGCGCCGGGTTCTGGGGCGACACCCGCGTGCGCTTTTCCTATGGCCAGGGAATCAAAGAGCCTTCTCTCGACGAATCTTTCGGCAGCGATCCCTGCTTCCCCGGTAATAACACGCTCAAACCCGAGCGCAGCCGCACGATTGACGCTGGCATAGACCAACTCCTTGACTCCGACAAGCTTCGCCTCTCAGCCACGTATTTCGACAATCGTTACCGCGACATCGTCAGCTTCGCCTTCGATGCCGTCACGACGCCCGCGTGCACCTTCGGCACTGGTACATTTTTTAATACCGATCTCGCCCGCGCGCGTGGCGCTAATTTTTCCGGCGACTTTCGCCCGCGTCGCTGGTTCGGCCTCAAGGGTAACTATTCCTTCGACGACACTCGCGTCCTCAAAGCACCTAACGCATTCGCCAGTGTCGAGTTGCCTGGGAACCATCTCCTGCGGCGTCCTGTAAATTCCGGAAGTCTGATTCTCAATGCCAGCTTCCGCGCGTGGACTCTCAGCCTGACCGGATACTTCACTGGCGCCCGCACCGACAGCGACTTCCTGGGCTTCGGCATTACGCGCAATCCGGGCTACGCTCGCTTCGACATTGCGAGCAGTTACAGCATCGGTCGCGGCATTTCGCTTTACGCGCGCGCCACCAATCTCTTTGACAAGCAATACCAGGATGCCGTTGGCTTTCCGGCCCTCGGACGCGATGTCCGAGTCGGCATGAACTACCGCTTCAGCGGCAGGAACTAACCTGTGCCCGAGCTTATCCTCTTCTGTTGGTCCGGCGGCAAAGACTCCGCCATGGCGCTGTACGCGCTTCTCCAGCGCCCTGACGTCCGCGTCACGGCGCTATTGACCACCGTGACGGAAACATACGACCGCATCAGCATGCACGGCGTCCGCCGCGAACTTCTCATGCAGCAAGCCCATTCCATCGGGCTGCCGCTGCACGAGGTCCGCATTCCACCGCAATGCGTAAATCCCATTTACGAAACACGCATGGAAGAAGCCCTGCGCGTCCAATACGACGCTGGCGTGCGAACCGTCGCTTTCGGTGATATTTTCCTTGAGGATCTTCGAGCGTACCGCGAAAAAAACCTCGCTCGAATCGGCATGACCGCACTGTTTCCCATCTGGAAGCGGGACACTCGCGACCTCATCCGCCAATTCCATTCCGTCGGATTTCGCGCCATCGCCGCGTGCGTAGATCCGAAAGTTCTCGACCGCACCTTCGCCGGCCGCGAGCTCGACGAGCAATTCTTCAGGGATCTGCCGAACAACGTCGATCCCTGTGGCGAAAATGGCGAATTCCACACCTTCGTCTTCGACGGTCCTATTTTCCGGAATCCCATTCCCGTTCGCGCCGGCGAAATCCTCGAGCGCGATTCATTCATTTATTGTGACCTGCTCTCAGCCGCGACACCGCTGCGCGCAGCGCGCTAGCTGGGCGCCTATCCTCGAAAGGAGAATAAAGTGGAACAAAATAACTCTGAAAAACACGAATTTGTGGTCCGAACCATTCTTATCTTCGCCATGATTGTATTTGCCGCTGGGCTACGGCTCGCTCCGCACCCCTGGAACTTCACTCCGGTCGGTGCCATCGCTCTGTTTTCTGGCGCCATGGTGCGAGACCGCCGCTTGGGATTTCTGTTTCCGTTGCTCGTGATGTTTGCCACCGATGCCATCATCGGTTTCAACAAACTTAGTCCGCTGGTCTACGGAAGCTTCCTAATCAGCGTGGGAATCGGTCGCTTCTTAAGCCATAAACGCAATATCTTCCGTATCGGGGGAGCGACGTTCCTGGGAGCTCTGCAATTTTTCCTGATCACCAACTTCGGGGTCTGGGCTTTTCTGAACAGCTACCCACGCAGTGGCGCAGGTCTCGCAATGTGCTACCTCGCTGGCGTTCCCTTCTTCTGGAACACGTTCGCCGGCGACGCGGTTTACGCAACCTTGCTGTTCGGCGGCTTCGCCCTTGCGGAGCGTCTCGCGCCGCGTATCCGCGAGTCTGCGGTATCGGATTTTCAAGTCCATCACTAGGAACGAACGCAGCCAGCTATCTACTTGGCTCCATTTTCTAGCGAATGAAAAACGGTGCTATCCCCATGCCAAGCCGTGGTCTGTGTAACTTGGCTCTTAAATGTCGTGGACATCACAGCGGACGTTGTTTACCGTAACAGGGGTGGCCAACGGCCGGGGTCTATCTCTCTCGAGGTCAAAAATGAAAACTCTACTGCCGGTTGCCCTTCTGGCGCTTGCAATTTCGAGCACTGCACGGGCCCAAGACGATCGCGCGATGTCAGCGACATCGAGCGCCAATGTAGCTGCCGGTTTCGCGGATACTTCCGCCGCGACTTCGTTTAGCTCCTCAGTCCTTCTCTGGCCCTTAGCCCAACCGCGTCCTAAGAATACAGTCTCGTTTGCTGAGCCGGGGGCGCTTGCCGAACCAGCCGAACCCTCGCCAGCTCCTAGCCCAAAATATGTGTATGGCAGCCGCGATGACTACCGCTGGCAACTCGCGTTAGGCGTTTCGTTGGTGAGGTTTCGCTCTTCCCTGTATTACGCAACGGGTGTCGGGTCCAATACCTCCGTAACCTATTTCACCAACGAGTGGCTCGGCGTCGAGGGCAGCGTCAATACCGCATTCGCCGGGACGATAAATCAGAACCAGCACGTAAAATACGTCAGTTATGGCGGCGGTCCGAAAGTTGCCTGGCGCGCTCGCAAATGGGAACCATGGTTGCACACTATCCTTGGAGGCGCGCACATCCTGCCGCAAACAGCCGGTTTCAGCCAAAATGGTTTCGGGTTACAGGTCGGCGGAGGAATGGATTATCGTATCTACCCGCATCTCTCTGCCCGTCTTGAACTGGATTGGGTGAGAACGCATTTCTTCAGCGAATGGCAGAATAGCGCTCAAGCGAACCTGGACATCGTGCTTCACTTCTAAAGCTTCGGCAGTCGATTCGCTCTCAGCTTGCTACCAAATCTTGCAGCCTTTTTCGCGAACCATGGCGTCGCCCTTCTTGCAACCGAAAGCGCGAGCGAATTCCGCCATATTCGATAGCGGCCCGTTGCCGCGGAACCGGGGCAACGGATGCGGATTCGTGTTGGCCATCAAGCGGGCGTATTCCAGGCGCTCATTCGCGCCCCAAACTTGCGCCCATCCGAGGAAAAACTGCTGCTCTGGAGTAAATCCATCCTTCTCCGGCGGCTGCGGCTCGCCTTGCAGCGATTTTTCATAGGCGGCGTAAGAGATGGTCAGCCCGCCAAGATCGGCAATGCTTTCCCCCAGCACCAACTTGCCGTTTTCGTGCAAATCGCCGTCAACCACGTAACCGTCAAACTGGTCCGAAACGCATTGCGCGCGTTCCTTGAAATTTTTCAAGTCATCTGCCGACCACCAATTCTTCAAGTTGCCTTGCCCATCGAACTGGCTGCCGTGATCGTCGAATCCGTGCGTAATTTCATGACCGATCACCGCGCCCATGCCACCATAATTCACGGCATCGTCCGCTTTGGGATCGTAAAAGGGAGGCTGCATAATGCCGGCCGGAAAAACAATTTCATTCATGCTGCTGTTGTTATAGGCATTTACCGTTGGTGGAGTCATGCCCCACTCCGTTCGATCCACCGGCTTGCCGATCTTGTTCAGGCGCCGTTGGAATTCGAACTCCGCGCTCCGCTGCAAATTGGCCAAATACGACGATCGGTCCACCTTCAGCGCGGAATAGTCGCGCCACTTATCGGGGTAGCCGATTTTCACCGCAAATGCTTCGAGCTTGGCGCTCGCTTGCGCGCGCGTCTCAGGTCCCATCCACGGCAGCGTTTTCAAATCAGCGCGCAGCGCGGCAATAAGGTTGTGCACCATCTCGAGCGCATGCGCCTTTGCTTCGGGTGGAAAATATTTTTGGACGTACACCTGGCCAAGCGCCTCGCCCAGATTTCGATCCGTAGACTGCACGCAGCGCTTCCAGCGCGGCTGGATTTGCTTCGCGCCGGTCAAAATGCGGCCCCGGAAATCAAAATCCTCATTCACGAATTTTTCCGGCAACGCAGCAGCCTCAGAATCCACCACATGCCAGCGCACGTACGTCTTCCAATCATCGAGCGGCGTCGCTGTCAATTGCGCATCGAGCGCCTTAAAAAATCCTGGCTGCGCAACATTGAGTTCCGTCACGTCCGCATGCCCAGCTGTTTTCAGGTACGAATCCCATGAAAAATCCGGTGTGAGCGTTTGGAGCTCGGCAACTTTCATTTTGTGATACGTCTTGACGGGGTCGCGCATGTCCACGTTAGACATGGAAGCTTTGGCAAGCGAGGTCTCAATCTTCAGCACCGTTGCCGCTTCCGTTTCGGTTTTTTCCGGAGAATCACCGAGCAGTTCGAACATCTTCGCAATGTGCTTGCTGTAGTCGTCGCGCAGTTTTTTAGATTTCTCGTCATCGCGAAGATAGTAGTCGCGCTCCGGCAATCCCAGCCCGCCCTGCAATGCCGTGGCGATCACCTGCGTGCTGTCCTTGGCGTCTTGATTGGAGGTGAACCGAAACATCACTGCTACGCCCTGTTGCTGCAGCCGCGCCGCCGATATTTGCAACTCCCGCGCATTTGCTATTTCGGCGATGCGTTTCAGTGTAGCGTCAATTGGTTTCGTTCCGCCCGCGTCGATAGCCGCGATATCCATGCAGCTCGCATAGAAGTCGCCCACTTTTCTTTCATTGGAGCCCGCGGTCGCTTCGGTTTTTTCCGCGGTCTCCAGAATTTGCCGCAGCGCTTGCTGGTTTTTATCCGCCAACACGGTAAAAGAGCCCCAACTCGAGTACTCCGGCGGGATCGGATTGCTCTTCATCCAGCCGCCCATCGCGAACTGAAAAAAATCGTCGCAAGGCTTGCAGCTCTTGTCTAAATTCGCCGTATCGAATCCCCAATAGCCGGGCGCGTCCGCCGCGCGCGTCGAAGCGCGCACATCCATCAGCGCACGGTCTGCGCAGCAACCTACAATCGCGATCAAAAGGCACACGGCAAAAAGGGATCGTTTCGTCATGCTCTCTCCTGAATTACAGAACCAGACCCGTCAAAATCGATAGGCACTTACACGCGCATCATAGGACAAGGACGCGTAGAATCGCCCGCCGGTTTCGTTGCGGCTTTGTCAGAAACGTCAGTGTACGGCGGTGGGATAAAAAACGTTGTGGCCGCCCCGCAGATCCCGACCGTATATCAGGACCACAGTAACGCTTCCAAGCACGCGCACCTTGCACTGCGCACCCGTGTCCCACAACCATTCTCGTGACCCGAACAAGCCGGAAGCATCCGTGATTTTTCCTGTGTCAACAAACGGACCGAGTTTCACGCTGAAGAGGCCATTGCTGTAGACGCTTTTGTCCGTTTCCCAATTCACGAGGAAATAGCGCCGTCCGAGGGGTGCCGCCCCTTTGCGCCCGCCCATGGTGCCCGCGTGCCCTCGCAGCCACAAATCATTGTCACGCTCGACGCCAAGTTGAAACAGTTCATCCAGCGGCACATTGCCCGCCGTGGCGCCCGCCCGAATGCGCGCCTGCATCTCGTAATCTTCGCCGCTAGCACGTGGCAGCCAGTGCGCATCCAGGGATCCCCGCATTGTCCCAAACGCACCGAGATTCTCCGCGAAGCCTCGGCCGATACGTCCCTCCGCCGCTGCGCCCATCGTGAAACGATGTTCAGGCATGCGCAATAGCCAGCGGTCCGCGCGAAGCCAATAGACGAAAGAATTGGAATCGGTAAAAAAAGTCTTTTCGGCGGGGAAGCTGATCCCCTGCAGGTTGCGGAACGAGCGGCTCGCAACTTCCGTCCCGGTGCTCCAGCTCCACCGAGCGTTCACCACCGAATGCAGCTCGACTCCCCCCGCAATACGTCGCAAGTTCAGGTCGCTCAACGGCATGCTGCCACCGAAGAACGTATTGCTCAAGTTCCAATTTTCGTTTCGCGCATCGAAATACATCTGAAAGCGGCGAGCTGGGTTGTCGAATAACGGCGTCGAAAGTGCCCCAAATGCCCGGCGCTTCTCCGAATCCCATCGCAGCAACGAAGTGAAGTTCACTGCGCGATGGCCAATATTGTAGATTTCAGGATAGACGGTAGCGTAAGGCACTCCGCTCAATAGCGCGACCGCGCCTTCCAGCTTTGTGTCTCCCCACCCGTTGCGTTCTGCAAGGTGCAGTGTCGCGTCGAAGTGCTCTCCAGCCGGCGTCAGCTCCACGCGTTGATGCGAAAACACTCCAAGATTTTCCAGCCGAGCGTGTGTGGACAGCAAAGCATCGCCGCTCAAGACTTGCGGAGTATTGAACGTGAACGCTCGGTGTAGAAGCGTCTCGTCGAGCCGCGGAAGAGGCTGAACGGAAACCTTCCGCAAGCGCGGCTTTTCGATGGCATTCCAGTATTTCAGCGCCGCATCGATGTTGCCTTGCAAGAAATAAATGCTGCCGAGGAAATCGAATGTGTAGCTATCTCGCGAGCCCAAGCGCAGAGCCGCGTGCAGATTTCGTTTGGCGGCAGATAAATCGTTCTGCTTGTAATCAATGCCGGCTAACTCCACCAGGAATCGCGGATCGCCCGGACTCTTCAGGTGTCCTCTTGCAAACGCTTGGCGGGACTCATTCCACTGCTGTCTTCTAGCCAGCGCCAGCCCGCGCAGAAAATCCAGCTCCGCTGGTTGGTCTTCAGGACCTTGCGATAAATTCGCCGCTTCTTCCCAATCGCCGGAGTCAAATGCTTTTTGCGCAGTGGCAAGGCGCGCATCATCCGGGGACGGTTGTTGCGCAATCCCGGCCGACGGGAGCACAAGTAGAATAAAGAGCGGAATCAGTTTGCAGCCGCGGGCACGGCGAGGAGCATCCACTTTCGCGCAGCTTCCCATTCTTTCTCGAATTCTTGTCGCTCGATGCGCCACAGCTTCCCGCGCGCCGGATCGTTTACCAAAACCGCTTCCCGCTCCCAATCCATCCCCGTCACAACGACGTAATGAAGGGGTACCTTCGAACTGCTCGGTCGTCCGCTGGGTTGTATGCTTACGATCAGCGGCCTTCCCTGCTCAAGGTGTTGCCGCAAGTCGGCCCACTCGCCGCGTATCGCAAACTCGCGAAAGCCAGAGTCGCGAAAGTAGCGTTCCATGTCGGATGCGAAAATACCGCGAGCTTTTCGTGAATAGAGCTGTTTCTGAATCGCCGAGACATTCGCCCGGCCCTCAGCGATTGGCGCGCCATGAGCGCTCCAATATTGCAGCAGCATGGCAATCGATGCCGAGCCGCATCCGTCTTCCGTTTGCTTTACATACGGAACCTCGAGCCACACGCCCGCGCTCTTCCCCGGCGCCGTTTGCGCAAACAGCGCCGGGAAAATGCTTAACAGCACAACCGTGAATACACGGAACATCAAGGTGTTGAGGTCGAGTGTGGCTTCAGTGCAGCACGGCTACGAGCGCAATCACCAGCACCGCGATGACGATGATAATCAGCAAGTCTCGGTCCGATAGGCTGCCCGCTCGTCCGGCGGCGAAATTTTCTTGCAGTTGACGTGAACGCTCCGCCAGTCTTGCCGTGTCCTCGTCCGTTAGCTGACCAACGGCTTTATCAACCTTGCTGTAATCGATGTTGGTGGACTTGAGCGCCTGCTGTGCTTGCGGGGACGAAAAGAGCTGTCGCAACGAGGCTTCGTTGGCCTGCCGCGTTTTGGCCGGACGCGCGGCGTCCTTGCTCAAATCCTGAACGGATACAACGTGTTTGTCTTGCGCCTGCACCCCCGCAGGGCTGACTGCAAAGCACGGCAAAAGGATTGCTGCCACCGCCCAGCGACACCACTTCCCACTAACGTTCATCCATCCTCCTGTGATCATCATTGGCTAGGCAAACAAAGTCTACGGAATTATAGCGGGTGCTGACAAGGAGCTTTGCTGAAAAAATGTCCGCCGCGTCGTCCGCCGCGTCGTGCTTCGGGCTTCAAACCAAGACCGCAATCACCACAATGATGACAATCGCTATGACGATGTACGCCAGCGTTTTCGGCGAAAGGAATCCCGCAGCAAAATCACTCTCCGCTTGCCGCGAGCGATCCGCGAGCTTCGTCACTTCTTCATCGCTCAACTGTCCAATCGCTTTATCGACGCGTTGATAATCGACATTCGCGGACTTCAATGCCTTCTGCCCCTCCTCGGAAGACAATAAGTGACGGATGGCATTTTCATTTGCATGCCGCGTCTGGGCTGGCTGCGCCGTTTGCTGGTTTAATTCCTCAGAAGTAATAACGTGCTGCTTCCCCGTGTTTTGCGCCCCTGCCGGTAAGACGGCGCTACCCAAGAAAACGGCAACACCGAGCATCGAGGCCCACAACCTCACGGACACATTCATACTTCCTCCTGTTTTTTATAGGCTAAGGTTTTTGCGATTGCCATCGATCGGTCAGGCTCCGGCTGCGACTTAGATTGCGAAATCACAACAAAGGTTGATCGCCGATGTTGGACGTGAAACGACGCAAGGAACGCCGTTCTGCGAGAAGCTACTTAGCCGCTACTGGCGTCGCGTACTTGGACATGTCCACGTCGCGCCATTCCCCGCGTTCGATCCCTGCGCGGATCTGGGCAGCAGTCTTGCCCTTGTGGGATTGTTCGTACGAGTAGATGGCTTCTCGCATGCACACGCCGCACTCCGAACCGTGTTTGCTGGCGAAGCAATCGAGCAGGCTGGTGTGGCCCTGGCTTCGGTCACAGTGGCAATAGCATGGCTGCTGGTAGAGGATTTTCCTTACTCGGGCCGCGAGTGTATATGCGTTTTGCACGACCACATCGCTGAACTCCGAGGGGCTGAGTGTCTGCGGAAGCTGCCCGTGCGGAGCTTCACTGTGAAACGCAGGGACCGGTTCTTCTGCCGCCTGCGCTGCGCGCGCCACCGCTTTCGGTGCGGCAATCGCCAAGCCTAGCGTCGCCCCGCAGAGAATCGCGCCGCAAATAATCCTGGTCTTCGCTCCCATACCACACTCCTTCAAGGCACAAGACGCGCCACGCGTCCGCGCTGCCGCATCCACTCTACTTCCGCAAAGGCAAAGTTTCCACCGGGGATTAATTCAGATTCGGATCACACGCAGGAAACGCCAGCGCGGGCCTTGCGTTCGAGGTGCGTCGAGCCAGGTGCTTCTCCCGCAAGTTTCGCTGCACGCGCCGTCCCCACGTGCGCACAAATGCGAAATTCAGGATTCCGCCAATCGCCGAGCTGGCCAGCGGGATCATTCGTCCCACCCATTTCTCGGTCGTTTCCTCGCCGAGTTTCACCGCCAACCGCTGTGCAATGCGCGGCGCCAATTTCTCAAACATCTGCTTCTCGACCAAATCTTTCCCGTAGTCCACTCCGGTTGCCGTTGCAGCAGCCAGCCACAACTCCAACCGCTCGTCCTGTGAATCAATCGCAGGGTAAGGACTGTCAGGATGCTCGCATCCGGCAGCAAGGTCATCATGCCGCCAAGCCCAAATCCGGCGCCTTCCGCCAGTGCCAGCCGCTCCGCATGCCGAATCAGCTTTTCCGCAATGGCATCCAATTGTTCCAGCGGCACGTCGTGCATGCGGCTGAAATTCGGCACCCACAGGGCGTGCTTATCCGCGAGTTGCCGGCGGAAATCCTCAGGATTTACCTCCACCGACCGCAAACCGCGCCTCACCCCAAAGCGGAGCACCTTATTTAAGCCGCGCCCCACCGTAGATCCCCGCTGCATTTTGCGAAATTCAGACATTACCCCTCCCATCGTAAGACTGTTAGAGCCACCCGAGCAATACCGGCGTTGTATCGGTGACGCGCAACTTGCATCTAATATTCGGTTTTCTTACGTGTTGTCCGGCAGGTAGCACCCGGGGCGGCGTACTACTTGACGCCGGGACGCTTTTCTGTAAACTGCCCTTTCGCCATGGCCACAATGGCACAATTTGTTCCCACGGAAGTCCCGCTGGACTTCGATGT
>WNFK01199066.1_pt1 | contig 11495 bp, 10 predicted proteins | sample 5400281 | NCBI WGS metagenome assembly WNFK01 (sample SAMN13153350, study PRJNA577476) | soil metagenome | isolation source: 20 cm soil on Douglas fir-dominated hillslope | place: USA:California | collected 2013-09-17
TGCTCACCACGCTTGCCAACCAGGCGGCGGTCGCAGTGCGTAACGCGCAGACCCACGCGCGGGTGGTGCAGGTCAACGAGGAAATGCGGAAGGTTCTCGAGACCATCGAAAGCGGAGTGGTGGCGGTCGGGCCCCGTGGGCGCATCACCCTCTTCAATCGGGCGGCTGAGCAGCTCACCGGGACGTCGGCCGAGACGGCGCGGGGCCAGTCTCCCGAGTGTCTGCCCGCCCCGCTCGGCGCCGCCCTCCAGGCTACCTCCTCGGATGGGGAACCGCGGTCTCAGATCGAATTCTCGCTTCCCGACACGGCTGGCCAGATGGTGCCTCTCATGTGCTCCACGTCGTCATTGCGCGGGCCGGACGGGACGCCGCTCGGCGCGGTCGCGGTGCTGGCAGACATGTCACGGCTCAAGGAGCTGGAGCAGGAAAAACGGCGGGCAGAGCGCCTGGCCTCGATCGAGGCGATCGCGTCGGGTCTGATTCACGAGATCAGGAATCCGCTCGTCGGGATCAAGACCTACGCGCAGCTGCTGCCCTCGCGTGGCGCTAGCGAGGAGTTCCGGGAGATGTTCTCGCGGTCGGCGGGCCGAGAGATCGGGCGGATCGATGATCTGCTGAGCCGCTTCCGTACCATGTCGCGCGCTTCGCAGCATCCCATGGAGATGGTGGACGTCTCGGACCCCTTGCGCGACACGCTAGAGACGCTCCACGCGGAGCTCGAGGACCGCAAGATCCAGCTCCGCCGGGTCGGCGAGCAGACCCGACGGCCGGTGCTCGGCAACGCCTCACAGTTACAGCAGCTTTTTATGAACCTGTGCTTAAATGCCATTCAGGCGATGGAACCTGGCGGCGAGCTGACCGTACGCGTGGCCGACCTCTCCGAAGGAGGCGGGAGCACGTTGCTCGTCGAGATGGCGGACACCGGTCCCGGCATTCCCGAGCACCTCCTCGGCACCATCTTCGATCCCTTCGTCTCCACCAAGCCTCACGGCACCGGGCTCGGACTCGCCATCTGCAGGGGCATCGCCGACGCGCATCACGCGCGGATCCACGCGCGGAACAATGTCGGACGGCCCGGCTGCACGTTCACCGTCGAGTTCCCGGTCCCTTCGGGACGCTCCGCCCACGTCGCCCCGTGAAGACCGTTCTTCTGGTGTCCGCGAGCGAGACGCTCCGCCCCAAGCTGCTGCGGGCGCTGGAGGACACCTCGGTGTTCACCGCCAGCTCGGACGAGGAGGCGCTGCGCACTCTGCGCCTCACCGAGATGGAGCTGATCATCAAGGAGGCCACGCCGCCGCTCAAGAACCTGGCCCCCTTCATCGCGCGGGCCCGGCACCTGGCGCCGACCGGCGTCATCGTGTGCGTGCTCACCCCCGGAGCCGGGAGCCCCGAGGACGAGAGCGGGGCGGAGGCGGCCGACTTCGTGCTGCTCCAGCCGTTCACGACCCGGCACCTGCAGGCCCTGCTCAAGCAAGCCGAGGACAAGCTCCGCCTGCTCCAGGAAGTGGCCGCCCTGCGATCCGCGCGGCGCTCGCCCGACCATGGCGCGCCCGAGAGCCCGGGGTCCGGGCCGGCCGCCTCATCCCATGCGCTGACCCAGATGGTGAAGGAGTTCGCGAAAGCGCTCGCCGCCGGCTTCGATCTGCCGCGCGTGCTCGACCAGTTCCTCGACGGGGTGGCCGAGCTGGCGCGCCCGAGTCGCTGCGCGATCCTGCTCGCCGATCCGGGCACCCGCCACTACCGGGTGGCCGCGTACCGCGCCCTCGCGCCCCACGTGGTCGAGTCGCTGACCCTGAGCGCCGACGGCGGCCTGCCGCTGTGGCTGGCCACCGAGGGCCGGCTCATCCAGCTCGAGGAGGCGCAGAGCCGGCTCACCGACGCCTCGACCCGGGAGATCGCTCGCGAGCTGGCCGTCCTGCAATCGGTGGTCGCCATCCCGCTCAGCTCGCACGGGGAGCTGGTTGGCATCCTCACCCTGGGCCAGCGAATCACCGGCGGCGGGTACCGGCGCGATGAGACCGAGACGCTCTTCAACCTCGGGACTCACCTGGCTACCGCGATCCGCGACATCCGCATGCACCACCTGCTCCAGTACGAGAAGGAGTTCAACGAGCGGATCCTCGCGCGCATGTCGAGCGGTGTCATCACCATCGACCCCGCTCAGAAGGTCGTGGCCATCAACGGGCGCGCGGCGGAGATCCTCGGCGTGGCCCCCGGCGACGTGATGAATCGCGATCTTCGGGTGCTGCCCTCCCCGCTCGGTGACATGCTCTTCGAGTCGCTGTCCCGGGGGCGCTCGGTCACCCGGGTCGAGGTCCAGCTCGCCCTCCGCAACCTGCCCCTCGAGATCTCGACCTACCCCGTGATGGGCGACAGCACCGCACCCATGGGCGCGGTGCTCGTGTTCGAGGACTTGACCGCCCAGCGCCTGCTCGCCCAGGAGCGGCGCGGCGCCGAGCAGCTCCAGCTCCTCACCCAGGTGGTGGCCCGGATCGCGGACGAGATCAAGAATCCGCTCGTGTCCATCAACGCGTTCATGGAGCTGATCGGCGAGCGCTACGACGACGCGACCTTCCGCAACCAGTTCTCCTCGGTGGTGGGTCGCGACGTCCGGCGCCTCGTGCAGATCTTCGACAAGCTCGCTGCGCTGGTGAACGACAGCGACTACAAGCGCGAGACGCTGGACCTGCGTCAGGTGGCGGAGGAGGGCCTGGCCGAGCTGGGCGCGCAGGCCCTGCCCGACGGCGACGGAACGGCCCGGCTCCTCACCTTCACCGACGAGTCCACCCAGAAGCACGTCACCGCGACCCTGTCCCACGAGGGCTCGTCCTTCCTCGTGCGCGGTGATCACGCGATGTTCAAGAAGGCCATGTCCTACCTGGTCTGGTATCTCCTGCGCAAGACGCCTGGGGCCGAAGCCAAGATCTCGGTGACCATCTCCCACCTGGTGAGCGAGGAGCGCGTGCGCCTCACGGTGGCCTCCCGCACCACCGAGGTCCGGGTCGAGGAGCTGCAGGCGATCTTCGATCCGATCCAGGTCGTCCAGGAGAATCTCATCGACGTGGGCCCGAGCGTCAGCCAGCGGATCCTCGAGAGCCAGGGCGGGCGACTCGAAGCCAAACAGGGCCGCGGCGAGGTGAGCTTCAGCGCCTCGCTGCCGGCAGCGGGGCAGCCATGAACGAGCGTCCCAAGGTGCTGGTGGTGGACGACGAGATGGGTCCGCGCGAGTCGCTGCGCATGATCCTGAAGCCGCGCTACGAGATCGCGACCGCGGACAGCGGCGAGGCCGCGCTCAAGACCCTCGGCACGTTCCGCCCCGACCTCATCTTCATGGACATCAAGATGCCGCAGATGGACGGCATCGAGCTGCTGCGCCGGATCAAGGGCGCGGATCCCAGCATCGAGGTCGTGATGATCACGGCCTACGCCTCGCTGGAGACCGTGAAGAACGCGCTGACCCACGGCGCCTTCGAGTACCTGATCAAGCCCTTCAGCCGGCAGGATCTCGAGGAGACCGCGCGCCGGGCCCTCGCCCGCCGGCAGACCGAGCTGGGCACGCGCAACCAGCTCACCGCGCTCGTCAACGAGATGCGCGCGCAGACCGCCAGGACCCGCAGTCAGGAGCTGGAGACGCGGGGCGAGCAGGGCGACCAGTCCTTGCGGGTCACCCAGCTGTCGATCCTGCGCGAGATCTCGCGCAGCCTGCTCGGCCAGCTCGACTTCCGTCAGCTCACCGCCGCGATCACCTCGCAGCTCAAGGACGCGCTGGGTTACGAGGAAGCCACGGTGCGCCTGGGGGCGACGCCGCCCGATGGCCCGTCCGGAGAGACGCGCGTGGTCTGCCCGATCCGCGAGGACGGCAAGGTCCTCGGCTACCTCACGGTGGCCAATCGCGCGGGCACGCGCCCGATCGACCCCCGCGAGCGCGAGCTGCTCGAGATGCTGTCGGACTACCTGGCCGTCGCCATCCACAACTCGCGCCTGTATGGCGAGGTGGCCGAGACCAAGCAATACCTGGAGCACCTCATCTCCTCCGCGGGCGACGCGATCGTCTCGGTGGACAGCGAGGGCAACATCCGCGGCTGGAATCCCGCCGCCGAGCGGATCTTCGGCCAGGCCGCCGAGCAGGTGGTGGGCCAGCCCTTCGCCGGCCTGGTCCCCGCCGAGCCGTACCGGATCGCGCGGGCCGCCCTCTCCGGGGAGAACCCGGTGCGGGCCTTCGACGGCACCACCAAGCGGACGGACGGGCGGCCCCTGAACCTGGCCGTCACCCTCTCGTACCTGCCCGGGCGCGACGGCGGCCCCGCGGGCATGCTCGCCATCGTGCGCGACATGACGACCCAGCGCGAGATCGAGGCGCAGATGCACCAGTCCGAGCGGCTCACCGCGCTCGGCCAGATGGCGGGCGGCATCGCGCACGACTTCAACAACCTGCTCCAGGCCATCCTGGGCTACGCCCAGCTCATGGCCCGGAGCCCGGGCAACGCCGACGTGGTCCGCCGCGGCCTCGACGTCATCGAGAAGGCGGCCAACGGCGGGGCCGAGACCGTGCGCCGCATCCAGAAGTTCGCGCGGCTCCGGCCCGACGAGCCCTTCGTGACGATGGATCTCAACCAGGTCATCCGCGACTCGCTGGCCATCACGCGGCCGCGCTGGGAGGAGAAGAAGGTCAAGGGCGGCGTGCCGCTGCAGCTCGAGCTGGAGCTGGGCCCGGTCCCGGTGGTCATGGGCCGGCCCGCCGAGCTGAACGAGGTCCTCACCAACCTCGTGCTGAACGCGATCGACGCCATGCCGAAGGGCGGGATCCTGCGCATCCGCACGCGCCTGGGAGATCATCGCCACGCGCTGATCACGGTGGCCGACACCGGCATGGGCATGTCGGACGAGGTCCGCAAGAAGGTGTTCGATCCCTTCTTCACCACCAAGGGCGAGGAGGGCACCGGCCTCGGCCTCTCGGTCTCCCACTCCATCGTGGAGCGCCACGGTGGCGACCTGAAGGTGGACAGCCGTCCGGGCGAGGGCACCACCTTCACGATCACCCTGCCCATCGGCATGAACCCGAGCGGCGAGGCCACCCAGGGCGGCGAGCCGGGCACCGACCGGAAGGGGCGCATCCTGCTCGTGGACAACGATCCCCAGGTGCTCTCGATCCTCGGCGAGATGCTCAAGGACGCGGGCCATCACGTGCTGCCCGTCCCGAGCGGGCCCGAGGCCCTCCGCGTCTTCGTGCCCACCGGCTTCGACCTCGTGATCACCAACGTGGGCATGCCCGAGATGAGCGGCTGGGACGTGGCCGAGCAGCTCCGCGCCCGCGATCCGAACGTCCCGGTGATCTTCATCACCGGGTGGGGCCTGCAGGAGGAAGATCAGGCGCGCTGCCGCCGCCTCGGCATCACCGCGCTCCTCTTCAAGCCGGTCCCGCCGCCCGAGCTGCACCGCAAGGTGCAGGTCGCGCTGGCCTCCGCCCGCCCGCGGTAGACCCGCTTCACCCGGCGGGGTATCGTTGACGCATGTCGCGACTGGTCTCCAGCAAGCGGGCCAAGCTCCCGGCCAGCGCCTTCGCCTATATCGACTCGCGCGGCCGGAGGCGGCTGCCAATCCACGACGAGGCGCACGTCCGGAACGCGCTCGCCCGGTTCAGCCAGGTCGGCTTCGAGGACGACGCCGCCCGTGAGCGCACGCGCACCCGGCTCCTGAACGCGGCGAAGAAGTACCGTATCGTGCCGGTCGGCTTCATCACCGGCCAGCTGCAATCGGAGCGGAGCAATGCGACGGCCGGGCGCCTCGTGATCGAGCTGGGCCGGGCCGGGGCCCCCGGCGAGCTCGAGCAGCGCCTGCGCAGCGTCCTCCGGGATCCGACCCTCACCGTCCTGCACTGGTCCGACGCCTCCGGCGCGTACCTGGACGGCACCGGCAAGCCCGTCCCCCTACCCGCCGAGGGCGAGCAGCGCGGCGTGACCTTCCTCGAGCGCCAGGGGCGGCCCATGACGGCGCTCGTACACGACCCGACGGTCCTGAACGACCCGGGAATCGCCGAGACCGTGCTGGCCGCGGTACGATTCGTCGTCGAGAAGGAGCTCCTGCACGGCCAGATCCAGGCCACCTCGACCGACGCCGCCGCGCTGCCCACCGGCTTCGTCACCCTGCTGATGACCGATATCGAGTCGTCCACCGGCCTGCTGCGCCGGCTGGGCGACCGCTACGGCGCCCTGCTCAACGACGTCCGGGGCATCCTGCGCGCCGCGGTGCTACAGGCGAGCGGGCGTGAGATCGACGCCCGGGCGGACGAGTATTTCGCGGTCTTCGAGCAGGCGGCCGCCGCCATCGAGGCGGCCGTGGCAATCCAGCGGGCGCTGGGCAAGCGCGCCTGGCCCGACGGCCTCGACGTTCGGGTCCGCGTGGGGATTCACAGCGGCCGCCCGACGCTGACCGACATCGGCTACATCGGGCTGGCGGTCCACACAACGGCCCGCGTCTGCTCGGCGGCCCACGGAGGCCAGATCGTGGTGTCCACCAACACCCGGGCCGCGGTCCGGACATCGCTGCCGGCCGGCATCCGCTTCCGCGGGCTCGGCCGGCATCGCCTGCCCGGCCTACCGGACGCCGAGGCGCTCTTTCAGATCCAGGCGAAAAGCCTCCGCTCCACGTTTCCGAAACCGCGGATCGGGCGCCGCTCGACCCCGCGAACCACCGTCACGTCCCGGTCGCGCCGTCGGCCGTGACGGCCGCCTGGCATCGCGTCTAGCGCATAGCGAAAGCCGACCTTGGGACTTGCAGAATGCTACACGCCGGCTCGGGCGCGCTCTGATCCGTAGCCCCTGCTGCATGGATGCCTTGGGAGAGAAGTCGTGCCACAATGGCGGCCATTCCGTCCCTCGCTTCCGGCCGGACGGGAGAACAGATGATCGACGATAGTTCCTCGATGAAGCGCCGGCTCGCGGCCATTCTCGCCGCCGACATCGCCGGCTACAGTCGCCTTATGGGCGAGGACGAGGCCGCAACGGTCCGCGACCTGAAGGGGCACCAGGCGGTGATCCTGCCGCTGGTCGGCCGCTACGGCGGCCGCATCATCGACACCGCGGGCGACGGCATCTTGGCCGAGTTCCCGAGCGTGATCAACGCGACCGAGTGCGCGGTCGAGATCCAAACCATCATGGCGACGCGCAATGAGGGGATGCCGGAGTCGCGCCGCATGCGGTTTCGCATCGGCATCAACCTGGGCGACGTCATCCACGATGAGACTCGGATCTATGGCGATGGCATCAACGTCGCGGCGCGGCTCGAAGGTATCGCCGAGCCCGGCGGCATCTGCATCTCTCGCCAGGTGTTCGACCAGGTGAGCCGCGCGCTCAAGGCGGATTTCCAGGCGCTCGGCCCACGCACCTTGAAGAACATCGCGCAGCCGGTGGACGTCTTCGCCATCGCGCCGACGGATCGTCCAGCTCGCCTACTCGATGATCGGCCAAGGACCGCCGCTGATGAAGACGGGCAACTGGATGACCCACCTGGAGTTCGACCTCGAGAGCCCGATCTGGCGACATCTCTATCGTGAGCTGGCGAAGGACCATACGCTGATTCGCTACGACGCCCGTGGCAATGGGCTGTCCGACCGGACCGTGGACGAGATCTCGTTCGAAGCCTACGTGAGCGATCTGGAGGCGGTGGTCCAAGCCGCCGGGATCGATAGGTTCGCGCTCCTCGGGATCTCTCAGGGCTGCGCCGTCTCGATCGCCTACGCGGCGCGTCACCCCGATCGTGTGTCGCATCTCATCCTCTATGGCGGTTACGCGTTAGGCTGGAGCAAGCGCGCCCGCAGTGCAGCCCAGAAGGATGAGGATGCCGCGATGCTGACACTGATGCGCCTCGGCTGGGGTAAGGAGAACGCGGCCTTCCGCCAGCTGTTCACCTCCCAGTTCATACCCGGCGGGACCAAGGAGCAGGCCGACTGGTTCAACGAGCTGCAGCGGATCACGGTATCAGGGGAAGCGGCCGCCCGCATGCACGAGGCCAGCGGCGATTTCGATGTCACCGCGCTACTCCCGCGGGTGAGCGTGCCGACGCTCGTGCTGCACGCACGGGATGAGGCCCGCGTGCCTTTCGAGGCCGGGCGCCGGATGGCAGCGGGCATCCCGAAGGCCCAGTTCGTCACCCTGCCGGGGCGCAACCACCTCTTCCTCGAGACCGAACCGGCCTTCGGCCAGTTTCTGGAGCACACCCGCGCGTTCCTGGCGACCTAAGTGGTTCGGCCGCTGTTCAGACGCTAGTCCATAGCGAGCCAGCTGCAGCCGGAGCGGAGCAACGCGACGGCCGGGCGCCTCGTGATCGAGCTGGGCCGGACCGGGGCCCCCGGCGAGCTCGAGCAGCGCCTGCGCAGCGTCCTCCGGGATCCGACCCTCACCGTCCTGCACTGGTCCGACGCGTCGGGCGCGTACCTGGACGGCTACGGCACCCTGCTCAACGACGTCCGGGGCATCCTCCGCGCGGCGGTGCTGCAGGCGAGCGGGCGCGAGATCGACGTTGGTGAGACTGACCCAGCCTACCGGCAGGCGTATCTGGCATGTATCAATGATCGGACGAAATAGCCTCTGACTCCGTGTAACGCCGGGCCCCCCGCCGGCAGTCCAGTTTGCTCTAAGGGCGGCTCATCCCCTTCGGGCAAAGGCCGGGTAGACTACACTCGTCAGCCCGCTCACCCTTCTCTGGGTATTGCCCAGAACTGGTGTGTGACGTGCACCTCGATGGCGACCCCAGACGTCAGTTCGTAAGAGACAGCATCGCCTGGGTTGATTTGACGGAGCGTGAGCATGTCATCATGCTCGTCATGAATGGCTGCGTCCTGAGCAACGGGGACTCGCTGGACGCCGCTTGGGGTGTCCAGCACTAGGATGTCGGTGTCCGCATCCACTGACCTAACCAACCCCGTCCTAGCGTTCACGTGGTCAGACGCCCGGGGTCCATAGGCGAACGCGGCCGCCGGGCCGACGCCCCCCGGCAGCGCCGGAACGATTCCGGCTCCGAGCAGCAGTGCTACCGCCATCACGATTGGACGCTTTACCTTCATGGCGAACCTCCTGGCTCTTAGGTGTACGTTTTGGCCCCGACTCGTTGTTGGGACGAGCGCATTGACCCGATGTGTCGTCGAGCGCAAAGACTTCCGCAGGAACCCGCAAGCCGGTGAGGTCTGGACCGGACAGTGACGCCTGGTAGTTCGATCTCCTCGAGCACCCAGACAAGTTCCGGGAAGGGCCACGACGAGGCTGTATGCCTCACCAGCTCACCGGCCGAGACGGTGTGCTGCGTCGCCGACTCCGCAGCACACGCCGAGAAGCACTCCCGCGCTAGTCACACGAGCAGGTGACGAGCCACCGCGGGCAACTATCCGATTCTTGCCGAAACACGCCAGTGCGCCAGGCCGCACACTCACCGTCGCACGTCCTAACAGACAGGTGATGTGTCCCCGGTAATCCTTGGAGGTGCAGCATGAACAGGTTGGTAGTTGCCGTCATGCTTTCGTTCGGCGCTGCCGAATTCGCTCACGCGGCCGAGCATGTCTATGTGACGTCGGTTGGACCGGACAGGTACAAGGTATCCGTCGAACGCGAATACCTCAAGACGCAGTACTGCCACAAACGAGCCGACCATACCGCTGCGATCATCGATGGCCGACGCATCATCTTCGTGGACAGCGGCGACGTCTGCAACATTGAGGAGGTCACAAGGGGACACTAGGTTAGACGTTGAGACAGGGCGAACAGAGACCGGAGTTGGCAGCAAAGGGCTTCCGACAAACAGCGTTCGAACTAAAGAGTCTCAATGCCATCGTGTTGTTTTCGCGGTTCGGGCCGTTCAAACCTGAGGGCGTGTGGCTCGTCTCAGCTGGAGTGCGCGCGAGGGGACGGGGTGGGGCTGGCCTTGGCCCATGGTGCCTGGGTGAGAGTAGGCCGACCCCCTACGGGGGGATTCAGTGGGCCATGATCAGCACAGACTCTGAGAGATTGTTTCGTCAGTTTCTAGCCGACCTCTTCTGAACCTTCGTCTCCCGCAGCACACTCAGCAAATGCTCCCGAAGTGGACTGCCAAAGGTGATCACGCCCCGCACTGCGGCCCGCAGCTTGATGATCCGTTCAGCGTTGTTCATGGTCGGTGGCTCCTCCAAGGTTGGAATCTAGTTTCGTTGTCGAAGCGCGAGACTAGCTCGGTGTCGACCACCGCCACTTCTCCGTCGAGGGTGAGGGTCTTGGGCTTGAGTGCCACCGCCACTGCATCCCATGGGCTCTTGACGTTGTGGGGCGTGGTGGACACGCCAGCCGAAAAAGCGGCGCTCGAGGCGATGGCGCGTGCGGATCCGAGGATGCCGCGGAGTACAGAGTCATCTTGTCGTCGCCGCAGGAACGCTTGCCCGACGCTATTGACCGTGTCCGTGAAGGTGCACGCGTGAATCGAACGTGACTTTTCCTTCAGACACTCACGCGCGGGGCAGGTGAACCGTGAAGGTCGCGCCTTTCTCCCCTGAGGCCTCCACCGAGATCCGCCCGCCCTGGCGCTCGATGAGCGCCCGCGCGATGGCCAGGCCGAGGCCGACCCCCGGGGCCTCGGTCGCGCGCGAAGCTTTCCCGCGATAAAAGCGCTGGAAGAGCCTGGGAACATCCTCGCCGGAGACGCCGGGTCCCGCGTCGGAGACGGCGATGACGGCTTCCTCCACGCCCGCCGTGACCGTGACTTTCACGTCGCCGGCCGGGGGTGAGAACTTCACCGCATTGTCGAGGATGTTGGCGAGCGCGACCTTCGCCGCGACCGGCGCCGCGTTCACGAGGACTTCCGGAGCCCGCTCCACCAGGATCAAGACACCGCGCCGCTCCGCTTCCGGCGTGACGGCCGATACGCCCGCCGCGACGATCTCGTTCACCGTGATCGGCTGGGCCGCCTCCGGCTCCTGCCTGGCGTCAATGCGGGCAAGCTCGAGCAGCTCTTCGGTCAGGCTCTGGACCCGCTGGACCTCGTCGAGGCACGAGCGCAGCGTTTCCTCGTATTCGGGCACCGTCCGTACCCGGCGCAGGGTCACTTCCAGCTCGGCCCTCAGACGCGACAGGGGCGACCGGAGCTCGTGGGAGGCGTCGGCGGTGAACCGCCGCTGGATCTCGAAGCTCCGTTCGAGCCGGCCTAACATCTCGTTGAGGGTCTCGACGAGCCGCCCGATCTCGTCTCGCGTGCCGGGATGGGGGAGCCGCTCCGCAAGATTCCCCTCGCCGATGTGACGCGCTCGCATGACCATCCTGTCGATCGGACGCAAGGCCTTGCGGGTGAGCAGGGCGCTAGTGAAGCCGATCCCGCCCAGGATCACGAGCGACATGCTGAGAAAGACCCAGCGGCCAACCCGCAGCACCGCGTGCGCGTCATCCAGCGACATCGCCACCTGGACGACGTAGCTGCTCTGACCCACGGCGACCGGGAGGGATACCATCCGGACCGGCTCTTCCCCGAAGTCGGTGACCGTC
>WNFK01218478.1_pt1 | contig 11494 bp, 13 predicted proteins | sample 5400281 | NCBI WGS metagenome assembly WNFK01 (sample SAMN13153350, study PRJNA577476) | soil metagenome | isolation source: 20 cm soil on Douglas fir-dominated hillslope | place: USA:California | collected 2013-09-17
TCCGGCGACGACGTCTGCCGGCGCATCCGCGCCACATCGTCGACGCCGATCCTCATGCTCACCGGCGAGAAGGGCAGCGACGAGCGTGCCCGCCTCCTCGACCTCGGCGCCGATGACTATCTCGAGAAGCCGTTCTCACGGAAAGAGCTCTCGGCCCGCGTGCGCGCCTTGCTCCGTCGCGCGGCTCCCGCGGCGCGCGCGCGCCCCGCGGCGTCGATCGGGAAGCTCACCGTTGATACGCGCGCGCATCAGGCCACCGTTGCGGGCCAGTCACTCGATCTCACGCCCACGGAGTTCCGCCTTCTTGCGGCCCTCGCGGCCCACCCGGGCGAGGTCGTGGACCGTCGCGCGCTGCTGCGGGCAGGCTGGCCCGACGAGCGCGACCCCGATCCCGAGTGGCTGAAGGCGCACCTCGCGCGACTCCGCTCGAAGCTCGACGGCGCGGATGCGCCGCCGCTCTCAAACGTGCGCGGCGTCGGCTATCGCCTCGGGTAGGACGGCGGGGATCGCCCCGCCGATCGTCTGCGCGGCGCTCAACTTCGCTGCTGCGTTCGCCCTGCTCCTCGTCCTCGCGCCCGCCACGCCGCTTGTCGCCGATCCGGTGGAGCGCCTGGTCTATGTGGCCACGCATCTCCTCGAGTGGCGGCTGGGTTGGCTGACGTGGATCGCGGCGGCGCTGTCGCTGCTGTGGTTCTACTGGTGGTGGCGCGACCGGATCAACGGCTCGTACCTCCCGCTCATCTTCGGTGGCCTCGGGCTCGTCGCCGACGTCACGGCCGAGCTCATCCTCATCCTCGGCGGTATCGAGACGTACCTTGCGATGTCGCCGTTCGCGTTCGCGCTCACCGGTGGAGTTGCGAACGGCCTGTACACGATCTGCGGCATCGGCCTGACGCTGGCGACGCCGCTCCGCGGAGCGGAGCGCGCATGGGCCGCGGTCATGTGGACCGCAGGCATCCTGCTGAGCGTCGGCGCGCTTGCGAACGTCCCGCTGATCACGGCCGGCGCGACCGCCGTGCTCTTCGCGCTCTTCTGTCCGTGGTGCCTGTACCTCGCGGTGAAGCTTCGGTGAGACGCGTCGTGGTCGTTGGCGCGGGCTTCTTCGGTCGCGTGATCGCACGACGCCTCGCCGCGGTTGGGATCACGCCCGTTGTGGCGTCTCGCACGAGTGGCGAGCTGCGCCTCGATGTCACCGACTCGGGCTCGATCATGGCCGGCCTCCGCCCAGGCGATGTGATCGTCGACACCGCCGGGCCGTTCCAACAGCGGTCGACCGCGCTCATGGAGGCGGCGATCGAGCTCGGCTGTGATGTGATCGATCTGTCGGATTCCCTCCGCTACGCGCGGGCGGTACTCGCGCTGCACGAATCTGCGGTCGCGAAGGGCGCGCGGATCTTCACCTCGTGCAGCGCCATCGCGACCGTCGCCGCGTCGGCCATCCGCCTCGGCGGACGCCCGGCGCCGGAGACGTGCGACATCTTCCTCGCGCCGGCGTCCGCGGACACCGGGAATCCCGCGACGGTCCGCGCGTTCCTCGCGTCGGTCGACTGGACGCGGTCACGCGAGTTCCCCGCCGACCACCGGCGTGGCTACCGCGTCGAGAGCGCCGCCGCGGTGTTGCTGCCACGCGCGTGGCCGACCCTGCGCTGGGTCGACTTCTGGGTCGACCCGAACGCGCCGTTCGCCGCGAAAGGCGTCGCGCTCGCGACGCGGCTTGGCCTCACTGGCGCGCTGACCGTCGTCGCGCCGCTCTCCGCGCGGCTCCTCGGCCGCCGCGAGGGATCGTTCTCCGTCGCGATCAGCGAGTCCGGCCGCTACTCGCTCACCCGCCTCTCGGCTCCGCGCGGCAGCTATCTCATCGCAGCCGAGCCGGCGGTGCTCGCCGCGGAGTCGCTCGCGGGAGGCGCCGACGCCCCGCCGGGTGTCGTGGAGGCCGACGCGCAGGTCGATCCCGAGGCCTTGTTCGCGAGGCTCCGCAGCCTCGGCGTCGACGTGCGCACCTAGAGTGATGCTCGTGCCGCGCTCGATCCGCGCACGCGTCCTCCTCGGCTCGGTCATCTCCATCCTCGTTGCGCTCGCCGTCGTGGCGGTCGCGGTGCCCGGCATCGCGACACAGCACGAGATCGACGTCCTCGGTGGACGCCTCGCGAGCGAGGCCGCCCTTGCCGGTGACCTGTCGCGCGACCTCTTCGTCCGCGCGGACTCCGACGCGCTCGACACGCTCGCGAAGCGCATCGCTTCGGACGCGCGGGTACGCGTGACGTTCGTCGCGACCGATGGAACGGTGCTCGGCGAGTCGGACGAAGACCGCCGGACGATGGAGAACCACGCCACGCGGCCGGAGATCGTGCCGGCACTCGCGGGGAACGAGGGCCGCGCGGTGCGCTACTCCACGACGCTGGGGCGCGACCTCCTCTACGTCGCGGTCCCGGTGCGCATCGGCGACAACATCGTCGGCGTGTCGCGCCTCGCCCTTCCCCTCGTCGCGGTCGACGCGCTCGCCGCGCGCCTCTCGCTCTCGCTCCTGGCGGCCGCGGTCGTGGCCGCGCTCTTCGCCATCATTGCTGCCTGGATCGTCCAACGAGTCATCGCGCGTCCGATCGAGCTGCTCACCGAACGCGCCGAGGCGCAGGACGCCTCATTCGACATACGCGGTCCCGTTGAGGTCGAGCGGCTCGCAGCGGCACTGCGCCGATCGTCGGCCGCCGTGCGCGCGGAGCATGCCGCGGGTGAGGCGGAGCGCGATCGTCTCGCGACTCTCATCGACCAGCTCGGTGACGCGATCTTCATCGCCGACGGGGACGGGCGGGTGCTCCTCGCGAACGCGTCGGCGCGGGCCACGGCCGGTGAGGGCGTGATCGGCCGGCAGCTGCCCGAGGTCATCCGTCACCACGAGACGCTGGCCGCGATCGCCGCCGCTCGTGAGGGCCGCGAGGCGACGGCAACGATCGAGCGCACCGAGCCGCGCCGCTTCATGCGCGCGTTCGCGCGGCCCCTCGAGGGCGGTCAGATCCTCGTCGTCATTCAGGACCTGACCACGCTGCGTCGGCTGGAGACCGTGCGGTCGGACTTCGTGGCGAACGTTTCGCATGAGCTGCGGCGGCCGATCACATCGCTGAAAGCGATGGCCGAGGCGTTGGAGGAGGGAGCGCTCGACGATCCAGCCGCGGCCCGTGACTTCGTGCATCGCATGCATCAGGAGATCGATGGCCTGGCACAGCTCACGAATGAGCTGCTCACGCTGACGCGGATCGAGTCCGGTGCCGAGACACTGACACTGTCCGCACAGTCACCCGGCGAACTCCTCACGGACTGCGCGCGGCGGATGGGGCCCCTGGCATCACGCGCCGACGTCGCGCTGCTCGTCGAACCGAGCCAGGCGCCACGTGTTCGCGCCGACGGCGATCGGGTCGGGCAGGTGCTGGCGAATCTCGTCCACAACGCTGTGAAGTTCACGCCTGCGGGCGGAAACGTGCGGCTCGCGGCGGTCCGCGAAGACGGGCGCGTCGCCTTCAGCGTCACCGACACTGGGGTCGGGATCGAGCGCAAGGACCTGGGTCGCGTGTTCGAGCGCTTCTACAAGGCCGATCGATCCCGATCGGGTGGTGGCACCGGGCTGGGCCTCGCGATCGCGAAGCACATCGTGCAGGCGCACGGCGGCGACATCGAGGCGCGGAGCGACGGACCCGGCCGCGGAACGACCTTCCGGTTCACGCTGCCGCTCGCGGAATAGGCGGCCGTCAGGCGTAGAGGCAGTGCTCTGCGTACGGCCGGAAGGCGACGAGAGGCCCGTCACTCTCGGGAACGATCCCGGTGACCACGACGTCGCGGTCTACCCGCAGCGGCTCGCCGCGCCGGTCGACGCCGATCGAGTCGTTTCGGAAGATGACCACGCCCACGCGGACCCAGGGATGCAGAAAGCTGAGCTTCGTGACCGTGATCACACCTGAGAGCGTCGCGCCTCGTTGTCATCGCGCCGTGAACGGGCGGTGAACGTTCGAGGCGGATGGTAGGCTCGGCCGCAGGTGGCACGGATCGTTCTCGTCGACGACGACGCGAATCTGCGTCACACGCTCGGTTACGCGCTGCGCCAGGAAGGCTTCGAAGTGTTCGCGGCCGAAGACGGTGAGCGCGGTCTCGAGGCGTTCCATCAGAGTCGGCCAGACGTGGTGCTCCTCGACGTCATGCTGCCGAACGTCGACGGCTTCGAGGTGTGCCGCCGCATCCGGAAAGAGAGCGACGTGCCCATCCTCATGCTTACGGCGCGGGACACCGAGCTCGACAAGGTCGTGGGGCTCGAGCTCGGCGCCGACGATTACCTCGCCAAGCCTTTCTCGACGCGCGAGCTCGTCGCCCGCGTCCGTGCCCTGCTTCGGCGCACGCGGCCGACGGCCGCGTCGGTCGGGGAGCGCCTCGAGAGCGCCGGGCTCCTCCTTGACGCGGTCCGGCACCGCGTCACCCTCGACGGCCGCGAGGTCGCGCTCAAGCCGAAGGAATTCGATCTCCTCGCCTTTTTCATGGCCCACCCCGGGCAGGTCTTCGGTCGCGAGCAGCTGCTCGCGAGTGTCTGGGGCTACGACTTCGCCGGCGACTCACGCACGGTCGACACGCACGTGAAGACGCTCCGAGAGAAGCTCGACGACGACGCCGAGCATCCGCTGTGGATCGACACCGTTCGCGGCGTCGGCTATCGCTTCCGCGAGACGTTGCCCGCGTAGCCGATCCCGCCCCGAGACGGGCGTTCACCGAGCGTTCACACAGCCCTCACCCTCCACACATCCCCGAACACGAGCCTGTCACTGCACGCCGCGACGCTGGAGTCGTGACAAGTGGGAAGTTGAGGAGAGAAATGAAGAAGCCCCTTATCGCGTCCGTCCTAACGTTCGCCACGCTGCTCGCGGCATGTGGTGGTGCAACACCGGCGGCGACGAGCACGCCAGGCACCACGGGCAGCGCAGCGGCCGTGGCCGATCCCTGCGGCGTACCCGTAAAGGGCAAGTGCCCGACCGAGGCGCAGGCGGTGACCGGCGCCGGCGCGACGTTCCCGGGTCCGCTCTACACGAAGTGGATCGACCAGTACAACCTGCTGACCGGCGTCCAGATCAACTACCAGGCCGTCGGCTCCGGCGGCGGGATCAAGAACTTCACCGATAAGACCGTGGACTTCGGCGCGTCCGATGTCCCGCTCACCGATGCGCAGATCGACGCGATCACCGGTGGCCTCTACCTGATCCCGATGGCGCTCGGGTCGGTCGTGCCGACGTACAACATTCCGAACGTCACCGCGACGGTCAAGTTCACGCCAGAGGCACTTGCGGGCATCTACCTCGAGCAGATCAAGAAGTGGAACGACCCGAAGATCACCGCCGAGAACCCCGGCGTGACGCTTCCTGACCTCGCGATCACGACGGTCCACCGCTCGGACGGATCCGGCACGACCGGCGTGTTCACCGACTACCTCTCGAAGATCAGCCCCGAGTGGAAGACGAAGGCCGGGGCAGGGACGACGGTCAGCTGGCCGGGCGGGGTCGGCGGCAGCGGCAACGCTGGCGTCGCCGGCGCGGTCAAGAACACGCCTGGTGCCATCGGCTACGTCGAGCTCATCTACGCCATCCAGAACAAGCTCGGCTACGGCGTCGTGAAGAACGCCGCAGGCAAGTACGTCGAGGCGAGCCTCGACTCCACCACCAAGGCGGCCGACGGCTTCCAGCCTCCCGACTTCGGGAACCTGAAGGGCCAGGCGGCCAAGATCTCGATCACGAACGCGACGGGTCCCGACGCATGGCCGATCAGCACGTTCACGTTCCTCCTGCTCCCGAAGGACTTCAGCGACAAGGCCAAGGGCCTCGCCATCCTGCGCTTCGCCTGGTACGGGACGCACGAGGGGCAGGCCTTCGCCAAGGATCTCGGCTACGCACCGCTTCCGACCGCGGTCCAGAAGGCCGCCGAGGACGTGCTGAGGTCGGTGACGGGATCGGGCGCCAAGCTTCTCACGGTCAACCCGTAGCGACGTGACTCGCACTATCGATCGCGCATTCGCCGCGAGCGTGACGGCACTGGCGATGCTGGTGCCGCTCACGCTCGCGGCCATCGCTGTCCTCATCCTCATCGACTCGTGGCCGTCCCTGACGCGGTTCGGGTCCTCGTACTTCACGACGACCGAATGGGATCCGGTGAAGCTCGTGTTCGGCGCCGCCGCCTACGTCTACGGGACGCTCGTCACGACCATCGTGGCCGTGCTCCTCGCGACGCCGGTCGCAGTAGGCGCCGCGATCTACCTCACGGAGTTCGCACCACGCGCGGTGCGCGCGCCGGTGGCTTTCACGATCGAGCTGCTCGCGTACATCCCCAGCATCGTCTACGGACTCTGGGCCATCTTCGTGATGGTCCCGGTGATGCGCAGCGTCATCGAGCCGGCACTTCAGGCATCCCTGGGGCAGCTGCCGGTGATCGGCAAGCTCTTCAGCGGAACGCCGATCGGCCTCGACCTTCTCAGCGGCGGCGTCGTGCTCGCGATCATGATCCTGCCGATCCTGACCGCGATCTCGCGCGAGGTCCTGCTCGCCGTCCCTCTGCCATACGCGCGCCCAGGGATCATTGGCGGTGCGGTCCTCGGAGTCGCGCGCGCCTTCGGCGAGACGATGGCCGTCACCATGGTGGTCGGCAACTCATCGCGGGACATCAGCGGCTCGCTGTTCGTCCCGGGCTACACGATGGCGTCGGCGATCGCGAACCAATTCGTCGAAGCGGATAGCGAGCTGTACTTCAGCGCGATCGTCGAGATCGCCTTCGTTCTGCTGTTGGTCGGGATCATCGTGAACTCCGTCGCGCGCGTGCTGATCCGGCGCTCGATCGCCGATCGACCCTCTGGCGCGGTGGTCTGAGCGTGGCCGTTGCCGCCCTCGCCTCCTCCTCAACGATCCCCGCGCGTCACCGCGTCATCGCGCGCAGACGCCTCGCCCAGATCGCCATCGTCGGCCTGCTGCTTACGGCGACACTCCTCGCGGTCGCGCTCCTCATCACGATCCTCGCGTACGTCGTCCTGCGCGGCCTGCCGGCCCTCAACCTCGCGTTCTTCACGGAGAGGCCGCGGCCCTTCGGGGAGGTCGGCGGCGGCATCGCGCCCGCGCTCGTGGGCACCGCGATCCTCGCCGCGGCGTCGGGCGCGATCGCGATCCCGGTCGGGATCGCCGCGGCGATCTTCGTCGTCGAATACCGCTCGGGCCGCTTTGCGGCGCCGGTGCGCTTCGCGGCGGAGCTCATCGCCGGACTGCCTTCGATCGTGATCGGGGTGTTCGTCTGGGCGTTCCTGGTCCGCGGCCTCGTCGGCCACTTCTCGGCGCTCGCGGGCGCGGTCGCGCTCGCGGTGATCATGGTCCCGATCGTCGCGCGCACCGTCGAGGAGGTGCTGAAGCTCGTGCCGAATTCGCTACGTGAGGCCGCGCTCGCGCTCGGCGCGCCGCGCTGGAAGGTGATCCTCCGGGTCGTGCTGCCGACAGCGCGCGCCGGCGTCCTCACGGCCGCGATCCTCGCGCTCGCCAACGACTTCTTCAGCACCGATCTCCTTCGACCGATCGGCGCTCTTCCCCTGCAGATCTATCGCTATGCGGTGTCGCCGTACGACGACTGGCATGTGAAGGCCTGGGGAGCGTCGCTCGTCCTGGTCGTCGTGATCGGTGGCGTTGGGCTGCTGCTGCGCGTGGTCGCGCGACAGCGGGTCCGTTGAACACGGTGGAAGGGAACAAGAGGATGGCTGTGACGATGCGAGAGACCACGCCGCATGACACCCCGGGCACGGTCGCGCCGCCGGTGTCCGCCGCCCACCGATTGCCCGCAGCGCCTCGTGGCATCGCGCTTCAGACCGAAAAGCTCTCGGCCTACTACGGGACGGCGCAAGCAGTCGGTGACGTCGATCTCACGTTCGAGGTCGGCGCCGTGACCGCCATCATCGGTCCCTCCGGCTGCGGAAAGTCGACGCTCCTCCGCTGCCTCAACCGCATGCATGAGACGACGCCCGGCGCGCGTGCCAGCGGTCGCGTCATGCTCGGGGACGTCGAGGTCTACGCGGCGGCGACGGATCCGGTCGAGGTGAGGAGCATGGTCGGGATGGTGTTCCAGAAGCCGAACCCGTTCCCGATGATGAGCGTCTATGACAACGTCGCCGCGGGTCCGCGGCTGCGCGGCTGGAAGATGACCCGTCGCGAGATGGACGATCTCGTCGAACGGAATCTCCGCCGCGCCGCGCTGTGGGATGAGGTCAAGGACCGGCTCCATCGCTCCGGCGCCGCGCTCTCCGGCGGGCAGCAACAGCGGCTCTGCATCGCGCGCGCACTCGCGACCGACCCGAGCGTGCTGTTGATGGACGAGCCCTGCTCCGCCCTCGACCCGATCGCGACCTACAAGATCGAGGAGCTCATGCGCGACCTGAGCCACGAGGTCACGATCGTGATCGTCACGCACAACATGCAGCAAGCTTCGCGCGTCAGCGAGCGGACCGCGTTCATGCTCGCCGCCGATGACGGCGTCGGTCGCCTGGTCGAGTTCGGCCAGACCGACGACCTATTCACGATGCCGAAGGATCCGCGCACCGAGGCGTACATCACGGGGCGATTCGGATGACCGTGCGCTCGATCCACGCCCGCGCCGCGCTGGACGACGGCCTGGCCCAGCTCCAGGCCGACCTGCGCGCCATGACGAGCCTTCTCGATGTTGCGATCGAGCGGAGCGTGTTGTCGCTCCAGACGCTGGATCAGCGCCTCGCCGCGCTCGTGATCGCCGGCGATCAGCAGATCAACAAGATGCGCTTCTCGATCGAGGATCGCGCGATCCATCTGATCGCGACCCAGCAGCCGATCGCCGGCGACCTGCGCTTCATCGTGGCCACGCTGATGGTCGTCTCCGAGATCGAGCGCATGGGCGATTACGCGGCGGGCATCGCGAAGGTCACGCAGCTCCACGAAGGCCGGCAGCTTCTGAAACCGCTCGTCGACGTGCCCGAGATGGCGCGCCTCGTGCGGGAGATGCTCCGCGAGGCGGTCGACGCGTTCCTTCAGCGCAACGAACATACCGCCGAGCGCGTCGCGTTCCAGGACGACGAGGTCGACCGTCTGTACAACATCGTCTACCGCGAGCTGCTGCAGTACATGACCGAAGACCCGACGACGATCGATCGCGCAACGTGGCTCTTGTGGGTCGCGCATAACCTTGAGCGCATGGGCGACCGGATCCAGAACATCTGCGAACGTACCGTGTACGAGGTGACCGGCGTGATGCGCGAGTTCACGTCCCACAATCCCCGCCCGCCGGAGGAATGATGGCGAAGCGCGTCCTCTTCCTCTGCACGCACAACTCCGCGCGCTCGCAGATGGCCGAGGGCTTCCTGCGCGCGCTCGGCTCCGGACGGTTCGAGGCGGTCAGCGCGGGTACGCGCGCGCGGGGTCTAAATCCCCTCGCCGTACAGGCGATGGCGGAAGACGGCATCGACATCTCGCTTCAAGAGTCCAAGACCCTCGACCAGTTCGTCGACGACGCGTTCGACGTCGTGGTCACGGTGTGCGACGAGGCGAAGGAGTCATGCCCGTACTTCGCAAACGCGAAAGAGCGTCGCCACTGGTCGTTCCCGGACCCGACCGCGGCACTTGGCGATGACGAGACTCGCTTCGCCGCGTTCCGCGAGGTGCGCGACGCGATCCGCGAACGCATCGAGCAGGAGCTTCTCTAGCTCAGAACGCGATGAGCGGCCGCCATGTGCCGAGCGCGATGCTCAGTGAGGTCGCGCCGAGCGCAAGCACGAGCGCCCCTGCGACGAGCGCACCATCGGGCAGCGTGAGCGCACGCGGACGGGCAATGGTCCGGCACGACTGCGCGCCGAAGCCGCGCGCGTCCATCGCCAGCGCGAGGCGCGTCGCACGCCGGATCGCCGCGACGAGCAGGCCGAGAGCGCGCCCGGGGAAGGCGTGGACCCGATCGACGTAGGTGCGGTCGGCCTCGATGCCCCGCGCGCGGCGCGCAAGTCCGAGCACGTCCCACTCGCGCGAGAACAGCGGGAACAGGCGGAACGCGGCGAGCGCCCCGACGACGAAGCGCGACGGCGCGCGTGCGTGCTCGACCAGTGCGTCGGCGAGGTCGGTCGGATCGATCGTCGCGACCGCGAGCATGCCTGCGAGCGAGACGCCGATGATGCGCAGCGCGATCGCGGCGCCAGCCAGCGCGCTCTCTGAGAGCACAGCGTTGAAGATCCCGAAGCTGGCCGCGCCGATGAGCAGCGGGGCCGCGCGCGCGGCGAGCGATCGCGGCGGAAGTCCGCTGAAGCGCGCGGCGACGAGCAGCGCCCCGACGACGATCGACGATGTGACGAGGTCGACGGTCACGAAGAGCGCAAGCATGAGGATGAGCGCGGCCACGATCTTCGCGATCGGGTGCAGCCTCGCGAGCGGCGCCCGCGGGTCGGGGACGAGCGGCTCGAGCAGCCTCATGCCGCGCGACCTCCCGCGAGCCGCAGCGTGCGATCACCGAGCGACGCTACGAGGTCCTCATCGTGCGTCGCGAACAGCGTCGCGCCGCCACCGTCGCAGTGCGCGGCGAGGAGCGCAACGATCTCGGCGTACGTGCGACGGTCCTGTCCGAAGGTCGGCTCGTCGAGGACGAGCAGAGGCGGAGCTGTCGCGAGCGCGGTCGCGACCGAGAGGCGGCGCTGCTCGCCGCCCGAGAGCGTGAACGGATTCGCGGCCGCGAGGTGGGCGAGATGGAGTCGCTCGAGCAGATCCATCGCGATCTGCCGCGCGTCCCGCGCGTAGCGCCCGGCGCGCAGGGGACCGACCATGAGCTCTTCGTCGACGCGGCCGGTCACGAATTGATGCTCGGGATCCTGAAAGACCGTGCCCACGCGCGTGACCAGGCGGCGCGCAGGCAGCGACCACGGCTCCGCACCCTCGAGTGCGATGCGGCCACGCGCCGGTCGCAGCAGCCCCGCGATGAGCAGCGCGAGCGTCGACTTCCCAGAGCCGTTCGGTCCGATGACGGCGAGGGCCTCGCCCGCGCGGACCGCGAGATCGACGCCGCCGAGCGCCCACGTCTCCGTTCCCGGGTAGCGGAACGCGACGTCCTCGGCGCGCGCGAGCTCGGCGCCGAACGTCGTGCGTGGCGTCGGGCCCGCGGGGGGCGGACCGGGCACCCAGACGCCGAGCTCCGCGAGCCGCGGGCCGTGGCGCGCGAACACGTCCTCTGGTGACCCGTCCGCCACCACGCCGCCGCCCGCCTCGATGACGACCACGCGATCGACGAGCGGCAATGCCTCGGTGACGCGGTGCTCGACGAGCACGAGCGTCATCTCCCTCAGCTCCGCGAGCGTCTCGCGCACTGTCTGCGCGCCGGCGGGATCGAGGTTCGCGGTCGGTTCGTCGAGCAGCAGCAAGCGTGGCCGCAGCGCGAGCGCACCGGCGATCGCGAGGCGCTGCTTCTCGCCGCCCGACAGCGCGGCGGTCGAGTGGTCCTC
>WNFK01242796.1_pt3 | contig 11489 bp, 7 predicted proteins | sample 5400281 | NCBI WGS metagenome assembly WNFK01 (sample SAMN13153350, study PRJNA577476) | soil metagenome | isolation source: 20 cm soil on Douglas fir-dominated hillslope | place: USA:California | collected 2013-09-17
GCGAAGTCGGCTCGACCGTCGTTGGCCACCTGCGCGTTGGTCTCGCCGCCGCCGTACCGTTCCGTCCATGACGAGACCTGGTCGGAGACATCCGCGAAGTACTTCCCGGTGCCGCCGCGAATCACCGTGCGGTCGTTCAGCGTGTAGGCGAAGCCGACCCGCGGTCCGAAACGATTCGGCTCAATCGAACGCCCGGACGGCACCCACGGCAGAATCGCCACCCGCTCGGCAAACTGCCCTTTGCTGATGTCGTAGCGGAGCCCGAGGTTGAGCGTCAGCCGGGACGTGATCGTCCAGTCATCCTGCACCCAGGCCGCGGCGATTTCCTTCGGCGTCTCCTGCTTGTAGCCGGCCGCCGAGATGCCCACCGAGTACGTCCTGAAGAGCGGGGATAGCGGCGCCAGGTTCCAGGTCGACACGTCCAGGATGTTCGGGAACAGCGACTCGAAATTGGCCGGAGGCCTGTTGCTCCCGCCATCGTAGGTCCCCATGCAGTTGGTGCACTGGAAATACGGTCCCCACTGGTGGAGCCATTCGCCGCCGACGTGGGCACTATGGCGTCCGCCGAGGTTGAAATAGGTCCTGTAGTCGTCCCGAAACGAGTACTGGATCTGGCCGTTGCGCTGCGGCGCATTCGTGTGCGCCTGCCCGATCGCAAAGCCGCTGAACGTCATTCGGGGCGCGCCTTTGCCCACGGCCCATGAGGGAAAGGACGCGTTGTTGGGGTGATTCGCAAACAGGGCCGTGGGGAGCGCCTGGAAGAAGAAGTCGTCGTAGCCCACCTTGATCTCGTTGACGGCCCTGTTGCTGAGGACCTGCGTGAGCGAGCCGTAGAGCTCGTTGCTTGGCCGCGCCGTCGACTCGGTGGAGGATGGCGCCTGCGAGGAGCCGCCGGTATACCGCGGATCGAACGGTGTGAAGAGGCGCGACACGTTGCCACGCACCATGAGGCGGACCTGCGGTGAGAACTGGAAATCCACGCGCCCGCCGGCCTTCGGGTCCGTGCGCGTGCCGGTCATGTCCTGGTTGAAGCTCTTGTACGCGGTCGTGTACGTCTGCGTCGACGGCTCGCGCTCGTATTCGTAGCTCGCAAAGAAATGGATCTTGTCCCTGCGGATCGGGCCGCCGAAGGTCGTGCTGAACTGCTGGTTCGAGTAGGGAAGCACCCGGTTCACGATGAAGTCGCGCGCGTTCCAGCGGTCGCTCCGAAAGTAACCGGCGGTGCTGCCGGTGAACGTGTTGGTTCCCGATTTGGTCACGGCGTTGACCTGCACGCCCGCCGAGCGGCCCTGGCTGGCGTCGAACCGGTTGGCGACGAACTCGAACTCGGCGATCGAGTCGCGGCCGTAGTGAGGCTGGCCGAAGCCGGTCGCCGAAATCGTGGACGTCACCTGGTGACCGTCGACGTTCAGCTGGGACGTGCCTACCGAGGCTTTCGGCATCAGGTCGTCGCTGGCCACCGTGTTGATGCGGCTCCCCGCCGCCAGCATCGTCAGGTCGAGCCAGTTCCGGCCGTTGACCGGAAGCTCGGAGAGCTGCCGCGGATCGATGTTGCTCGACTGGCTCGACTGGGTCGTCGTCACGAGCGGCGCCTCGCCGGTGACCGTGACCGATTCCTGCACCGTCGAGGGCGACAGCTGGAGGTTCACGACGGCCTGCTGGCCGACCAGCAGCTCCAGCCCGCTGCGCGTCACGACCGCGAAGCCTTGCAGCTGCGCGGTCACGCGATACGCACCGGTGCGCAGGGCAATCTGAAAGGAACCGCGCTCGTCCGTCACCCCCTCGAACGTATTGCCGGACGCGTCGTTGACCGCGGTCACCGTGACCCCGGGCAGCACCCCGCCGGTGGTATCGGTCACCGTTCCGCTGAGCGTCGCGTCTTGTGCGTAGGCGATAACGGGCAGCGCCAGGATCAGCATGATTCCGAGCAACCGGCGACATATAACGGCAGCCATGAGCTCCTCCTCGCATCCGAGATGACCGTGGGGTAACAGGACGTGGACCTCGGGGCCGACCTCCGGGTCGGCCCCGACGGTTCATTACGCGAGCGCCGTCTTGACTCGCGTTGGCGTGAACGGGACGGTGCGCAGACGAACGCCCGTCGCATCGAACACGGCGTTGGCAAGCGCGGCGGCGACCGGCGCGGTGGCCGCTTCTCCGGCGCCGACCAGCGGCTCGTTCGGACGATCGATCAGGATCACTTCCACCACGGGCGCCTCGGGGAACCGCAGGATCGGATAGCTCACCCAGTCCACGCTCGTCACGCGCGAGCGATCGAAGGTGACCTCCTCGTGCAGCGCGCGGCTCAGCGTCTGCACGATGCACCCTTCGACCTGATTGCGCAGCCCCTCGGGATTGACGATGAGGCCGCAATCGTGGGCGCAGACCACGCGCCGCACCTGAATCTGGCCGCTCGACGGGTTGACGGCGACCTCCATCGCCATCGCGACGTAGTTCTCCATCTGCTTGTAGCGCATGTAGGCGATGCCGCGGCCCACCAGCAGGTTGCCTGTCCCGGGCGAAGTCGAGGGGCCCTGCTTCGCGCGCGGGTTCGGCGACATGCGCGTGTCCCACTTGAACGCCGACGCCGTTCGCGTGATGACGTCGATCGCGCGTGGATCGCCGAGCCGCTTCAGGCGGAACGCCACGGCGTCCTCGCCCGCGGCGACCGCGAGCTCGTCGGCGAGGCTTTCGACCGCGAAGACGTTCGCAATCTTTCCGGGCGCGCGCAGGTTCGACAGCTGCAGCGGGGTGTCCTTGATCAGGTGCGCGACGACGCGCACGTTGTCGACGGTGTAGGGCGGATCGCCGTTCTGCGTGATGGCGCCGGAGCCGCTGCCGTGCTCCTGCTGGATGCCGGCGGCGTCGGCCGAGAGCAGCGCGCGCGCACCGGGGGCCGCGTTCGGCACCCACATCTCGGTTTCCCACGAGACGATGCGTCCGCTCGCGTCGAGCGCGGCGCGCACGTCGAGGAGCTGCTGCGGGCCTTTCGGATCCCAGCCGTGCTCGTCGTGCCGCATCCACTGCACACGAACCGGCTGGCCGATGGTCTTCGACAGCAGCAGCGCGTCGGCCGCCACGTGGTCGCCGCCGTTGGTGCCGTACGATCCGGAACCGTCGAGGAAGACGACGCGGAGCTTCTCGGGCGGGATGCCGAAGACCTTCGACAGGTTGCCGCGCAACCCGTGCGTGCCCTGCGACGCGGACCACACGGTGGCGGTGCCGTCGGCCCGCACGTCGGCAACGGCGCACGACGGGCCGAGCGATGCGTGGCTCTGGAAGGGCCAGAAATACGTGGCCGAGAACGTCTTTGCGGCGACGCGGGCGGCGCCCCTCGCGTCGCCCTTGTTGACGACCTCCTGATCGCGTTCGAGCGGCGCAGTCCGCGACAGGCGGTCGAGCCCCTCGTGGCCCGGAAGTGATTCGCGCTGGCTCCATGTCGCCTCGAGCGTGGCCGCCGCGCGCACGGACGCCCATTCGTCCTTCGACACCACTGCCAGGAAGTCCTTGACGCGTACGACACGCACATCGGGAATGCCGCGCAGCGAGCTCTCGTCGACCGACACGAGCGTCGCGCCGATCGAGGGCGGGCGGACGATGCGGCCGTGCAGCATGCCGGGCAGCGTGAAGTCCTGGACGTAGACGTGGCGGCCGGTGCACTTGGCCGGGACGTCCGGCCGCAGCAGCGGCTTGCCGATGGCCGCATGCTGTGACGGCGGCGTGAGCGGCGCGTTCTTGTCGACCTTGAGCGCGAAGCGGCGGTCGCCGATGAGCGAGCCGATCCCGACCCCTCGACTCCGCGGTTCCCTGACTCCGCTCGGGGCAAGCGCCCGGACCTCGCCATCGATGATCGTCAGCTCGTTGACCGGGACATTGAGCCGCGTCGCGCCCATTTGCAGCAGCGCGCGGCGCGCGGTCGCCGCGGCCGCGCGGATCTCGGTGCCGCCACGCACGAGGCCCGTGCTTCCTCCGGTGCCGCCCTGATCGGGACAGGTCGCCGTGTCGCCTTCGATCACCGATACGCGCGACGGCGACACGCCCAGTTCCTCCGCCGCCATCTGCGCGAACGCGATGCGCACGCCGGTGCCGACGTCCACCTTGCTCGTGTAGAGCGTGACGGACCCGTCGGCGTGAATCGCGAGCAGGCCGTCAACCTCTCCGGCGTCGAGCGGCCGATCGGTCGCCGCGCCAGGTGCGCCCGCCTGCGCCGCCGCGCGCCGCGGGACCACGCCGAACGCGAAGCTCACGACGAGCGCGCCGCCCGCCTTCAGCAGATCGCGACGAGTCAGTTCAATCATCTGCATGGCTATACCTGTCCCCTCGACTCGCTCCGCTCGCTCGGGACAAGGGACGCGCGCTGGATGGCGCGAACGATGCGGGTGTGCGTCCCGCATCGACAGAGGTTGCCGTCGAGCGCCTGCTTGATCTGATCGCCGCACTGCGCCGCCTGCTCGGCGATGAACGCCGCCTGCACGCCGTCCGGCTTCTCGGGCGTCCCGAGCCCCTCGAGCGTCGTGATGTCGCGCCCCGCCGCGCGGCTGACGGGCAGCGTGCATGAGCGCGTCGCCGTCCTGTCCACGATGACGGTGCACGCGCCGCACTGTCCGAGGCCGCACCCGAACTTGGGGCCGTGCAGCGCCAGCGGTCCGCGAAGCGCGTAGAGGAGCGGCTGCGCCGGATCCCAGCTGTCAACGGAGGTCTCGCGGCCGTTGAGTCGAAACGTGTATCTCGGCATGGCGCCGATTCTACGCTTGTCGGCGGGCAGCAGGCAGCAGGGAGCGGGCAGGTGGCAGGTGGCAGGTGGCAGGGGGCAGGGGGCAGCAGGTAACAGCTGGCGGTGCGCAGCTGTAGGGCGGGTTCCGCGGAGCACCGATGCAAGGCGAACGCGGACCCGCCAGTCGGCAGGGATTGCGCTTGGCAAATGGCAGGCTGCGCGCAACAATCCGACCCGGCATGACGTGGTGGCTCTGGGAGGTACTCGGCCTCGCGCTGGCGGTGATCGAGCTGGCAACGCCGGGAGGCTTCTTCGTCATTTTTTTCGGGATCTCGGCGATTGTGGTGGGCGCGCTGGTGCTCGCAGGGCTGGTCGCCACCGCATGGATCCAGTGGGTCCTCTTCACGATCATCGCGCTCGTCGCGCTCCGGCTCTTCCGGCAGCCGCTGCTCGCACGCATCCGGACGCGCAACCAGGGCGAGGTGGATTCGCTGACCGGTGAGGTCGCCGTCGCGGCCGGAGACATCCCGCCGGGAGCACACGGCCGCGCCGAGCTGCGCGGCTCCACCTGGAGCGCGCGGAACGTCGGCACGACGCCGCTGCGCGCCGGCCAGCGGTCGCGCGTCGTGGCCGTGCAGGGGCTCACGATCGACATTCTCTCGGAGTGAACGATGCCCGTCGATACCGGTCTTGTCGTCGTCGTCCTGTTCGCGCTCGTCGTCCTGTTCGTCGTCTTCAGGACCGCGGTCGTCGTCCCGCAGCAGAGCGCGTTCGTGGTGGAACGGCTCGGGCGGTACAACGCCACGCTCAACGCCGGGTTCCACATCCTCGTGCCGTTCGTCGGTGTGGATGGCATCCTCTACCTGAAGATTCTCAACGCCGAGCGCGCGTCGTACGGAATCTCGGACTACATCTTCGCCATCACGCAGCTGGCCCAGACGACGCTCCGCAGCGAGGTCGGCAAGATCGATCTGGATCGCACGTTCGAGGAGCGCACGACCATCAACATCTCGGTCGTCGGCGAGCTCGACAAGGCGTCGGAGGCGTGGGGCGTCAAGGTACTGCGCTACGAGATCAAGAACATCCAGCCGCCTGTCGACATCCTCGCGGCGATGGAGAAGCAGATGCGGGCCGAGCGCGAGAAGCGCGCCGTGATTCTCGCGTCGGAAGGTCAACGCGACGCCGCCATCAACACCGCGGAGGGCCAGAAGCAGCAGGCGATCAAAGCCTCTGAAGCGCAGCGGCAGCGCAACATCAACGAGGCCGACGGGCAGGCCGCCGCCATTCGCGCGGTTGCGTCGGCCACGGCGCAGGGCATCCGCGAGGTGGCGACCGCGATCCGGACCGACGGCGGCATGGAGGCCGTGCAATTACGTGTCGCCGAGCAGTACGTCACGCAGTTCGGCCAGATCGCGCGCACCACGAACACCGTGGTGGTGCCGGCCAACGTGTCGGATGTCGCGGGGATGATTGCCGCCGCGATGAAGGTCTTTTCCGCCGCTGCGCCAAAGAGCTGATAACCATTCACGAGAGCTTCTGCGATCGAGTGCGCCACCGAGATGCAGCCACATCAGACGACCGACATGGCTGATGCGCCGATCGACATCGTCAAGGTGCCGCTCGATGCCATCGTGGGGTTGCGGGAGCAATACCGTCGCGAGATGAATTGTCAGATCGTCCACGATTCATGGCACGTTCGCGGCTTCACGGACTCGTATCTGCTGAGGATGGAGGGGACAACGGTTGGATACGGCTCGGTGGGCGGACCGCCGCGGGAAGCGAAAGACATCGTCAAGGAGCTCTTCGTGCTCCCAGCCTGGCGGGCGTCGGCGCTTGCGCTGTTCCGCGAGCTCGTGGCCGTCAGCGGCGCGCGAACGATCGAAGCCCAGACCAACGACGTGCTCCTGACGCTCATGGTGTTCGACTGTGCCGTGGACCTGGCGAGCGAGACGATTCTGTTTGCCGACGCGCTCGCCACGACGCATCCGGCACCACGAGGCGTGACGCTGCGTCCGGTGTCCCGGGCCAACCCTGGGAAAGTGTTCGCACACACCACCGAGCCTGTCGGAGACTGGGGGCTCGAGCTCGATCAGGAGCTGGTTGCCACAGGCGGCATCTTCTATCACTACAATCCGCCCTACGGAGACATCTACATGGAGGTCGCCGGGCCGTATCAACGAAGAGGCCTGGGGACCTACCTCGTTCAGGAGCTGAAGCGCCTCTGTCGCGAGACGGGGCACATTCCTGCCGCGCGTTGTCAGTCGGTGAATCGTGCGTCGCGCCGCACGCTTGAACGCGCAGGACTGCTTCCCTGTGCGCGAATCGTTCGAGGCCGCCTGGCACTGCCATGATCTGTAAACGGCCTGGCCTTGACCGCCTTGCCCAGCGGCCACTCACTGCCGACTGCCCACTGCCGACTGACTCGCTTGACACTCCGCCACGCCCGGCTTATACAGGGCACCACTATCCGGTTTCATTCAGCGCGAGCGCTCTTTCCTCCGTTCCTTCGACGGGTCAGGTGCACTTTTCGGCGGCAACGACAGGATGTCAGCAGGCAGCTGGCAGCTGGCAGCAGGTGGTAAGCGGGCAACCCCGCCAAAACTGACTGCCCGCTGCCCGCCGCCGGCTGCCAGCCGATCAAGGAGGTCACCCGTGCTGAATCGACAGTTCATCTGGGTCATCGCGACCGCGATCTTCCTCGCGCTGCCTGGCGTCGCGCACGCCCAGGAAGCGACCGTGACCGGGACGGTCACCGATTCGACCGGCGGGGTGCTCCCCGGCGTCACCGTGACGGCCATCAGCGAAGAGTCGGGCAACACGTTCGTCGCGGTGACGGACGGCGAAGGGAGGTTCCGCCTGCCGCTTCGCATCGGCTCCTATCGCATCGCCGCGGAGCTCGCCGGGTTTGCGACCGTCACGCGCACGGGCCTGCAGATGCAGGTCGGCCAGCTCGCGACCGTGAACCTGCAGATGGCGCCCTCCAGCGTGCAGGAGACGGTCAACGTCACCGGCGAAGCGCCGCTGCTCGACATGACCTCGTCTACGGTCAGCGGCAATATCGACCAGCGGCAGGTGAAGGACCTGCCGGTGAACGGCCGCAACTGGCTCGACCTGACGCTGCTGGCGCCCGGCAGCCGATCCAACGCCGGCGGTGAATCGCCGATTCCGCGCGCCCAGGTCGCATTCCAGATCAACATGGACGGCCAGCAGGTGACCAACAGCGTCACGAGCACGACGCAGCCGCGCTACAGCCGCGATTCGATCGCCGAGTTCGAGTTCATCTCGAACCGCTTCGACGCGACGCAGGGGCACTCGATGGGCGTCGTCGTGAATGCGGTCAGCAAGTCCGGCACGAACCGGCCCGAGGGAACCGTCTCGGGATACTTCCGCGACAACCGGCTGAACGCGACCGACTACGTGCTGAACCGGACGCCGACCTACTCGAATCAGCAGATCAGCGCCACGTACGGCGGGCCCATCCGGAAAGATCGCATTCACATGTTCGCGAACTGGGAAGGGGAGCGCGAGCCGCAGACCTTCGTCTACGCGAACCCGCGGTACCCGAAGTTCGACATGGACCTGCACGGCACGCGGACGCAGCGGACCGGCGGCATCAAGGTGGACTTCCAGCTGAGCCCGCAGAAGCATCTCTCCGTTCGCGAAAACACCTACCACCAGTACCTGCCTGGCAGCGGCGGCGGCGCAACGACGCACGTGTCGGGCGCCACGCAGACGGATCGGCAATCGAACCAGAGCTGGCTGCAGTTCACGCAGGTGTTCGGCAACAACCGGGTCAACGAGCTCAAAGGCGGGTATCTCGGCTACAGCTGGGGCATCGACTCGCTCGTCGACTTCAAAGGCGGCGCGTTTCCCGGCTGCCCGTTGACCCAGCCGTCGAGCGTGCAGTGCGGCTCGAAACGGTACCAGGTAAAGGGCTACACCGTCGGCACCGCCACGAACCAGCCGCAGTACATCGGGCAGAAGAGCCTGCAGGCGCGCGACGACTTCGGCTTCTCGTATACCCTCGCCGGACGTCACGATGTCAAGACGGGCGGTGAGTTCACCAATCACGTGTTCGACTTCCAGTGGTGCAGCTACTGCAACGGGAACCTCGACGCCACGCTGCTCGCCGCGCCGTCGGCTGACGTGATGTATGCGATGTTCCCCGTCTGGAACGACGCCTCGACGTGGAATCCGCTGCCTCTGAGCTCCAGCTCGATTCGCTACCGGCAGTCGGTCGGCGACTTTCACCTGCAGAACAACCGGCAGGTGTATGCCGCGTGGTGGCAGGACGACTGGGCGGCGAGCAAGCGCCTGACGATGAACGTCGGCGTGCGCTACGACGCGGACATCAAGGTCATGGGCGAGAACATCCAGATCCTTCCGTGGAGATCGGGTCATGTCCCGTACGAGCTGACCCACTTCGTTCCGCGGCTCGGTCTCGCCTATCGCGTCAACGACCGGACGGTGCTGCACGGTGGCTACGGCAAGTACTTCACGCAGCTCGAAAACGACGCGCAGCATCAGTCCAATCTCGCGGCGCAGACGCTGATCCCCGAGGCGCTGTACGACGGCCGTCCCGACTTCGCGGTCAATCCATTCAACGGCGTGGTCCCGACGATCGACCAGGCGCGGGGGCGGCTCTGCTCCTCGGCGCTGACGCCGACCTGCATCCGCCGTGAGATCAGCTCGGAGATTCCGTCGCCGAACCACCAGCTGACCTACAGTCATCAGGCCTCCGCGGGCGTGCAGCGCCAGATCGGCGCCGAGATCGCCGTCGAGGCCAACTACGTCTTCACCGGTCAGCGCCGCGAAGAAGTCGACTACAACATGAACCTGACCTACGACCCTGCGGCGGGCGACAACGTCCCGTTCAGCATCATCGCCGCGCGCCCGTATCCGGACTGGGGATTCGTCAACGGCGAGTTCATGCAGGGATGGAGCAACTATCACGGTCTGGAAACGTCCTTCACCAAGCGGTTCAGCCATCACTATCAGCTCGCCGCGACCTACACGCTGGCGCAGCTGCACGATTCGATAGGCGACCCCTGCCAGGTGGTGAAGGCCGCTGATGGAACGCCGGCGTGCACCAGGATCACGTTCAGGCTGAGGCCGGACGTGGGGAGCGAGTACACGCTGGCGGCGACGGACCAGCGGCATCGCGCGGTGGTCAACGGCATCTGGGAGGTCGGCTGGGGCCTGCAGGCCAGCGGCGTCTACTTCTACGGGTCCGGCATGCGGCAGGGCGTGAGCTGTTCATGCCCGGCGCGCGACACCGGATCCGGCGGCGGGACCCGTCGTCTCAACGACGGAACGTACCTGCCGCGCAACAGCTTCGTGGGATCGCCGCTTCACCGGGTGGACACGCGGCTGCAGAAGCGGATTCCGCTCGGCGGCCGTCGCACGCTCGACGGCATGCTGGAGCTCTTCAACCTGTTCAATCATCGGAACTACGGTTCGTACACGACGGCGGTCGACAATCCCGCGTACGGCCAGCCGGTCTACAACACCAACGTGGCATATGCGTCGCGTTCGGCGCAGCTGGGGTTCCGACTAGGCTTCTGAGTCGGTCGGGAGTGGGCAGGGGCAGTGGGCGGGCAGCCCACTGCCGCTGCGATCTTTCCTGCCGACTGCCCACTGGCTGCTTGACGGGAAGGTACCCAAAGCATCACTTCGCATGAGGCGCGAATCGATTCGCGAGAGATTGTTCGAGAGAAGTGGGGCTATGGCTGGTTTTGTGGCGTCCCCGTTACCCGCACTCTTAGGTCCGGCCGAGTCGCGACAATCTCAATTGAAGCTGGGGGCGTGAGACTCGGTGGCCCTTCGTAGATCACGGCATACTGGTTGTTGAGCCTGGCTGCAAGCTCTCGCAATTTCGTCCCGAGCACTCCTGCGGTGACAAGAAGTTCGCGATGTCCGCCTGTCAGTTTGGTTGCTTCAGCGAGCGTAGCCGCGCGCTCAACGTCAGGCTGCTCCTTTGCAGAGGCAGGCACGGACCGCCCAGGAATACCGGCCTCGTAGGCCGGCCTTACGTTTTTTGCCGCGTTCTCCATTACGACAAAGGCGTCGAAGACGATGCCGCTCCCCTGCACTTCGCCGATAACATCCTGCGACTGGTGACCGCTGAATTCTCCCGAATCGCTCGTAATCACGACGAGTTCGCGACGCGGGCGCTCGCGGTTTCGCAAACGTTGCGATACCTCGATGATGCCGTCCATGAGGTACGCGCCGCTGCCATGTCGCGCAGCGATACGAGCGACTCCTGCTTCGAGCAGTCTTATCTCGCCGGTGTAATCGACCAGAACAATCGGACGCTGGCCGAAGCCAATCACGGAGATCTCGTGACGGCGATCACCCATCGCTCTCACAAAATCAAGGAGCCCTCGACGGAAGTCGGGGATCAAAGCCTCCGCATCCTGACTTGTGTCGATCAGGACCGCAACGTCGAGCGGTTCGATGGCTCGATACACCCGCAGCACACGACGATCGACGTTGTTCTCACGGACTCTTACGTCCTTCGCGGTGACGTCGGTCACCGCACGTCCGGCACGGTCGAGGACGCTGGCGTACACGATCCGTTCGACGGACTGGCTCAAAGCCGGAAGAGCCATGGCATTCAGGGCGACAAATAGGATGAGCTGTCGATGTGAAGCTAGTGACATCACGGGACATCTAATCGATGCGTCCGTTCACATGTTAGTCCACGCGAAAAGCGATGCTGTCCATGTTGACGTCACGAACCCACGTCGCAATCACATCCTGAAGAGCACCGTAC
>WNFK01190685.1_pt1 | contig 11485 bp, 8 predicted proteins | sample 5400281 | NCBI WGS metagenome assembly WNFK01 (sample SAMN13153350, study PRJNA577476) | soil metagenome | isolation source: 20 cm soil on Douglas fir-dominated hillslope | place: USA:California | collected 2013-09-17
ATAGTTGTCCGGCACGTTCGTGCCGTCGTAGTAGGGCGTCCCGTACCACACGATGTTCAGCTGGCCCGGGTCGCACGCCACGCTCCACGGCATGACCGCCGTGGCGGACGGCGCCTGGTTCACCTGGATCGGCCCGGTGAACGTCTGCCCGCCGTCCGACGAGAAGCTGTAGAAGAGGTTGTGGTTGTCGGTATAGACGACGTACACCGTCCCCGCGCGGTCCACGCTCACGTTCACGAACTGGTGGCCGTAGGAGACCGACGTGTTGGGATTCACATACACGGTGTGGTCGCTGAACGTGTTGCCGCCGTCGAGCGACACGGCGATCCACACGGCGTGCAACGAGGTCGGGACCACCGCCTCGGCGGCGTTCGCGATGCCGCTAAAGACCTGGTAGACGACGTGGTTCGAGGGGTCGATCGCCAGGTTGCCGATCGCGTTGTCGTCGATCAGGTAGGCGTGCGTGGCGTCGATCGCGTCGCCAAGCTGGGTGAAGGACGCGCCGGCGTTAAAGCTGCAATTGACCAGGATATTGAAGGTGACGATGTCGTGGTACGAGATGCAGACCTTGGTGGCCTGGTCGGCGGCGATCCACTCGCGGTCATCGCCGGGAATCGTCGCGCTCGTGACGTTCTTGCTCCAGGTCGCGCCCCCGTCCTGGCTGGTACTGACGGTGACATTCGCCAGGCTGAGACTCGCCACATAGAGGTTGTGGACGCCGCTGGCGTTCGCCTCGGGCGCCGTGCCCAAGTCGGTGTCGCCGCCCCCCGGCCCGACGCCCCCGGCCGCCTGGGAGAGCTGGTTCGGGGAGGTGAGGGCGGTGTAATGCAGGCCGCCGTCGGTCGACTTCCAGGCGAGCGTGCCGCTGGTGACGCCGAGCTCCGAGGAGACGTAGAACGTTCCCGTGGCGTCGGCGCGGATCATCGGCTCTGCGGCGTTGTTGGTGCAGCCCGACGCGCCCGGACAGACGGTCCCCGGCGCGGCGCCGAGCGCGAAGTTCACGAAGGCGAACGATCCGCCGCTCATGGATCGCATCGATCGCGCGCTGCCGTCCGGCAGCGGTGCCTCCGGCCGGTCCGTATTGCAGGCTGCCAACAGCAGGACGCATCCCAAGGCGATCACGCGCTTCATGGCCGAGCCTCCGTGTGGGGTGGAGGGGGTCAGCGCAAGTTTCACACCTTGGTGTTGCACCCCAATGCCGCACGGACGGGCCGCAAGGCACTCTGTGGAGGGCGAGGCAGGGACGCGACAGCGGTCGCGCGGGCGCCACTCGCGGGTGCTCGTGGCGGGGACCTCACCACGGTGGGAGCGCCCGCGGCCGCGTCTGGTGAAATCATTCGTTAGCCCTCAATCTCCATGCTTAATGAAGAGAGGAATGTGGCATGGGTCGCCCAAAGGACGCTCCGACCAAGGGACATTTACAAAAGGAAAGAGGCCCATACGCCTACGAGAACTGGCTCGCCTTCCTAGCCAACGGCCCGTTCGAGGGCGGATTCGAGTACCCCCTCTACTCCGATGCGGAGTTCCGCCCGCAGGCGAACAGATTCTGGGGCCCGTATACCCTGTTCAACACGCTCTCGGGCCCAAGCCCGTATAACACTGTTCGACCCGTCTTTGTCCTGCGTACCAATCTCCACCTCAAGCCATCTAGCTTGGTGAATCTCGACAAGGAGAAAACGGACGTCGCGCGTTACCTCGGGGGTGGACCAGAGCTTGAGATCGCGGCCCTGTGTTCGCTGGCGATGGGAATACGCCTGAAGCCTGGTGGAATGACGCGATACTTCAACAAGCAACCGGAATACCCTGAAGGACTACCGCTCGGTGGCGATGTGGAGGGGGCAACTCGCAGGACTGGTGGTACGACAACTGGGATTCTACCGGAGGTCACGAAGTTTGAAGTTACCGATGTGGACCGCGTAAGGACGTACCATGCTCTGGCGCCAACACAGGCCACCGCCCTCGCCCGTGCCGCGAGACTATATCAGGATGCCGTTTGGGTTGCCGAGGGAGAGGCTGACTTGTCGTGGCTGTTCCTCGTATCGGCAATAGAGACCGCAGCCGATTCTTGGAACGCGGGGAAGAAGAGTTCTCCAGAGGCCCTGTTCCGGGAGTTTCTTCCCAGGGTCACGGAGATCCTCGAGCGGGAGGGTGGAGAGAAACTGGTCGAGGAGGTTGCGCCGCACTTCTCCAAGACGCTGGGCGCGACCAAGAAGTTCTTGTCGTTCCTCCTTGCGTTTCTCCCGAACTCGCCGACTAAACGTCCGCCTCAAGAGGCGCAGGTGGATTGGTCCCAAAGCGCGATGAAGGGTTTTCTACAAAAGATTTACGAGCATCGTTCAACAGCCCTGCACGCTGGAGTGCCGTTCCCACCAATCATGTGCCAGCGCCCAGACCAGGACCCGGGCTGGTCGGTACCTGCCGAAGCACCATTCCGCGGACCGTTTGTCAACGCTTTCGGAGTGTGGAAGCGAGAGGACACGCCGATGTTTCTTCACACGTTCGAATACGTTGTTCGCGGCGCTCTTATCAAGTGGTGGGACTCCATGAAGCCCGCGTCCACTTCGGCGATTCCGCCGCCAGGATAGCCCGGCTCCCTCGACTCGCGGCTTACGGGGCCAAGTCCTGCTGTCCCGAGGCTCTCTTTCACCCTAGGACCCGGGTGCCGTGAAAGGCGCGTCGAGCGTCGGCGCGTTGATCAAAGGGGCCGCTGGTGGCAGGTCAGCGGGAGTTTGCCAGTGATCTGAGAGGTCATCAATCAGAACCCTAACTGGACGCCTCGAAGACGATGCTTTTCCGACCAATACCGCGTGTCGTACCGGCAGGTTCGAGATAGCGTCCGCCTGCTCGACTCCAAGGTAATTCTTGAGGAAGTCCAATCCTGTTTGGTCAAAACATTGGAAAGCGGCGATTGTATTGCATTGGTTAAGAATAGTTTTGGTCACGTTCGCTGTTCGCTGGCTGATAACGATGCATCCCATTCCGTACTTTCGACCCTGAAGGACCGTCCGCGCGGTGCGGTTAACGTTTTGCGGATCAGTGTGCACCGCAACTTGGTTCCACTCTGGAATCAGGGAGTGCGCCTCCTCGAAGACGACGCAGAGACGGGCTGGCTCATTGGTACCAGGCCGTAGGTTGATGGAGGTCCTGAGATGGCTAAAACACGTTTCGACAAACTCGGCGGTTGTTCTTGTGAAGTTGTCCGAGTCAGCGAATTGATAGATCGCGAGTTGATTGGCACCTGCGAGCCACGCTTGCAGGTCGGCAAGGTTTCTGATGGCCGTTGGGTGCTTGCCCTCGAGCATGGACCAGTACTGACGTGTAATGTCTAGGACCAGTACCCTGATTCCCGATTCAACGAGATCCTCGATAACGTGCGCAGCCAAGTATGATTTCCCACTGCCGGTTACACCGAGAATTGCAGTGTTGTGCGTTACAATATCCTGAAGGGATACATGGACAGGAAAGTTTGAGTTCGGCACAGTCCCTATCCGCTTACATCCCGCCGGCAGCTCTCCGACTGGACCTGCGGATCGAACCTTGTACACTAAACCACCGGCCGGGGCGACCCACGGGATTGGCTCAAATCTGCTGGTCTCCGCTGCCCACGTTCCGAGTTGGCTCGCCGTCACCACAACCTGGTGAAGGCCCTGATCCCCGCCTAGCGAATCCTCTGCAATCGTCGCGCCAACTATCTGATAGTGCGCCCGAGTCCCGCCAGGGAGCTGAACCCAGAGAATCTCTCCGTCAATAAGCGCGACGGCTGGATCAACGTGAACCTTCAACGCGGCGATATTGGATCCTCTTTCCACTGCGCTGACAAGCGTTTCTGGTGATTGCCTGTCTACGAAGACAATCCTCGCTCGATTTGTCGGCTGATATGGCAATTGTTTCCAGCGATCAGTGGTAGTTGTTATACCGAGGCGAACGCGTCGCACGCCTGAAAGAATGCGATCATCGATGACCGTTGCAGTCGCCCAATGTTCACCGTCGTCGCCGGTGATCTGAACCTCTCGGCCAGCAGCAACCAGCGGAGCGTCGCTAGTCAGTTCAGCCTCGGCGAGGCGGGGCGAGACGAATGACGTTAGCGAACCCGCAACTTGTGGTGCTGCCTTTCCGAGATTCCCAAGGGAATTCGCTAGCGCCTTCGCTATCCCGCTAAAATCCAGGATCATGAAGATCACCCAGTACCACATGAGAACGGTGAAGGCGTGGGCGTGAGGTCCGAACTGCGAGAAGATGCCCCAGAGGAAGAATGCAGAGAACAGAGCTTCAGGCCGTCCTAGTTTGCGATTGAGCCTACTGACAACCTGGACTGGTACCGACTCCGAGCCCAGCGGAGCGGTCCGCTTGAGCATCAGCCAGTAGCTCGCAGCGACCAAATACCAGGACCACACAAAGAAGAGAACCCAAAATGCGTCTCTTTCTGACGTCGGCACGGAAGGCAGGGCAGTTAGCCCTGCAACCCCGTTTAGAAAGACGGCACTTTCGCTAGAAAAGTGTGGCTGATCGAACACGGTCAACAGGATTAGCAAAAGGAGGCCTGACGAGAACCAGAAGTCTTTGAAAAGGAAATCGTAGCTTCCCAACGCGACCCGGCCAATGACAAGGAGGGCTAGAAGCGAGAGTGCGAGAAAGGCGAGTCGCTGTTTCCGAGACATTGCCGATTCCTAGGTCAGGTTCCGAGGCAGGAAGATGCTGACCGCGGGAGGGTCCGTTAGGGCGTTTTTGCGGCATTGACGGTCGCATTTGCGGAGTCCCGCCGTGCCGTTCTCTTGTTCCATCGGTGCGTCGTGTTTGCAACGGTGTCGGCCGAATGTTGTCCCGCGCGCAGTACGAAACGAAAGCCTGACTGCAGTTGTCGCCGAGGGCCTCATTACAAGCTTGTGCCAGAGGACGGTTGCGATCTGCAAAGGACGAATCCGTCCTCGCTCGTCCACCGGCTGTCGCGATTCGCGCCTAGGATGCATTCTCTCATGTTGTACGTCTTGTCACTCGGACTATCCAGTCGGCGATTGTGCTGCGCTCGGCGCGGGCCTCGAACAAGGACACGGTCGAATGTTTGCCTCTCACGTGAAGAAGTTCTCTGCTGCCCTCGACTCGCTCCGGGATTTCGTCAACGTAGTACACGCTCACCTACTAGAGGAGCAATCGACGTTCCTTGAGAAGGAAGTCTTTGCTCTGGCTCCCCTCCTTGTGATGATGGAGAAGATGGGAGCGTTTTCCAAAGACGCTGTGGAGGGTGTTAATGCGCATCGCCTCGAGAGGGCCCTCAAGGGTCTCATCGATATTGAGATCATGGATGAGCAAGGTGGAAAGGCGGCACGAATCAAGAGGCTCGATCCAGAACTGGAGGAGCGGTTCCATCCAGCGATGGAGAGTCTTGGGAAGGTGACCAAGCGAATCGGCTTGCTGTACAACGGCTCGCTCATGAATCTCACAAGCATTGTGGAGCTGCTGTTCGCAGACTTGTTTCGCACCTACCTGGCCAAGTACCCTGAAGTGATCGGTACAAAGGAGAAGCTTTTCAGTCTTGAGGACCTTGCCAAGTTCGGCACGGTAGACGACGCGAGAGCGTTCTACGTCACCAAGCGGATCGAGGATATCCTCTACGGTTCGTTTCGCGAGTGGCTGTCTTTCTTGAAGAACAATGCAAAGCTCTCGATGCAGTACATGGAATCCGACCTTGACTGTCTCGTCGAGACGTTTCAGCGCCGCAACTTGGTTGTCCACAACGACGGTGTCGTGAATGCGTTGTATTTGCACAACGTTGAGCCATCGTTGACGGTCGATACAAAGGTTGGCAATCAGCTCCGAACCGATCCCGACTATCTTAACCAGCGAATCGATCTATTTGAGAAGAACTGTATACTCCTGACGGCCGAGCTCTGGAAAAAGCTGATGCCAGATGATGAGGAGCGGGGCGGCGCTCTAAACGATATTGTTTACAGGCGATTGAAAGCGTCAAAGTGGCAGATCGCTGAGGGGATTGCCTACTTCCTGGTGAGTGACCGCCAGTTGTCCGAGGCGACGCGATGCGTCGGCGCCCTGAACTTCTGGTTGTGCAAGAAGCGTCAAGGCAAGTGGGGAGAGGTTGAGAAAGACGTAATGACCGCGGATTACTCTGCGCGTTCGCTCAGATTCCAACTGGGGCTGCTCGCATTGCAAGGCAAGAACGACGATTGGTTCAACATCGTGGGCAGAGCTTTGCAGGCCGAGGAGATTGATCGAGACGAACTCAACGAATTCCCAGTGCTCGAAGAGATCCGGGCGGACGTTCGCTTCGATGTTTACCGCACTGATCCAGAGGATAAGCCCCTTGACGCTCAGGGTGTCTTGGGGCGTCTGATGCGAAGAGAGCGGTCGGCAAAAGAGGACGGCGCGCAGGAGGAATCGAAGTGAATCATGTGAAGTCCGTTGCATTCAAATCCCGCACCAACGTACCTCCCCCTTCGCTGTCCCGACCTAGGCGGGCCGACCGATTGCGGCACAACAAATGTCCAGTTAGGTGTCAACAAGGTTCCTGACATACTTGCACGCCGGATAATTCGAGCACCCCAGGAAGCGAGATCCTGGCATCGGTCCCTTTTTCGCAACGCGTGCGACCAAAACGCCGCTGCACTTGGGGCATGGAGTGGTACTCCGGTACTTGCTCCTCACAGACGCGGCGTGGTCGAAGGCCGCGAAGAACCCCGTCTTCCTACTGTGTTCTAGGACGTCGAGCACCCTGTCGACCTCTGCCCGTTCCAGCAAGACCTCTGTTTTGCGGCCCACCCAAGATGCGCAGCTGTGTAAGAACACGTTGTGCGGAATGGGCGTTTTGAATTGAAAGCTGCCGCGGAAGACGACCGCCGCGTGCATCTTCGACGCGTCAATGCCCAGCAATTCCTCCAGAGCCTTCACATGCCCGTCGTTTTGATGAAGCGGATTCTGAAAAGTGTACTTGTTCTTGAAATGCACGGCGGTCCATTTGCTGGCGGATTCGTCGCCAAATATCCAACCTGATCGATCCTTGTTTTCGATGACGAACAGTCCAAAGGGAGACACGATCAGGTGGTCGATTTCACACGACCCGTCTGATGTCGGGAGGATGATCTTTCGGAAGTGATGGTAGTGCGGCGCGGAGGCGGCGCCCCATCCTGATAGCGCCAAACGTAACCAACGAAGGAACTCACGAATCGCAGAAGCCCTTCGCGTTGCCACCTAACGGATCGCGCTTCAGCTGCGGGCGCGACGCCCGCAGGCGCCAGCGCTGGTTGGGCGGCGATACCTGAGAGGCCGATCTGCCGATCTATTGAGCGCCATCTTCGCGCACGCGCCATCGCCCCGCTCGTGTTACTCGCCACACGATGGGTATAAAACTTCCTAGGAGCAACCCGCGCCCAAGTGCCGTCAGGTCACCCCGTTATCACGTCGGGCCCCTGACCTTACGATGACCCGGCGTACTGGTCGATGAGTCGGGCGACGCTTTCGTCCGCGTGGCGACCTAGACCGTCGAGGCCGCCATACATGGAATGCGCGGTCAGGTTCATTTGGCGCAGCTTGTCCCTGAACTCCGGTTTGACGGCGTCGGGAATTAGCAGACGCGTGAGGGCCGGGGCCGCGACCTTCTCGATGATTTCCCCGTGATCGCCGAGGATGTTGCGACAGACCATAAAGCACCCCTGCTGCACGAGCATGCGGTCGGTTGGCATCGCGTGCCAAACCGGAAGGAGATCATTCGGGCCACCAGGTGCCCGCATATGGGCATCGGTAATCCGAGTTGGCCCGCCGCTCGGCGCATACGTTTCGTCCATCACGTGTCGTAGCGTGCCGAAATCTAGGACCCACACGATACCGGCCCGTCGTGGGTCGTCATCGAGTAGTGACTCCGCGGCAAAGTACGCGGCGACGTAGGGCGACATGGTCCAATCGAGGAGACGAGTTGGGGCGCCGTGGTGGCGCATGATCGTCCACCACGCCATCGCCGCGTCTTTTTGCTTCTCGCCCTCGGACAGCTGAATGAATCTGTTGGTGGGGAGATAGAGATGTGCGGCCTTCCGGAACTCCACGGTGACCGATTCTTCGATGCGCAGGGCCGTCGCCTGATCGGCCAGGCCACGACTGCGCAGGTGTCTCAGTAGGCGCGGACGAAGTGGCCAAGCCTTGGCCTGGCCGCGAAACCACGGCCGTTCGGAGAGTCCCTGCGAGAGGCCCTCAACATGGTGGACGAACTCTTGCCAGGAGGTGATCTCGATTTCGCGAACGCTCGCCACGTCGGCCCTTCCTTTTTCGTCAGCCGAAGGCAACAAAGGTGCGCGCCTCACCGCAGGGCGGCTAGGCTGTTGACCTTTGGGCGTCGCGAGACGTGGGGTACAATTCGCGGTGGACTTCCGGTTGCCCGACGGCACCTGCTGGCGGGGTGTCGCCATGGGCCGCAGTTTTCGCACATGCCCGCCAAGGTGACGGTCTCGGTCTTTCTCGGGTGGTCCGGACCTCGCAGCAAGGCCGTCGCGCAAGCACTCGCCAACTGGCTACCGCAGGTCATCCAGGCCGTCACGCCGTGGCTCTCCGAGAGCATGGACCGGGGCGCGCAGTGGTTCGCGACGATTGGCGTCCACCTGAAAGGCGCGGACTACGGGCTGCTGTGCGTGACGCCGGAGAATGCGACCGAGCCGTGGGTCCTGTTTGAGGCGGGCGCACTTGCGATCCACACTAGTGAGCGACTGACTTGCCCGTACCTCCTCGACATGACGCCAGCGCAGCTGGGCCAGCCCCTGGGGCAGCTGCAAGCGGCGGCCGCCGACAAGGACGGCACCTGGCAGGTCGTGCAGACGATGAACAGAGTTTTGGACGAGCCCGTCCGGTTGCCCGAGGACCGTCTGCGCCGCGCGTTCGACCAGTGGTGGCCCGAGTTGGAGGGACAGCTCGGGGCCGCACGCAAGATCGCGGCTGCGCAACCCACCGCTCCCGAGCGGTCAGACGCTGACAAGCTGGACGAGATTCTAGAGACAGTGCGTGCACTTCAGCGGGCGGAGGCGCGCGGTATAGACGTCACAGGGACGCGCATCATCGACTCGAGGGCGTCGCTTCCGCTGACGGCGGGACCAATCCACGTCATCGGCGGGGCCGGAGATATCCGGGGCCTCTCCGCATTGGGGGGGTTTCCCGCTGGTTCGTTCACAGACCCGGAGATTAAGACCTATCTAGGGGGCAGGGGCCTACTCGCCTACGCACCGCCCCCCATAGACGCACCAGCGCCTCCACCGCCACCAGCCGCTTCCGTCAAGGGCGCGCGGCCGGTGCGGAGGCTGCGCGCGAAAATCAAGAAAATCAGCAAGCCACCGCCGAAGGGATAGCTGCCCCTACAGCGGTTCGAGCAGTCTTTTTGGACCTCGGGTTCGGCGCGGCGGACTCCGTGTGAGCGCGAGCGCGAGACGGAAGGGGTGCGACGAATGAGCGAGGCGGGTTCACGGCCGGACCTCCTAAAACGAGTGGCGGCGGGCATACGATGGCTCAACTACGATAAAGCCTTGCGCGAGCGCAACCGCTACGTCCCGCGTCACGACGAGTATTTCCAGAAGTTGTTTGACGCGTGCCTCGCCTGCGCCTTCGAGCTTCCGGCCGGGTCCACGCTGTATCGCGCGCGAATCATGCCGCCCGACCGGGACGGAGACACTGAGGCGCTCCCCGTCACAGAAATGGGTTCGCCGCCCGCTGATATTACGCCCGAGGGTCGCGTCAACCCGGCGGGCATTCGCTGCTTTTACGCCGCCCTCGAACCGGACACCGCGATAGCTGAGCTGCGGCCGTGGCCGATGGCGCGACTATCCGTCGCCACCTTCACGACCGCCGGGCCCTTCAACGTGCTTGACCTCCGCGGGACGAACCCCCGCGTGGCCAAATCGCTCGACGTGTCCCACGCCGCCCTCATGATTAGCCGCCCCGTTCATCGCGATGATCGGTTCGGCTACCTGGGCACACAGTACCTCGCCGAGCGCGTGAAGGCGGTGGGAATCGCAGGCCTCTTGTACGCCAGCACGCTCAAACCCAAAGGCACCAACGTGGCCCTCTTCGGTGATGGCAGCGGCCTAAAGGCCGGCGAGGTTACCCTGCACGAGGTCACGTCCGTGGCCTACGCGTCGCTGCCCCTCGCACCCATCCTGGAAGGACTGAAGTTGCGCTAGACGTGGATCGGGAAGCCCCCGGGAGGTCCGCCGCGCCGCGACTGTCGCGACCAGTGCCGTAATGCTTGCCGTTCCATGGCTCCCGATTCGTACCGATCCCCCCATCCCACCAACAAGGCGCGATGGGCAACCTCCACCCACCGCGCCTCACCACACCCGCCATCAGTGCCATCACGCCGCCGGCTTCACAATCGCCGGCGTTTGCGCCCCCGGCTCAGCCTTCGGCCGGAACGGCCCCACGACATTCCGCGTGCTGGCCCACGCCGTCATCAGCTCGGCGTCGTCCCCGAACCGGTAGCGCACCAGACCGTCGAGCAACCGCACCTGCTCGGTGATCTCGCTCGCCACCGCCCGCAGATCGCCGCTCGCACCGACGTGCTCGCGCCGCGCCGCCCGCGTCACCTCCAGAGTCTGCTCGAACTCCTCCAGCGCCGCGGCGATGGCGCCGAGCACGCCCTCCGACAGACCCTGCTTCACCAGCAGGTCCTTGTGCTCCGTCGCCTTCGCGAGCATCCCCTGCGCCAGCGTCACGAACGCCAGGTTCGTGGCCCGCGCCGCCACCGCCCCCACACCCGCCAGATACCGCAGCAGCTTGCCCTGCAGCGCCCGCCGCACCTCGGCGCGCTGCTCGATCGACCCCCGCGCCGCCACCACCCCGGCGCGTTGCTGCGTCGCGAGCACCTCCGCCCGCGTCAGCAACTCCTCCAACCGAGTCAGTGCCGCCGCCTCCGCGCCCTCCGTCTTGTGAGCCCGCAGGAAATCGCGGACCCGCGCGGCCATCTCGAACCGCCTGCGCAATACCGCGTTCATAAAAACCTCCTGGTGAGGCCGTCAGCCATCTGTCGTCAGCCATCAGCAACCCGCTGGCTGACGGCAGCCAGCCGATGGCTCATGGCGTCGTTAGCGATTATCGGGCCACACTCACGCAAGCGCGCGCGCACCGCCCTGTGTCCCTCGTTGAGGACGTGTTCCGCGGGGCAGGGGCCCCATACCGCCGGCAAAACGTCTCGTCGTTTTGAAAGAACCGCGCCGATTCTTGTTCGGCGCACCCCTGACCTCGCCACAGGCCGGTTCGCCGTCACTCCGACACGATTTCGCGGGGATTCACGGGGCAATCTCCATGACGCTCGCGACGCGCGGCTGACCCCGCGGCGGCGCCGCGGGGTGAACCGGCGCCGGTACGGCGGTACGGCCATGCGCATCGATGCAGAACGGAGATGTGACTCTGCAAAACGGCGTCGTTCTCCTGCCAAGTTGAAGCGCGCCCGCGAGAAACGGTTGACCCCGGGTTGACACCGCCCCCGCACATTTCGCTTGCCATG
>WNFK01222998.1_pt1 | contig 11479 bp, 12 predicted proteins | sample 5400281 | NCBI WGS metagenome assembly WNFK01 (sample SAMN13153350, study PRJNA577476) | soil metagenome | isolation source: 20 cm soil on Douglas fir-dominated hillslope | place: USA:California | collected 2013-09-17
ATCTCCGGAGCGGAGTCCATTAACCGAAGGTAGCGGTGCACCGGTAGCGATGGAATCGGGTGTTTCCCTACAGGTTGGCGACCGGGCCGCTATGGCCGAAGTCGTCAATTCGGTAGCTGGATGTCGGCCACAAGGGCTCGATGGTCGGAGTCCTTAATGCCCGGCGTGCGGATGGCCGTGGCGGCGCAGCGCCGGGTCAGGACGTGATTGACCGCGAACAGCGGCGGTAGCCAGAGATATCGGCCGGATGCGTCCGAGTCAATCCGCCGCCGGCCGCAACCCCCAGCACCACACGATGGGTGATCGGCACATAACGCACGGCCAACGCGATCGCCGCGACGGCCAACGCGACGCCCGCCACCGACTCTGGCGCGACGATGTCTGCGTCTTAGCGGTGCCCAGCACACTCCGCGACGCGCCGCTGCAGGAACTCTCGTGCCGGCCCCGAGCCGTTGCGGTCCAGCGCGATGCGGTACCACCTAAGGGCCTCGTCGCGCCGGCCTGCACGGCGCAACAGGTCGGCGCGGATCGGGGCCACTGCGTTCGACCGGGCCAGCCTGGGGTCGTCGGCCACCTCGTCCAGCGCTGCCAAGCCGGCGGTGAACCCGTCGCGGAAGCCGATCGCCAGCGCGCGGTTGGCCCGAGCAACGGGGGAGTCAGTGATCTCCATCAGCCGGTCGTAGGCGGCGCAGATCGTCACCCAGTCGGTCTGCTGCCAGGTCGGCGCCGTCGCGTGCACCGCCGCGATCACGGCCTGCGGCAGATACGGCCCCGTCGCGCCGGCGGCCAGACGCAGCCGGTCCAGCCCACGCGCGATGCGGCCGCGGTCCCACCGGCTGCGGTCCTGCTCGTCGAGCGGGACCAGGGCGCCGTCGGCGTCGACGCGCGTCTGGCGTCGCGAATCATGCAGCAGCACAAGCGCAGCCAAGGCGTGCGCATCGCTCTCGTCGGGCATCAGTGAGCACAGTTCGCCCGCGAGCCGCACCCCCTCTTCGCACAGTTCGTCGCGGATGGCCGACGGTCCGGTGGTCGACCAGTAGCCCTCGGTGAAGACGGAGTAGATGCAGGCCAGCACGTGCGGCGTGCGCTCGGGCAGCAGCTCGACGGGCGGCACCCGCAACGGGATGTTCGCGTGCCGAATCTTGTTCTTGGCTCGTGTGATTCGCTGGCCCACCGCCGCTTCGGACTGCAGCAGCGCCCGTGCGATCTCTGGCACGGTAAGGCCCGAGATCAGGCGCAGCGTCAGCGCCAGCTGTGAGGTCGGGTCGAGCGCGGGGTGCGCGCAGGTGAACATCATCCGCAGTTCGTCGTCGCGCACGGGATCCACGTCGACGCGATCGGTGCGCGCTCGGATGTCGTCCACCACGGCCGCGAGTTCCTTTCCCGGGCGCACGGATTCGCGCCGCAACCGATCAAGGGCGCGGTTGCGGCCAACCGCCACGATCCATCCGCCGGCGTTGTCGGGCACGCCGTCGCGCGGCCAGGCGCGCAACGCCTCGGCGAAGGCCTCCTGGACGGCGTCTTCGGCGACCGTGACGTCACCGGACCAGCGCGCAAGCGCCGCGACGGCCGGGCCCCATTCGCGCCGAAAGACGCCGTCCAGGTTGGTCATTGGGCGGGTACTACAGCCCCGAAACACCGGCCAGCCGACGCAGCTCCACCGTCGTGGCCGGAATCATCGAGGCGATCTTGACCGCCTCGTCGCGGTCGGGAGTGTTGATGTAGTAGAACCCGTTGGCGACCTCGGCGCCCTCGGCGAACGGACCGTCGGTCAGCGTGACCTTGCCGTCGCGCACCCGCACCGTCGTCGCGGTGCTCGGCGGGTGCAGCGGCGCCCCGCCGACCGACTTGTCTCCCGCGACCATGCCGAACTCGATGTGCGGCTTGACGCCCTCTTCCCACTCCGGAGTTCCGGGCATCACCACGTTTCCGGGTGGCTCGAGCAGCAGCGCCAGCCAGCTGTCGCCGGTCAGCGGAGCGCGCGCAGGTGTGTAGTGGACCATCGGCCAGACCTCGACGGCCCCGTGCTTGGCGGCCGGGATCTCGCGGGCGAGTTCCAGTGCGTCGTCGAGGTTGTCGGCCTCGAGGACGTAGTAGCCGCATGCGACCTCGGCGCCCTCGGCGAACGGGCCGTCGGTGATCGTCGGGGCGTCGGGACCGCCGGTGATCCGCACGCCGGTCGCCGACGGGGCCAGCGCGTCGCCGGCGCGGATCGCCGAGGCCGCCTTGGTGTGGAAGGCCTGATAGGCGGCCATTTCGGCGGCCAGCGTGTCGGGGTCGGGCGAAGTGTTGGCCTCAGCGGTGAGCAGCAGAGCGAAGTAGTACATCGTGTCGACCTTCCCGGTGTTGAGCAGGACCCTGTGTCCCACTCTCTACCTCACCGACGAACGGTGCCGCGCGAATCCGACAGCCTTCGGAGAACTTTGCCGAAGCAGCCCCTTTATTCCGCCGACCGCGGTGTCGCCATTGTGTGATCGTTGACATGCGGGGGACAAGAAGGACGACGTTCACTAACGACAAGAAGGACGCGAACGACAAGAAGGACACCGACACCGACACGAAGACGGCCAAGGCCGCGGCCTGACCGAAACAAGCAAATCCCCCGACACACCAGGCAGGTGGCGGGGGATTTCCTTTGGAGTGCAGCTACGCGGCCGCCCCGGGCTTCAGGTAGGTGACGAGGCTGACGTCGATGGCCTCGTCGACGAAGTAGTACTGGCAGCCCGTCAGGTACTTCATGTACCGGTGGTAGTTCTCTTCATCGGTGGCCGCGATCGCCTCGTCCTTGTGCGTCTCGAGACGACTGGCCCAGATGCCGAGCGTCTTGATGTAGTGGTTGCGCAACGACAACGTCTCGGGCACCGAGAAGCCGGCCTTCTCGCCATGGTCGACCATCATCTGGGTGGTCGGGACCCGGCCGCCCGGGAAGATCTCGGTGATCATGAACTTGACGAACCGGGCCAGCTCGAAGGTCAGCTTCTTGCCGCGCTCGGCGAGGTCGTACGGGTGATAGCCGACGCTGCTCTGGATCGTCATCCGGCCGTCGTCGGGCAGGATCTCGAAGCAGGTCTTGAAGAAGTCGTCCCAGCGGTCCCTGCCGAAGTGCTCGAACGCCTCTATGGACACGATCCGGTCGACCGGGCTGTGGAACTGCTCCCAGCCCTCCAGCCGTACGTCATAGGTGCGGTCGCTGCCGAGCTTGGCCAACAACTGGTTGCAGTAGGCCTGCTGGTTCTTGGAGAGCGTCAGCCCGATGACGTTGACGTCGTACTTCTCCATCGCGCGCTGCAGGGTCAGACCCCAGCCGCAGCCGACCTCGAGCAGCGTCATGCCCGGCTTGAGATCGAGCGACAACGTGACGTTCGGGCCGGTGAAGTACGCGCAGCTGTACTTGCGGGTCGGGTCCTGAAACACACCGAAGAAGTCGTCCGACAGGTCGTAATGGGCCTGGATGTCCTCAAAGTGCGGGCGCATGTCCTGCGTGCCGGTTGAGTTATCAGACATGTTTTCTCTGGTTGGCCTTTCTCGGTGATGCGGTGGTGCTTCGACCCGCAGCCGCTCACGTACGGCTGTTGGTGCGACCGTACCCCGGCACAGTCCATTGACGTGCGAACACGCGTCCCAAGCGGTACACCCTAGCGTTTAGCGCGGGCCGGACTCCAATCAGGCTCTACTTCTGCAGGGTGAACTGGTTGACGTCGATGTAGCCCTTGTGGAACATGTCCGCGCATCCGGTCAGGTATTTCATGTACCGCTGGTAGACCCCTTCGGACTGGACGGTGATCGCCTCGTCGCGCTGCGCTTCCAGCGCCTGCGCCCATATTTCCAGGGTCCGGGCGTAGTGCAACTGCAGCGACTGGATTCGGGCCACCGTGAAGCCCGCGGCCGTCGCCTGCTCCTCGACGGCCTCGATCGTCGGCAGGTGCCCGCCGGGGAAGATCTCTTTCGAGATGAAGCTGGCGAACCGCGCGGCATCCATCGTCAGCGGTATGTCCCGCTCCTTGAGCTCCGCCAGCGTCAGCCTGGTGATGGTGTGCAGGAGCATGACGCCGTCCTCGGGCAGCGAGCGGTACGCCATCGCGAAGAAGTCGTCGTGACGGTCGTGGCCGAAGTGCTCGAAGGCACCGATCGAAACGATCCGATCGACCGGCTCGTCGAACTGCTCCCAGCCCTCCAACAGCTCCCGCAAGGACCGCGAACTGTCAAGAGCCGCAAACGCCTTCTCGACGTTCACGTCGTAGCGTTCGACGGCCCGCCGGATGGTCGCGCCCCAGCCGCACCCGATGTCGAGCAATGTCATACCGGGCTGCAGGCCCAGCTTGCCCAGCGACAGGTCGATCTTGGCGTTCTGAGCCTCTTCGAGCGTCATGTCGTCACGTTCGAAGTAGGCGCAGCTGTAGGTCTGCGTCGGATCCAGAAACAGCCGATAGAAGTCGTCCGACAAATCGTAATGCGACTGCACATCCTCGAAACGAGGAGTGAGGTCGGCCATGAAGCGTCCGCCTTCCGGGTGGCGCCGATGCTGCAAGGGCATGTTACGCCGCGCAACCCGGGTGCTCCCTGGACGTCTACTTGGCCAGCGTGAACTGGTGGACGTCGATGTAGCCCATGCGGAAGCCCCTGGCACAGCCGGTGAGGTAGTGCATGTAGCGGTCGTAGACCTCTTCCGACTGCACGGCGATGGCCTCGTCCCTGTGCGCCTCCAGTGCCGCGGCCCAGGTGTCCAGGGTCCGGGCGTAGTGCAGCTGCAGCGACTGGGTGCGGGTCAGCGTGAAGCCCACCGGTGTCGCATACTCCTCGACCTTCTCGATCGACGGCAGCCTGCCGCCGGGGAAGATCTCGGTCAGGATGAACTTGACGAACCGCGCCACCTCGAACGTCAACGGTATCTTGCGGTCCGCCATCTGCGGCAGTGTGAGCGCGGTGATCGTGTGCAGCAGCATGACACCGTCGTCGGGCAGCGCTACGTAGGCCATCTTGAAGAATTCGTCGTAGCGGTCGAACCCGAAGTGCTCGAAAGCGCCGATCGACACGATCCGGTCGACCCGCTCGTCGAACTGTTCCCAACCCTGAAGCAGCACCCGCTTGGAACGCGGGCTGTCAGATGCAGCGAAGATCGTGTCCACATGGGCCTTTTGGTTCTCGCTGAGCGTCAGGCCGACGACGTTGACGTCGTATTTCTCGATGGCCCGCATCATCGTCGAGCCCCAGCCGCAGCCGACGTCGAGCAGCGTCATCCCTGGTTCCAACCCAAGTTTTCCCAGCGCCAGGTCGATCTTGGCTAACTGAGCCTCTTGGAGCGTCATGTCGTCGCGTTCGAAATACGCGCAGCTGTAGGTCTGGGTAGGATCCAGCCACAGCCCGAAGAACTCGTCGGACAGGTCGTAATGGGCCTGGACGTCCGCGAAGTGGGGTTTCAATTTGGGCGCTCGAGCCATGTTTCGGTGCCTTTCTGGCTGTTCAGAAGCTCTGCCGCCGTCGCCGATGACATGCGAGCCCCGATGCACTCAACTCCGCATGCTACGCGTCCGTCGCGATAGCTAACGACTCGAGACCCTCAGCCGCAGGTCCTACCCGGTCTCGGCGAAGTTGGTCTTGAGTACCCCCACAATGTCATCCCACAACTCGCGGGGCAGGTCGTGTCCCATGCCGTCGAACAGCACCAGCCGGGCACCCCTGATGGCGCGGGCGATCGCGCGTCCGCCGAACGGCCGCATCAGCCTGTCGGCCTTTCCGTGGATCACCACGGTCGGGACACTGATCTGCCGGTTGTAGCCGAGCAAGCTGCCGGTGCCGAGGATCGCGGCGAAATGGCGGCCCACGCCGGCGGGGTAGTAGGACCGGTCGTAGCCCTCGAGCGCCTCGGCGCGGATGCGCTCCTCGGGCGCCGGATAGCCGGGGCTGCCGGTGATTCTGGTTACCCGGATCGCGTTCTCGACGATCGCCTCGCGCGTCGCGTCCCTGGGCTTCTGCAAGATGGCCAGCAGCTGCTTGGGTCCTGGTGGCGGCAGCAGCGGCTGATTGTTGCTCGAGAAGATGACCGCGAGTGTCTTGGTGCGTACCTTGTGCCGGGCCGCGAAGACCTGAGCGATCATGCCTCCCATCGAGGCGCCGACGATGTGCGCTGTGTCGATCTTCAGGTGATCGAGCAGCGCGGCGGCGTCGTCGGCCACGTCCTCCAGGGTGTAGACCGCCGGACTGCGCAGGCCGAGAAACGAGCGGACCATCCGCGGCGCCAGCGGCGCGCCGGTGTGGCGGCCGGTCACCTTCGTCGACAGGCCGACGTCGCGGTTGTCGTAGCGGATGACGCGAAGGCCCTGGTCGACGAGCTTCTCGCAGAACTCGGGGCGCCACAACAACAATTGCGCGCCGAGACCCATCATCAGCAGAACGGCCGGGTTGTTGGTATCGCCCATGTCCTCGTAGTAGATGTCAATCGGGTTGGCCGAGTCACCCGAGCGGGCGGTGCCGGTGCGGACGTCGATGTCAGGCCTCCAACTCGTCGGTGTGCTCGCGGCTGACCTCGACCATGAAGTTGGCGAAGTATCCGGTCAGCTGCGGGTCGGACATCATCTGCCACTTGGGCGCCAGCAGCTTCATGTAGCGCTCGACGTAGAGGAACTGCTTGCCGATCAGCACCAGCTCGCGAGCTCATATCGCTCAGCGACGACATGGTCAGCGGGGTGGCGAACTTCTCCAGATCCTCGGCGGCCTGATCCTCGGGCTTGACGGTGCCGACCGCGCCCATCAGCACGACGATCTTGCCCGCCGCGGCGTGGTCCTTCTTAACCAGCAGCGCATGCACCAACTCCCTCAACAGCCAGCGCGTGCGGGGATCGATGCGGCCCATGATGCCGAAGTCGAAGAACACGATCTTGCCGTCGGGGTCGACGTAGAGGTTCCCCGCGTGCAGGTCGCCGTGGAACAGGCCGTGCCGAAGGCCGCCCTCGAAGACGCTGAACAGCAGCGCCTTCACCAGCTCTGTGCCGTCGAAGCCGGCCTTGCGGATCGCGGCGGCGTCGTCGATGCGGATGCCCGGGACGCGTTCCATCGTCAGCACCCGCTCGGAAGTCAGATCCCAGTAGACCTGCGGCACTCGGATGTTCTTGCCCAGCGGGGAGGCGTGCATGTGCGACACCCACGCGTCCATCGACTGCGCCTCGAGCCGGAAGTCGAGCTCCTCGGCAAGGTTGTCGGCGAAATCGGCGACGACATCTTGGGCGGACAGCCGCCGGCCCAGCTTGGCCAGCTCGACGACCTGTGCGCCTCGCTTGAGGATCTGAAGATCGGCGGCGACGCGGCGGCGGATCCCGGGCCGCTGGATCTTGACGACCACCTCCTCGCCGCTGCGCAGGGTCGCGTAGTGCACCTGGGCGATCGACGCGGACGCGAACGGTGTCGCCTCGAACGTGGCGAACAGGTTTGACGGCTCGTCGCCGAGATCGTCGCGGACCAGCTTGTGCACTTCGGCTTCGTCGGCCGGTGGGACCGCGTCGAGCAGGCTGCGGAACTCTCGCGACATCGACTCACCGAACGCGCCCGGGCTGGACGCAATGATCTGGCCGAACTTGACGTAGGTGGGCCCGAGGTCGGCGAAGGTCTTCGGGATCTGCTTGATGATCTTCTGCTGTAGCGAGCCCTTACCGGCGAGCGTGGTGACGACCCGTGCGCCGGTGCGGGTTATCTGCCAACCCGTCGCGCCGATGCGGGCGGCCTCGACCGGTAACGGCACCCGGTCCAGCTTGGCTACCTCGCGGTGCTTAGTCGTACTCATCCTTGCAGTGTCTCAAAAGCTCGGTTGATGCTCCGAATCCGTGTGGATCCCGTCACAGGTCCCCGTTCGCGGCGAAGTTCTCCGTAAGCGCCTCGACGACCGGACGCCACACCGGCTCGGGCAGGTCGTGGCCCATGCCATCGACGACGACGTAGCGGGCGCCGTTGATGACGCGCGCTACGTTGCGACCGTTCCTGGGCCGCACCATCGGATCCTCCGAGCCGTGGATGACGACCGTCGGCGCGGTGATGCGGCGTGTGTAGCGCTGCAGGCTGCCAGTGCCAAGGATGGCGTCGAACTGGCGCAGCATACCTTGTGGGTAGTGGCTGCGGGCAGTCAGTTCGTCGACACGGCGGCGCAATTGGTCAACGGGCGGAAGGAAATTCGGGCCGTTGATGATCGCGATGTTGCGGACCTCGTACGCCAGCTTCTCTTCGGTCGGCGCGTCTTTCGCAGGTGCGCCGAACGCCAGCCTGATCACCTTCCACCGCGGCACCGATGAGAACGGCCTGCCCGCGCTTGTCATGACGAGGCCAAGCGACAGGATCCGGTCGGGGTGGCGGCCTGCCAGCACCTGCGCGATCATCCCGCCCATCGACGCACCGACGACGTGTGCGTGTTCGATCCCGAGATGGTCGAGGAGTCCCCGCACGTCGTCGGCGAGGTCGACGAGTGTGTAGGGCACCGCGCTGGTCCGGCCCACCAGGTAGCGCAGCACCCGCGGATAGACCGAACCTTTCGCGCGCCTGCCGTGCATCTTCGTGGACAGTCCGGTGTCGCGGTGGTCGAACCGGATCACCCGGCATCCGTGCTTGATCAGCTGCCCACAGAACCCGTCGGGCCACATCGGCAGCTGCGCGCCGACACCCATGATCAGCAGAACTGGCGCGTCGGCCGGGTCGCCGAGGTCTTCGTAGAAGAGCTCGACGTCCCCGCAGGCCGCCGTCCCGCTTCGGGTTTGCACTTTATCTGTCTACGCCGAGTGCACGGATGTTGAACGCGTTCGTCGAGTAATGCCGTAAACAACCGTGCGTTCGATGACCAGTCAGCGGGGAAATCCCGCCCGTTGTAGCGCCGTGACCGGCGGGATCCGTCCAGTGATGCTGCCCGTCGTATTCCGCGCCCACCATGCACTCTGGCCAACCCATATCAATGCGCCTGGCCACGCGGCCCCAAATCATTGGTCACCGGGATCTGCGTCACGGGCCGCGGCAGTCCTGATCGCACGAGCAACAGCCGCAGGCGGGTCTCCTGCGGAGACTCTGCACCCGCGTCCGCGAGATCCAGGGCAGTACGCAAGTGCCGAATCCCACGTGCTCCGGGATAGCGCAGCGCGAGCGACTCGACTTGCAAGATCGACGCTTTCGTCGCATTGAGCAATGCGTCGATGCGAATAGCGGCGGTTTCCAACGGCAACCGCCGTCCCAGGTCGTAGGCCGTTCTGGCGGGCGTAGTGCAGTTGATGCAGTCGACGGTGCAGACCTCGTCGAAGCGAATCTCCCCGCTGCGCACCTTGATTCCTGGCGCGCCGGGCCTGCGGGAACGAGCGAGTTCAACTGGCGCATCGACCGGAATCCACCGGCTGCCCAGCAGAGCCGATGCGGAGTGACCGACGAGTATCGCGCGCCGGCCGGACCACAGCCAGGCAGCATGTGCCCGATCCAGTGCCGTCAGCTCGACATCGGTTCGGGCGTAGACATTGCGATGCACCTTGGTGTAGCTGCGCATGAGGTCACGCCGGGAAAGGCTGCCATCGGCCAGAGCCTCGGTGGCCACGATAAGCCTCGCCTGCACCGATCAATCGTGAAGGCTCCGGGAGGAGCCCTGAGACAGCAATTGACTTGTCTGTGGATAAGTCGTTGAGCGCACGCTTGTTGCACACAAAACGCGCGAAGCCGTGTTAACAAGCGTGCGCTCGGGGACACTACTACACCCGGGCCGGCTTCCAGGGCTTGATCCACTCGGTCTCCGGCCAACCCTCCACGCCGGCCATCAACTCGTACATCGTTGCGCCATCCAGGGATTCGCGAATGATGTCGGCGTGGCCGGCGTGCCGGGTCAGCTCTTCGATGAGATGCAGCGCGACCCAGCGCACGGTCCAGCTGTCGATGTCTTGCGGAAACCACGGCACGTCATGCGGTACCGGCACCGGCGTTTCCCAGTCGGCCTCGCCGAAGAGCCGCAGCGTCTCCTCGTTCTGCTTGCGCAGGCACTCCAACAGCTCCTCGAGGGTCTCGTCGTCGCGCATCATGTACTGGTCGGCGTACTCGGCCATGATTTCTTCCATCGGCCGCTCGTCTTTCGGCGGGAAGTCGGGGGCCGCCTCGACACGTTCCATCCATCCTCGCTGCACCCCGGTGGCGTGCTTGATCAGGCCGCCGATCGACAGGGAACTGACCGACGGTGTCGAGCGGGCCTGCTCATCGGTCAGGCCGAAGGCCACTGAGAAGAACGCGTCCTGGTTGAACCGCAGAAACTCGAGCAATGTCTGGCGCTCGCCGGAGGCGGGCGGGGGCATTCCGGGCATTGTCAGTTGCCTTTCTTGTTGGTGGTGTGCGCGTACAGATCTCGGATGCAAGCGATTTCGGCGCCGTGGTGGATGGCCTCCCGGTTGATGTGCAGGATAAGTTCCGACATCGCATGCTCGGCCCACGGGCCTTCGTTGGGTCCGATAGGGCGCGCCATAGCCTCCGCGTCGACGCCGCGTACCCCGGTGATCCAGTTCGCATATGCGTCGTCGAGCTGCTGCAGCGCCGTCTTGGCGTCGGTGGCGTAGTTCCAGGACTGGTAGTCGGCCGGAGGCCCGCCGAAGTGGGAGTGGTTGCGCATCGCGAACACGCCGACGATCACGTGGGCCAGCCGCCACGCGATAGTCGTGAACGGTGCCGGCTGCGGCTCCGGGTAGGTGAAGTCGATCGCGCCGTCGGGATGAACCGTCCAGCAGTCCGGCAACGGCTGCCAGAAGTACTCCTCGTCGGTCAGGTCGTCCAGCCGGGGACGCAGCTGGTTCGTCCAGTGGTAGTCGAGTTGGTCGGCCAATTGGGTGGTCCAGTCGCTCATGACTTCAGCCTGACAGGCATAGAGGACAGTTTCTGTCCTATGAATGTGTCAGGGTGGTTGTGTGTCCGAAACGACGAGCCGTGTGCTGCAGCTGCTCGGGTTGCTGCAGTCGCGACGGGTGTGGACGGGTGAGGAGCTGGCCGAGCGGCTGGCTGTGACGACTCGCAGCGTGCGACGCGACGTCGAACGGTTGCGTGACCTCGGCTATCCGGTGCACGCCAGCAAGGGCCACGGCGGCGGGTATCAGCTGGGCGCCGGCGCTGCGCTGCCGCCGTTGCTGCTCGATCCCGACGAGGCCGTTGCCATGGCGGTGTGCCTGCGGCTGACCGCGGGCGGCAGCGTGGCCGGCGTCGGCGAATCGGCGCTGCGCGCGCTGAGCAAGCTCGACCAGGTGATGCCCGCGCGGCTGCGGTCGCAGGTGGCCGCCGTGCACGACGCCACGGTGACGCTGCCATCGAACTATTCGGACTCACCCGTCGAACCCGACGTGCTGATGACGCTGGCGCGGGCCTGCCGCGACCACGAGCACGTCACCACGGGCTACGTCGACCGGGCCGGCAGCGGAACCCAGCGGCGGCTGGAGCCGTATCAGCTGGTGACGACGGGCAGGCGCTGGTACCTGCTGGCCTACGACCGCGACCGGCA
>WNFK01207301.1_pt1 | contig 11477 bp, 10 predicted proteins | sample 5400281 | NCBI WGS metagenome assembly WNFK01 (sample SAMN13153350, study PRJNA577476) | soil metagenome | isolation source: 20 cm soil on Douglas fir-dominated hillslope | place: USA:California | collected 2013-09-17
GCTGAGCCGGAGCGCCTCGTCGAGATCGCTGAGGGCGCGGTCGAACGCCGCTTTCTGCGCGAAGGTCGCTCCCCGCTCCTGGAACGCCTGGGCATTCTTCGGGACGAGCCGGATGGCCTCATCGAGGTCGCGGATGGCCAGATCCAGCTCTCCCTTCCTCCGGTGTGACAGGCCCCGGTTCAGAAAGGCGAGGCCAAAGCCGGGGTCGAGGCGGAGTGCCTGGTCATAATCCTGAATGGCCCGGTCGAAGACACCCTTTCGCGCATACGCTGCCCCGCGCTCGTTGAAGGCCTGAGCGTTCTTGGGATCGATGCGGAGGGCGCGGTCATAGTCGCGGATCGCCTGGTCATAGTCGCCCTTGGCACTGTAGGCGGCGGCCCGCTTGAGATAGGCCCACAGGTAGTCCGGGTTGAGCCGGATCACCTGGTCGAAATCCTCTATGGCCCGGTCGTATTCGCCTTTGAACTGGAGATTGACGGCCCGGCCGTACAGCGCCTCCACATACTTCGGCTCGAGCCGCGCGGCCTCGCCGAAGCTCTCGACGGCCCGATCGAAATCTCCCTTTCGCTCATAGGCGGCACCCCGGTTCACGTGGGCCAGGTCATAGGTTGGGTCGAGGCGGAGGGCCTCGTCGAAACTCTTGAGCGCGGAGTCGTAGTCACCCTTTCTGAAATAGGCGGCCCCGCGATCATTGAAGGCCTGTACGTAGCGTGGATTCAGACGGGCCGCTTCGTCGAAGTCCTGGATCGCCCGGTCGATCATGCCCTTGCCGAGATAGGCGAGGCCTCGATTGTCGAAAGCCTCCGCGAAATCCGGGTTCTGCCGTATCGCCTCGTTGAGATCCTGTATGGCCCGGTCGTGCTCGCCCTTGCGGACATAGGCGGCCCCCCGCGCGCTGTAGACCTCGGTGAAGCCGGGACTGAGCTTGATCGCCTCGTCGAAGTCCCGGATGGCGCGGTCGTAGGCCCCGCGGGCGAAGTAGGCGCGGCCCCGCGCCAGGTGACCTCCGGTACGCTCGGAGTGCGAGAGCTGGGTGGATCGGAAGGCCCGGCCACACTGGCTGATGACGAGGTCGGGTGCTTTTTCCTGGAGGCACCGTTGAATATCGCTCGTCGGCTGGGCGAGGACAGGGACGGCGGGCACGAGGAGGGCCAGGGTGACGCCGGCCATGATGGAGCGGGCACGCGCCACGTGGATCGCCCGCCTACACGCGCGCCGTGGACCGGATGACGGGAGCGAAGCGCTCCATCCGGTCCAGGCTCTCCGCCAGCCGCTCGCTGCGGAAGTCGAAGATGACCTCACTCACCCCGAGCCGGGCAAAGGCGGCGATGTCGTCCTCGATCTCCCCGGGCGAGCCGGAGAAAGGCCGCCGCTCTCCCGTCCGCCCGTCCAGGGGCTGGCTCGGATCATAGACGGGCGCCTTGTACGAAATGGTGAGGCGCGACGGGTCGCGACCTTCCGCTTCGGTGAGCCGTCGGAGCTCGTCGAACGAGGCCGCCAGCTCGGGCGGCCGAAGGGGCACCGCGGGATTCGCGCCCACCGGATGCCAGCCGTCGCCCAGACGCGCCACCCGGCGCAGCGCAGCCTTGCTGTGACCGCCGACCCAGATGGGCGGATGCGGCTTCTGCACGGGCGCGGGCAGGCACCGCACGGCCTCGAAGCGGTAGAATTCGCCCGCGAACGAGGCGGGGCACTCGGTCCACAGCGTCTTCATGATGCGGATGTACTCGTCGCTCACGCTGCCCCGACGATCGAAGTCGGGCGCGCCGAGGGCCTGGAATTCCTCGCGAAGCCAGCCCACCCCGACGCCCACGGTGACGCGCCCGCGCGACAGCACGTCGATGGTCGCGAGCATCTTCGCGGTGACCACCGGATTCCGCTGGGGCACGATCATGACGCTCGAGACGAGGCGGAGGGTGCGGGTCTTGCCCGCGATGAAGGCCATGAGGGCGAGCTGCTCGAGGGCATCTCCCTGCCCCGGAAAGGCGCCGGTCACGGTATACGGGTACTTGGAGTTGATGGTGACGGGAAACACTACGTGGTCGGCGATCATCACGGAGCTGAAGCCGAGCGATAAAACCCGTATCGCATGACGTGATCCTTTCGACCGATTCCTCGACTACCTCCGACGACTCTATCGTCCTCCCGACGGTTGGGCAAGCTGCGGGCCGCCCGCAAGGTGATATATTCGGCCGGTCTTGCTCTTCACGTGCTGAGGCTCACGTCGACTGGTTGACACACCGATGGAAACGGCCGCCATTGCGGCGGTCTCCGAGAGGAATCTATGCCAGACAAGGAACGTCATGCCTGAGTGGAACGCTACCCTGCGTGTTGCCGTCTACGCCCTCGCCGCCGGTCTCGTCGTCGTTGGGCCGGGCCGCCCCGCCGCCCAGGATCTGTTCGTGTATCCGGCCAAGGGCCAGAGCGAAGAGCAGAGTGGGCGAGACAAGGAGGAGTGCCACGGCTGGGCGGTGACCCAGACCGGAGTCGATCCCGAGAAGCTGGCGGCGGACGCGACGACCACGCCACCGGCGAGCGGAGCCGCAGGAGGGCTCGAAGGCGCGGGGGTCGGGGCCGCGCGCGGAGCCATGTCGGGTGACGCCGGCGCGGGAGCGATCCGGGGCATCGGCATCGGACGCCTCGTGCGGGCCATCCGCGCGCGACGCCAGATGGAGGAGCAGCACCAGACAACGACCCAAGGCCATGAGCAGCGCCAGGCCCAGCTGCAGAGATACGACCGCGCCTACACCGCCTGTCTCACCGGCCGCGGCTATACCGTCCAGTAATGCCGCACGATCCGCGGCGCTAGACCAGGGCCGGAACCACCTCTCGGCTCCACCGCCGCATGAACGCACGCGGGTCCGGCACGAAGCCCGTGATGATGAACTGGCGGGCGCCCGCGGCCATGGCCCGCGAGAGCTGGGCGATACAGTCGGCCGGGGTGCCCGCGACGGCGAATCGATCGGCGAGGAACTCCGTGAGGCCCCAGCGGTCGGGCAGGCTGGCATTGGTGGCGCCGGGTAGCTCGTGGTGATGCGCGTTGTACTCACGCTGGAGCGCCTTGATCCGCTCGTGGAGGTCCGGGGGCACGCCCTTGCCGTCGAGGGTGAAGCGAAAGGCGTGGTTGGCGCTGGCCGCGAGCGCCATCTTGATGGGCGCTATCGCGTCGTCCCGGCGATCGGCGAGGCTGGTCTTCGCGAACCACCAAACGTCGATATCGCGGAGCCGGCGGCCGGCCGCGCGGGCCCCTCGCTCGATGGCCTCGAGCGACAGGGCGATCACTTCCGGGGTGAGACCGAGACCCACGATCACGCCGTCGGCGAGCCGGCCGGCCAGCTCGAGCGTTTTCGGCCCCTCGGCGGCGAGGTACACGGGCACCCGGCGCGTCGACCGCTGCACGCGCAGCGTGCGCCCCTCGCGCTCGACCGTCTCCCCCGCGGTGAGTCGGCCGAGGGTGACCATGGCATCCTCGAGACCGGCAAGCGTCGCGGGCGGAGCGCCGATCGTGTACAGAGCGCTGTCGCCCGAGCCCAGGCCCAGCACGGCCCGCCCGCCCGACAGCTCGTCCACGCTCGAGATGGCGCTGGCCGTCACCACCAGGTGACGGGTGAGCGGGTTGGTGACGAGCGGGCCCAGTCGCATGCGCCTCGTGTGGAGCGCAGCCTGGGCGAGGGCGACATAGAGCTCGCGGAACACCGACTGCGAGTCGGCCACGCCGAGCCAGTCGAATCCCTGGATCTCCGCCTCGGCGCACAGCTCCCCGAATCCCCGAAGTGACTCCGGCAAGAAGACGATGCCGAACCGAGGGGCGGCCATGACGACCTAGACCCTAGCACGCCTTGACAGGGGCCCGGGGGGCGGCAGATAGTGTGTTCGCGCTGTTCCACTTCCCTCTCACCGACACGAGGTCCGCCATGGCCGACTCGACGAAAACACGCTCCGCCGAAGAATCCTCCCTGCTCGAGCGCGCGCGCAAGCGGCTGCCCGGCGGGGTGCTCGGCACCTCCCGCTATGCCGAGGAGGCGGCCTTCGTCGTCAAGCACGGGAAAGGCTCGAAGATCTACGACGTGAGCGGGCGCGAGTACATCGACTACGTGCTCGCCTCCGGTCCGCTCATCCTCGGCCACGCGCATCCCGCGGTGGTGGCCGCGGTGCGGGCGCAGATCGAGGGCGGCTCTACGTATTTCATGGTGACCGAGCCCATTATCCAACTCGCCGAGGAGATCTGCCGCGCCATGCCGTGCGCGGAGCAGGTGCGCTTCACCTCCACCGGCTCCGAGGCGACCTTCTTCGCCCTGCGCACCGCGCGCACCGCCCGCCAGCGCGACAAGATCCTCAAGTTCGAGGGCGGCTACCACGGCGCCCACGACTATTCCATGATGAGCTCGACCCCGCGCTCCCCCAAAGCGTTTCCCGCGCCGGTGCCGGACTCCTCGGGTATCCCCCATGCCATCGAGGCCGAAGTGCTGGTGGCGCCGTATAACGACCTCGCCACCGTCGAGGGCATCGTGGACACCCACGCCGACGAGCTGGCCGCGGTGATCATCGAGCCGTTCCAGCGCCTCATCCCACCCCAGCCCGGCTTCCTCCAGGGTTTGCGCGAGATCACCCGCCGGCACGGCATCCTCCTCATCTTCGACGAGGTGGTCACCGGCTTCCGTCTCGCCTACGGCGGAGCCCAGCAGTACTACGGCGTCGTCCCCGACATCGCCTGCGTGGGCAAGATCGTGGGCGGGGGCTTTCCCCTCGCCGCGGTGTGCGCCTCCGAGGAGCTGATGCGCCCCTTCGATCCACAGCAGGACGGCAAGGGCGACTTCATCTCGCAATCAGGCACGCTCAACGGCAACCCCATCGCCGCCGTGGCCGGCCTCGCCACCCTGGCCGAGCTGCGCAAGCCCGGCGCCTACGAAACCATCCACGGCACGGGCAAGCGCCTCATGGCCGGTCTCAGCGAGCTGGTCCAGCGCTCGGGGCTGCCCGCCCAGGTGGTGGGCGAGCCGGTAGTCTTCGACATCATCTTCAGCGGCGAGCCCATCACCGACTACCGCTCGCTCCAGAAGGCCGACGGTGCCCTTGCCCGCGCCTTCACCACCGAGCTGATCAAGCGCGGGGTGGTGAAGAATACGCAGAAGATGTACGTGTCCCTCGTCCACTCCGACGCGGACGTGGCGCGCACCCTCGAAGCGTGCGAGGACGCGCTGAAGACGCTGCCCAGGAGAAAATCCGCCCGGGGCTAGTGACCGCGGAAGCGACAAGCGCGGGCGGCCGCCGGCTCGGCTTCTGGCTAGTCACCGCGGCTGCCCTCTGCTGGAGCAGCGGAGGGCTCCTCGCCCGGCTCGCCGCCACCGACGCCTGGACCACCGTGTTCTGGCGCTCGGTGTTCTGCGCGGCTTTTCTCCTCGTCGCGGTGGCCGTCACCCGGCGCGGACGGATGATTCACATCGTCCGCGAGGCGGGCTGGCCCGGCCTCCTCATGGCCGTGTGCTTCGCCACCGCGTCCACGTCGTTCATCATGGCGCTGTCCCGCACCTCGGTGGCCAACACGCTGATCATCCAGACCCTGACCCCGTTCATCGCAGGGCTCCTCGGCTGGCTCTGCCTGGGCGAGCGGGTGCGCCGCCGGACGTGGCTCGCCATGAGCGTGGCTCTCGTGGGCACGGTGATCATGCTGTGGGGATCGCCGGGGGCCGGCTCGCGCATCGGGGACGCGCTCGCCCTCGTCACCGCCACCGCGTTCGCGGGGGCCACGGTGGTGGTGAGATGGCACCGCACCGTGCAGATGCCGGTGGCGGCCGCCCTCGCCGCCGCCCTCGCCGGTCTCTTCGCCTTCACCCAGGCCACGCCGGGAGCGGCCACGGGTCGCGATCTCGCCCTGCTCGCCCTCTTCGGCACCGTCCAACTCGGCACGGGCATGCTCCTCTTCACGGCGGGGGCGCGCCTCATCCCGGTGGCGGAGGCTTCGCTCATCGGCGTGCTCGAATGCGTGCTCGGGCCGCTCTGGGTGTGGCTGGCCATCGGCGAGCGGCCGGGACTCTTCGCGCTCATCGGCGGCGCGGTGATTCCGCAGATGGACGAGGTTCGCCTGAGAGGCTAGCCGTCCGCGCGGGCGCAGAGAATATTGATCACCGCCTGCCGACCCGCGCGCACCGCCTCCAGTCCGCGCCGGAGCGCCGGCCCCAGCTTCGCGTGCTCGTCGACCAACTCGCCGTAGCCGTCGAAGGCCTTCACCATCTCCTCGAAGCGGGGGGAGGGCGAGAGAGAGGTCAGGGGGAAATGCCCCGTGCCCTTGGCCCAGCCTTCTGGATGCACGCCGGCCGTGCTCGACTTCACCGCCTCCCACTGGGCATTGTTGAAGATCACCGTGAGGACGGGCAGGCCCTGCGCTCTCCCCACGAAGTGGCAGGCCGCCGGCTCGTTGAAGAGATAGGCGCCGTCTCCGAGACAGGTGATGACCGTCGCCGCCTGATTGCCCAGCTTGAAACCGAGGGCCGCGGGCAGCCCCCAGCCGAGCCCGCTCGCATGAGGCGAGCCGAAGAAGGCGCCGGGGCGGTCGAAGCCGATGAAGCAGCGGTCGAGCGGATACTCGTTGACCACCACTGTGCTCTCGTCGAGCACCTCGGCCACCGCGGCCGCCGCCTCCGCGAAGCCGATGGTCTTCCATCCGCGCTGGGCCTCGATGGTGGCCGACCATTCAGCCCGGCGTGCGCGATGCAGCGCGGCCGTCCGCGCGGTGCGGGCCGCCACATCCGACGGCGCGGCGAGGCGTCGCACCGCCTCGGTGAGGAGGGGGAGGGCCGCCGCGGGCTCGGCGAGAACGGGCACGTCACAGGGAAAGCTCCGCATCGGATAGCGCACGAAGAGCGGGTCCACGCCCAGGTGAATGATGACGGCATCGGGAGCGGGCTTGGCCAGCGCGGGATACCACGGGACGTCGCACTCGACCACCAGGATAACGTCGGCGTCGGCGAGGGCGGGGTCCACGCCAGAGGGCTGCGTGTAGCCGATGTGCAGCGGGTGACTCGACGGAAAGTTCACGTGGGTGGGATCCACCTCCACCACGCCCATGCCGCCGGCCTCGGCGAGGGCGACGAGGAGGGGCACCGCGGCCGGATCCCGTCCGGCGCCGGTGGCCAGGATGAGGGGCCGGCGCGCGCCGGCGAGGAGACGCGCCGCCTCTTCGATGCGCGCGGGATCGGGGAACGCGCGCGAGGCCGGGTGACGGCGAGGAGGGGAGGTGATGGTGACCGAGGACAGCCGCTCGGCCAGCACCTCGCGCGGCAGCGTGACGTACACCGGTCCGCGGGGCTCGCTCAGCATCAGCTCGAAGGCGCGATCGATCACGGACTCGATCTGGGTGGCATGGCGCAGCTCGTAGTCCCACTTGACGTACTCGCGCAGCATCCCCGCCTGATCGAACGCCTCCTGGGCCCAGTGTATGTAGAGGTCGCGCGAGCCGGGCAGCCCCTCTTCGGTGAGGGGCGTTCGCCCCGCGGCGAGGAAGACGGGCGCGCGCCCGCGCGCGGCGCTGATAACACCACACGTGGCATTGGCCGTGCCTACCGTCACGTGGACCATGACGGCCTGCGGCCGCCCGGTGGCCAGGTAGTAGCCGTGGGCCATGCCCACCGCCACGGATTCGTGGGGAACCACCACGGGACGCGGCGCCGTCTTGGCCTCGGCTTGGCGCTTGGCGAACGCGTCGACCAAGGATGCGAAATCCGTTCCCGCATTGGCAAGGAAGACGTCCACTCCTCGGTCCTCGAGGAGCTCGAGCCACGCCTGGGCCACCGTCTCGACCTGTAGCGTCTTCTGTCCCATCTGGTCTCCCGTGCTCCGCGTGAACAATCGGCAAGAGGTGAACTTCTTCTGGCGTATGCATAGCACACGGCGCGGGGCCTCTTCCAGTCTCCTCAGCGAACCATCGCTTCGCGTGGTAGAAGGGATTTCTGCCAGAGGAGGGCAGGCTCATGAAGCTCGTACGCTACGGTCGCGCCGGCGCGGAGAAGCCCGGCCTCATCGACGAGGACGGCGCGCTTCGTGACCTGTCGCGCGCGGTCAAGGACATCACGCCGGAGGCGCTGTCGCCCGCCGGGCTCAAGCGCCTGCGCGCGCTCAAGACGGAGCGGCTCCCCGTGGTTCGGGGCCGGCTGCGGCTCGGCTGCCCGCTTTCCGGCATCGGCAAGATGGTCTGCATCGGGCTCAACTACACGGACCATGCGGAGGAAGTGGGGCTGGCCCTGCCCACGGAGCCCTTGCTGTTCATCAAGGCCAATAGCGCCATCAACGGGCCCGCCGACGCCGTGGTGAGGCCGCGGGGAGCCGTCAAGCTCGACTACGAGGTCGAGCTGGGCGCGGTCATCGGCCGCGACGCCCGCAATGTCAGCGAGGCCGATGCCCTGCGGCACGTGGCCGCCTACTGCATCGTCGACGACGTCTCCGAGCGCGCCTTCCAGATGGAGCACGGGGGCACGACCACCAAGGGAAAGAGCGCGGACACCTTCGCGCCCATCGGGCCCTATCTGGTCACCGCGGACGAGGTAGGCGATCCGCAGTCGCTGGAGGTGTGGACCACTGTCAACGGCCAACCGCGCCAGCGCGGGACGACGGCCAACATGATCTTCACCGTGCGGCATCTCGTCGCCTATGTCAGCCGCTTCATGTCCCTCCGGGCCGGCGATATCATCTCCACCGGCACCCCGGCCGGAGTGGCCCACGGCATGAAGCCGCCGCGCTATCTCGAGCCGGGCGATGTCGTCGAGATGGGCATCACGAGGCTCGGCGCGCAGAAGAGCCGCATCGTCGCGCGCTGATGGGTCAGATGGACACCGTGATCAAAGCGGCCGCGCGGAACCCCCGGCCGGTCTGATCCTGCCCTCGAGCGCCGTGCGCCGCGTCCTCATCATCCTCGGCTTCGTGGTGGCCGCGGGTTGCCTGTCCGCCGGCATCTCGTCCAACGCGCTTCATCGCATCGTCGCCGATTGCCTGGACACCGGCGATCCCCGCTACTGCTCGCGCTGCCCGTCGCCTCAGGCGGGCTATTGCCGGCTCGACTACCCGTGCTCGCGGACGACCCAGGTGTGGGCAGTCAACCAGGAATACGTGGCGATCCGCGACCTCAAGATGTGCGGCTGCCCCACCGGCTTCGTTCACGGCCTCGCCCTCCCGCGCTTCACCGTGACGGGGGTGGAAGACCCGCGGCGCCCCGACGGGATCTGGCCCTTCGCCTGGGACGTGGCCCGGGCCCACATTCCCCAGGAGGACGAGATCGCGCTCGCCGTCAACCCGCCCGAGCTGCGCACCCAGGACCAGCTCCACCTCCACCTCGTGCGGCTCCTGCCGGGCGCGCGTCCTCAGATAGGCGCGCTCCGTCCGATCCGGGTGGAGCGGCTGGAGGACGTGTGGCCTGCCGCCACCGAGCATGCGGCCGCCCGGCAGCTCGCTTCCTACGGGGTGATCCTGATTCGCGGGCTGGACGGGGGCTGGCTGGTGGCCGCCGTCGACCGAAGTCCGGAAGCGCGCTTCACCCGCTCGCGCTGCATGCCCTGAGCACCGGACGGACGTCACAGCTTGTCGGACGGCACCTCGCCGAGAATTCCGGGGATCATGAGCACGCAGAGCCGGTTCACGTCCGAGGTCTCCCTGATGACGTGGTGCATGCCCTTGGGGAAGAAGGCCAGCTCGTTCTGACCGATGCGCTGCTCGGCATAGGCGCCGGTGGCGGGGTCATAGGTCTTGAGGTGGATCCAGCCGTCGAGCATGAAATAGATCTCGTCGAACTCTGGATGGAAGTGGGCGATGGTGGGCATGGGCCGCCTCTCTTTCTGGCCTTCGCCGCTCGCCGGGCCATCGCGTAGCGTACCTTTCCTACAGTTGCATGGACAGGCCGTCGTATCGGCAGGCGGTTGCATTCATCGGATCGATCCCCCATGCTATCCGGCGACGGCCATGACCACTCCGGGCGCGCTCCCCCTCGAAGGCATACGGGTACTGGAGCTCGGGCACATCGTGGCCGGTCCGTCCGCGGGACTCATCCTCGCCGACCTCGGCGCCGACGTGATCAAGGTGGAGCGAGGCGGCGAAGGCGACCAGTCACGCGCCATGCCCGCCGGCACCTCGGCCCTCTTCCACTTCCTCAATCGCAACAAGCGCAGCATTGCCATCGATCTCAAGGGCTCGGCGGAGGGTCGCGCGCTGTTCCTGCGTCTCGCCTCCGTCTCCGACGTGGTGGTCGACAACTTTGCCTACGGCGCGGTGGAAGCCCTGGGCCTGGGCTACGACGTGCTCGCCCGCGCCAACCCGCGCATCATCTATCTCGCCCTCAAGGGTTTTCTCCCCGGCCCGAACGAGGCACAACCGTTCCTCGACGAGCTCGCGCAGATGTCGGCGGGGCTCGCCTTCATGACCGGTCCGCGCGGTCAACCCATGCGGGCGGGCGCCTCCATCGTGGACGTGGGGGCCGCCGCCTACGGGGTGATCGCCGTGCTCGCCGCGCTTCAGCAGCGCGCGAAGACAGGCCTCGGGCAGCGCATCACCTCTGGCCTCTTCGAGACGACCGTCTTCTGGGTCGGGCAGTGGCTCGCCCAGTACGGCGCCACGGGGGAGCCGTCGGTGCCCTTGCCCGAGATGAAGCAAGGCACGCGCATGGGCTGGGGGATCTACCAGCTCTTCACGGCCGCCGACGGCGAAGAGGTCTTCGTCGGCATCACCTCCAACGGACACTGGGAGCGCTTCTGCGAGGAGTTCGCCCTCGGCGATCTCCTCGCCGACACGCGGCTCGACGACAATGCCAAGCGGGTGGCCGCCCGGGGCTGGCTGCCCGCGCGCATCGCCGAGGAGATGCGACGCTATCCGAGCGCGGAGCTGGCGGAGCGGCTCACGCGGGCGCGCGTGCCCTTCGCGCCGCTCCGCCGGCCCGATCAGCTCGTGGACGATCCGCACCTCACCGCCGCGGAGCAATGGATCGATACACCATTGCCCGGGCGGGGCACGGCCAAGCTGCCCAAGCTTCCCGTGCGGAGCACGGCGTTCGAGATGGGGCTGCGCCGCCTCGCCCCGCGGCTGGGCGAGCACACGCGCGAAGTGCTGGAGGAGCTTGGACTCACCAAGGACGAGATCGACGCACTGGCGTCACGGAGGATCATTTCATGAGCGACCTGCCGAAGACCGTGAGGATCAAGGAAGTGGGACCGCGCGAAGGCTTCCAGTTCGAGAAGGGCGGCATCAGCCTCACCGACAAGATCTCCCTCGTGGACGCCCTCACGGACACCGGCGTCAAGACCATCGAGTTCACCTCGTTCGTGAGCCCCAAGTGGGTGCCGCAGATGAGCGACGCGGAGCAGATGGTCGACGGGATCAAGCGCGGACCGGGGGTGGCCTACGAGGCGATCTGGCTCAACGTGGCGGGCCTCGAGCGGGCCGCGCAGTTTCGTGACCGTCTCCAGCTCCGCCCCATGTTCAGCGTGGCGGGCACCGATACC
>WNFK01193640.1_pt1 | contig 11476 bp, 14 predicted proteins | sample 5400281 | NCBI WGS metagenome assembly WNFK01 (sample SAMN13153350, study PRJNA577476) | soil metagenome | isolation source: 20 cm soil on Douglas fir-dominated hillslope | place: USA:California | collected 2013-09-17
CGTAGCGCCCGCGGCGCCAGCTCGCCGCTCAGCGACTTGATGCGGATGCCGATGAACGGGCTCAGCGTTCCGTTCTTCAGTCCCTTCGCGCACTCCTGCGCGGCCTGCGCGGCGTGGCCGTCCTCCTCGGCGTCGCCGCGGATGCCGTAGCCGTCCTCGAAGTCGATGCGGAAGTCCTCGACCGCCTCCCGCTTCAGCTTGTCCTGCACGCGGGCGTAGACGGTCTCCGCCAGGCCGGATTCGATCCCGATGCCTTCCGCGAACGCGGAGGGGTTGAGAGCGTATTGCGCCAGCGCCTTGAGCGCCAGGTCGCCCAGCTTCTTCGGCGTATCGCTCTTGAAGAGGTGCGAGCCGCCGTACACGGTGTGGACCGGCTGCCGCGTCCCCGACTCGCCGGGGTACAGCCGCGCGAATGCCTCGTGCTGCACCTTCAGGCGCCCCGTCAGGTCGCGCAGGATCCGATCGGAAAGGGTGGTCTGGGCCATGCGCTCTCTCTATCAACTTCGCCGCACTGCGGCATCCCCGCCGCGGGGGCTCGTCTCCGGGAGGGCCTCGTTTTCGGCGGTCTCGTTTTCGGCCGGTCTCGTCTTGCGACCTGCTCGCCCCGGGGCGAGTTAACAAATGAACAGGCGGATCGGGCGCGAGGTGCCATCCCAGGCACGGTCTCGGAGGCGGGGCGAAAAAAAATTATTTTTTTTCACAGGCGTCTCGGCTGGGTCCTGGGAAGGGCCGGAGGTGTCCGCTTTGAGCCACGCGGGACCGGACGCCTTCGCTCCCCGATTCACCCTCCCGCAGCAAACCTCGCCGCGATTCGGCCGACCTCCGCGAGCACCGAGTTGCGCTGGTCCAGCGGAGCCTCGGAGCCTGCATAGAAGGCCGCGACGAGGATCGGCTTGCCTTTGTTCCCTGGCCAGGCGGCCGCGACGTCATTCGTTGCGCCGCCGGGTCCGGTGCCCGTCTTGTGCCCGACGCGCCACGCTTGCGGAAGCCCCGCGGGAAGGCGATCCGCTCCAATCTTCGCCCGCACGAGCCAGGTCTCGAGCTGGCGCCGCGACGGCTCGGAGAGCGTATTGCCCACAAGAAGGGTCCGAACGAGCGCGTGTTGTCGCTCATCTCCACGGCGGCCGCGCAGAGGTCGCCGAGCGGCATGCCTCCCTCGGAGAGGCGCGCGCGGGTCACGGGAGCGTACTCGAGCAGAATCGCGCTCCGTATAGGGCACGAATCGCGAGAGCTGGTCTTCGCTCCGCTCCACGCGTCGCAGGACCGTGGCTGCGGCCACCAGCTTGAAGGTGCTGCACAAGGCGAACCGCTCGCCCGCGCGGTGCTCGAGATGCTTCCCCGTGGTGGTGTCGAGGACGGCGATCCCGAGGCGGCCGCCGGCGCGGCGCTCCAACTCGGCCAGGGCGTGCTCCGGCGACTCCGGCACCGTCGCGCGCCCGAAGAGCTCGCGCCGAGGCTCCTGTCCCTGATCCGCGAGCAGGCGGATCGGGCCCGGGCCGGGAAGCCCGCGCGCGTCTTCGGGAAGATGAACGGCCTGGTGGACGTCGAGATCATCGAAGCCCTCTACGCCGCGTCCCAGGCGGGAGCGCAGATCGACCTGGAGGTGCGCGGGATCTGCTGCCTGAAGCCGGGTGTGAAGGGGCTTTCGGAGCGGATCCGCGTCTTCTCGGTGGTCGGCCGGTTCCTCGAGCACAGCCGCGTCTTCGTCTTCGGGCCCGAGGGCGAAGAAGAGGTCTTCCTCTCCTCCGCCGATTGGATGCCGCGCAACCTCCACCGCCGGGTGGAGCTGATGTTCCCGGTGAAGCACCCCGAGCTGCGCCAGCGCCTCCGCCGCGAAGTTGTGGAGCCTGCCCTCTCCGACAACTACCGTGCCCGCGAGTTGGACGCCTCCGGCATCTACCGCCGCCGCACCCCGGCCCCGGGCGAGCCCGAACGGGACGCGCAGCACACGGTCCTGGCGGCCATCCAGCGCCGCTCCTTCCACGCCACCTGAGCCTTTGCCCCGCATAAATCTTGATGCGCCGAAGAGTCGTGGTCCAATCGGGAGATGGCCCTGGTTCGCCTCGCAGGAGGGATCGTCTGGCGAGAAGCTCCGGAAGGCGCGCGGGTCGCGCTGATCCACCGCCCGCGCCAGGCCGACTGGAGCCTGCCAAAAGGCCGCATCGACGAAGGGGAGACCTGGGAAGAGGCGGCCGTGCGCGAGGTCGAGGAGGAGACCGCCTGCGAGGCGAGGATCACCTCGTTCGCTGGCGCCGCCATCTACGTGCCCCGCCGCGTGCCCCGGCTGGTCCTCTACTGGAACATGGCGCTGCAGCGCGAGGGGCGCTTCGAGGCGGGCCGGGAAGTGGACGAGTTGCTCTGGGTCGCGCCGGGCGAGGCGCTGGAGCGGCTCGATCAGGAGGGTGAACGCAGGCTGGTCCGGCGAGCGGCGTCGCGGGCCGCCAGCGGGGAGGCCCTGGCGGCTCCGTTCGGAGCCCCTGCCGAGCTTGCGGCGGCACGGGCCGAAATCGTCCGGCGCGTTCTGGCCCTTTCCGCGGAGGACGGCGGCGCCGGCCTCGGACCGGCGCTGGAGCTCCTCGACGTCGCGGAGGAGGCGTTCGCGCGGGGAGCGGCGCGGGAGGGATCGGCGCTGGTGGCGGAGGCAAGGCGGTTGAGCCTGCTCTCGCTCGAGGAGCCCGAGCTCTCGCTGCGGGCGCGCGCGCTGCGCGAGGAGAGCCGTGCGCTTTCGCCTTGGCAGCGGCGCGCCATCCGCAAGCTGCTGCCGGCCGACGAGTCGCCGTCGCCGGAGGCGGTTCACCTCGCTGCCGAGCTCCGCGATCGCGGGCAGCAAAGCGGCACGGGGTGGTCGCGGATCGCGCCGCTGTTCGGCGTGGCAGCGCTGCTCGCGCTCGGGGTCTGCTTCTGGTTCATCCCTCGCGCCTCGAGGCAGAGCACGTTGTGGGCGGCGGTCTGCGGATCGTTGGCGGGCGCTGCCGTCGCATTGCTGCTCTCCTGGCGGTCCGATCCAGGATGATCCGGGGCGGGGTCGTAGCCCCCCGCTCCAGGCCGCGCCGGCGGTCACGAAATCGACACACAATTGCGACCGAGTCCTCGGATCCGTACCAACACGAGCGCCACGACCGCGAAGACGAGTGAAACGCGGAAAAAGAGCGCTCCTTTTCGCGCGCCCCGTCATCTCTTTGCCGAGATGCTGGCCCGCGCTGGTCGCGGGAGCATGGCCTTCTTCGAGTCCGGGATGGCCCGTAGTGTGGGTCCAACGGTCACGAGCTGTGAGGCGGTGAAGGCCAAGGTCACGATCCAGATCAGGAAGATGGCAGCGGGATGGATCCAGTCACGCATGAATCCAGCAATGCTGGAACGATTCCGGGGCGCCTCGTGCGATGAAGTGAAAAGCCAGGACGCGTTGTTACCTAGATACATTTTGTCGTCCTCCTTGCTTGGGTGCGAGGGTAACCAGGAGGCGGCGACCGGGAGTTGCGTTCTCTGGTCCGAAACTTTCCGTTTGTTGCAGGAGGTGGGAGTGCATCGGTTCGACGACATGGACGTGCACATCCTCAAGGAGCTTCAGAGGGACAGCTCGCGCACCAACGTCGAGCTCGCGCGCGCGGTAGGACTGTCGCCGCCGGCATGCCTGCGCCGGGTGCGCAGGTTGCGCAAGAGCGGCGCCATCCGAGGCGAGATGGCGGTGCTCGATCCGCGGCTGGTCGGGCCGGCCCTCACCGTGGTGGTCGCGGTGGACATGGCGTCTGAAGGGCGCGAGACGCTGGCAGCCTTCCGCGCGCGTGTGTTGGAGGAGAGCGCAGTCGCCCAGTGCTGGTACGTGACCGGGCGTCACGACTTCATCCTGGTGGTCCGGGTGCCGGACATTGCCGCCTACGAGGCGTTGGGAAAGCGCCTGTTCGAGACGGATCCCAACATCAAGAAGACCGAGTCGCTGGTTGTGCTCGACGAACTGAAGCGAGACCTCGCCGTCCCGGTCCGCGCGCGCACCGGCTGACGAAACGCGTTCGTCGCTCAGTACGAGATCAGCACCTCCACCGGCGCGCCCGTGCCCGCGAGGCGCTCGCGCCCTTTCAGGAACGTCAGCTCGACCACGAAGAGGAACGCCCCGACCTCGCCCTTCTGCTTCAGCACCAGCTCGCCGGCGCCCCAGGCCGTGCCTCCCGTCGCCAGCAGGTCGTCGACCACGGCTACCTTCTCGCCCGGCTTGACCGCGTCCACGTGCGCCTCCAGGACGCCCTTGCCGTACTCGAGCTCGTACTCGATGCGATCGGTGCGGTACGGGAGCTTCCCCAGCTTGCGGACCGGAGAGAACCCCAGCCGGAGCCGGTCGGCCAGGGCGGCCCCGAAGATGAAGCCGCGCGACTCGATGGCGATGATCCGGTGGAATCCCCGCCCGTGCAGGCGCTCCTCCAGGGCGTCGAGGACCGCCTGGAAGGCGGCGGGATCGGCGAGGATCGGCGTGATGTCCTTGAAGAGGATTCCGGGCTGGGGGAAATCGGGAACGTCGCGGATGAGCGCGCGCGCTTCAGCGAGGGAACGCATGGGCGCATCATCGCAAAAAACCGGCCGCCGGTCCCATGGGGGGGTTGGGACCGACGGCCGCGGGATCGGCCGAAACCGAAGACCCTGTCGCTGTCTAGCAACGCGGCGCGTCGGCGGCAAGGAAAAGTAGCATCGGGCGCTCAGCGGAGGAAGCCGAGCGGATCGCGGGGCCGGGTGCCGATCCGCACCTCGAAGTGCAGATGAGGCCCTGTGGCGTTCCCGCTCCGGCCCACCCGCGCGATCTCATCGCCCCGCGACACTTTGTCGCCGGCGGAGACCAGGTTCCGGGCGTTGTGGGCGTAGACGGTCACCAGATCCCGATCGTGCGCGACCAGGACCAGCTTTCCATAGCCCTTCTGCTCGCCGGAGAAGAGCACCACGCCGTCGTCGGCGGCGCGGACGGGAGTCCCCTCCGGGCACGCGAGATCGATGCCGTCGTGACGATCGCGCTCCCGCTCTCCGAATCCTGAGATCAGCACGCCCGGAGCGGGCCATGCGAGCGGCTCTCCGCGCGCGGCCGGATCGAGCGGCCGCACACCCGCGCGGGGGATGGTCGAGGGCGAATGCCGGCGGATCGAGCTCAAGCGCCCCGCCGCAGGCGGAACGTCCGGCGGCGGCACCGGCAGCTCTCGCGTGGCGCCTGGGATGAAGAGCTCGGTGCCCGCGGTCAGCTCGGCGGGGTTGGCGAGCGCGTTCGCGCGCAACAGGACGTCGAGGGGCACGCCGTAGGTACGCCCGATCCGCCAGAGCGTCTCGCCGGCGCGGACGTGATGCACCGCTCCGCCGTGCTGCGCCACTTGCTGCTCGGGCCTCGCCGTCCGGTGCGCGCAGGCGCACAAGGCGAAGAGGAGCGTCACTCTAGCCCGGGCAGCTCCCAACGCTTCAGCTCCTCGACGAGCTCCTGCGCGGTCAAATCCAGGTGCAACGGCGTCACCGAGATCAGACGCCGATCGAAGACGGCGTCGCAATCGCTTCCGGGGACGTGCTCGTGCGCCTGCTCGTCTCCGCCAATCCAGTAGTACGCGCGCCCGCGCGGGTCCAATTTCTCGACGACCGCCGCCACGTACGAGCGTTTGCCGATGCGGGTGATCTGCACCCCCTGGGGAGCGCCGGAGGGGACGTTGACGTTGAGGAGCGTACCCGGCGGAAGCCCGTGCAGGCCGATCTGCCGGGCCAACGCGGTGGCAAATCGCGCGGCGTGCGCGTAGTCGCGGCTGCCGACCAGGCTGATGGCGAAGCTGGGCAACCCGCCCACGCAGCCTTCCATCGCGGCCGCCACCGTCCCCGAGTAGTGCACGTCGTTGGCGAGGTTCGGGCCGCGGTTGATGCCGGAGGCCACCAGGTCCGGCGGCCGGCTTTTCAGCACCTGGTTGAGGCCCCCAGGGTGGGAGTTGCTCGATCCGCAATGGCCGGTGCAGCGAGATGCTGCGGCTGGTGGCGCTCTGCTCGCGATCCGGCGCGCAGACCACCACCTCGCCGAGCTCGAGCAGCCCCTCCGCGAGCGCGCGCATCCCGGGCGCTTCGACGCCGTCGTCGTTGCTGACCAGCACGCGCATCCGCGCAATGTGGCGCAGCGCGCATCGGGCCGCAACGGGTGCTTGCCGGAGCCCGGGACCGGCCTCAGACTGGGCCCATGTCGGAAGCCCGCGCCGTCGCCTCGCAGCTGCCCGAGGCCCCTGCGCGCCTCGTCGGGGACGACGGCGCGCCCCGATTCGGCCTCTACGCGGGATCCCTCGCGGACGCCTCCTTCTCGACGCTGAAGGACCTTCCAGGGGCGCTGCAGCGGCGGCTGATCGAGAAGAGATGGCAGTACGTCCTCGTCGCCACGCCGGAGATGATGCTGGCGCTGGCGGTGATCGACTGCGGCTATCTCTCGAGCGGGATCTGCGCGGTCTTCGACCGCGGCTCGCGCCGCCTGCTGGTGAACGAGAACCCGGTGCTGCCGCCCATCTGCGCCCGGGTCGGCGAGGCGCCCGGGGACGGCATGTCGGCGCGGCTGATGGGCCCCGCGATCCGCGCCCGCATCCAGCAGAAGATGGGCCAGATCTCGATCCAGGCGACCTGGGCGCACGCGGACGTGGATTTGACGCTCGACGCGAATCGCGCCCCACCTCCGCTCACGGCCGTCGCAGAGGTGGGCGTGCCCGGACGCTTCGACTTCACCCAGAAGACCGTGCTGGTTCCCGCCGAGGGCGAGGTGCGCGCGGGCAACATCCGCTTTGCCGTGCAAGGCCAGCTGGCTGGCCTCGACTACACCCACGGCTTCCTCGCCCGCGAGACGGCCTGGCGCTGGGCCTTCGGGGGCGGCCGCGCCGGCTCCCGGCTCGTCGCCTTCAACTTCAGCGAGGGCTTCCTGGGGGGCGAGGGCGAGAACGCCGCCTGGATCGACGGAGAGCCGCTCGCAGCAGGTCCGGTGCGGTTCTCCTTCCAGCCCGAGGCGCCGGAGGCCCCCTGGCGGATCCAGAGCGCGGACGGGCGGGTGGATCTGACGTTCCAGCCCGAGGGCCACCGCGCGCAGACGGTCGATCTGAAGCTGATCTCCAGCCGGTACGTGCAGCCGTTCGGGACCTTCTCCGGGACGCTGCACGGCGTCCCTGTCGAGTCACTGCCCGGGGTGGCGGAGGACCACGCAGCGCTCTGGTGAACTCAGGGCTGCTTCTTCTCACCACCTCCTTGGCCCGGTCCGCAGCCTGGTGCCAGCCCGGAAGATCCAGCGGCGCGTTCACCTTGAGCCCGCGCTTCTTCATCTGCAGGGTGGCGTCCTCGTTCTGCTTGCGCACGTCCTCGCGGGTCTTCTTCGAATACTCCTCGGCGATCTTCAGCAGCCCCTGGCGGACGTCCTGGGGGATCTTCTCCCAGGTGTCCTTGCGGACCACCGTGGCCCCGGTCAAGAAGCCCCAGGGGAGATTGAGCATGTTGCCGGCTCGCGAGTACACGTTGGTGGTGTACGCATAGAGGGGCGATTGCCCGATGATGTTGATCATCCCCGAGGTGAGCGCGGGAACCAGATCCGTGGACGACAGCACCACCGGATGGAAGCCCGCCGCCTTCCAGGCGGCCTCCGCGCCCGGATCCCCGTTCCAGGTGAACACCTTCCCGTTTCCAAAGTCCGACGGCGACCGGTACGGCTGGGTGGAGAAGAGGTAGACGAACCCGACCTCGCCCCACTGCAGCACCTGGTAGCCGCGCTGGGCGATCGCTTCTTCCAGCTTTCCGCGGACCCGGTCGTGGACGTAGTCGTACTCCTCGTAGGAGTCGATCATGAACGGCACGTCCTCGGCCTGCGGCTCCGGAGTGATCTCGTGCAGGCCGATGGCCGTGATGGACGCGGCGTGGAGCTGCCCGATGGACATCTTCCGGATCATCTCCCCTTCGTTTCCACCTTCCCGCTCGACGTCTTGGAGAAGTCCTGGGCCATCGACACCATCTGCAGGTGCCAGGTGGAGCCTTGGGGCGCGAGCGTGCCCAGCTTGATGCGCACGGCGGTTCGCGCCGGGGCGGAGGTGGCGGCGAGCATCAGCGCGAGCGCGAGCCTGAACATGCGGAGGGGCCTCAATCGGTGAAGACGTCGTCCTCGTGTGCCAGAAGCCAGATGGCGCGGCGCTGTGCAAGCACGTTCTCCAGCCGGTTCTTGCGGGCCTTCGGCTGATCGACGTCGAACGAGGCCGCTTCCTTCAAGAGCGCCTCGTACTCGCGCTTGTTCTGCGCCACCGCCGAGACGGACTGCGCGTAGGTGACCAGATAGGAGATTCTCTCCCCCTGCGCGAGCTGCCGGCACCGCTCGAAGTGCTGCTTTTGCTTCGGCGGCGTGGTCCCTTCGGGCCGCGCCGGGTCGAAGGTGATGGCAAACTCGTGCAGGGCCCCCTGATCGTACGCCTCGTCGAGCTGCATGGCGCGATCGAGCAGGGTCCCGACCAGGGGCACGTCTCCCACCATCTCCAGGTCGCGCTTGTTCGCGGCGATCGCGCCGGCCCAGGGGGCCAGCGTCCAGTAGAGGAGGGGAACGTCCTCCTTCTGCAGGCGGGCTCAGTCCGTCGACCCCGTAGTCCCGCGCGCGCAGGTAGAGGCGCCGCGCGCGCAGCATCGCCGCCTGGGCCTGGTCGGGGGGCGCTCCCAGCTCCGCCGGCTGCTGCAGGAAGGCATAGGCGTACTGCGCGAAGCCGCGCGCCATCCCCAGCCTGAGCCCGACGTGATCGTCGAGCGGGTCGGAGAGGCTCTCCATCATCTTCAGAGCGAAGGGGACCGCGTCGCGGACCAACTCCGGGTCATCGTCGCGGGCAAAGGCGCTGCCCTCGCCGGTCGAGGAGATCGCGTCGGCCACCTGGTTCAGCGCGTACCGCTTGGGTGAGCAGGCGAGCACCAGCAGGAGCGAGAACTTGATCGCGCGCAAGATGGGCGAGAGTGATATTGACGCTGCCTGGGAAGTCAACCTTTGCAACCCGCTGGAGTCGGATTGGACGCGCCGCACGCGCCGCCCGCAGCCGCCCACGTTGCTGGAGCGCCGGAAGCGCCCGGAGAGAAGCCCGCCGGCACGGCGTTCGAGCGCTGGGCCTTGGTCGCGATCGTTCTGGCGATGGTGATCCTTCCCACCCTCGAGGCGGTGGTGCGCTGGCAGTTCAAGTCCAGCGTCCCCGGCGCCATGGTCTACACCGAGCACCTGACGCCCTGGGTCGGCTTCCTCGGGGCGATGCTCGCCACTGCCAGCGGGCATCATCTCGCTCTCTCCACGGTGGATTTCCTCCCGGCCGGATGGCCGCGGGTCCTGGCGCGCTCCTTCGGCAGCGCGGTGACCACCCTGGTCTGCGCCTTCCTCGCCTACGCGTCGCTGGACATGCTCCTCCTCGACAAGGGGCGCGTCGACACCCTGGCCGGAGGCGTGCCCGAGTGGTGGTTCGAAGTGGTGATGCCGATCGGCTTCGCGGTGATGTCGGTCCGGGGCGCGCTCAAGGCCCCGACGCGAGCGGCCAGGGTCTTCTGCTGGGTCCTGATCGCGGTGGTGCTCCCGTTCATCGTGTCGCGGGCGCTGTTCCCGAAGGGCGCAGGCTTTCTTACCCTGCCGGACGGCCCGACCCTGGTGGGGAGCCACACCGCCGCCCTGGCCTGGCCGGGGAGCATCCTGCTCTTCGCCGCCTTCCTCCTCGGGGCGCCGGTATTCGTGGTGATGGCGGGATTCGCGCTCCTGCTCTTCTACCTGGCCGGGACGCCGGTGGCCTCGGTCCCGGCGGAGACGTTCCGCCTGGTGGTCTCGCCGACCCTTCCCGCCATCCCGCTGCTCACGGTGGCGGGATACGTGCTGGCGGAGGGCGGCGCCTCGCGCCGCCTGGTGCGCGCCGCGCAAAGCCTCTTCGGCTGGATGCCGGGCGGCCTCGCGGTGATGGCCGTGTTCGTCTGCGCGCTGTTCACCACCTTCACGGGCGCGAGCGGAGTCACCATCCTGGCGCTGGGCGGGATCATCCTGCCTGCCCTGGTCAGCGAGAAGTACCCGGAGGGGTTCTCGCTCGGGCTGGTGACGGCGGCGGGCAGCCTCGGACTGCTCTTTCCGCCCTCGCTGCCGGTGATCCTCTACGGGGTGGTGGCGCAGGTGCCGATCGATCACCTCTACATCGGCGGCCTGGTTCCGGGCCTGTGGATGATCGTGCTGGTCGCCGCCTACGGCGTCTGGATGGGCATCCGCAGCAAGGCGACGCGGACGGCGTTCGAGCCGCGCGAGGCGCTGCGCGCGGTCTGGCACGCGAAGTGGGACCTCGGGCTGCCGCTGCTGATCATCGTCGCGGTCGCGAGCGGTTTCGCCACCATCGTGGAGTCAGCCGCGCTCGGGGCGGCCTACGCCATCATCGCTGAGATCTTCCTGCACCGGGAGGTGCACCCGACCCGCGATCTGCCCCGCGTGCTGGTCCACGCCTCCACGCTGGTGGGAAGCGTGGTGATTTTGCTCGGCGTCGCCCTGGGCATGACCAGCTATCTGGTGGACGCGGAGATTCCCACCCGCCTCCTCACCTGGGTGCAGGCGCACATCCATTCGCAGTGGGTGTTCCTGCTGGCGCTCAACCTGCTCCTGCTGGTCCTCGGCAGCGTCTTGGAGATCTACTCCGCCATCGTGGTGCTGGCGCCCCTGGTCGCGCCGCTGGGCGTCGCGTTCGGGGTGGAACCGGTGCACCTCGGAGTGGTGTTCCTGGCGAATCTGGAGCTGGGGTTCCTGTTCCCGCCCATGGGGTTGAATCTCTTCCTCAGCGCGTCGCGGTTCCAGAAGCCGCTGCCGCTGTTGTACCGGAAGGCGCTGCCCTTCCTGGTGATCATGGCGGTGGGAGTGCTGCTCATCACCTATGTGCCGGCGATCACGACGGGAGTGGTCGCGCTGCTCAAGCCAACGCGTTAGGCGCTGTCGCCGAAGGCGACACTGCGCCTGCGCTTTTTGCGTGTTCCCGCGAAGGCGGGAACACGCTGTTTACCCGCGCTTCTCGAGCGGGACGTACGGCGACTCGCGCGGACCCGTATAGATCTGCCTCGGCCGCGCGATCTTGGTAGAGGGATCCTCGATCATCTCCTTCCAGTGCGCGATCCATCCGGGGAGCCTTCCCAGCGCGAACATCACCGTGAACATGTGCGTGGGAATCCCGAGCGCCCTGTAGATGATGCCCGAGTAGAAATCGACGTTCGGGTACAGCTTGCGCTCGACGAAATACGAATCGTGTAGCGCGATCTCCTCGAGCTGCTTGGCCAGGTCCAGCATCGGATCGCGGATCCCGAGCCTCTCCAGCACGTCGTCACAAGCCTTCTTGATGATCTTGGCTCGCGGGTCGAAGTTCTTGTAGACGCGGTGGCCGAATCCCATCAGGCGGATGCCGCTCTTCATGTCCTTCACCTGGGCGATGAACTGCTGCGCGGTCAGTCCCTTCTTGCGGATGTCCTCCAGCATCTCCACCACTTCCTG
>WNFK01232363.1_pt3 | contig 11476 bp, 11 predicted proteins | sample 5400281 | NCBI WGS metagenome assembly WNFK01 (sample SAMN13153350, study PRJNA577476) | soil metagenome | isolation source: 20 cm soil on Douglas fir-dominated hillslope | place: USA:California | collected 2013-09-17
CAAGGTTGTAGCGGCCGGCCGGCGTGGGTGGCCTCCGGTCCGAGGGATGGACGTTCCGGACGAGGGTCGCGTTGTGCTCGTCGAGCGGCGCGACCAGGACGGGAACCTCAGATGCGTCCGGCGTCGGTCCAGACGCGGTCCGGGACGGCGCCCCGCCTGGCGCGTCCAAACAGGTCGATGAACAGGGCGGTCCCGGCTCCCCAGAGCCCGTTCAGGATCAGCGCGGCGATGATGATCCTCACGTCACCCCCGCCGGCCATCGGCTGACCTTTGAGCGGCATGACGAGGAGCAGGGCGACCGCCGAGGGGAGGAGCGCACCGAACGCCGATCCGGCCACGATGTAGCTCGTGTGCGTCAGAGCGCGCGGCAGCACGGCGATCATGACGATGCCCCAGACTCCGCCCCAAAGCGCGAGGGAGATCACCTGCGGGAGACCGAACGGCGGGGTCGGCTGGAGAACGAAGGGCGTGCGACTGGTCCAGCCGAGGGCATGCATGAGCGCGAGGGCGCCCTGATGGAGCGTCAAGGTGGCCAGAAAGCCTCCGACGTAGGCGACGAGCGCACGACTGAGCGTCATGTCTTCACCTCGAGACCGGTCGCCGCGCTCAACGCGTGCGTCGCGCGGCCGCGCGGTCTCGGCATCGGCGGCAGAAGTGGCGGGGATCGCCACCGCAAACAGTGCAGACGCGAGCGATCTCATGACGAGGAAGCGCCTTCGGGAGCCTCATGCCTCGACCTCCTTGAGGACGCCGCGGTCGGCCTCGGACCGAGGCACGCCGTCTCACTCAGCTAGACGCGGGGAGAGAACTCCCGGTTGCGGCGGGGCCGGCCTTTCCTGTCGCGATCTTGCGCAAAAAGCGTTGACGCTCGACGGCTTGACCGGCCGCGGCGCCTCGTCTAACGTCACGCCTGTCATGGCCGCTCGCGGGTCGGTCGCGCTCACGAGATGGCGGCGCGGAGCCGTGCGCCGCATGGCGGCCTCACGCGAATCCACGCTGGCGCTGGTCGCGCGGCTGCCCGAGCGCGAGATCCTGCGGCCCCGCACGCAGGACCGCTGGTCCGTCAAGGACGTCCTGACCCACCTGCTGAGCTGCGACGAGGAGACGCTCCGCCGGTTCCGCCTCATCGCGCGCGGCCACGGCGGCCGCATCCGCTGGTTCGAGAGCATGGCCGACGCGGACCGCTTCAATGCGAGATCGGTCGCCCGCGCGCGCCGCCTTGGCCTCCGCACCGTGCTCCGCCGGATGGCGCGGGTGCGCGCCGAGCTGATCATGACGTTCGAGCGCCTACCGACCGAAGCGCTGGGCGATCCCTCGCACGCGTACGCCGTCGTGCAGTGGCTCCCCGCGCCCGGGTGGAGCCACGAGCGGGATCACGTGAGCGAGATCCGGGCCTGGTGGCGCGGTCAGCGGACGGCCCAGGCCGGGCGGCGGCAGCGGGGGCGGGCGACTACAGCTCGCGGAGCGCCCGGTGGATGAGCTGGACGCACACCGAGCCCTCGCCCACCGCCGACGCCACACGCTTGACGCTGCCCGACCGTGCATCGCCGACCGCGAAGACACCCGGCATGCTCGTCTCCAGCAGGTCGGGCCGGCGGGCGAGAGGCCATCCCGCCGCTTCGAGCTCATCGGGGTGGAGCTCGGCTCCGGTCTTGACGAAGTTCTTGTCGTCAAGCACCACGCATCCGCCGAGCCAGGCGGTGTTCGGGTCGGCGCCGGTCATCAGGAACAGGTGACGGATCGGGCGCGTCTGCGATTGTCCGGTGTCGAGATGGCGCCAGCGGATCCCCTCGAGGCGGTCGGTTCCCTCGAGCGCGTCGATCTGCGTGCGCGCACGCAGCACCACGTTCGAGCTGTCTTCGATTCGCTGGATGAGGTAGCGCGACATGCTCGCCGCGAGCCCCGGGCCTCGCACGAGCACGTTCACCTCGGCCGAGCTCTGCGAGAGAAAGACGGCCGCCTGTCCGGCGGAATTGCCGCCCCCCACGATGGCGATCTCCTCCTCCTTGCAGAGCTGCGCTTCGACGTGGGTGGCGCTGTACATGATGCCCGCCCCCTCGAAGCGCGAGAGCTCGGAGAGGGCGGGCTTCCGGTACGTGGCGCCGCTGGCGATGACGACGGTCCTCGTACGCACGACTTCGCCGGTCGCCAGGCGGACCGCGTAGGGCTTCGACCTGCAGTCGAGACCGACGGCCCCCCGGGCGATGGCCACCTCCGCGCCGAACTTCTCGGTCTGCATGAGCGCCCGCCCGGCCAGGTCCTGGCCGGAGATGCCGGTGGGGAATCCGAGATAGTTCTCGATGCGTGAGCTCGAGCCGGCCTGGCCGCCGGGCGCGGTGGTCTCGAGCACCAGCACGTCGAGCCCCTCCGATGCGGCGTAGACCGCGGCCGCGAGACCCGCCGGTCCCGCGCCAACGATGACCACGTCCCTCGTCACCCCGGCGTCGAACTCGGGGCTCAGGCCGAGCCCCGAGGCCAGGCCCTCGATCGAGGGGTTCCTCAGCACCTGGCCCCCCTCGCACACGACCACGGGCACGTCGTCGACCCCGACCTGGAACCGATCCAGGAGCGCCTGCACGTCCGGGTCGCTCTCCACGTCCTGGTATGTGAACGGCTGCGCGTTTCGAGTCAGGAACTCTCTGATCCGTAGCGTGTTTGCCGAATGCCGAGAGCCGATGAGGACCAGGCCGCTGTCGCCGTGGGCGATGAGCGCCACCCGCCGCAGAATGAAGGAGCGCATGAGGATCTCGCTGAGCTCGAAGTCTCGCTGCACGAGCGCGTGCAGATGCTCACGATCGACGACGACGATCGACCCGTCGCCGAGAGCCCGCCCGAGGACGATGGCGCGGCGCGCGGACAGCATGTTGATCTCGCCCGTGAATTCGCCGGGGCCGTGCACCACGACCGGCTGTTCACGACCGTCGACCGGGCGCACGATCTCGACGGCGCCCTCGATGACCACGAAGAAGCGGGTGTTTTGCTCCCCGAGCTCGAACAGCACCTCGCCCGAGCGGACGCTGCGACGCTCGCCGACCGCGGAGATCCGTTCGATCTGAGCCGGGGTCAGCCGGGGGAACATCTGGTCGCGACGGCCCAGGTACGGGTCTGCCATGATGTGGCCGGCCGTGCCGGGCTCCCCGGCGGCGGCCTCCTCGGTCACGATACACCCGAGGTGCGCGAGCGCGATTGCATTCGGGCGAACCGGGGCGCAGAGAAACGCAGGATCTCGCGCGCGCGATCGGCGTCAGGGGCTCTCGACACAGCGAAAGGTGGCGAACACGTACGAATAGTGCGCCTGGAACCAGTTGCGGAAGCTCCGCCGTACAAGCTCCGCGGCGGTCGCCCACGAACCGCCCTTGAGGACAAAGTGCTTGCCGTCGAAGAAATCGGCTGAGTAGCCGGGATATCCGGGGATCCACGCCTCGAAACCCGCAAAGCCCGCGAACGGCGTCTCGGTCCATTCCCACCCATTGCCTACGAGGTCGTAGACACCCCACGCGCTCGCGCCCTCGGGGTAGGTGCCCACGGGCGTCGGCGCCCAGTGGCGAAAGTCGAAGTTGCCGTGTCGCTCCCCGGGAGCGCCTGCCCCCCAGGGGAAGGCACGCTCGGGTCCCAGTGGATCGCCGAAAGCCGCCCGGTGGAACTCCGCCTCCGTGGGCAGGCGCAGACCACGCCAGCGCGCATACGCCCGCGCCTCGGCCAAGCTGGCGTACACGGGCCAATCCATCACGCGCTCGAGCGGGAGGAGATCGAAGAGGCCGCGGTAGAGCCACCGCCCGTCCTGGTTCGTCCACACCCGCGGATGAGCGAGGGTCTCCTCACGGCTCCATCCCCAGTCATCGGCGGCCCAGAGCTCGCGGCGCCGGTATCCTCCGTCGTCCACGAAGGCGAGAAATTGACCGTTCGTCACCGGCGTCTCGTCGATGCGGAAACCCGGCACCAAGACCTGAGCCGGGGGGAATTCATTGTCCCAGCCGAAGGCCAGGTCGGTGAACGCCGCGCCGAGCGTCGCCGTCCCCGCGGGCACCGGCACCGTGACCGGGGGTCGGCCGCGGCCCGTCACATCGCGCGGGAGCCAGGCGGGACGGACCTTCCGGTCGAGAGCGAGCTCCTGGAGCATATAGAGAAGCGTCTCCTGGTGCATGAGCTCGTGCTCGATCACCATCGAGAAGACGCGCCCATCCCGGGCCATGAGATGCGACCCGGCCCGCTCCGTCACCGCGTCCACGGATTCGAGCACCGAGGCCCGGACGCGATCACGATAGGCGAGCACCTCGGCCACGGTCGGCCAGCGATCCGGGATCTCCGGGTGAGCGTGGCAGTGGCTGGGGTCGTCCACATCGGGATCGATGCCGCGGGAGAAGAGCTCACCGAACGCGGCGTTGAAGGAGGGCCGGGGGAGGACACCCACGCACACGTGGTTCCAGGCGAAGGCGGGGAGGTGCCCGACATAGAAGATGAACGGGTGGCGCAGCGCGATCGGCTGGGCGAGGAAGGCCTCGGGCGCGAGGATCTCGAAGATCCGGTCCGTGCGCGCCCATACGCCCGCGAGCCGCTCACCAACCGTCTCAGCCATGGAGAACCTCCCTATGGTCCTAGCGAGCACTGCCAGGAAGTGTACGTCGGGATGGGCCCCACGGCGACCGAAAGCGCCGGACCCCAGTCGGGCATCTCAAGCAACGCTTGCGAGTTGACCCGAGGCAGTCTACCCTCGAAGTTCCGCGGCGGGGGTCGCCACATGCCCCCCGCCGCGGGCCGACGACCATGCGCTATCGCGCGTACGCGTATACGAACGAAACCGACCGGCGCACAAGGCTCGAGGAAGACGTGCGCCGCGGGCTCACGGCAAGCCCCAAGACCCTGCCTTCGAAGTACTTCTACGATGTCATCGGATCCAATCTGTTCGAAGACATCACCAAGCTTCCCGAGTATTACCTGACGCGGACGGAATCGGCGCTCCTCGACACGCTCGCGCCACGGCTCATGCGCGAGCTGGAGCCCCAGGACATCGTAGAGCTCGGTCCGGGATCGGCGTCGAAGACCCGCCGGCTCCTCGACGGCCGGAACGGCCTCCCGGATCGCCTGCGCTACGTTCCGATCGACGTCGACGAGCTGACCGTGCAAGCCAGCGCGGCCCGCCTCATTTCCGACTACCCGTTCCTCGACGTGCGCGCCCTCGTGGGTGACTTCGAGCGGCACCTGGAGCACGTGCCCTCCCCGGTCGGCCGCCGCCTCGTGCTCTTCCTCGGGAGCACGATCGGCAACCTCGACCCTCCGGCCAGGCTGCGGCTGCTCTCCCGGGTGCGCGCGCTCCTCCGCAGCCGGGAGGATCGCTTTCTCCTCGGCCTCGACCTCGTCAAGGACGTCACGGTGCTCGAAGCCGCCTACAACGACGCGAGCGGCGTCACCCGGGAGTTCAACCGGAACATCCTCAACGTCGTCAACCACGGCGCGGACGCCGACTTCCGCCCCACGGCCTTCCGGCACGTCGCCTTCTACAACGAGCCGGCGGCCCGCATCGAGATGCACCTCGTCCCCGACTCGACGCAGGTGGTGCATCTTCGCCGCCTGGAGCTGACCATTCGAATCGCGCCGGACGAAAACATCTGGACGGAGAGTTCCTACAAGTTCAGCCGCGCCGGGGTCCAGGCCATGCTCGAAGAGGCCGGGCTTCGCCTCGAGAGCTGGCACACCGACTCGGAGAGCTACTTCGCCCTCGCGGTTGCCGCTCCGGGCTAGGAGGATATTTCGTGCACCCACATCTGGCCGTCGGCAAGCAGTTCCCGGATCTCGAGCTGCCCGATCATCGAGCCGAGCCGGTCCGCCTCTCCGCGCTCGCGGGCGAGTTCCCGCTCATCGTGAGCTTCTACCGCGGGTACTGGTGACCGAAGTGCGGGTGCCAGTTGCGGCACCTGACCGAGCTCCAGGACGAACTCGCCGTCAACTACTGCAAGCTCGCGGTGGTCTCGACGGACCCGCCCGAGGTCTCGGCGGCGTTCCGCGCCGGACTCGGCGCCACCTTCACGTTCCTGAGCGATCACGAGCGGCGCGCCATCTCACGCCTCGACATCGTCGAGGCGACGCCGCCGGCATTCCGGCACGGTCTCCTCGCCCTGCCGTTCACCTTCTCGCTCCTGCCTGATCTCACGATTCATCGGATCTACAACGGCTGGTGGTATGTCGGACGGCCGACGCTCGAGGAGCTGCGCCAGGACATGCGCGCGATGATGGAGCGCTGTCGAGGCGACTACGCCTATCGTGGGCCCCAGCCGGATGCCGCCGGCTGAGGCGTCCCGCGGCGCGGACGAGCCGGACGGCGGGGCCTACGCGCAGCCCACGCCGCGACTGCTGTACGTCCACGACGATCTGAGCGACGAAGTGGCGGAGCGTCTCGGTCCCGCCTCCCCCGCCGCCGCCCTCACCCGCTCCCTCTTCGCGCTCCTGAAAAGAGACCCCGAGAGGATCGTGGTCCTCACGCTGGCCGAGCAGGTCGACCGTGTCATCGCCCAGGGTCGGCATGCCCCATTCGATCTTGCCCTCGGCATCGGCCGAGCCGGCGAGCGCGTGGCCCAGGCGCTCCACGCGAAGACCGGCTGGTTCCCGCGCGTCCACCGCCTCGGGCTCACTCGAGAGGAGGACGGGCGTGGAGACTATCATCTCGTCAGTACCGTGCCGGCCACACTCGCCGCCCAGCTTGCCAGCGGGCTCAAAGGCTTCCCTGCCTCCGCGTCGCTCGCCGTGGTGGACGACACCGTATTCTCGGGCCTCACCCTGCGAAGCGTCCTCGAGACCCTGCCGCCCGTGGTCCTGCCCCGGACCCACGGTTTCTGCCTTCGCGGCGTCTCGGATTCGATCGCTGCCGTCGCGAAGCTCTGCCCGGTCACCGTCGGCGTGGCCGGGGTGGGACGCATGCTGGAGGACGTGAGCTTCATCAATGCCAGCGGCCTCGTGCTCCGGGTGGGTGTCAGGCGCCGCGCCCGGCCTCCGCTGGCCTTCTTTGAGCGCCCGCAATGGATCCGGGCGTGGTTCCCGGGCCGGGACCGCGAAGTCATCGCGGCGTGCCGCCGCCTCAACGCCCTCCTCGACTCCGGAGGTTAGCGGCGGAGGCCACGCGGGATCGCGAGACGGTCCAGAAACTCGAAGACCACGTGAAACGCCACCGCCATCGCCGCGGCGGGCGCGGCCCCGGCCAGGATCGTCGCGGTGTCATCCAGCGCCAAGCCCCGCACGATCAGCGCTCCGTAGCCGCCGCCGCCGATGAACGCGGCGAGCGTGGCCGTACCCACCGTCATGACGGCGGAGGTCTTGATCCCCGCCATGACGCTGATGGAGGCGAGCGGGAGCTCGATGCGGACCAGGCGCGCGAGGCGCCCGAGCCCGAGCACAAAGGCGATCTCCAGGAGATGGCGATCGATCCCGATGATCCCGGCGTAGGTGCTGCGCACGATGGGGAGGAGCGCGTACAGGGAGAGGGCGACGAGGGCGGGACCTTTGCCGATCCCGAAGAGCGGGATCATGAACACGAGGAGCGCCAGGGCCGGGACCGTCTGCAGCATGCCGATGGCGCCGAGCTCGACCTGACCGATCCGCCGGAACCGCGCCGCGGCGATGCCCAACGGCACGCCCAGGACGATGGCGGCGGCCAGGGAGACCAGGACGAGGACCAGGTGGTCGAGCGTGAGGGCGTAGATCTCCGTCACGATGCCCGGCCTGGCCGGCGCGTCCGGCGGTGCCGCGCCCGCGACGGCGGCGGCCACTTCGGGGATGCTCTTGCCGTCCAGGTCCACCATCGCGTTGAGCTCAGCCATGCGCCGGTCGTCGAGCGATCCCTCGAGGGCTTGACGGAGCCGCGCCCACGTGCGCGGGAATCGCTCGGCCATGTCCCGGCGGGCCAGGAGCACCGCCGAGTAGTCCGGGAAGAAGCCCCGATCGTCCCGGAGGATCCGAAGTCGCAGGCGCTCGAGCTGCCCGTCCGTCGAGAAGACGTCCATGACATCCACCTCGCCGCCGGCGAGCGCCCGGTACGTCAGGGCGTGCTCCATCACCCGTACGCGAGCCAGCGACAGGCCGTAGTGGCGCCGGAGTCCCGGCCAGCCGTCCTCGCGCTCCAGAAAACCTGAGCTGAACGCCGCGGTGAGCTCTTGGTGACGCACGAGGTCACCGATGCTCTTCAGGTCCAAACGCTCGGCGGTGTCGACGCGGACCGCGAGCGCGTACGTGTTGTTGAAGCCGAGGGGCTCGCTCATCGTCAGCCCCGATGGCCGGAGGCGCGCGCGGATCGCCTCGGGGGTTTGAAGCGCCGGGTCCTTCAGGATGATGCGCGCGAGCGTGCCCGCGTACTCGGGATAGAGGTCGATCGAACCCGAGGCGATGGCCCGGTAGGTGATACCGGTGCCGCCGAGGCCGAGCCGCCGTTCGACGCGGGCCTCTCCAGCCTGCTCGATAACCTGTGCCGCGATTTCCGCGAGGAGGTAGCTTTCCGTGAAAGACTTCGACCCGACCCGGATGACTCCGTCCGGCGCGGCGCTGACGCCGGATCCGTGCAGCAGCAGAGCCCCGAGCGCGGCACCCGCCACGAGCGGCCGCATGTGTTATCGGGCCCCCGATTCCCCGGGAGCGAGTGTTTGGGGGGGAGCGAGCGTTTGAGCGGTCAGGAACTGAGTCACGAACGGCGAGGCGGGCCGCTCGACCAAGTCGGCGAACGCCCCCTGCTGGACGATGCGGCCGGCGGTCATGAGGGTGATGGTGCTGCCGAGGAGAGCCGCCTCGCGGATATCGTGGGTCACCATCACGACGGTCTTGCCGAGCGCCGCAAAGAGCCGGCCGAGCTGGCCCTGGAGCTCGGCCCGGACGATCGGGTCGAGCGATCCGAGCGGCTCGTCGAGGAGAAGTACGGGCGGGTCGAGCACCAGCGCCCGCATGAGTCCGACACGCTGGCGCTGTCCCCCGCTGAGCTCGCGTGGGTAGGCGCGCAGGCTGTCCCCGTCGAGTCCCACCATCGCCCCCAGCTCGCCCGCGCGCGCGCGAGTGTGCGCCGACGGCCAGCCGTGCGCTTCCGCCGGAAGCGCCACGTTCTGGTACGCGGTCAGATGCGGGTAGAGGCCGCCGTCTTGCACCACGTAGCCCATGCGCCTCACCAGCCCGGCCCGCGTGGACTTGGTCACGGGCGTCCCGTCCACCAGCACGTCGCCCCCGTCCGGCTCCACGAGACCGAGGATGAGTCGCAGGACCGTCGATTTGCCCGAGCCACTCGAGCCCAGCAGCACATGGACGGCGCCGGCACGCACCTCGATCGACACGCCGTCGAGCGCGAGGCGACCGCCAAAGCGCTTGGTGACCGCTCGGAGCGCGATCACGATGAAGCCCGGGCGGCCGGACGCTCGTCCTCCGGAAGCGCATCCCTGAGTCGCTCCAGGATGGCTTCAGGAGTCCCGGGGATGGGTAGATCGACGCGGCGGCGCTCGAGGCTCGACAGCGCAAGGCCCATCAGGATCTCGAAGCCGTGGTAGCTCGTCTCGAGATTTGACGGATGCGCCCGCCGGGGATCGTCCAGCCAGTCGGCCAGAAGGCGCATATGCTCGGGCTCGCCCGGCGAGACATCGGCGGGCCCGGTTTCAACCCGGCCTCCGGACCACCGCGTGACCGCCTCCCATCCGCCCCCCAGCACCACGCGCGCATGGCCCCGGGCGCCCCGGACCGTGACGGCCACATCGCCCCAAAAGTCGCCCTCGTCGAGGTGACGAGGCGCCAGAGAGCCGATCTCGAGGAAACCGCGGACCCCGCTCGCGAATTCGACGACGCCCGCCACGTGATCAGGACAAGGATGGTCCTCGAGATAAGCTAGGCGCCCCTGAGCCTGGCCGTGGACCGACGTCGCCTGCATGCCCCCGCCGAGCCACAGCATGGCATCGACGAGATGGGTGCCCACCCGCAGCATCGACGGACGGGCAGTAGCGTGGAAGGACCGGATCTCCCCGATGCCGCCCTCCTCCACGATCTGCTTGATCCGCCGCCAATGGCCGGCGTGCTTGAGCTGATGGCAGACGACGGCCTTCGTGCCGCCCGCGCAGAGCGCGACAATGCGCCGGGCGTCGGCCAGCGAGAGCGCGAGCGGCTTCTCGAACGCGATCGCGCGAACGCCATGCCGCACCCCGAGCTCGACGAGCTCGACCCGCACCGCCGGCGGGGTGGCGAAACAGAGCAGGTCGGGGCGCTCGGCGGCGAGCATGGCCTCGGCGTCGGAGTAGACGCGCGTGATGCCAAGCGTGTGCGCGAGCGCGCCGAGGCGCGCGGCGTCGCGATCGCAGAGCGCCACCAGCTCGAACCGGTCCCGATTCGCGAGAAGGCCAAGCGCATGGCTCTGTCCGCGCGCCCCGCAGCCGACGAGCACGGCCCGATACCGACGCTTCACCCAGGCATTCTACAGCGGCGGCGCGCCCCAGACGACGGGCTCGGGGACACCGCCATCTTATGTCGGGTTGACGGAGACCAAGAACGCGGCGACCGTCTCCGGAGGGCGTTCATGTTGCCTATCCTCGAGGCGTGGGCTGAAGTGCTATGCTCGGCGCGACTTCGGGCCTCTTGGGGAGGGCGATGGTGCTGCGGGCCGATTCGGGTCATCGAGTGATGGAGCGACGAACCTTCCTTGGCGTGATTGCCGGCGGTCTCCTCGCCGCGCCGCTGGCCGCCGACGCGCAGCAGGTGGCCAAGGTCTGGCGAATCGGCTTCCTGACGAGCGGGTTCAGGGAAGGAACAGGGTCCGACGTCAGACTCGCTCCGTTCTCTCAGGGCCTACGCGAGCTCGGTTACATCGAGGGACGCAACGTCATCCTGGAGATCCGTTACGCGGAGGGCCGAACCGAGCGATTTCCCGCGCTCGCGGCCGAGCTGGTCAATCTCAAGGTCGACGTCCTCGTCGCGACCTCGACACCGGGTGCGCTCGCCGCCAAGCAGGCGACCAGCACGATTCCCATCGTCATGGCCGCCGTTGGAGAGCCGGTCGAAGTCAAGCTGGTCGAGAGCCTCGCTCATCCGGGTGGCAACGTCACCGGGCTATCCCTCGTCGCTCCGCAGCTCGCGGCCAAGCGACTGGATCTCCTCAAACAGGCCCTGCCCAGGCTTTCGCGGGTGACCGTGCTGTGGAACTCCGCGAACCAGGGCATGAGGGCCAGATTCGACCAAACGCAGGGTGGAGCGCATCTGTTGGGAGTGGCGATTCACTCCGTGACGATCCAAAGCCCTGACGATTTCGACCCACTGTTCGGGGCGATGGCCAGGGAGCGGCCCGAATCGTTGCTCGTCTTGGCCGATACCGTGACCGTGGCCAACCGACAACGCACGATCGAGTTTGCGGCGAGGAATCGGGTGCCCGCGATCTACGAGGTTCGGGCGTTCGTGGATGACGGCGGGCTCATGTCGTACGGCATAGACATGTCCGACCACTATCGGCGGGCCGCCTTCTATGTCGACAAGATTC
>WNFK01154848.1_pt1 | contig 11473 bp, 9 predicted proteins | sample 5400281 | NCBI WGS metagenome assembly WNFK01 (sample SAMN13153350, study PRJNA577476) | soil metagenome | isolation source: 20 cm soil on Douglas fir-dominated hillslope | place: USA:California | collected 2013-09-17
CTACCCGGCGGGCGTCCCGACGCAGCTCCCGCCGCACCAGGCGGCGACGTTCCCCGTCGTCGTCAGCAGCGTCGGCTCGCTGCAGCCGATCCCGGGGACGGGGATGCTCTACCTCTCCATGAACGACGGACCGTTCACGCCGACGGCGCTGGTCGAGACCTCGCCCGACCATTACGACGTGACCCTCCCCGCTGCGGTGTGCTTCGACGAGATGCGCTTCTACGTCCAGGTCGCGACGAACTGGGGTTTCGCCGTCAACCCCGGCGGCGCGCCGGACAACGTGTTCACGACGAGGATCCGTCTCGGCTCGGCGAACCGCTTCGACGACGATTTCCAGCAGGACCTGGGCTGGGTCGTGACGAGCGGCGGCGCGACGACGGGCATCTGGCGGCGCGCCGTCCCGGTGAACGACCCGAACTGGGCGTACGACCCGATCTCGGACGCGGACGGCAGCGGCATGTGCTACGTGACCGGCAACGCCATGGGCAACAGCGACGTCGACGGCGGCGCGACGATCCTGACCTCGCCCGACATCGACATGACGGGGGGCGCGGACATCACGTACTCCTACTACCTCTACCTGACGGACGAGAGCGGGGCGGATCGCCTCGAGGTCCGGCTCAACGAGAACGGCGGCGTCGGGAGCTACACGACGATCGCGTCGTACCCGACCAGCGGCAGCACGAGCTGGCGGACGACGACGATCTCGGCCAGGGAACTCGCCAACATGGGGATCAACTTCACGTCGACGATGCGCCTGCGCTTCATCGCGAACGACTCCGATCCGCCCAGCGTCGTCGAGGCGGGCGTCGACGCGGTGCACGTGCGCAAGCCGGTCTGCTCGGATCCGGTCGGCACGAGCCTGTGCCTCGGCGACGGTAGTGGCGCTGCGTGCCCCTGCTCGAACAGCGGGAGCGCGGGGCACGGCTGCGACAACTCGATCGGCACGGGTGGCGCGCGCCTCGACGCCGCGGGCACGACGGTCCCCGACACGGTCGTGCTGCTCGCGACCGGGGAGCTCAACTCCGCCTTGACGCTGTTCGTGCAGGGCGACGCGATCGTGTCGGACGCGCACTTCGGAGACGGACTGCGCTGCATCGGCGGCACGCTCAAGCGCCTCTACGCGAAGCACGCGAGCCAGGGACAGGTCTCCGCCCCGGGTCTCCTCGACCTCCCGATCACGCTGCAATCCGCTCTGCTCGGCGATCCGATCCTGCCGGGGGCGACGCGGTACTACTTCACGTACTACCGCGACCCGAGCGGCACGTTCTGCGCGGCGCCGGCGGGAGGAACGTTCAACGCGACGAACGCGTTCGCGATCGTGTGGTGAAGATCCGGACTCTGGTTCACGTCGTCGCCCTCGCCGCCGCCCTCGCCGCGGTCGCGCCGGCGCAGAACGACGCACGCTCGCGCCTGCTCCCCGTCACGGCTCCGCTCCGGCGCGCGGGCACGTTCCACGTCGCCACGGGGACCTGGACGCGCAACTGCTCGCTCGCGAACGTCGTCGGGCCGGACGTCGTCTACAACAACACCTGCGCAGCCGCCTACTACTCGGCCCAGCAGTACGGCGAGAAGTGGCAGCACCGATCCTGCCTGCCCAGTCCGAGTCATCCCGTCGTGCCGAGTTCGTTCTACGCGAATCGGAACGACGAGGCTCCGGGCTGCGCCTCGAGCTACGTGATCGATGGATTCGAGTTCGCCTACTGCAGCTCGGCGGGGCTCGGAGTGCCGAACCACATCGACTACCTGTTCGAGTTCGCCGACTCCTTCGCCGCGTGCGCGGACGCGGACATGGTCCCGACCGCGTCGATCCTCCTGACCGGACTTCCGGGAGGAACGCTGACCGGCGGACAGTGCTGCTGGGTCATCGACATCGATCTCGCGGGTTCCGGGCTGAGCTTCGTCCTGCAAGCGGACGGCGACGGGACGTACGTCGGACCGAGCACGGCCGAGCAGTTCGGCTGGTCCTTCGGTCCCGCGAGTGCGAACGTCACCCTGGCGACGTCCACCGGCCCGATCATCACCGGCGACTACACCTGGACCGGCGGGAACACCACGGGCCTCCTGACGCCGTGCTCGGGCACCGACGGGACGATCTGGGACGCGCCCGTCTCGCTCCTCGAGGAGGGCACCGGGATGGCCGCACGCGGACTTCTGGCTGGAGCTCTACGGCGACGGCGGATGCCCGGATCCGATGACCTCGCTGTGCACGCCGGGCGTCGCCGGCGTGATCCCGTGCCCGTGCCAGAACGCGAACTACTTCGACGACTCGGGATGCGCGAATCCCTACCCGGCCGGCGGCGCGTCGTTGAGCGCGAGCGGAAGCCCTTCGCTCTCCACGGACACGCTGCACTTCGCGACGCAGCGCGAGTTGCCGCAGGCGCTGAGCATCCTCCTCCAAGGAACCTCCGTAATCCCCGGCGGCGTCGTCTACGGCCAGGGCGTGCGCTGCGTCGGCGGCTCGCTCTCGCGCCTGTTCGTGACGGCCGCGGTCGACGGCTCGATCCGCGTGCCCAGGGCCGGCGATCCCTCGGTCTCCGCGCGTTCGGCGCAACGCGGCGACACGATCCTCGCGGGGGACACGCGCTTCTATCTCGTCTTCTACCGGACTCCGCTGGTGCAGGGCGGCTGCCCGCCGTCGAGCACGTTCAACTGCACTCAGACCGGGTCGATCGTCTGGACTCCGTAGGCTCGCCGGTCTCGTTACCATGGCGCGCCCAAACACCTGGGACGCCGGGTCCGTAGCCCTGCCTTCCCCCGTACCCCGAGAACCTCCCTGCGTTCCCCATGACCACCCAGACGAAGACCCTGCCCGAGAGCGAGGACGTCCAGCGCGCCAGCCTGTGGGTCGCCGAGCTGCGCGCCTCCCTCGCGGAGGTCATCGTCGGCCAGGACGATCTCGTCCAGGGACTCCTCGTCGGACTCCTGACCGGCGGCCACGTCCTCCTCGAGGGCGTGCCCGGTCTCGCGCCTCCGACCTCATCGGCACGGAGATCTACAACGCCAAGGAAGCGACGTTCACCGTCCGCAAGGGCCCCGTGTTCGCGAACTTCGTCCTCGCCGACGAAGTGAACCGCGCGCCGGCGAAGGTCCAGTCGGCGCTCCTCGAGGCGATGCAGGAGCGCCAGGTCTCGATCGGCGGCACGAGCTATCCGCTGCCGAAGCCGTTCATCGTCCTCGCGACGCAGAATCCGATCGAGCAGGAGGGCACGTATCCGTTGCCCGAGGCGCAGCTCGACCGCTTCGCGCTCAAGGTCGTCGTGCGCTACCCGAAGCGCGACGAGGAGCTCCTCGTCCTCGAGCGCATGGGCACGACGCATCCGAAGACCGACGTGCGCGCGGTCGTCTCGCTCGAACAGGTCCTCGCCGCGCGCGGCGTCATCGACCGCATCGCCCTCGACGCGCGGCTCGCCGAGTACATCGTCTCCCTCGTCCAGGCGACCCGCGACCCCAAGCGCCACGGACCGAAGGAGCTCGAAGGCCGCATCCAGTACGGCGCGAGCCCGCGCGGCACGATCTGGCTGGCGCTCGCCGCGCGCGCGCACGCCTTCCTCGCCGGCCGCGGCTACGTCACGCCCGGTGACATCAAGGGCGTCGCGATGGAGGTCCTGCGCCACCGCGTCGTGCCGACCTACGAAGCCGAAGCGGAGGGCCTGTCCGCCGACGCGCTCGTCGCCCGCGTCCTCGAAACCGTTCCGGTCCCCTGAACCATGGCGCTCCTCGCGCCCGAACTCATGGCTCGCGTGCGGCAGATCCGCATCCGCACGCACCGCCTCGTGAACACCGCCCTCTCGGGCGGCTACCGCAGCACGTTCCGCGGCTCGGGACTCGAGTTCAACGACGTGCGCGCCTACCAGCCCGGCGACGAGGTCCGCCGGATCGACTGGAACGTCACCGCGCGCACCGGGGACGCGTTCATCAAGACCTACGCGGAGGAGCGCGAGCTGACGATCAACCTGATCGTCGACACGAGCCGCTCGATGGATTTCGGCAGCGGTCGCTGGACGAAGCGCGAGACGGCGGCGCAGTTCTGCTCGCTGATCTCCTTCGTCGCGATGCGCCACCAGGACCGCGTCGGCCTCGTGATGTTCGGCGAGCGCCCGGGCCTGCACCTGCGCGCGCGCAAGGGCGGCCAGCACGTGCTGCGCGTCGTGCGCGAAGTGATCGCCGCGCCGCCCTCGGATGGAGGCAGCGACCTCGCCGCGGTGCTCGAGCACCAGCTCCGCGCGCTGCGGCGCCGCTCGGTCGTGTTCCTCGTCAGCGACTTCCTCGACCGCCCGCGGCCCGACGGCGGCGCGACGCCGCCGTGGAGCGAGCTGCTCGGCCGTCTCAACCGGCGCCACGACGTGATTGCGGTGCGCGTCGTCGACCCGTTCGAGACGGAGCTCCCGTCCGCCGGGATCGTTGCGCTGCAGGAGATCGAGTCCTCCACGGCGCTCGAGCTCGACACGCGTCCCGCGCGCGTCCGCGACGCCTGGCGCGAGGAAGCCGCGCGCCGGCGCGCGGGGATCCTCGCGGGCCTCTCGCGGGCGCGCGTCGAGCTCATCGAGCTCGACACGACGCGCGACGTCGGCGAGCCGATCCTCGCGTTCTTCCGCCGCCGCGTCGCGCGCCACGGAGGCGCCCGGTGATCCTCGCTGCGGCATCCCTCGTCGCCCTGTCGTTCGGGGGCGAGGCGCTCGCGCACCTGCGCGCGGAGCCTCCCGAGGTCGGCGTCGGCGAGCCCTGCACCATCGTCCTCGAGGTGGAGCACGCTGCCGGTTCGACCGTGCGCCTTCCGGAGGTCGATCCGATCCCCGACGACTCGTGGGTGCTCGTCGGGCCCCGCCGTGTCGTCCGGGACACGCCCGTGGCCGGATCGCCGGGGCGCGTCACGACCGTCGCGACCTGGCGCGTGCTGTCGCTCGATCCCGGAGATCGCCCGCTCTCGTCGATCACGATCGACGTGGGCGACGCGAGCGGCACGCGCAGGGTCGAGGTCGGGGCCGGGACGCTGCACGTCCGGTCCGCGCTCGCGGCGGGCGAAGACGCGCCGCGTCCGCTGCACGGCATCCACCCCGCACCCGACGACGCGGGCGCTGCCCGCCGCCGCGTGGTCGTCGTCGTCGCGGTCGCGCTGCTCGTGCTCGGCGCGGCGTCCTTCGCCTGGCGACGCCGGCGCAGGCAGGCGGCGCCGGTCGTCGCGATCAGCGACGTCGATCGACTCCTCGAGCTCCAGCGCGCCGCGAAGGAGGATCCCGACGCCGCGCGCCGGGTCGTGTACGCGCTGTGCGCCCTGCTGCGCGGAGCCGTCGACCGGTTCCTGCGCGAAGACCGCGCCGCGTTGGTCGACGCCGAATGGGCCGCGTGCCGCGAACCCGACGAGCGTGTCCCGCTCGGCGTGCGGCGGTCCGTCGCGCGGATCCTCGGGGATTCGGAGCGTATCAAGTACGCCCTGCACGCGCCGACCCGCTTCGCGCTCGACGAGATGCTCGCCGGCGCACTGGAAGCGCTCGAGGCGCTCGCGATCGCCCCGCCGCCGGCCGCGCCCGCGCAGGAGGAAGCCGCGTGATCCACGCGTTCTTCGCCCTGGTCCAGGCCGCGCTCCCGCAGCAGGCCGCGGTGCAGAGCGCCGCCGATGAACGCTTCAAGCTGTGGGGCGCCTACTCGCTCGCGGATCCGTGGTTCCTCTTGCTGATCCCGCTCGGGCTCCTCGCGCTCGCCTGGGGCAGGTCGCGCCGCGGCCGCGAGCGCGGGCGCGTGCCGGCGCTCGCGCAGGGCGCGGTCGCGCGATCCCTGGCGCAACGCCTGGCCTGGCTCCCGACGGCTCTCTCGGGCGCGGCGATCGTCCTCGTCGCGATCGCGCTCGCGCGCCCCTTGCGCGGCAGCGTCGAGACGAGCTCCGAGTCGGAAGGCGTCGACATCGCGCTCTTGATCGACCGCTCCGGATCGATGCGCTTCGAGGATATGGAGGCGGGCCAGAGCCGGATCGACGTCGTCAAGACGGTCGTGCAGGAGTTCGCCGCGCGCCGCATGAAGGACCGCGAGGGCGCGGCCGACAACGTCGCGTTGATCGTGTTCGCGGCCTACCCGCGCCTCCTCTGCCCGTTCACGCTCGACGTCGACGCGATCACGGGATTTCTCCAGGACTTGAAGCCGGTCGAGAACCGCGCCGAGGACGGCACGGGCATCGGCGTCGGACTCGCCAAGGCCGTCGCCGTGCTGCGCGAGACCGAGGCGAAGTCGAAGGTGGTCGTGCTCCTGACCGACGGCGAGAACAACATCGACTTGATCACGCCGCTCGCCGCGGCCGAGCTGGCGGTGCAGGAGAAGGTCAAGGTCTACACGATCTTCGCCGGTCGCTACGAGTACCGCCTCGACCTGTTCGGCAACACGCAGCGCACGGAGCGCGAGATCGACCCGATCGAGCTGCAGCAGATCGCGCAGAAGACCGGCGGGCGTTTCTACCGCGCGCGCGACCGCAAGGACCTCGAGACGATCTACTCGGAGATCGAGAAGCTCGAGCGCACGAAGCGCGTCGAGAGACGCTGGAGCGAGACCTACGACCTGTACATCGCCTGGCTCGCGCCGGGACTCCTCCTGCACGTGATCGGGTGGGCGCTCGCGTCCACGGTGCTGCGGAGGCTGCCGTGACGAGCGTCCTCGGCTTCGATCTCCTGCGCCCCGGGCTGCTCGCCGCCGCAGCGGCCGGCCCGGTCGTGCTGGCCCTGGGGTGGATGGGACTGCGCGCGCGGGCGCGCGCACGCGCGCGCCTCGTCGACGCCTCGCAGCTCTTCCGTTTCCTCCCGCGCTTCTCCGAGAACCGCGCGCGCCTGCGCGTCGTGCTCGCCGCTGGCGCGGCGCTGCTCCTCGCTTTCGCGCTCGTCGGCCCCGTGCGCGGCTACACGCTGCGCGAGGTGCGCCGGCGCGGACTCGACCTCGTCCTGTGCGTCGACACGTCGCGCAGCATGCTGGTCCAGGACCTGAAGCCCGATCGACTGACGCGCGCGCGGCGCGAGGTGGTCGGGCTCCTCGACAAGCTCAAGGGCGACCGCGCCGCGATCCTGGCCTTCGCCGGCGACGTGCGCGACGTCGCGCCGCTGACGCACGACCGCGCGACGCTCAAGGCCTTCGCGGCGACGCTGACGCCCGAGGACAACCTGCGCGGCGGGACGGACATCGGCGGCGTCCTCGATCACGCGCTCTCGCTCTTCGACGGCCGCACCGGCGCACACGAGGCGATCGTCGTGATCACGGACGGCGAGGACCTCGAGGGGCACGGGCTCGAAATCGCGCGCAAGGCGCACGAGAAGGGGATCCACGTCTATCTGGTCGGCATGGGCACGCAGGAAGGCGGCAAGATCCCCGACGGCGCGCACGGCTTCGTCAAGGACGAGAACGGCAAGGAGGTCGTGTCGAAGATGGACGGACAGAGCCTCGAGGCGATCGCGGAAGCGACCGGCGGCGCGTACGTCGCCGCCGAGGGATCGCCGACGCCGCTCGAGGAGGTGTACGAGAAGCGCATCTCGAAGCTCGAGGGCCGAGAGCTGTTCGCGGGCAAGGAGCGCATCCCGCACGACCGCTTCCAGTGGGCGCTCGTGCTCGCGGCGGCGTGCCTGCTCGCCGAAGCGGGACTGCGCGAGCGCCGGCCCGGCGAGCGCAAGGCCGGCGCCCGCCCGCTTCCCTCCGCGCGCAGTCGAGGTGCGGCGTGAAGGCGCTCCTCGCGCTCGCCTTGGTCCTCGCGCAGGCGCCGCCTTGGCACGGCACGTTCGCGCAGGGATTGGCCGAGATCGGCCGGCTCTCGGAGGCGGACAAGGCCGACGAAGCGCTCGCGATCGCGGACCAGCTGCTCGCCCCGGATCGCTTCGCGCGCTGGCGCGAGAGCGCGACCGCCAGTCCGGGCTGGAAGCGCACCTTGGTCGAGGCCGCCGATCCCGCGTTCGCCGCGATCGGGATCTCCGATCTCTCGTCGGCGGCGCGCGCGACGGTCCACCACGCGCGGGGCGTCGTCCTCGCTCGCGCGGCGCGGCGCGCGGAAGCCGACGAGGCCTTCGAGAAGGCGCGCGCCCTCGCCGGTCCCGGCGACCTGCGCCTCGACGCGACGTACGACCTCGGATGGATCGCGCTCACGGAGGGCGAGGCGTTCCGCGCGCAGATCCCGGAGCTCGGCGGGAAGCCGCCCGCGCCGCAGGCGACCGCGGCCGCGCCCGGGCAGCCTCCGCCGCCCGATCCGCTCGAGCTCGCCCGCGCGGCGTACCTGAAGGCGCGCGGGCACTTCGTCGAGCGCCTGCAGGCCGACGCACGCGACGAGGACACGCGCGCGAACGTCGAGCTCGTCCAGAAGCGCCTGCGCGAGCTGGCCGAGATCCAGAAGAAGCGCGAGGAGCAGAAGAAGCAACAGGAGCAGGACCAGAAGGACCAGCAGCAGAAGGACCGGGACAAGAAGGATCAGGATCAGAAGGACAAGGACAAGAAGGATCCGCAGAAGCAGGACAAGCCCTCCGACGAGAAGGACAAGGACCCGAAGAAGCCCGACGAGCAGCCGAAGCCCGACGACAAGTCCAAGGACGACAAGAAGAAGGACGAGCCGCCCAAGGATCAGCCCTCGGATCAGGACAAGAAGGACAAGGACAAGAAGGAAGCGCAGCCCCAGTCGGCGCAGGAACAGGCGCTGACGAAGGAGGAGGTCATGCGCATCCTCGACACGCTCAAGGAGCGCGAGGAGGAGGGGAAGAAGCTGCTCGACCAGTTGCGCCGCTCCCGTCGCGCCAAGGTGAAGAAGGACTGGTGATGCTCGCTCTCCTCTCCCGCGCGATGGTCGCGATCGTCGCCGTCGCGGCCCAGAACGCCCCGGTGGTCAACGCCCGGCTCTCGACCGGGGTCGCGCGCCTCGGTTCCGACGTCGCGCTCGTCGTCGATGTCGAGGGCACGCAGAGCGCCGCGATCGGCGACCTGCCCGCGGTCGAGGGACTGCGCTTCGGTCCGGCCGGGACGCCGTCGGTGCAGATCTTCGAGAGCATCCAAGGCCGTTCGCGCGTGCGCACGGTGAAGCAGAGCTTCGTCATCCCGGTCGTGCCGCTGCGCACGGGCAACTTCACGATCCCTCCGATCACCGTGGCGGCCGGCGGTCGCAACCTCTCGACGCCCGAGCTCACGCTGAAGGTCGTCGACGACCTGAAGGGCGAGGAGCTCGGGTACTTCCAGATCGACGCGCCGAAGGAGATCGTCGCGGGGCAGCCGTTCACGGTCGAGCTGCGTTTCGGCTACGACTCGGCGCTCGGCGAGATCACCGAGCAGGTCAACTACATCAACCTCTCGCTGCCCTGGCTCGACCAGCTCCCGGGCCTCCTCGAGCTCGACACGCCGGCGTCGAGTTCCGGCGCGGCCTGGGTCAAGGGCGTCCGGCTGAACTCGCAGGGCCAGACGAACGCCGAGCGGATCCAGACGCGCACGGAGAACGGCCGCTCCTTCCTGCTGATGCGCATCCGCAAGCGCTACCTCGCGACGCGGCCGGGGAAGCTCGAGTTCGCGACCAGCCACCTCGAGTTCGGCCACATCGAGAACAGCGTCTTCAACCTCGGTCCGTCGGAGAAGCACACCTACTACAAGCGCGTCGCGCCGTTCTCGATCGACGTCCTCGAGCTGCCCGAGGAGGGCCGGCCGCTCGAGTTCACCGGCGCCGTCGGCGCGCTCGCGGCGAACGTGACGGTCGACCGCCGCGACGTCGACGCGGGCGACTCGATCAAGGTGTCCGCCGAATGGACGGGGGAGGGGAATCTCGAGTTCTTCGACCCGCCGGATCTCGCGCGCATGGACGCGTTCAAGGGCTTCCGCGTGTTCGGCACGAACGACCGCAAGACGCCTGACCGGCGCGTCGTCACGTACGACCTCGCGCCGATCTCGCCGGAGGTGCAGGCGATCCCGCCGATCCCGCTGGTCGTGTTCGATCCGGCGAAGAAGGCCTACGCGACGATCGCGACCGACCCGATCCCGATCCGCGTGCGCGCTCTCAAGAAGTCCTCCGGCCTCGCCGCCGAGGCTTCGCGCTCCGAGCCGGGCTTCGACATCAAGGACATCCAGACCGAACCCGCGCGCGAGCGCGACCCGGCCGCGCCCGGCGGCGGGACGATCGCGGCGACCTTCGTCGCCGTCCCGGTCCTGTGGTTGGGCCTGCGCGCCTTCGTCCGCCGCCGCGGGGACCCGGACGCGCCGGCCGCGCGGGCCCGGCGCGCCGCGAGGCGCGCGTTGAAGCGCGCTCTCGCCCGGCGAGCCGCCGCAGGCGTGGATCGGGCGCGATCCCGTCGCGTGGAGGAGCGCCGTCGCGGCGAACGCGTCCGCGCCGAGTCTCTCCGCCGAGGACGCACGCGCACTCCGCGATCTCTTCGCGGATCTCGACGAGCGCGCCTGGGCGCGCGGGGACGAGGCCGTCGAACCCGCGGCGATCGAACGCGTCGCCGACCTCGTGATCCGAGGGGGGCTGTGATGCTCGGCGCACTCCTCCTCGCCGCCGTCGCGCTCTGCGCGCCTTCGCAGGGCCGCGACCAGGCCGCGATCGAAGCCTACCGCCGCGGCGATTTCGACACGGCCGCGAGCCTGTGGAACGCGGTGCTCGAGGACCCGTCGCCGCTCTCGTCCGCCGAACGCGGACGGATCCTCTACGACCTCGGCAACGCCGCCTACCGGAAGGGCAGCGTCGTCGAGGCCGTCGGCTGGTACACGGCTTCGCTGCGCCTGCGTCCGCGCGACGCCGACACCTGGAAGAACCTCGAGTACGCCCGGGCGACGGCGAAGCTCGAACCCGCGGATCGCGGCGACCTCGTGTCGACCGCGTGGCGCCTCTTCACGTCGCTCACCGCGGGCGAGAGCCGATGGCTGGCCCTCGCGGGCGTGCTCGTGTGCGCAGCCGCGCTCCGGCGCCGTCCTCGCGATCGCGACCGCCCTGCCCTGCCTCTACCACGCCTCGCACGACGACCGCGACACCGTGCTCGTCCTCGAGTCGACGGAACACGGCGCCGACGTGCGCAGCGAGCCGCGCTCCGACGCCACCGTGGTCGGCAACGTCGCGAGCGGAGACGAGGTCGTGCGCCAGGACGAGCTCCCCGGGTGGGTCAAGGTCGAGCAACCCGGCGGCAATGCGGGCTGGGTCGAGAGCCGCGCGGTGTTTGCGTTGAAGCGCTAGGGACTTGTCTCGCGCCGGCGCTTGCCGGATCCTGTTCAGCGTCCATGCGAGCCGCGCTCCCGCTCCTCCTCCTCGCGATCGCGAGTTGCGGACCGCGCCCAGGGGACGAGAAGGTCGGGCGCGGGGTGCTCGTCGTCGTCGTCGATGCGCTCCGCGCGGATCACGTGGGAGCGTGCGGGTACGACCGCGCGACGACGCCGTACCTCGACGGGCTCGCGGCCCAAGGCACGCTGTTCACGCAGGCGTTTTCTCCCGCGCCGGAGGTGCTTCCCGCGCACGCGGCGATCCTGGCCGGATCGGACCCGATGCTCGCGC
>WNFK01214117.1_pt1 | contig 11468 bp, 13 predicted proteins | sample 5400281 | NCBI WGS metagenome assembly WNFK01 (sample SAMN13153350, study PRJNA577476) | soil metagenome | isolation source: 20 cm soil on Douglas fir-dominated hillslope | place: USA:California | collected 2013-09-17
ATGAGCTTTCAAACGAATGGAAGAAACGACTCGAAATTATGCGAGGACGGCTCAGACGAGGCGAGCCGCTAAGCAGCAACCTAGTTTGATTGAGGGCCATTGCGCGATGTCGCCTTTGAAGCGGACATCCGGGCTAGCCTTCGGCACGTCTGCTTTGTGCAAATAAGCGACGAGCGCGGAGATTTGCACCCGATTTCTGCACCCGCTAAGCTAGAGTGAGCCGGAGTAACGTGGCATGATTGAAACGCCGCGCCTTAGACTTCACAGATGGGATGATCGCCATCGCGAAGCGTTCGCGACGATGCATGCCAATCCGGAGGTCATGGCTGATTACGGGGGGCCGATCAACCGATCAGAGCAGTGAGAAATTCGAGCGATACGTTGCCGCTCAACGCGATCATCGCGTTTCTCGATGGGCCGTTGAAAATTTAGACGGCGCATTCTTAGGCTATGCGGGAGTGATGCCCCGGTTGTCGAAAGACCATCCACTAGGGGCGCATTTTGAGGTAGGTTGGCGGTTCGGGCGCAATGCTTGGGGGCAAGGCTACGCGACTGAAAGCGCCAAGGCAGCCCTCCGGCATGCTGTTCATCAAGTTGGCCTGAGTGAAATCCTATCATATACGAGCCCGGACAACGAACGATCTCAGGCCGTCATGGCTAAGCTCAATTTAGTCCGCGATCCGGCTCGTGACTTTATGACACTGACCCCAAGCGGCGAGCAGTGGCAAGGGCTGGTCTGGCTTGTGCCATCCCGATTGTAGTGTCGGCAACCGGTCGATAGCGGGCTTCGAAGCGTCCGCTTTCTCGAAAGCTCGTCGGTTTGGGCATCGGAAATCCGGCTCGGGTCATTTGCCGACATGGCTGCTCAACCGTCTGAAGTCCGTTCTTCCCTCAATAGCGGAAGTACGTCTGGGCGGCAGCTACGTCTGCTTTGTTGGGTGACCTGCGGGCACGTCCCAATCGTTCTCACTTTCGCAGGACGGTTCGCCTTGTTTTGTACCGAACGTGTGTGCCGAAATTCAGAACAGAGACAAAAGCGCGATACCGCCCGTCACAAGAAATGCGCCAATGGCCCTGACGACCCCGAAGCGTTCTTTCATGACGAAGACGCCGATTAGAACGCCAAACAGCGCGCTGCACTCTCTTATGGCGGAGACCGGTCCGATTGGCAGATAGCTGACCGCCACCAGAAAGGCCAGGTATCCGCCAACAGATATCGCGCCAGCACCCAAGCCGGTTGCCCAAATAGCGAGGAGCGATGGCAAGATAGATCCACCGCGCATGGAGGCGGCATAGGTTAGCATGCCAAGACCTGTCGTAACTTCGAGGGCCGCGCTGAAACCCAGAAGATTGCTGCTAGATCGAACACCCACCCCGCTGAGCAGGCTGTAGCTCGCAATACTCGCCCCGGTAAGAGCAGCATAAACGAGACTTGACCATCCGCCCCGTCCCAGAAAGGCAAGCGTGGCGATACCCAGCGAAATGGAGATCACACCCAATAATTGCTGCGAAGTGATCGACTCTCCAATCGAGAGGAAGGCCAAGCCTGTCAAAAGAACAGGTGCGATGCCACGTGCCAACGGATAGACGAAGCTGAGGTCGCCGGCTTGGTAGCCTTGGATAAGCAGGCCCTGGTAGACCCACATCGCGAGCGCTGCGGCCAAGAGCCAAGGTAGGCTCGCTGTAGGGGGCCATTCGACCACTGAGAGAACAATGAGGCCGTAAAGCAGGCCGACGATACGAATCGCAACCATCATGATGAGACGGTCTGCCGCATTCTTCAAAAGCGCGTTCCATACGGCGTGCCCGACAGCCGACAACAGTACGATGCCGTATAGAAGATTTTGATTCATGCCCCGTCCGCTATCCCGAACTCATTACCGCCGACTGACGTCGTCGTTCGGCGCTACAGCAATGAAAATGCCCTCGGGCATTCGCTCCCCAGCATCGAGGTTGTTGCTACGAGATTGTTCAATGCAACAAGCCAGATGTAGAATAATAGTTCTAGACTAATTCGTCTACATTCGGCAGACTGGGCTTTTCAAGGGAGAGGCCCGATGTCAACCACGATGCCCCCACCCCCTCAGGTGACCGAAGCGGACATCCTTCAGTTTCTCACCGCCGCTCGCGCGACGATTGCGGAGGTACCGGTATGCTGGCTCGCCACCCGTTCACTGGAGGGCGGGACAAATGCGCGGGCGGTCAGTTCCTCGCCCGGGCCGCCTGGGTACGATGAGTGGACACGGCGTTTCCTTGTCCGCAGAAGCTCGCGCAAAGTGGAGGAGATGCGAGCCGCGCACTTGGTCACCCTCGCGTTTCAACACCCCTCTGGCGACCGCTACATCGCCTTGGGTGGCCGCGCGATGATCAACGAGGATCCCGAGGAAATGCGGACAATGTGGTCGAGGGACTTGGATGCTCATTTTCCGCCTGGCTTCGCAGACGCCAATATGATCGTCATCCAAGTCGACATCGATCGGATTGAAGTCCACGTCCGCGGCCTCACACCGGAACCGTTCGGCGCCGGACGAACGCTGCTGGAGCGTCAACCTGCCGGGTCCTGGCGTTTCGTACCGGCTTGGTAGGTAGACCGAAATTATTGACCATCGTTACGGCGTTGGGTACGCGAGCGGGTTTTCCGTGTTCGGTAATCTGCAAGGACAGTCCGGTACGTTGCGCGAATGATACGGTCGATCAGCTGCGGCGGCTGCTCACCGCGCAAAAGATGTTGCCGCACGACCGCGATGGGAAGCTCGGAAATCAAAAATTGCGCGAGGCGTATCTCATCCCGCCCTTCTTTCCCGAAGATCACCCGCGCCCATTTGCGCGATCTAACCTCTATGCGTTGGGTCATTTCGGCGACACGTTCGCGCAATTCTGGCGGCCATTCGCCCTTCAAGAAATCCTTTCGATCATAAAGCAGCAGCAAGCGCGCCTCGTCCGGATGCTTCCGCACCCAGGCAGGGGTGTGTAGCGCGGCCCTTAACCCGTCGTCGGCGTCGAGCGCATCGCTAATGCCTGTCTGGAATTCGAGAACGGTCCGAAGCCAAAGCGACCCAAGCAAAACATCCCGCGAGGCAAAGCGGTGATAGAATGAACCCGTCGGCGATCCGAGGCGGTCACTGACTGCCGCAACGGTTACTCCCGACACGCCCCGCTCTGCGATGATTGCCAGAGCCGCTCTGAGGAAATCTTCTTGGCTGAACTTTGGGTGACCCATGCCATAAGAATTCGTGTTCTAGACGATTGAGTCAATATCTTCATCCCGTCCGGTTATGCCGACTTCCGAGCCCTCAGCAACTTGAAGCCCGATGTTGCGGCTTCCCCGGGACGTGGAAGAACCCCCTTACTTGGCCGATAAAACTCGAATTATCGGCCGTTTCTTTAACGGGTGAAAGTGATTCCCTCCCTCTCCGCCACTAAGCCGAATGTCCAGCCCGTCGGCAAATCAGCGACGCGTCAAGTGCCCAGGGGCTGACTGTTAAGCCGCGCAAACAGTGGCCTCATTCGATCAACTCGTCAGCGCGAACGAGAACGGAAACGGGGACCAAAGGCCGATCGACAAGGAATGACCGCATCTGGCGCAAAGCGGTCGTTCGCGTATTCGGCGGGTTATGGAAGCTTGCTTGGAAGTAGGGCCCGAAATGGTTGCTGCGGGAATAAGTTGCCATCTATTTTGCTCCGATCATCCACCGCGACGAAGCGGCGGGTTTGCCCAACCCGTCCGATGTATCCAGCAATAGCACGCAAAACGAAGCAATCGCAGACAGGCATCAAATTGAATGGGTGGTTAGTTTCCAAAGGGGGACCGACATGGACAAGTGTATTGAGAGAGAACGGACAACCCACGCTCCTGACCCGCCGGCGGATGATGCTTGCGTCCGGCGTTGCGATGGCGGGCGCGATCCCCATTCTGCGGACACCGCGGGCTGCTGCCGCGCCCGAACCTCGCACCGCTGAGCTTCGCCTGACTGCCGGCACCCGAACCCTCGACGTCCACGGCAAGCCGGCGCGAGTGTTCGGGCTTATCGGGCCAAACGGAAAACCTGGCATCACGCTCTCGCCAGGCGAGCGCTTTCACGTCGATCTCGTGAATCAGGCCGGCACACCCACCATTATCCACTGGCATGGCCAGTTGCCGCCCTGGACACAGGACGGCTTTCCCTGGCCCCAAACGCCGCTGATCCCCGCGGGTGGCACGCGCTCCTATGACTATGCGCCGATCGCAGGCACGTACTGGATGCACTCCCATCAGGGCATGCAGGAACAAAGCCTGATGACCGCGCCGCTGATCGTGCGCAGCATCGAGGATATGCGCGCCGACCGGCAGGAGGTGGTGCTGATGCTGCATGATTTCAGCTTCCGGACGCCGAACGAGCTGCTCGCCGGACTGACCAAATCCAACGGCAGTCAGAGCGCGATGCCGAACAGCGGCATGGGCGACAAGATGGACATGGGTTCGGGGAACATGGCCGCCATGAACATGGGGTCCGGCATGGCGACGGACCTGAACGACATCGACTATGACGCATTCCTCGCCAATGACCGCACGCTCGCCGATCCGGAGGTCATCCGCACCGAACAGGACGGGCGGGTCCGGCTGCGGTTGATCAACGGCGCGTCGGCGACGCAGTTCTGGATCGATCTCGGGGCGCTCACCGGCACCGTCGTCGCGGTCGACGGCCATCCTGTTCGACCGGTGCGTGTCGCCCGTCTCCCGCTCGCCATCGCCCAGCGGCTCGACGTGCTGATTGATCTTCCCGGGAACGGCGCCTATCCAATCTTCGCACAGGTCGAGGGCAAGCGAGCACGGACGGGGATCGTCCTCGCAACCTCCGGCGCGCCAGTGTCACGTCTCGCCGCGGAGGCCGGAGAAAATGCGCCGTCGGTCGGTCTTTCGCTTGAACGTCGCCTCGAAGCGGTCACGCCCCTAGCGCGGCGCGCCCCGGACGTGACGCACCGCGTAATCCTCGCCGGCGTCATGACGCCGTATGCCTGGTCGCTGAATGGCGAATACTGGCCCAACGCAACGCCGCTGATGATCGCCGCGGGCCAGCGGGCAGCAATCGAAATGCTGAACCACACGATGATGCCGCACCCGATGCATCTTCATGGTCACGCTTTCCAGGTGGTCGCGATCAACGGTACCCCGCTCGCAGGTGCCGTGCGCGATACCGTCCTCGTTCCCCCGATGGGCAGCGTCACCATCGCCTTTGACGCCGACAATCCCGGCCGCTGGGCGTTTCACTGCCACAATCTCTACCACATGATGACGGGCATGATGACCGAGGTTCGCTACCCCGCCATCATCTGAGCCGCCGCAGCCTTCATGAACGATACGACGGTCGGCGCGTTGGGGCGCTTATCTTGCCGCAAGGGCACACGACAGGAGTAGCTGATGCAGGATCAAGACGTGCAACCATCGGGGCTGACGCGACGGCGTGTGCTTGGTGGAATGGGGATCGCCAGCCTGGCGCTGATGTCATCGCCAGCATTGGCGCAACAGACGGTCGATCTGCATGTGCCGGGCGGTCCGAGTAAGCGGATCATCACCACATCCTATCCGCAGAAGGGCCGAATGATCCTGCAGCGTTCGAGCCCGCCGTGGCTTGAGACGCCCTTCGAGGTCTTCGACAAGGGCGTGTTCACCCCAAACGACCAGCATTATGTCAGCTGGCATTGGGCGAATTTTCCGGGCGACATCGATGTGGACAGCTATCGTCTGACGGTGCGCGGCCAGGTCAATCAAACGCTTTCGCTGTCGCTCAAGGATATTTTGCAGGGCTTGCCGAGTTTCGATATCGCTGCGGTCAACCAATGCGCCGGCAATTCGCGCATCTACGAGGAGCCACGCGTTGCCGGCGCTCAATGGGCAGATGGTTCGATGAGCAACGCGATCTGGACCGGGGTGCGTCTCAAGGCCGTGCTTGACCGTGCCGGTGTAAAATCTGGCGCGATTCAGGTCCGCTTCGGCGGCCTGGACGAGCCGGTGATGCCGGGCGCGCCGAAATTTCTGAAGTCGCTCACCATCGATCACGCTCGCGACGGCGAGGTGATGATCGCTTTCGTGCCCGGCTGGTGCGGGGTCTACTGGGTCAAGATGCTGAACGACATCGAAGTGCTGGATCAGCCCGACACCAATTACTGGACGGCAACGGGCTACCGCGTGCCTGATACACCGAATAATACGGTCACGCCCGGCGAGACCGGATTCAAGATGGTGCCGGTGACCCGCAATGCTCCGCGATCGTTCATCACCAACCTCCGCAACGGCGACAGCGTGCCGGCGGCGACGCCGGCCACGGCGCGGGGCATCGCCTTCGGCGGCGATTGCGGCGTTGGGCGCGTCGATCTGTCGATCGATGGCGGCAAGAGTTGGCAGCCGACCCAGCTCGGTGCCGACCAGGGAACATACGGCTTTCGGCAATGGCAGACGCAACTCACGCTGCCTGCGCGCGGCGCGCGCACTCTGATGGTTCGTTGCACCAACACCAGGAACGAGGCGCAGCCCGATTTCAAGATCTGGAATCCGGCCGGCTACATGTACAACACTATTGAAACGACCCATGTGGTCGCAGCCTGAAGAGGAACCACGAATGCTACGTGCTGTTCTGCCAATGGCCGCCGTTCTCGGTCTCGTTCTGTTGCTACATCCCGGTCAGGCCGCAACGATCACCACATTGAAGTCGCTGAAGTTGGATGTCCCCACCGGCGACGCGATGTTCCCCGCTGGTCCGGGATCGGATGCGATCAACAACAACTGCCTCGCCTGCCACTCGGCCGACCATGTGTTGAACCAGCCATCGCTGTCCAGGGCGGCCTGGCAGGAAGTCGTCAACAAGATGATCACGGCCTACAAGGCTCCCGTCAGCCCCGACGACGCTAAAGCGATCGTGGACTATTTGGTCCGCACCAAAGGCGCTTCATAGGTTCCGATAGGTCGCCCTGATAGCATCTTCGCGCCGCTAAACTCTGCTAAACTCTAACGAATCGAAATCAGCCCGCCATGACGAAACTTGGAATTAGCGTTGGAATTTTGGCAACGGTCTTCTGCTTCTCAGTCGGGGCGCAGACCATCAACGTAATGGTCCTCGATCAAGCCGGAGCCCAGGCGGTCCTGCGCGGGAGAGCGCGCAACAGCGGAACGCGCCCTCGGCAATCGCAGTGGTGGATCCTGCCGGCGATTTGCTTGCCTTCCAGCGGATGGATGGTGTCCGCCCTGCAAGCGCGGATCTTGCCATCGAGAAGGCACGAACGGCTGCGCGGCTACAACGGCCGACGGCGGAGATCGAGGACAACATTAATCGGGGCCGAACGGCAGTGGGGGCAGTAGGTGTTGCCGGCTTGAGCAAGGAGAACGACACCGAGACCGCGAACACCGCGGCGGCGGACCTGAGCCCCTTACCGAAGGCAGCTCGGCGTAGGTGACGGAGTTACAGTTCGCGTAGGGCCTTCGGCGCGGAAGATGATGTGAATCGTGGCGATCCAGACCAGAGCGACTGGAGAAGCGACGGTGTTGGAAAGAACCGAGGTTTACGGCAGGGATAGGGCGCGCTAGGCCTTTGCCGCCCGCCACAGCCGCCCAACGCTGCCGAACGCCCTGTCGATTACCGGTCAGAACAGCAACACGATCGCCAGCGTCGTGATCGAGCCGACGAGACCGTTGGACCAGAACCCCTTCATGTCGCCGCCGGAGCCGATCATCGACAGGCGGAACGCATCCTCGGCGCGGTTGCCGAGCACGAGCGCCAGCGTGAACGGCGCCAGCGGAATGCGATCATCGGCGCTACCGCCGCGAACGGCACCCGCAGGATGGAAGCAAAGATCGGCACCGTCGTCAGCACCAGCACGAGACCGACGACATTGCCGAGATACATCGATGCAATCAGGCCCCAGACGAAATCCTTGTGCTCGACGAACAGCAGCGGACCGGGGTTGAGGCCCCACACCATCAGCCCGCCGAGCAGGATCGCCGCGGTGCCGGAGCCGGGAATGCCGAGCGCGAGCATCGGCAGCAGCGCCGCGGTGCCGGAAGCATGCGCCGCAGTCTCCGGCGCGAACACGCCCTCGATACGACCCTTGCCAAAGCTCTCCGGGTCCTTGGAAAAGCGCTTGGCGAGGTTGTAACCCATGAAGGAAGCGGCAATGGCGCCTCCCGGGGTGATGCCGAGCCAGCAACCGATGAAGGAGGAGCGCAGCAGCGTCACCCAGTACTTCGGCAGGTCTTTTCAGACCGACAGCACCACGCGCAAGGAGATGCCGGCGGCGTGGCCGCGCAGCGCGAGGCGCTCTTCCATGGTCCGGATTTCGCTGATGCCGAACAGGCCGATGACCGCGACAAGGAAATTCATGCCGCGCAAGAGGTCAGTCGAACCGAAGGTCATGCGAAGCTGGCCAGACACCGTGTCCATGCCGACGGCCGGCGAGCAACACTCCGAGCGACATAGAAATGACTGTCTTGTGCTTGGCTTCGCGGCCGAGGCCGAGGCCGACAAGGAGCAGAAGGTGAGCAGATACACCGAAAAGAATTCCGGTGGTCCGAATTTCAGCGCGAACGACGAGATCATCGGCGCCAGGAACGTGATCAGCAGCACCGCGACCAGCGAACCGATGAAGGATGAGGTGAAGGCCGCAGTCAGCGCTTCCGACCGACCAAGCTTCGCCGGGAATGTTGAACAGGATTGAGGTGATGGCGCCGCCGAACAGCGCGCCACCAATAGATGCAGGACAGCATCACGATGGCCGAGGTCGGGTCCATCGTGAAGGTCAGCGGCAGCAGGATCGCCACGCCATTGGGGCCGCCGAGGCCGGGCAGCACGCCGACGAAAATGCCGAGCACCAGCATGGCTGCTCCTCCGGCTGATTAAATTGGTGGATGTCCTCGTTCCGATATGGTCGCAAAGGTTTCCCACTGCGACCTAAGCGTTTCAAACCGCCATGACCGAAGGTCAACCATCGAACACGCGCGAGAGTGCCTTGAGGTCGACCGCCGGTCGCGGCGCCGACGAGTGCATCGGATCAGCCTCGCGACGCTTCTCAGGCGGCCTGCCTTTCCGCAGTGGTCACATCAAAGCCGACCCGCGGGAAGCGCAGGTTCACCTTGCCAACTGAGGGGTCTTCGTGCCGGATGATAATTTCGTCGGGCGTCCAGGAAAGAATGCTTCCGTACACGGAGTTGCCATAGTCGTCGGGAGTTACGCTGACCCAGTCGCCGCGCCGGAGGCCGACATTTGTCGCCTCTGACGACCATTCGTCTGGCTCACTCGGTTCACTAACCTTGGCAACTTCGATCGCTTGGTCGGGCGTCATTGCGGAGAATTTGCCCTGCCCAACGGCTGCAACTCTTTTATACCAGGGGTCGATCACGGTTGCGAAAGAGATCAGCTCATTTACCTCGCTGCCAGCATTCTGTCGTGCAAACCAAATCGGATGGTAAGCCGACAAATCGGCCGCGGAAGGGCCTGTTCCGAATATGAACTTGCGACCGTCGGCCAGGACCTCAGCGAGCCATGCGATGTGCGCATTGACCCTTTGCAGGTACATCGCTCGCTTGGGACGCAACGCCTCGGGATCCAAGTTGATCCGGAAGAGCGGACGTCGTTCCTCGATAAGCTCTTGAGGCAGTCCAGGCATGTTGCCGATCGTGAGACAGACGGCATTCATGAAGGAGCCCTTCTCGATCCACCAGCCAACAGCTTTTGCAAGACCTTCTTGACCTTTCGGATAAAGCGACCCCGAAGAGCCCAACTCTTCGATGGCTCGGAGAATGTGAAGCGTATCGCAGTAGAACTGCGCCCCGACTTGAAGGATCGGAGTTCGCCGATAGCCTCCTGTCATCGGCGTCAGCTTGGGGCGCGGCGTCCATGCTGGAATCTCGACTGAGTTCCAGCTTACGCCCTTGAGACCCAGAGCGAGGCGTATCTTTTCCGAGTAAGGAGAAAGTGGATAGTGATGCAGAATGACCTGTGACATGTGTTTCCCTCCCTGTGTTATCTGCCGGACATGCCGTTCCAGCTAATCATTGAAAGCCGCCCCCTCTGTTCGAGAGCGCTCGTTCGCGGGCATTTCGCGAGAGTGGGGCCCGGGCAAGCCCGAGCCCTTAAGCGGGATGCCAGCGCCCGCCTCGCTTATGGGACGGCGATGGGAAAACGCGTTGCGCAGTGAAGCTGGCAGCTTCCTACTTTCGCAATACCGGCATATCGAAACCGAGGAATTCAAACGCCGCGTCGCCGTTGACCCAGCCGTGCAATGTCTTCGGCTGAAAGACGATCACGTCGTCCGGCTTGTATGTAATTTCACCGATCTGTTCCCCGCCCTTGCCGTTGAGGGTCATCTTCCCGGTGCCGGCGATTACATAAAGAATGTATTGTTGAGGACCGTCGTGAACGGCAATCGAGCCTTTGGGGTCGACATGCCCGCGCATCACTTGGACGCCTGCGCCAGGCAGTTCATAAAGTGCCGCATATGTGAAACCTTGATTCGCTTTGCCGTCAGCCATGGTCGGCACCGCCGCCAGAGCAGACGTATCCTTTTTTACGGCGATCGGCTTACTTCCTTGGCTGGTCTCAATAACGTAAACCTCGCCGGCCCAAGCGGGTGCCGCGAGTGCAATCGCCACTGCCGAGCCTAGCGCATAGAATAGACCACGCATTCTTGCCTCCCCTGTTGCCACATTTGCTTTGAGCTATCGATCGAGCGTTGTTCCGGGCCGCTCCGGAACCAGCGACCCGCCGTTGGGTGGTAGCCGGCCAGCTGTTGGCTTAGCCGCCCGTGCGCGCATCGAGGAAAAGCTGAGTGAACGGCTTTGCCAGAACGGGTTCGAGCTTTGGTACGATTGCCTTGATCTCCGGGGTAACCATGTGGCCTTCGAGAGCAGCCTTGTCGGTCCACCGTTCGAAGGTCAGAAAACGCCCTGGCTCGCCGATCACTTCCATCAGCGTGTAGACCAAGCAACCGGGTTCTTTGGCCGACTTCTCGGCGAAGGGCACGAGCAGCGCGCGGAGATCATCCGCCTTGTCCTTCTTTGATACGATTTCAGCAATCACGAAGTAGCCGGTCTGTCCCGCCGCCATGGCGGATGAAGCAGCAAGAACGACAGCCGCCACGCCACCCACGGCGGCGGCGGCAACGAATGCACGGCGATCCATATCAGACATGATGATTTCTCTCCCTTTGTTTTCCTGTGATGACCAGCGCCCGGCCCAAAGGCGGAGGCAGGTCACGCCTTCCTAAACAGCCGTTGACAGTTAAAGAAGACACCATTACATTGCATACAATATAATATGAATCAATGATATGAGACGCGATGTAAGAAGAAAAACTTCGACTGTTCGAAGTCCGATTGCCCCGGTGGAAATGCCGGGGCTCGGCAGCCATCTTTGCTTCGCGCTCTACGCCGCCAGCAATCACATGACACGTCTGTTCGTGCCCTTCCTACAAAAGCTCGGCGTGACCTACCCGCAATATCT
>WNFK01009808.1_pt1 | contig 11467 bp, 11 predicted proteins | sample 5400281 | NCBI WGS metagenome assembly WNFK01 (sample SAMN13153350, study PRJNA577476) | soil metagenome | isolation source: 20 cm soil on Douglas fir-dominated hillslope | place: USA:California | collected 2013-09-17
CGCCGAGGGGATTCACATCGAGCCAATCGCCGACGACGGCGATGCCGATCGTTTGTTGGATAATTTGTTGATCGCCGGAAAGATCGATGCGGTCATCGGCCCCAATTTGCTGCCGTCGATTTCGGCGCGCGATCCGCGCACGCGCCGCTTGTTTCGCGACTACCGAACCGAGGAGCAGAATTATTTCAAGAAGACCGGCATTTTCCCGACAAGCCACATTATCACGCTGAAACAGGCGTTCGTCGATCGGCATCCAAACGCGCCGGTGGCATTGCTCAAAGCGTTTCGCCGATCGCGCGATATCGCGTTTGAACGCCTCGAAGGATCGGATCCGCAGGTGATTGCGTATTCATGGATCGCGGCGGCCGTTGCCGAGCAACGCGAGCTGATGGGCGAGAATTACTGGGCCTACAACGTCGAGAATAATCGAAAGGTGCTGGAAGCGATGACACAGTACGCCCACGAGCAAGGCCTGTCGCCGACGCGGATTGATTACATGGCGTTTTTTCATGCGGAGGCGGCGGGGTTGACGGGGGTGTGACGTCCCACGTTTTGGCTCAAAACGCGGACGTGGCGTGATAGTATCGCCCTCCTTTGTTGGATGCGATTCAACTGTAGGGGCGACCGGCGGTCGCCCTATCCTGAACGGTAATGACGACTAAGCCCGAACCACGGGGCCGTCGATCGATTCGTTTGCGAGACTACGATTATGCGTCAGCAGGAGCGTACTTTGTGACTATTGTGACGCGAGATCGAAAATGTTTGTTCGGAGACGTCATCGATGGACAAATTCGATTGAACCATTGCGGCGAAACGGTGCAAGACGAATGGGAAAAATCAGCGCAGATACGAAAAGAAATTGACCTGGATTCTTTTGTTGTAATGCCGAATCACATTCACGGCATTATAGTGTTTACCGATGCGCCGGAAAGGGCGACCCGCCGGTCGCCCCTACAATTCGGACCAACAAGACGGTCATTGGGTGCGTTTGTGGGTGGGTTCAAGTCTTCTGTCACCAAACGCATCCATGAATTGCGCGGCTCGCCGGGCATGCCGGTCTGGCAGCGCAACTATTTCGAACACGTCATACGTAACGAAGAATCGCTTCATCGTATTCGCCAATACATTCTCGACAACCCAACGCGATGGGAATTCGATCGAGAAAACCCACGAGCGACGCAAACTGAATCCGCGGACGCTTGGAGATAAACAGCGGAGCGATCGGTGATGCCGCTGATTTTGATTTCCTCAGGTGAAAAAATCATGAAGTATCTCGCAGCAATAATTTCGATCTTAGCGTTCGCGCATCCGTTCGACCTGGCGGCGCAGACAACCAGGCCCTCAACTCTCGCCGAGATCGCCGTTTACAACGGCCCGGACCGTGAGCAACTATTGGTTGCGGGCGCGAAGAAGGAAGGCAAGGTCGTTTGGTACACTGCGCTTGCCGGCGGCTCATATAAAGATCTCGCGCGCGGGTTCGAAGCAAAATACGGCGTGCCAGTGGAATCCTATCGCGGCGCGAGCAGAGATCTGATCGCCAAAGTCCTGGCTGAATCGCAGGCGAAAAGATATTTGATGGATGTTGCTGAAAGCTCGCCGCCGTTGCTCATGCTCATGCGGGCGATGAAACGCCTCACGGCATTCAGCGTGCCGTATCTCGCGAAATTCTCTGCCGATGCTAAGGAGGACGCAGGCAAGGGGACGGTTTTCTGGGCGACCGATCGAGAGTCCTACATGGGTTTTGCCTACAACAAAGACAAACTCCCGGCAAGCGCGGTGCCAAGAAATTATGACGGCCTTTTAAATCCGGCGCTCAAGGGCAGGATGGCGTTCGTGACGACCGACACGGGATCACGAACGGTGGGGGCGATGCTCAGAACTAAAGGAGAAGAGTTTCTCAAGAGACTGCGCGCTCAAGAGCTGACAATGCACTCGGTTTCTGCGCAAGCGCTCAACGACATGATCATTTCCGGCGAAGTCGAAGCGTCGCCGACGATCTTCCGCAATCACGCGCTGGTCGCGGCAGCAAAAGGCGCGCCGGTGGCTTGGCTGCCGATGGAAATCGTGCCGGCGAGCGCGGGCAGCGCGGGATTGTCGTCGCAAGCGCCGCATCCGCATGCGGCGGTGCTGTTCATCGATTTTCTCTTCAGTCCGGACGGACAAAAAATTTTGGAAAGTTACGATTATGGCAGCGCCGTGAAAGAATACGGCTTTAAACGATGGTACATAGAAAAGGGCATGTCGATCGTGGAGCTCGAACGGGAGAGCGACCGCTGGGAAAAGCTGCTAAGAGATCTGAGTCGAAAACTTTGGCTCATTTTGTTGTGCGCTGGTTTGGCCGCAATGGCCGACCAAGGTTTCGCCGCCGGCGAGCCGTTGAAGCTCAAGATCATTTACTCGTCCTTCACGGGCGCTTACACGCCGCTCTGGCTTGCCGTCGATGACCGGCTGGGGAAAAAATACGGTTTGGATTTCGAAGCGGTCTATGCCGGCCGGGCAAGGCCGCATCAGCTCCTGCTCAGCGGCGACGCGCAATACGTCGTTTCCACCGGAACCGGCGTTGTGTCGAGCTACGCCGCCGGGACCAAGGACCTCGTGATCATCGCGTCCTTCATGAGCACCACTGGCTCGTCGATCTTTTCCAAGCAGCAGATTAAAACCGTGAAGGAACTGCAGGGGAAAAATATCGCGTCGGGCCGGCCGGGAGCGGTGACGGATATTTTGCTTCACTATATTCTCAAGCGAAAGGTCGGCTTGGAGCCCGGGCGGGATGTGAAGATCGTGCCGGTCGGCGAGACCGCGGCGATCTTGCCGGCTTTGGAGCGCGGCGTGGTCGATGCCGCCATGCTGACGACGCCGTCCAGGTTGCTTGCGCGGAAAATGGGTTTTCGCGAGCTGCTCGATTTTGACGATCTCGGCGTGCAGTATCCCTACGTCGGCATCTCGACTCTCAAGGTCAACGTGAAAAAAAATCCCGACGTTACGCTTCGTCTCGTGCGCACGGTCACCGACGCCATCCAGGTATTTAAATCCAATAAAGAAAGAAGCTTATCGGTGATGAAGCGCTACTTGAGGGGCGCGAGCGACGAGATGTTGGAAGAGACTTACGGCTATTTCAGTAAACGCATGCCGAAGTATCCTTATCCGTCCGTCGAAGCGATCAAGACCGCGCTGGAGATGATGGCGGACCAGTTCCCGCAAGCGAGCGGCGTCGATGCGCAGGAAGTCGTCGATTTGACCTACGTCAAACAAGTCGAAGCGGGTCGATGAGGTTTGTTCTTAGCATGGCATAGCTTCGCCAATCTGTTGGACAAGCTCAGTCGCTAAGACAGGCGGATTAGCGAACGGATCGCATCGACGTGAGCGACCAAATAAACCAGCACGGAAATCAGGCAAAACACCAGATAACCGAGCTGAAGCCACTCGGCGCGCTCGATTGTTTTCACACTGCGCAGGCGCTGCGGCAAGCTCGGAATCAGGGCCAGAGCTTGTTGTCTGAGCATCGGCATGGCCAATAGATCCGCAAGTATGTTGTAGCCGTCCATTTCGAGAAAGTTGAACGGGTAGAGATTGATCAGGGCGCTTTCCCAGAGCATGATCCCGATGCCGAGCAGCAGCGCCTGTTCGATACCGGGGCTCGTCGCGTGAGCGCTCAAAATCGCCACGCTGCCCAATACGACTTCGACCATCGGCCCCGCTAAATCGACCGTGACGCGAACACGCCGGCTCGACATGAAGATGTCGGTCACGTCGCGGCCGTAAGCTTTGCAAGCGAGCGCATGGAGGAGCACGTGCAGCAGCGAAACCAATAGCACGGTGACGAGCATCACGCTCGTCATTAGTACGGGACGCGCTTTGATGAAATAAGCAAAGTTGCCCGCGTTCGGACCGAGCCGGAGCGCCAGTGTGAACGCAAAAGCTGCGATGGCAACGCTCGCCCAGAAAGTGAGCGGATGAAAGAGCAGAAAACCGCCGCGGTCATAAATGATCGAACAAAATCGGTCCGCATGGGGAATGCGAAAAGACAGGCCGCGCCATTTCCTCAAGCCCCATGCGAAGTAGCGGCTCCAGCGCCGGCCGCTCGCACCGGCTGGACTAGAACGCAAATCGATAGCGTATTGCCCTTCGATAACGCCGCAGTTGTAGAGCTTTGTGAGCAATTGACGGATCATCGCATAGTCGAAGGCGCCGAAGGCAAGATGGAAGGCCCGGGCGATCTCTTCGAGCGAGTGGCGGCCGTCGAAGTATTCCCACAGATAGTATTCCTTCGAGCTCAACAGCAGATAACTGTCCTGACGAAGATTTTTCAGGACAAAGTGGCGCGCGCCGTCCGCGCCGGTCGGCTGCGCGGTGACCTCCCATTCCGTTTGCGGCAATCGTTGCGGTTTGTAAGTGCAGTAGGCGTGGTGGCTGTCAATCTCGAAGATCTGAAAGCCCGCTTCGCCGGCGGGTCGGGTCAGCAGCTCGAGCTTGGCTGGATCGGCCATGGAATCATCAAGTAGATTTGCGTCCGAAGGAGGCGTGATCGTTAGTCGGCGAGTATCCGGTAGCCTCCAAGCCCCAACGGATCGCCTCACGGGCCTGCTCATTGGTCGCGCGCAATCGTTCGATGAAAACGGTGACCAGCCGGTAACAGATACGCGCGGCCATCTCTGGATAGTCAGCGAGGATTTGTTGAAACGCTTTGCGGTCGAGGCCGAGGAGAATCGAATCGGTTTCCGCGTGTGCCGTGGCAGAACGCGGTGCGGCGTCGAATAGTCCCATCTCGCCAAAAAAATCGCCGCTGCGAAAGCGCGTGAGAACGATGTCCACCTCGCCCTGAACATGCTTGCTGATAATGATCTGTCCCGCTTGCACGACGTAGAGCGCGTCGGAATCGTCTGACTCGCGAAATATGACGGCGCGGGCTGAGATTTTTGTTGAAACTAAAAGCGCGGCCAGCTTCGACAAGGCCGGCGGGTCCAGGTCCTGAAACAAGGAAACATTTTTTAAAAAGTCTGGAACCGTCTGCATGGGCCAATCGTCAGCGACGTGCGATGCTAACCGCAGCGGGGCCGAAACGCAAGTTTCGCAGTTGCTCATGCGCACCGTGCAGCGCAGCGAGCCTGCGAGCGGACCGTTGCGATCGCGAATCTTGGAACTGGCTCAGGCAGCCGACGCGTATTTTCTGCGCGGCAGTTGTTCGTCGCGGCTGTACGCCTTGCGGGGCACCGGCTTGAGGTCCCAGATAATGCCGACCCAGGAGAGTACTTTCAATAAGTAGTAAGTGATATCGATTTCCCACCAGTAAAATCCTTGGCGAGTGCAGCTCATGTGCTTGTGATGATTGTTGTGCCAGCCTTCGCCTAAAGTGATCAGCGCCAGCCAAAAGTTGTTACGGCTCTCGTCACCGGTCTCGTAGCGTTTGTTGCCGAACAAATGCGCGAGTGAATTGATGCTGGCTGTGGCGTGAAACAGTATCGTCGTGCTCAATACGAATCCCCAAACAAAAAGTTGCAAGCCCGTGACACCGAGAGTCGGCAAGGTGTACTCCAGCCAGAGCCCGCAAAGATAGACGCCAAGCCCTAACGCGGCTGGAATCGCCTTATCAAAGCGGTTGAGCCAAACCAACTCAGGGAAACGCGCGAAATCCTTGATACGCTCGTACTGGGTGGCATAGTAGCGAGTGCACATAAACCAGCCGGCATGAGAACGAAAAAAGCTGTAATGAATCGGCGAGTGCGGATCGTCCGGGGTGTCCGATTCGCGGTGATGATTTCTGTGATTGGCGGCCCACCAAAGCGGCCCGCGCTGCGCCGATGAAGCGCCCAAAAGGGCAAATAAGAACTGCGCCGGGCGTGACGTTTTAAACGAGCGATGGGAAAAATAGCGATGGTAGATTCCGGTGACGGCAAACATCCTGACGATATAAAGCGCGATACCGGCGCAAACGGCGGTCCAACTCCAGCCAACGACAAAGATCCCCAGGCAACCCAAGTGCAAAATGACAAAGGGCAGACAGCGGATCCAATTGACGCGGTCGACATCGCCGATCTTTCCCGACACTCCTGCAGCGTGATAGTCGGCATCGAACCATTGGATAAAGCAGGAAGCTATTAGTTTTGCAGATTTTTGTTTCATTAGCCTTGGGACCATATCATGAAGATAACGTTCCTTCAATTCTTTTTTACGGTGAAAACGATTATTTAACATGCTTGGAAGTCCTCTGTCTGTTTTGATCCGCGACGCAGGGTTGCTCAACAAGTTCTCGTGCAACCCGTGCGGGATTATTGTGATTTTCTTGACACTTTCTAGGGTGCGGTGATAAGAGGCGCGCAGAGTTCCGGATGCAAAATCTTTCGTCTTGCAGAGATCGGGTTTCTTAATTTACGCTTCATGCTCACGCTTATCGGCCATCGGTCAAACGTTTGAGGAGGTGTAATATGGCGTACACGGTCAAGAAAGTGAACGTCTGGGCAGGAGAGATCGCCGATCGTCCGGGGGGATTGGCGAGCACGCTTGCGGCACTGCAAGCGGCAGGCAGCAATATCGAATTCGTCGTTGGCCGCCGCGCTCCCGATAAGCCCGGCACAGGGGTGGTCTTTCTAACGCCGATTAGCGGCATGAAACAAAAGACGGCTGCAGAGCGGGCCGGACTCGCCACGAGCGAAAGCCTGCACTCCGTGCGAGTTGAAGGACCGGACCGCGCCGGCTTGGGGGCGAAAATGGCCGATGCCCTCGCCACCGAAGGCATCAACCTGCGCGGCATTTCGGCCGCCGCGCTCGGCCGGCGCGCTGTCTCTTATTTTGCCTTCGACAGCGCGACTGACGCAGACGCTGCGGTGCGCATCTTGAGGAAGACGCTGAAGTAGAATCAAAAAGCGGCGTTGGATCGAGCAACCCGCTGTCGGATTAGTGTCTCGATCGGGGATTGAAATTCCTCGCCCTCGAATGAAGTAAGTTCGTTATGCCGGTTGACGGGGGCGCGTGGCCTGGGCGGGAGCCGAGGATCACTCGGCTTTTGCGCAGCGCACGGTGTGCCGGGCTAGAGATCCATTCTCCGTTTAGGACCCCAGCCAACCGTGGAGATGTCGAAAAGGTTGCCGTCCGGATCGGAGCCGCGACCCTCGGCGTAGGTGGCTTCGCGCTCTTTGGGCGCGCCGTCGGGATAGACTTCGTTGATGCGCTTGGAAATTTCCTTGTTGTCTTCGACGTGAAAGCCGAAGTGGTAGAGGCCCGGCTGATGGCCGGGTTCTTTGGGATCCGTGGCGTTCAATATGGCGAGATTGACCTCGCCGTCGGAAAGATGCACCGAACCGTTTTTCGTGCGGTACATTTCGGTCATGTCGAATACTCGTTTATAAAAGTCGGCGAGTTTGTCGGGCTGATGCGTGAGGATGGCGAGATGACGAAGCTTTGGCATGATCGTGCCTCCTTGCTGAGTCAAATTAGGAATCAGGGCTATCACCCGCTTTAAAGGCTGTCAACGAGAGTTCGGGCATTCACAGAGAGCGGTGTCGGCGACGAGCCAAAGTTCGATCGTCGCGAACGGGCGGCATGCCGTTCGTGGAGCGATTCTGCTTAAATCTGCCATCAGATCTCGCTCAGATAGCGCGCCATACGATCGCGTCCAGAAGCATCGGGCAGCGGTCCGTGCATGGCCTGCATGTTGTCGACTAAATGCTCGACTTTGGCGGCTGTGCCCAGCTCGCGCAACCGATTTCTTTTGACCAGGGCGGCAGAGATTTGCCGCGCACTTTGTTAAACAAGGCACCGGCGGTGAGCGGCCGGTTCACGAGCACGGCGAGTCGTTTTTCGCGAGCTAGAGGCAAGAGGCGCTTTTCCGCTTCGCGTTCCGCGATCGAGTAGTTGAGCTGGACGAAATCCAATTCTTCGTTGGCGAGCACGCGCGCGAGATCGTCGTACGCGCTTGCGGTGTAATGCGTGACGCCGATGTAGCGAACTTTGCCCTGTTCTTTCCAAACCCTGAGGGTTGCGAGGTGCGTACGGTAATCAACCAGATTGTGAACTTGCAGCAGATCCATGCGTTCGACGCGCAAGCGTTTGAAAGATTCTTCCATTTGTCGTATCCCGGCGTCGCGCCCGCTGGTCCAAACTTTGGTCGCGAGAAAAAGGTTTTTTTGCACGCCGAGTTCGGCGGCGAGATCGCCGGTGACGCTTTCGGATCTGCCATACATCGGCGAGGAGTCGACGACGCTTCCGCCCAAGCGGACGAATTCGCGCAAAACTTCTTTGAGCGGCGCGCGGGCAGATGGAGTTGTGCCCACGTCGAAGGTTTGCCAGGTGCCGAGACCGATGGCCGGCAACATCTCGCCGGTTTTCGGGATGGGCTTGCGAACGATGGAATCGGCCATGGCATTTTCTCCTGCGAATGCTAGGACGCCGGCGCCGAGTGCAGCTCGTAACAAATCGCGCCGCGACATACGGTCAGGATGAATAGACATCATCTCGGCGAACGCACAGGTTCTCCGTCCGCGCGTTTATGTCTCAGCCTCATCATATGCCCATTTTGTCTTCGGGCTTGCGCGGCGATTCTTTGACGCGCGGAATGCCGCGCCAATCGCCCGACATCCAGAATTCGGTGAGACTGCCAAACACGCCGAGCGGAATGGCAAGGGCCATGATGAAGTACCACAAATTATCGCCATAGTTGCCGAGAAACGACATGAGGGTGGCGACGATTTTCGCCGCGCCGCCGCCGAAGATCGCACCCATAGACAGTCGAGTGATCCGTTGTATACCGTATTGCGTAGCGTAAATGCCCCACAGAGCGCTGGTGAAAAAAGCCAGAAAAGGCGCCAGGCAAAACGCGAAGATCGCCCCGGCTTCTCGGCCGCGCGAAGAGGTCTCTTCGAGTTTTTCTTCTTCGGTTTGGCTGCCGACGCGAATGTCGCCGCGGATCACGCGCAAGAGATAATGGACGGCGCCATGAATCCCAAGATCCGGTCTCAATCCGTCCCAATAAAGCGCTACTTGGGCCTGGAGCTTCTCACTCGCGACCGGCTCGGGAAGCAGCGCCTGCAACTGCGAGCCGGCATGAAAGGCGACTTGCCGCTCCTTGCGCGCGACAACGAGCAGAACGCTTCGTCGCCGCTGGGCGTCGTCGAGAGGCAATGCGGCGAATGTGGCGCGCGTTAACTTTTCGATGTCTTCGCCGTCGAGAGATTTGACGGTTAACACCACGACATCGTTGGCTGTCTCCGTTTTGAAACGGCGCAGGCGTTGGTCGAGATCTTCCAAGCTCGCCGGTGGGAACATTCCCGCCAAGTCAGTCACCAACGACTTGAGCGGTGGAACGTCGAGGGCGAGTGCGCCGTCGGCGATAAAAAGGCTGAACAAAAGGGCAAAAAGAAAAATCATCTTTATTTCACGAGCGCCCGGCGCGCCCGCTGCTCGAGGTCGGCGATCTCCGAGGCACTCAATGGAAAGCCGAACTGCTCGTTGCGCATGTGCAGGCGCTGACATGAAACTTCGCAAATAATTGCCGCGGCGCGCCTAAACGACCTTTCAGTGCTGACCAATGCCGCGAGCGCGCGCCGGCCGCTGTCTTTGTGTCCGACTTCGTCGCGCAAAATCTCGTGAAACACTCGGGCGATCTTTCCTTGGATGCCGTTTTTCCGAAGCTTGCGACAAACCTGATACAGCGCGCCGCCGCCGCCTTCCGTGAGCGTGATCGCGGCGCGCTCCAATTCTTCGTCGCGCCGTTTCATTTCACGGGCGGTGATTTTCTCTGAACCGTGCAGAAGCCCGGCATAGCTCTTGGAATATTTTGCCCGCACCTTGGCGAGCTTTCGATCTTGCGGCAGCCAAGTGAGATCGCGCGGCGTGATTTTCTTGCCGCAGATCTCCTGGAGAAGATCCATGACCAGACGCGCGTGCTTGGTTTCATCCGCCAGCTTCTCGGTCAGCTCGGTATAGTCATGGCGGTCGATGCCGCGGTCGATATTGGGATGGAGCGCGGCCAGCGCGGCGACGATCGGCTTGATCGCGGAATATTCTTTGAAGCCCTGCGCCTTGAGCCAGCGCAGGTGCTCTTTGGCTCGCCGTGGTTTTATGAAGAAAGCGCGGACGACCTGCGCTTCCGCCCGGCGAAAATCGGCGGCCAGCTTGGTAAGTTGCGCGATACGATCATTCATTTTGCTGGATAAATTTATCCGGGCGGCGCGGGAACCACCGTGCCGCAGTTTTTACAGGTGCGCAGTTTCTCGTCGCTGGAAAACTTCTGGTAGACCTGCCCCACCGGATCGGCGCGGTAATCGCCGACCTCGACGGAGGTCTCATGAACTTTCTCGCCGCACTTATTACAGAACCATTTGAAATAATCGATTTCCCCGGCCCGGCGCTTGCGTTCAAAGACGATGAACCAGGAATTGGGTTCAAGGCGCGGCGAGTGCGGTACGCCGGCGGGGCAGAGGAGGATTTGGCCGGCTTTTATGTCCGCGGTTTGTTCTTTGCCGTCGGGCGTTCGATAAACCAGATGCTGCGTTCCGGTCAGTTGCAACGTTACTTCGTCCGCGGGGTCGATGTGAAAGTCCCAGCGCTCCTTACGACCGCTGCTCAAAAACGCGATGGACTCAGAGTCTTGCCACAACACGCGACGGCTGTTGCCCTCGGCTTTCACTTCTTCGATGACCGCTTTGAGGTCGATCGGTATTAGTTCTTTCATGGAGCGACTATAGCGCTTTCGAAACTGACGGGGCAATAGAGACTGTTTGATCGGTTTTCTTTGATTTGTTTGCGCTGCCCGTTGTATAAGACGCGACAAAGCGGAAGGCACGCTCCGACCTCCCTATGCATTCAGCTCCCGCCGCCGCATCGATCGAAGCATGACCACTCTCTATCTTTCTTCCACCTACGAAGACCTAAAGGAATTTCGCGAGGCCGTCTATGAGGCTTTGAAGAAAAGCGGCTACCAAGTCGTCGCGATGGAGGATTATGTCGCAGCGGACCAGCGGCCGGTGGACAGGTGTCTAAACGACGTAAGCGACGCCGACATTTACGTCGGTATTTTTGCTTTCAGGTACGGCTATGTGCCTCCGTTGGAGTATAACAATCCGGACGGCCTTTCGATCACGGAGTTGGAGCTGAGACACGCGGAACGACTCGGTAAACCTGTGCTTCCATTTGTGCTAAGCGATCGGACACCGTGGCCAGCGAAATTTATGGATGTCGCGTCAAGCGATAGTAACGATCCAGTGCGAAGGCTACGGCAGTACCTGATGGCAACGAAAGCGGTGCAAGTCTTTTCTTCACCATCCGAGCTAGCGCAGTTGGTCCTCAGCGCACTGGCTAGGATCTCTGGCCCTCGCTCTCGCGGTGTTCCAGTTGGCGGCAATCCGAGCAATGTTCCGTTGCATTCACACGACGAACGCGTCGCTCCGGCAAGTGACTGCGTCTTTGTCTGTTACGCTCGGAAGGACGAGGAGTTTGTTCTCCGTCTCGCGGGAAACCTGAAAAGAAATGGAGT
>WNFK01194142.1_pt1 | contig 11467 bp, 12 predicted proteins | sample 5400281 | NCBI WGS metagenome assembly WNFK01 (sample SAMN13153350, study PRJNA577476) | soil metagenome | isolation source: 20 cm soil on Douglas fir-dominated hillslope | place: USA:California | collected 2013-09-17
GAGTCACCACGGGGTCCAGGTCGAAAGGAAAGGCAGGCGAGCGCTCTAGCGCCAGCTATGCCATCGCCAATCGAAATGAAGTCCGCGCAGTGCCATGAGGGTGTCGGTGGGGAAGCCGAATCAGGACTTCATTGTAGCCCGCTTCAATTCCTCACGCATCCCGCGGATCGCGGCGGCGCGGTCCTTGTTGCCGAAGATCGCCGAGCCCGCGACGAACGTGTCGGCGCCCGCGCGCGCGATCTCGGCGATGTTGTCGGCCTTCACGCCGCCGTCGACTTCGAGCCAGATGTCGCGGCCGCTCGCGTCGATGCGTTTCCTGGCCTCGGCGATCTTCTTCAGGGCCGAAGCGATGAAGGATTGCCCGCCGAATCCCGGGTTCACCGACATGATGAGGATGAGATCGACCTTGTCCATCACGTGATCGAGGTAATCGAGCGGCGTCGCGGGATTGAACACGAGCCCCGCCTTGCAGCCGTGCTCGCGGATGAGGCCCAGCGTGCGGTCGACGTGCTCGCTCGCCTCCGGATGGAAGCTCACGATGTTCGCGCCCGCCTTGGCGAAATCCGGAATGATGCGATCGACCGGCTTCACCATGAGGTGCACGTCGATCGGCACCGTCGTGATCGGCCGGATCGCATCGCACACCAGCGGTCCCACCGTGAGGTTGGGCACGTAGTGGTTGTCCATCACGTCGAAATGGATCAAGTCCGCGCCGGCGGCGACGACGTCGCGAACCTCCTCGCCGAGCCTTGCGAAATCGGCCGAAAGGATGCTGGGGGCGATGCGGAATTCTTTTCCGGCCATGGCTCTCGAAAGGGCGTCTACAAGGCGTGGCGATTCTACGTGGAATCGGCGGCGCGCGCCCTCGGAGGGCGCGGATTCTCTGCTAACATCTTTCGATGCCCGAGGCCAAGAAATACAGCGTCGCAGTCACGGCGCATTCGACCTACCTTCCCGACCAGTCCGACGAGGAAGAGGATCGTTACGTGTTCGCTTACACGATCCGCATCACCAACAACGGCAACGCCACGGCCCAGCTCGTGAGCCGCCATTGGATCATCACCGACGCGGACAACCAGGTGCAGGAAGTGCGCGGCATGGGCGTGGTGGGCGAGCAGCCGGTGCTCAAGCCCGGCGACACGTTCGAGTATTCGAGCGGCTCGTCGATCCCGACCGCCGTGGGCACGATGCGCGGCAGCTACCAGCTGGTCGCGGAAGACGGCACGCGCTTCGAGGCGTCGATCCCCGAGTTCACGCTGAGCGTGCCTCGCGTCCTGCATTGAGGCGCGCTAGCGCTCCTCGTCGCCGCCCTTCGGCTTCTTCGGGAACGTCCACCACACGATCGCGACCGCGATCACGAGGGCCGCGACGATTTCCAGGAATACCCAGACCACTTGCCGCTCCGCTTGCGTTGAACCGGTCGTCATTATGGGCGATGGCGCGCGCTTCGTTCGCGGCGTGCGTTTTCGCTCTCGCGGGATGCGCTCCCGCGCCGCCGCGCGAAGCCGTGCGCGCCCCCGAGGCGCTCGTCTGCCCGCCGGTCGAGGCACCCGTGTGCCCGCCGCCCCCGGCGACGCCGATCCCTCCGGTCGCACCCGCTCCCTCCGAGTATCGCGGACGCCTGCAGCCGTCGTCGTGGGCCGACCTTCCCGGCTGGGGTCGCGAGAGCCTCGCCCCCGCGCTCGAGGCCTTCCTGCAGAGCTGCCAGGTGCTCGACCAGCAGGACGCGTGGAAGGGCGTGTGTGCCGGCGCCGCGACGCTCGTGAACGGGAGCGAGCGCGACATCGGCGCCTTCTTCGAGCTCAACTTCGATCCGCACCAGGTGCTGAATGCCGACGATTCCGCCTCGGGCATGGTGACCGGCTACTACGAGCCGCGTCTATCCCGAGCTCAAGCACCGGCGATTGCGCGGGCGCATCGAGGGCAATCGCGTCGTGCCGTACGCGTCGCGCGCCGACATCGAGCGCGACATCGTCACGCCGAAGGGCAACGAGATCGCCTGGGTCGACGACGCGATCGACGTGTTCTTCCTGCACATCCAGGGCTCGGGGCAGGTGGAGCTCGAGAACGGCGAGCGCATGCGCGTCGGGTACGCCGACCAGAACGGGCATCCGTTCCGCTCGCTCGGGCGCCTGCTCATCGAGCGGCGCGAGATCACGCCGGAGCGCGCCTCGATGCAGGGCATCAAGGACTGGGCGCGCAGGAATCCGCGCAAGGTCCAGGACTTCCTCAACGCGAATCCGAGCTACGTGTTCTTCCGCGTGCTGCCGAACGACTTGAGCGGCCCCATCGGCGCGCTCGGCGTGCCGCTCACGGCGGAGCGATCCATCGCGGTGGATCCGCGCGTGGTGCCCCTCGGCGTCCCCGTCTATCTCGCGACCACGTATCCCAATCGCAGCGAGCCGCTGAACCGCCTCGTGGTCGCGCAGGACACGGGCGGCGCGATCGCCGGTGCCGTGCGCGCGGATTTCTTCTGGGGATTCGGCGACGCGGCCGGCAACCAGGCCGGCAAGATGCGCCAGGCGGGGCGCATGTGGGTGCTGCTGCCGAAAGGCTACACGCCGCCCTGAGGCGGCGTGCGCGTCACTTCGCCGCGTTCGCGGCGACTTTCATCTCGGCGAATTTCTTCTCCAGCTCGGCCATCGGGATCGCGCCCGGGACGCGGTCGCCGTTCTCGAACACGATGGTGGGCGTGCCGGTCACGCGCTTCGACTGCCCGAGCGCGAGAAGCTCGTCCACGGGCGTCGTGCACTTCGCGTCGCCGGTGATCGCCGCGTCGCGCACCATGTGGTCGAGCCACGCCTTGGAGCGGTCCGCGGCGCACCACACCATCTTGGACTTCTCGATGGAGTCCGGCGACAGGATCGGATACAGGAACACGTACATGGTGAGGTCGGTCACGCCCTGCAGGTCGCGCTCGAGGCGCTTGCAGTAGCCGCAGTTCGGATCCTCGAAGATGGCGATCTTGCGCGAGCCGTTGCCGCGCACGATCTTGATGGCGCTATCGAGCGGGAGGGTGTCCCACTTGATGGCGTTCACCTGGCGCATGCGCGCTTCGGTCACGTTCTCCTTGGTCTTGAGATCGATGATCGAACCGGCCACCAGGAACTCGCCCTTCGCGTCGGTGTAGAAAATGTCGCCGCCGGCCACGACCTCGTAGAGCCCGCCGTAGGGAACCTTGCGCACCGTGTCGACGTTGGCCTCGGGGATGCGCTTCTTCAGCTCCGCCTTCACGCGGTCGGTGTCCTTCACCGCGGGACGCTCGGCGGCTTCCTTCGGGCGCTCGGCATCCTGGGCATGGGCGGTGATGCCGAGCATGGCGGCGATGCCGAAGGCGGTGAGGAAAGCGGACGTTTTCATGGAGTCACCTGCGGAAAAGGATCTGCTCGCATTATCGCATTGCACGGCGCACGAGCGCCGCCTTGGCCCAGGGCTGGGCGTCGACGAGCCGAAGCCCCAGGTTGCGGAAGGCGCGCGCGCCGCGCTCGCCGCTGCCGAAGAGCTTGTCGAGCCCGTCGGTGACGAAGTGCATCGCGGTCACATCCTCGCGGCGCTCGCGCGCGTAGCGGCGCAACACGCGCAGGTCGCCGGGGCGCTCGACCGCGGAGCGCGCGCCGAGGATCCCGGCGAGGAGGCGCGCGTCCTGGAATCCGAGGTTCACGCCCTGGCCCGCGAGAGGATGCACCGCGTGCGCGGCATCGCCCACGAGCGCCACGCCCGGCGCCACCGGATCGGGCACGCGCACCGAGCGCAGGGGAAAGCGCGCCAGCGGCGAGACGAGCTCGAGGTCGCCGAGCGCGGCCCCGCCCGCGTCGCGCACGCGCCGCTCGAGCTCGCGAGGATCGAGCGATGCGAGCGTGTCGGCGTGCGCGAGCGGCGTGGACCACACGATGGAGATCCGCTCGCCCGGCAAAGGGAGCCACGCGAGCACGCCGTCGGCGCGGAACCACTGGCGCGCTACCGCGCCGTGCGCCTTCTCGACCGCGAAGTTCGCCACGATCGCCGCCTCGGCGTAGGGCTCCTCCTCGAAAGCAATCGCGAGCTGCGAGCGCACGCGCGAATCGGGCCCGTCGGCGCCGACGAGGAGATCGCCCGCGACGCGCTCGCCGCCTTCGAGATCGACGTGAACCTTGTCGGCCTCGGCGCCGAAGCCCACGGCCGAAACGCCGCGCGTGATCGAGACGTTCGCGAGGCTCGCGGCGTGCGCCTCGATCGCCTCGGCGAGGCGTCCCGCCTCCACGATCCATGCGAGCGCGCTCGCGGGGCGCGACGAGAACGCGAGCCGCGCGCCCTCGTCGCCGAAGATCTCCATGCGCTTTACCGGAGAGATGCGCCCGGCGTCGAGCCCCTCCCACGCGCCGATCTCGCGCAGGAACTCGCGCGTGCCGGGGCTCACCGCGTAGACGCGCACGTCGAATTCTTCCGGCCATGGAGACGCGCGCGCCGCCGCGGCCTCGATCACGCGCACGTCGAAACCGGGAAGCGCGCAGGCGAGCGCCATGCCCACCGGCCCGCCTCCGGCGATCACCGCGCGCGGCCGGCTCACTCGGGCGCGCCGTGGATCATGCGTTCGGCGAGCGCGCGGCGCGCCGGCGGGAAGAGGTCCAACGCGGCGAGGGCGAGGCCGCGGCCCCACGTGGGCAGGCGCCGGCCGTCGGCGAAGATCGTCGCGAGGAAGTCGGTGAACGCCACGCCGCGCGACGCATCGCGGCGCCGCGATTGCCGGTATGCGTCGAGCATCGCCGCGCCGCCGATGTCTTCATGCGCCGAGCTCGCGACCATCGATGCCAGCGCCGCCGCGTCGCGCAACCCGAGGTTGAGGCCCTGGCCCGCGATGGGATGCAGCGCCTGCGCGGCGTTGCCCACGATCGCGGTGCGCAAGGCGACCGGCACGTTCACTGCGCGCAGCCGCAGCGGAAACGACGCTCGCCCCGAGACCGCCACGAAGCGCCCCGCGCGATCGCCGAAGTGCGACTGCAGCCCGGCGAGGAATTGCGCATCGTCGGTCGCGAGAAGCCGTCTGGCTTCGTCGGGAGACGCGGTGAACACGAACGCATAGCGCTCTTCCACCGGCAGAAGCGCCACCGGCCCCTGCGGCGTGAAGCGCTCGTACGCGCGCGCGCCGTGCGGCCGGTCGGTGCGTACCGAGCCGATCACCGCCTGCTGCTCGTAGTCCTTCTCGGCGAATGCGATGCCGGGGATCTTGCCGGCGTTGGCGCCGCCGTCGGCGAGCACCAGCAGCCGAGCCTCCACGTCGCGACCGGAGGCGAAGTGAACCTTCGCCGCGTCCGCATCGAGCGAGATGCGCTCGCACGACTCGCCGTAATGGATGGGAACGCCCGCATGGGCGAGGCGCTTCGCGAGCGCCTCCTCGAGCGCGGCGTAGGCCACGGTGTATCCGAGCGCGGGCAGCCCCTGCTCGCCGGCGTCGAGCAGCGTGCGCCCCGGTCCGCCCTTCTGCGAGATGTGGATCGAGGCGATCGGCGTCGCGTGCGCGGCGGGCCACGCATCGACGTCATCGAGAAGCACGCGCGAGGCGTGGGAGAGCGCGAGGATGCGCGCCTCCTTCGATGCCGCGGGACGCGCCTCGAAGACTTCGACGCACAATCCGGGCGCGGCGCACAGCGCCGCCACGGCGGCGCCCACCGGGCCGGCCCCGACGACGGCCACGTCGAGGCGAGCCATCGTCAGCGGTCGAGGACCGTGCTCTCGACGTCCTTCACGCTCTTCGGGCAGTCGGCCGTGAGGATGTCGCGGCCTTTCGCCGTGACCAGCACGTCGTCCTCGATGCGCACGCCGATGTTCCAGAAAGCCTTGGGGACATTGTCCGCGGGACGGATGTAGAGCCCCGGCTCGACGGTGAGCACCATGCCGGGCTTCAATTTGCGCCACTTGCCCTTCTGCATGTAGTCGCCCGCGTCGTGCACGTCGAGCCCCAGCCAGTGGCCGGTGCGGTGCATGTAGAACTGCTTGTACGAGTTGTCCTCGAGCACCTGGTCGACGCTGCCCTTGCAGAGCTTCATGTCGATCAAGCCCTCCACCAGCACGCGCGTCGCGGCATCGTGGTAGTCGGTGAAGTCGCGTAGACATCGCGCTGCGCCGCGCTGAAGCGTCCCGCGATCGGGAACGTGCGCGTGATGTCGGACGCGTAGCTGTCGAGCTCGCAGCCCGCGTCGATCAACAGCAACTCGCCCTTGCGAAGCTCGGCGGAATTCTCGCGATAGTGCAGCACGCAGGCATTGGCCCCGGAGGCGACGATCGAGCCGTACGCCGCGGCGCGCGCGCCGTTACGCAGGAAATCGTGCATCAGCTCCGCTTCGACCTGGTACTCGCGCATGCCCGGAGCGGCGAAGCGCATCGCGCGCGCATGGGCCGCGCTCGAGATCTGCGCCGCGCGCCGCATCACCGCGACTTCATGCTCGTCCTTGAAGAGCCGCATGTCGTTCACCGCGGCGCGCACGTCGCGGATCTGGTCCGGCGCCGTGACGCCGCTCCTCACCCGGCCGCGCACGACGTTGAGCCATCCCGCGACGCGCAGGTCCCAGGCGGGATCCGATCCCACCGGCGTGTGGAGCGCGTCGCGATTGGCGAGGAGCTCGGGCATGCGTTGGTCGAGCTCGGCGATCGGATAGGCCTCGTCGAAACCGAAATGCTCGCGCGCGAGCTCGGGACCATGGCGGAAGCCGTCCCAGATCTCGCGCTCGAGGTTCTTCTCGCGGCAGAAGAGGATCGAGCGCGGCTCGTCGCCCAGCACCATGACGAGCACCGCTTCGGGCTCGCGGAAGCCGGTGAGGTAGTAGAAGCCGCTGTCCCACCGGTAGTCGTAGTGGGCGTCGGCGTTGCGGGTGCGCTCGGGCGCCGTGGGCAGCACCACGACGCCGCTCTCGAGGGACTTCGCGAGGCGGGCACGGCGCTTCCTGAATTGTTTCGTCTGCAGGGGGTTTTCGAGTTTCATGGCTGAATTTTACCCCTTGGCGGCGGTCGTGGAATGGTCGCGCATGAGCGAGGCGAGCGCGGGTTCGTGGGCGCCCTCCTCGAGCGCCGCGATCACGCGCGGCACCTCGGCGGGGCGGTTCTGCGAAAGCTTGAACTTGCCTTCGAGGCGCTCGACCTCGATCTCGAAGCCGACGATCATCTTCAGCATCGCGTCGACGTACGCGGGCGGCAGCTCCGACATGCGCCACGGTTTCGGATTGCCCGCCTCGTAGGTCGCCGAGAGGCGCATCAGCAGGTCGTGCAGCTCGGCCTCGTCCATGAGGCGCGCGCTTCCGTGCGCGTGCACCACCGAGTAGTTCCAGGTGGGCACCGAGGGGTGGTTCGCATACCAGGTGGGCGACACGTACGCATGCGGGCCCTGGAAGATCGCGAGCAGGTGGTCCGCGTCCTCGATCGCCTTCCATTGCTCGTTGGCGCGGGCGACGTGGCCGAGGAGGCGGATCGCGCCGTCGGCGCCGCGCTCCGGCAGGAACGGGATATGGCTCACGTGCATGCCGGCCGCGCCGCTGGTGACGAGCGTCCCGAAGGCGTATTGCTCCATGAACGCATAGAGCGCGTCGCGACGCGGGCGTGCCGACATTGTCCCAGGGTCCCCGGTAGTGCTCGCCGGTGACGCGGCCCTCCTCGACGTGGCGGTAGGCCCACGGGAAGAGCTTGAGCCACGTGCCCGGCGCGATCTCGCGAAAGATCGCGGGGTGGAAAACGGAGATGTTGCCATAGGTGAGGCGCGGGCCGCCGCGGGTCACGCGATCGCCGTCGAGCCCCATGTCGCCCTGCGCGTGGTACGGCGGATTGTCCACCAGCACGAAATGCGCGACGGTCGACCGGGAATCGCGCGCGATCGCCTCCATGGGCGCGGCGAGGGTCGCGTAGTCGAACGTCGTGTGGATGTCGCTGCTCACGACCGCGAAGGGCTCGTCACCGAGCAGCGACAGCGCCTTCGCGATGCCTCCCGCGGTCTCCAGCGCCGGCGACTCGTGCGAATAGCGGATGCGCGCGCCCAGGCGCGTGCCGTCGCCGAGGGACTTCTCGATCATCTCGCCGAAATGCGCGTGGTTCACGACGAGGTCCGTGAACCCGCCTTGCACCAGGCGCTCCACCTGCCAGTCGATGAGGGTGCGCCCGCCCACCGGGAGGAGCGCCTTGGGCACGCTGTCGGTGAGGGGACGCAGGCGCTCGCCGCGCCCCGCCGCGAGGAGGAGGGCGCGCATCAGAACGTGCAGCGCGCTTCGGGACGCTTGCCTTCGAGCTCGTCCAGGAGCCGCCCCAGGGGCGCGAGCTCGCCGTAGCGGCGCACCGCGTGGCGAATGTAGCCGATGAAGCGCGGCGTGTCCTCGAGGTACGCCTTCTTGCCGTCGCGGTGGGCGAGGCGCGCGAAGATCCCGGCCACCTTGAGGTGGCGCTGCAGCCCCATCCACTCGACGTCGATCCAGAATTTCGCGAAATCCGCGGGCACGGGGAGCGAGGCGCGGCGCGCCTTCTCCCAGTAGCGCACCGTGCCGTCGATCACGCGCTCTTCCTCCCAGCTCACGAACGCGTCGCGGAAGAGGCAAGCGACGTCGTAGCTCACCGGGCCGTGTACCGCGTCCTGGAAATCGAGGATGCCGGGGTTGGGCTCGGCCACCATGAGATTCCTCGGCATGAAGTCGCGATGCACGTAGACGCGTGCCTCGGCGAGATTGCGTTTCAGGATGGTCGCGAACACGCCCTCGAGCGCCTCGCGTTGCCGCGGCGTGAGCGTGATGCCGAGGTGGCGCGCGATGTACCAGTCGGGAAAAAGGTCGAGCTCGCGGCGCAGCAGCGTCTCGTCGTACTCGGGCAGCACGCCGGGACGGCTCGCCTGCTGCCAGCGCGCGAGCGCGGTGGTGGCGTCGCCGAACAGCCGGTCGGCATTGCTTTCGTCCAGCGCCGCGAGATAGAGCGTGGTGCCGAGGTCGGTCACGAGGAGGAAACCCTGCTCGAGGTCGTGGTGCAGCACCTCGGGGGCGTTGAGTCCCGCCGCGCGCAGGAGCCCGGCCACGTGCACGAACGCGCGCGAATTCTCGCGCTCGGGCGGCGCATCCATGGCGATCAGCGTCCCCGAGTCGAGGAAGACGCGGAAATAGCGCCGGAAGCTCGCGTCGGTGGAGGCGCGCTCGATGCGGTACGGGGCGCTGTCGAGCGCCACGGCAAGCCACGCGTTGAGCGCGCGAAAACGGTCATCCATAGAGTGGGGAGGAGACGAGCGAAGAGGGGTTTTGCGTGTATCCTTCGCCATTCATTCTAGCATCCGCTCCCCCGCACCCTTGAGCCCGAGAAGCATCCGGACGCTCGCCGTCGCAGTCGCTTTCGCGGTGGTTCCCGCCCGCGCCCAGGACGCCGATGGCCTGCGGCTCAAGATCGAGAAGCAGCTGCGCATGGCGACCCCGCGCCCCGAGCGCGACAGCGCCAAGTTCATCGAGGCCGACCACCTCGAGGGCTCGCAGGACAAGAACATCGTCGCCACCGGCAACGTGATCCTGCGCCAGCGCGGCGCCTCGATCCGCGCCGATCGCCTCGACTACTTCAACGAAGACCAGACCGCGGTGGCGACCGGCCACGTGCGCCTCGAGCGCGAGGGCGACAGCGCTTCCGGCCCCACGCTCACCTACCACCTCGACACGGAAACCGGCGAGATGGACTCGCCCACGTTCGAATTCCCGAAGACGCCCGAGCGTCGCGTCTCCTCGCGCGGCCAGGCCGAGCGCGCGCTCCTCGAGGCCGAGCAGAAGAGCCGCCTCATCAAGGCGGAGTACACCTCGTGCCCCGTGCCGCGCGACGACTGGTTCCTGCGCGTGAGCGAGCTCTCCATCGACGGCTCGCGCAACGTGGCGCTCGCGACCAACACCACGGTCTTCTTCCTCGGCATGCCGATCCTCTATTCGCCGTACCTGTCGTTCCCGCTCGACAACAAGCGCCGCAGCGGCTTTCTCGCGCCCACGTTCGGCACGTCCGCGTCGAGCGGCTTCGAGGTGGCGCTGCCGTACTACTGGAACATCGCCGAGAACATGGACGCGACCGTCACGCCCAAGACCTTCACCAAGCGCGGGCTGCAGATCGGCGAGGAATTCCGTTACCTGGAGCCCAAGTTCGGCGGCCAGGTGGACAGCGAGTTCCTGCCCAACGACAAGGTGCGCGGCGGCCGCGACCGCTATTTCCTGGGCTGGCGCCATGTGCACCAGTTGTGGACCGGGTGGACCGCGTCGGTGAACGCGCAGAAGGTCTCCGACGACGACTACTTCCGCGACCTCACCACCAAGATCGCGCTCACCTCGCAGACCAACCTGCCGCGCGACGCGCGCCTCGACTACAACGACGAGACGTGGTCGGCCACCGCGCGCGTGCTGGGCTACCAGACGCTGCAGGATCCGCTGCGGGTCGTGCCGATCCCGTACAACATCCTGCCGCAGCTCCTCTTCTCCGGGGCGCGCCAGAACGTCTACGGCGGCTTCGACTGGCAGCTCGCGAGCGAGCTGTCCAATTTCCGCCACCCGGTGCTTCCCAACGGGCAGCGCTTCATCGCCTATCCGTCGATCTCGTTTCCGATGCGCCAGAGCTATGGCTACATCACCCCGAAGGTCGGCTACCACTTCACGCGCTACAACCTGAGCGAGAACTCCGCGGGGCTCCAGAGCGACTCGCGCGCGCTGCCCATCTCGAGCCTCGACGCGGGCCTGTTCTTCGAGCGTCCCATGACGCTCGGCGCGAGGAGCTTCCTGCAGACGCTCGAGCCGCGCCTCTTCTACCTCAACGTTCCCTTCCGCGACCAGTCGCACCTTCCCAACTTCACCACGGCGGAGACCGACTTCAACTTCCAGCGCATCTTCGCGGAGAACCGGTTCGTGGGCGGCGACCGCATCGGCGACGCGAACCAGCTCACCATCGCGCTCACCTCGCGCCTCATCGAGTCGTCCACCGGCCTCGAGCGCCTCAAGGCGGGCATCGGCCAGGTGTACTACTTCACGCCGCCGAAGGTGACGCTCACCGAGGTCCCCACCGTCGACAAGTATTCGGACATCCTCGGCTTCGTCTCGAGCCAGATGGCGCCGTCGGTGTCGGTGGACCTCGGGTGGCAATACACGCCGAACCTCTCGCGTTCGGAAAAGATCACCGTGGGCGCGCGCTATTCGCCCGAGCCGGGCAGCGTCGTGAACGCCGCCTATCGCTACGCGCGCACCACGGCCAATTCGTTCGATCCGCTGTTCACCGGCATCCAGCAGGTGGACATCTCCACCCAGTGGCCGGTGCTACGCAACGTCTCGGCGCTGGCGCGCTGGAACTGGAGCCTCAAGGACCACAAGGTGCTCGAGGGGCTCGCGGGCTTCGAGTATAATGCGGGGTGTTGGCAAGTCCGCGCGGTGGCTCATCGCTTCATCACGGCCACGCAGACGTACTCGACTTCCTTCCAGATCCAGCTCGAGCTCTCCGGCCTCACGAGAATCGGCATCAATCC
>WNFK01155148.1_pt1 | contig 11461 bp, 13 predicted proteins | sample 5400281 | NCBI WGS metagenome assembly WNFK01 (sample SAMN13153350, study PRJNA577476) | soil metagenome | isolation source: 20 cm soil on Douglas fir-dominated hillslope | place: USA:California | collected 2013-09-17
CCGCCGCCAGCAAGAGATCGGTGAGCTCGGCCAGGGAGACCTGCCCGTGGCACGGGGCGAAGTTCGACATCAGGACCGGGGCTGGCCGGGGGCCGCCCGCTGGGCAGGCTGTCAAGAGCTGCCCGGTGAGGGTCACCGGCGCTGACATTGAGATCGAGGGGTGAGGCCGCCGATCTACTTGGACAATTCCGCTTGGACGGCTCGCCGATGCCCTGGAAATCTGACCCACACACGCGCCGACCGGGTATCCGGCGGCTTTGGCGGGAGCGGCCCTCTGTCGACCTTGAGACGGGCGAGTTCGGCCGCCAGAGCCGGGAGGCGCTCGATTCTCCCGTCCGCCGCTCGGTATTCTATGAGGATGTTCTGACCCTCCACGTAGCCGTGTTCGCGCAGTCCGTGGCCAACCGCAGACCGCGGCGAACGAACATCCGATGAGCGCGCTGCGCTGTTTCATCGCTCTGTACGCGCTGATGTACGCCGCGTTCGGGGTCTCATCGCCGTTCATGCCGGCGTTCTTCGAAGCGCGAGGGCTTGTGCCAGAACAGCTTGGGCTTCTGTTCGCAACCGGCACCGCGATCCGGCTCATCTCCGGGCCGTTGTGCGGACGGCTCGCCGACCTCACGCAGGCGCTTCGCGCCGTCCTCGCCGTCTGCACGGCGCTGGCCGCGCTCGTTGCTCTTGGTCTGTTGCCGGCAGCTGGCTTCTGGACGCTGTTGATGATCAGTGTGCTCCACGCGGCTGCGCTCGCGCCGATCACGACGCTCGCCGATGCCCTCGCACTGGCCGCCGCCGTGCCGCGCGATGGAACGACGAGATTCGAGTACGGCTGGGCACGCGGAACAGGCTCGGCGGCCTTCATCGCGGGCACGCTGGTCAGTGGGCAGGTGGTGAGCGCCTGGGGACTCACCTCGATCATCGTGTCGCATGCGGCGCTGCTCTCCGCCGCGGCTTGTGTGGCGATGCTGCTGCCCGAACACGCACGGCCCGAACGCTTGCCCGCGGTCGCCGGGCATGCTCCTGCGGGGGGCGTGCTCGAACTCCTGCGGATGCGGCTGTTCCGGCGCGTGATGCTGGTTTCCGCTCTCGTGCTCGGCAGCCATGCGATGCACGACGCCTTCGCGGTCATCCGCTGGAGCGCGGCGGGCGTCACCCCGGCCATGGCAAGCGTGCTCTGGTCGGAGTCAGTTGCCGCCGAAGTGATCGTATTTTTCCTGATCGGTTCCCCGCTCGTGAAGCGCCTGAGTCCGGCCGGCGTCATGGCGCTCGCCGCCATCGCCGGCGTGCTGCGCTGGGTGGCCATGGCGCTGACCACCGACGTGATGGCTCTCGCCATGGTGCAGCCGCTGCATGGGCTCACCTTCGCGGCGCTGCATCTTGCCTGCATGCGCCTCATTGCGGCGATCGTCCCACAACATCTGGCGGCGACGGCGCAAGCGATGTACGCGCTTGGTGCTGCGGCGACCACGGCGCTGCTGACACTCGCGTCGGGCAGGCTCTATGCGCGGCTCGGCGCTGAGGGGTTTCTGGTGATGGCGCTGCTCTGCGCGGCGGCCGCGCCGCTCACGTTGGGACTGCGCAGCGTCTACGCGAGGCCGGCCGGATCCCGGCAACGTCAATAACGCAGGAAGCGCCTTACCGGTGTCGCGTCGCGGTCCAGAACGCGAGCAGGTCGTCGCGGAACTCGGCGGCCTCCTCACCATTGCTGCGCGCTGGCGCCATTCCCGCCGGACGCTGGTGGAAACGACCGTGCTGGCGGGGGAACGCGGACAGTATCGGCTGATGCAACCGGCCCAGGCGATCCAGCTCCCGGCCACCATCCAGGTGATGCTGGCAGCGCGCATCGACCGGCTTGCTCAGGAGGACTAACGCCTCCTCCAGGTCGCCTCCGTCGTCGGCAACGATGTCCCGTTCACGTTCCTCCACCCGGTCGCCGAGCTCCCGGACGCGGCGCTTCGTCGTCGGCTCGACCACTTGCCGGCGGCCGAGTTCGTCTACGAGACGGGGCTGTTCCCGGATCCGAGTACGCATCCGGCGCCATATCGAGAGCCATTCCCGGCATGGGAATGGCCGAGGGAGTATTGCGGGGGCATGCGTTGCGAACCCGACTCCCTTTACAAGTGCGCGAGCACACGCACTCCGTTTTCCACATGCTTCGCCGGCACAACGACGACTTTGGCGCCGATGCGGTGGAATTCCAGATCGATCCTGGCGTGACCGAACGGCAAGTCGCGTATGCAGAGTGACTCGATATCCGACGGCAGCATCGGCCGCCGGATGTGCACTTCATTGCGACGGCCGTCGATGCGAATCCCCAGGCTCGCCTGCAGCAACAGGAACACGGCGCCCGAGGACCAGGCCTGCGGCAGGCAGGCCACCGGATACGGTGCCGGACCCTGGCCGGGTATGCGCGGGAACCCGCAGTACAACTCCGGCAGGCGCATGCCGAACTGATTCGCCGTCTCGAAGATGTCGCTCACGATCCGGACCACCTCGGCGCGCCCCCCGTAGCGTGAGATACCGGCAGCACACACCGAGGTATCGTGCGGCCAGATCGAGCCATTGTGATAAGACATCGGGTTGTAGCGCGGTTCGCCCTCTGCCAGCGTCCTGATGCCCCAGCCGCTGGCAAAGCGGCTCGACAACAATTGCGCCGCGACGGCAGCGGCGCGCTCCTCGCTGGGAACACCGCAGAACAGCAAGTGTCCCGGATTCGACCCGTACACTTTGCACGGCTCGCCGTCGCCATCGAGCGCGATCGCATAGTAATTCATCTCCGGCACCCAGAATCTTTCCTCGATCGCCGCACGCAAACGCTGGCTCCGCTGCATCCACCGATCGCTCCTTGCCTGATCACCGCGCGTCGCAGCCAGTTCCGACATGGCCTCGAGCGCTGCATAGGCGTACCCCTGGACCTCGACGACGGCGAGCGGGCCGCGCGGAAAGCGCCCGTCCGCGTGGAACATCGAATCGTGACTGTCTTTCCAGGCCTGGTTCACCAGGCCGCTTTGCTCGCCGCGGGCGTAATCGAGAAATCCCGTGGGGCTGCCGTCCAGCCGCCGCTCGATCCAATCGGTCGCCGCGAGCAGACGGGTCCAGATCCGATCGACGAGCGCGCGATCGCCGGTGCGCGCCTCATAGGCGGCGGCGAGCATCACGAACAGCGGCGTGGTATCCACGCCGCCGTAGTAGCAACCGAATGGAACCTCGCCCAGCGCCGCCATCTCCCCGCGCCGCGTCTCGTGCATGATCTTGCCCGGCTGAGCATCGCGAAAGGCAGATGTCTCCTCTGCCTGAGTCGAGGCGAGAAAGCTCAGCACACCCGCGGCGAGTTGCGGGTTGATCCAGAGCATCTGCAACGAGGTGATGATCGCGTCGCGTCCGAACTGAGTGGCAAACCACGGGATGCCGGCGTACGGGTACGGACCGGTCGGCAGCGCGGTCGTCAGCAACGCGAGATCAGAACGCGATTTCTCGATCCACTGATTGAAGAGGCGCCCGGACGTGCTGATCCATGCGCCTTGCCTCAAGCGCCCCTGCATGCTCGCTGACAACTCCGCCCCGGCGATGTTGAATCGGTCGGGCGACGGTGCGCTGTCGTCTTCGGCGCCGATCTCAAGATACATCTGCGCGCTCGCGCCGCGTCGCACCTCGATACGAAACTCCGCGTCGTGAGGCGATATCGACGCCGGAGGCAGGGAGAATGCTATGTCCGTCGAGCGCACGACCTCGTCACGTCCACGGTACGACAACTGCACGGTTCGCTCGGTGACGAGCGCGGGCAGATGAACGCCGCGCTCCTTGCGCACGTGCCCCTGCACTTCGAATATGTCGGCGAAATCGGCAGCAAACCCCAGTTTCAGCGGGACTTCCGCGTCGTGCTCGCTGAAGTTCGTGAGCGTCAATCGCTCATACAGGCGGCTGCCCCACAGGAAGCGGCTGCGCTCGATATGAATGACGCCTTGCGGCAGCGCAACCGCTCCGAGGGCCGCCAGGGGCCGGTTCGTGAGATGTGCCGTGAACACCGTGTTGTCCTGATTGATCGCGGCGCCGAGCAACGATGGCCGCCGGCCGGCAATGGCGAGCTCCAGGCGCGACAACACGCGCGTGTCGTTCGTGAACAGCCCATCGTCGCTGCCCTGAATGTCACCCAGGGCATCGGCCAGCAGGACCGTGTTGGCATCCTTCAGGGTGTACCGCGGCAGCAAGCCGCGGCGGTCTGCAGGTTCATCCGCCAGGCTCATAGCCGGTCTCCGTTACCCTTACGACACACGGCGTAACGGCCTGCGATTCAGCAACTGGGCATACACATCCAGATAGGCGCGCGCCATCATCGTCGCCGTAAAGCGCTGCTCGAAGACGGCGCGTATTCCGCGCCGCTCTATGGCTGCGATTCGCTCTATCGCCGCGAGCGCCTCGTCCTCGGAATTCACGATGAACCCGGTGATGCCGTCCTCGATCACCTCGGGTATCGCGCCGCAATTCCAGGCAATGACCGGCGTCCCGCAAGCCATTGCTTCGATCATGACGAGCCCGAACGGCTCCGGCCAATGCACCGGGGACAGCAGTGCGAGCGCGTTGCCGAGAAATTCCGATTTGCGTTCATCGCCGATTTCGCCGACGAACTCGACCCCCGGGTCATCGAGCAAGGGTTTCACGACCGTCTCGAAGTACACGGTATCGACAGCATCCACCTTCGCGGCCAGCTTGAGCGGGATGCGCGCGCGGCGTGCGACGAGGATCGCCACGTCCGGACGCTTTTCCGGAGAGATTCGTCCCAGGAAAGCGAGATACCGACCGGCCGGATGCTCGCGGAAGGCGTACTGACACAGCGGTACTCCGTGCGGCACGGTGGCCAGCCAGTTCGCGTTCAGCAAGGGTTTGCGCTGCTGATCGGAGATCGATACGAGCCCGAAGGACGGCCAACGGTCGTACGCGGACGGCAAGTCCTTGAGATCCAGGCGACCGTGCAACGTCGTCACAGTCTTGTGGGCCTGCTGTTCGAACATCGGGAAATGCACCAGATCCACGTGGAAGTGCAGGACATCGAACTGCGCGGACCGCCGTTTGACTTCGTGCAGCATGACCAGATGTGCGGCGAGGTCCGATCGCAATACCGCGGCGTCGAGGCGGATCGCCTGATCGCGCACCGGGACAAGACGCGCTTTGGTACGGGCATCGGCCGCGGCGAACAAGGTGACCTCATGGCCCAGCTCGACCAGTGCGTCGCACAGATGTGCAACAACCCGTTCCGTGCCTCCGTACAACCTGGGGGGCACAGCCTCGTACAGCGGCGCGATCTGAGCGATTTTCATGCTTTCCTGCACCGCGGCGGCACGACAAAGGTTTCGGCCCCGCGAAGGCTAGTCGCCTGACCGTCCGGGACCCGGCATCGGGCGACAGGCCAGGCCTGTTGCCGGAATTTCAACTCGCCATCCCTAGACGATCGAGCGCGCGTTGGGGGGCGCATAGGACGGACAAACGCTGCTCCCTCGGCGCCCTCGCCGTGCAACCGGGGTGGGCGCGGCCTCCCCCCGCGACTACCCGCTGCACCGGGGAGAAGGCGAGCGTCGGCACCGCGATCGCCCTGTGACCCCGAGCCATCCTGCGCCATCAGTAGGCTCGCGGTCAAGAAGCGCGCGGAGGGGTGCTGTTGGTCTATAGAAATGTCATCCCGTAACTGTTCAGGAAGAGTGTCACCCCATGGAGACATGGGAGACGCTCACGATGAGCCGAAAGGAAGTGCCCCAGGCCGGCCTGTTGACGGCGCATCGCCACGCATTCCCCCCAAGCCAAGGGCCGCATCGAGCGCTTCTGGCAAACCCCGCAGGACCGCCTCGTGAGCGAGTTGCGTCTGCGCGGCATCGCCACGCTCGAGGCGGCCAATGCCTTTCTCCCCGCCTTCCTCGCTGACCTCAACACGCGCTTCGCGTGGCCGCCCGCTGACCCCCGGGGCGCCTGGCGCCCGGCCCCGCGCGATCTCGCCGCCGGGCTGAGCTGTCGGTACACGCGCCGCGTCGCCCACGACAACACTGTCCGCCTCGGCCCCCGCTGGGTACAACTGCCCCGCCGCCGCTCCTACGCGGGCCGTCGCGTGGAACTTCGGGAGTGCTTCGACGGCCGCCTGCTCGTCTTCGCGGACGGTGCCTGCCTCGCCGCCCAGCCCGCGCCCCCGGCGTTCATCCTCCGCCCGCGCCGCTCGCCCAACGGCGATCGCCCCCGGCGCGGCCCGCATCAGTCAGGACACAGTGGGAGCGGGATGGTATTTGACACGCCCCCCGGACCCGCCTAGACTCTCCGCCAAAGCCCGCCCACCTTAGCGGGGAGCCTCCCTCATGAAGTCCCCTGATGCCCGGTGGATGCATCCCCCGCCGCACCAGGCGCTCTTGCGAGTTCGCTTCGGCTGAAGCGCTGGCAATCCAGCCGAGCGGAGGTCCAGATGGCGTTCCTCGTGCGGCTACTGATGAGCGCCGCGGCCTTGTTCGTTGCGGCGAGGGTAGTGCCGGGCATTCGTCTCGGGGTAGGCGACCGTCTCAATACGCCCAGTGATTGGATGACTCTCCTCGTCGTTGCCGTGATCTTCGGCGTGGTGAATGCGGTGGTTTGGCCGGTCGTATTCTGGTTGACGTTGCCGCTGACCCTCGCCACGATTGGTCTGTTCGTGCTCGTCATGAACGCGCTCATGTTCATGCTCACGAGCCGGATCACCGGGGCCCTGGGGCTGGGCTTTCGCGTCGACGGATTCGTCCCTGCGTTCGCCGGTGCGCTGGTCATGTCCATCGTGAGCCTTCTGCTGAACTACTTCCTGGCGGCGAACTGGTAGCGAATGACCGATGATGATCACTTACTCGCGCTCGGAGGTATCACATGTAGAACGTGCAGATGACGGGCGAGGGGCACAAGCTGACCATCACGGTGGACCTCTCGAAAGAGTTTGTACCGTCCACATACGGGAAGACCATTCCGCCTCAACGGAGGGGAGTGTCTCCGTCCCTGACCGAGAGGAGAAGGTTGGCCTGAACGTCCTCGGAAGAAGTGAGGTCGGCCCTTTCCATACGCGACCGCCTCGACAATGTTCAGCGACATGGACATGCAGTCCTGGCTGGAGAAGGCGGAGGCCGAGCTGCAGAGTCTGGCATGACGCTGAAGGAGGCCACGATGGCTGGACAAGACAACCTTCACATCGTTCGAGAGATATTCGCGGCGTGAAACGCGCATGACGTGGAAGGCCGCGTCAAGCGATTAGACACGAAGACGACGTGGAAATCGGATGCCTTTCCCTTCACGTTGACATCGAGCAGATCCTCCCCGCCGGCGACAGTCATGTGGTGGGCCGCTGGCGCTCTAAGGGAACCCACGACTGTTGGCACGGTCCTTCTTGAGAACGCTGGTGACGATCAGAGGCGGCTGGGGCCCGTGGAGGATCGTGGCCCCTGGCACTGCTCCTGGTCTCATGCTCGGTACAGGGAGGTATCGGAGATGGCAAAGCTCATGGAGTCGCTGAGGTTACTCCTTGCCAGGATCAGAAGACTGATCGTCGGAGGACGATAGGTTCCCTTCGTCCGGACCGCTCAGGCTGCTGGAGACGACGGGAGGAAGCCCATGCCCAAGTAGAGGCATGTGTAAGCGCAGCCAGAGGGCTTTGAGCGGCTGCTCACATCGCGGAGCGGGCCGGCGCGAAGATTCGGTGCCCTTATGGGGCTGGGCACCCCGTTTTCGGCTCGCCCAAGCGGCGAGTGGAAGACTCCCATCGAACTCTTTAGGAGGGCAGACGATGCAGCGGTATGTCTTCCTGGCCTTGCTGTCTCTCGCGCTCTCCGTTGCCCCAGCGGCATGGGCTGGGCCGGAGGATGAGATTCGGGCACTCTTTGAGCGGTTTGTCGCAGCTCAGAACGCTCACGACCTAAGCGCGGTGGGGGATCTGCTGTGGGACTCCGCGCGCTTTCTCTGGGTCACGCGCGGAACCCCGATCTGGGGCCGTGAGGCCGGGTTGAAGCGATTCGACGCCCTCTATCATGGCACGTGGCATCTGGAGCCGAACGCGGCAGAACTCCAAGTGACCATGCTCAGTAGTGACGTGGCGCAACTGTACGTGCCCATCGTCTTCACGATCGGCGCGGCGGGGCAGGAGGCGCACACCACGCGCTTCTGCCGATCCCGGTTCCTGTCCGGGCCGCGGGCATCCCCTCATCGGCTGGACCCGGAGCGCGCGCGTCGGTGGGTCAATAAGGGTGAAACTCGGAAGCTTAGCGTCGACCTCGGCGTTCCCACCGACGCCCTTCCGCTTGGACCGACGATCCCGCCCTACGAACGCCCCCGTCCTCATCGACGGCACCACATGCTATGCCCGCCTGCGGCGAGGTCACTCCTTCCTGCATCTCATCTCTGGGTCGAACTTCCGGTCAAGAGGAGGGCAAGACACGGGCCAGCCGTAACGCGCTACGGCTTCAACTGTGCGCGAATCTCCCCGCTCGGGTTGGCGGCGCTGTGCACGTTGACGTGGAGGTTTCCCGCCCGTAGGCGTCATATTGGGCGCGCGTTAGCTGCGCATTCGGTGGAACGGACCACACGTTGTCGGCCGTTTTGATCAATCTGCCCGCTCACAAGCACGAGGTTGCACAACGGTCAAGGGCTGTCAACGAACTACCGACGCCCTGGCTTGTCGCGCTCCTCCTGCCAGAGCTGCTCGCAGCGGCCGTGGAACGTGAACACGCGTCCATCGGGGTACGTGGACTCGAACGAGCCGTCGGCCGTACTCACGATGATCTCGCCGCAGACTGAACAGAGCCCGGTCGGCCTCCGTTGATCGTGATCGCCTCGACGCCCTATTGTCGTCCACGACTACATGCGCGGCATCGCACGTGGGCCACTCCTTCGACCACACGTCACGGACGGGAACAAGCGGGTGCTTGCGTTCTATGAGACCTGTCTCCGGTCAATACGCGGCCGCATGACCTCCGCTCAGGCCTTGCGCGATGTTTGAGTCAGGAACGAGCTAATCAGCTGGGTTAGCTTCTTGCTGCCGCACTTCGGACAGGCTGGACGAGCTTTCTCATGCTGGGTGACTGACAACCGGAGTGTGACCTTCCGATTGCACGCCTCGCAGTGGTACTCATACCTGGGCATGGCTCCTGCCTCTCGGCGCTCCATTACCCGTCCCGCGCATCCCGGGTCCCGCTCTCTCTCGCAAATCGGAGATGTCGCCCGCGATAATCTGTCCCGGCACCAGCCGCTAACCTTCTCGCAACGAGACCTTCACCGTGCGACCCTGCTGGTCAATCGATACCTTGTCCTCCCTGGCCGGCCAGCCCACGCCCATAAGCAGAAGCTGCTCGGAGAGTTTCGTCCCCTGTCGGAGCCTGCCCAGGGTCGCCGGCCCGTGCTCATGCAAGTACTGCCAGATCATCCCCGCTCCATCTCCAATCTCTCGTTCCATCGCCATCCTCTTGAGTGCGGAAGCTCTCAGCCGTCGGGCGTCCTGGATCGAGCCGATCCGCTCGGGGACTGCCAGGCATTGCGCCGGTCGGCGTCGGGTCGGATTCGTGCCATGGAGCATCGCGTGCACCGTCTGCTCGAGCCGTCGCACGCGACGTGACAGGATCGTGAGAATCCGCCTGACCAGCTCCGGGGTCTCATCCAGCAATCGCCAGAAGTGGGCGCGATCGACGCTGAGCAGCCGGAGATCGGTCGTGGCTAGGATCGTCGCGGATCGCGGCTCCCCGTCGAGCAGGCTCATCTCGCCAAAGAAGTCACCCGGATGGAGCTCACTCCCAGTTCCGACCGGCGTTCGCACCGCCACCGCGCCGTCGATGATGATGCAGAATGAATCACCGGGCTCGCCAACCTGCGTCACCACCGTCCCCGCCGGAGCCTCGACGATCCTCGAGAGCTCGACCACCCGACGCAGCTCGGCCTCATTGAACCCGCTGAAGAGCGGAACTCGCTGCAGATGTCGGATTCGCCCATCTCCGGAGGGCACCGTAGCGCCAGCGCGGCCCTGCTCTGCCTCGTCAGGATCGTGGAAAGGTAAGCGATCGGTTTGCTGATCGAACTCCATACGCGCCTCCTAGGTGTTCCGGTCCTCCTCCGCCTGCTCCAACCAGAACCGCAGGTTCATCTCGCAGAAGAACTTCGCCGGGCGCTTCTTCTTCACCTTCGTACGGCACTGAAGCTAGGCGTCGTCACGGAGTCGGCACCCCTAGGCAGGGCATCGTTCTCCCACATTGGGCGCAGACGAATAGGGGTATTCGATTCAGCGGGCTCGGCGCTTCGAACACCTTGTCCATCGCCCGGCCGATATCCCGTTTATGGTAACCCGCCCCTAACGTCTCAAGCGCGAACTTGGCGAGGCACGTCTGGCACCAGAACTTGCCGTGCGCGGCCCCGCGAAGGAGTTCCCCCACCGCGCGGCGGACAAACTGTTCTGTCGTATGTGGCATCGTGCTAGCTCGGGCGCTTCGCCCCGTTTCAGACTGGCGGCGTAGGTATCGGGAGATCTTTCGCTAGCATCGATGAAGGTGGGGAAGGAGGCTTGCTCTCACTCCCGCTCGTCACATTCGGAGTTATGAGACTCGGCTGAGTCTTCTTCGATGGCTGGTGTGCACTCGTTACCTTCGAAGCAGCCGGAGCTTTGAAACTCGGCTTCCGCTTCTCCGAAGGCTTGCGCTTCTTGCTCATGGCTGACTCCCTCTCAAGTTAGGTTGGGCGTGTTGACTGGCGCCGCGCTGATCCACGGCTACGCATACGCGGCGCCCCTGCGAGGCCCTGAAAGCGTTGAGGCGCGCGGCAGAACGCACGGCGGGCCAGCGCCGCGTGGCTGGCCCGCCACTCGCGTGCTTACTTCGTCAACGCGTCCGCGCCAGCCTTGGCGACCTGCGCATCCTGCTCGGAGGCGGCGCCAGACACGCCGACCGCGCCGACGATCTTCCCGTCCACCAGGATCGGAATCCCGCCCTCGAGCGGGCTGGCTCCGCTCAGTCTCAGCAATCGAAGGTTGGCGCCACCCTGGCCCACGAGGTCCTGGAACACCTTGGTGGGACGCCGATAGAGGACGGCCGAGTACGCCTTGTCCTTGGCGGCTTCGATACTGCCCAGTTGCGTGCCGTCCATGCGTGCAAGCATGACGAGGTGGCCGCCCGAATCGAGGACGGCGATCACCATGTTCCACTGGTTCTTCCTCGCCTCCGCCTCGGCACCCGCGAGCACCTTCTTGGCCTGCTCGAGGCTGATCGGGGCGCCGTAGGGGATCTGCGGCGGCGGCGGCGCCACCGGCTGCTGGGCCCCAGCCGGAAGAGAGGCGGTCAGCAATATGGTCACAGCAACCAGCGATAGCAGCGTTGCTATCTTCATAGGATTTCCTCCTGAAGGGAGCGGCCGTTGAGCGGATGGCTGCCTCTGAGTTGGCAGCCCACTGACACTGAGCCGATACGCCGGAGGATCGACAAAATCACGTACGGAGTCAAGG
>WNFK01004556.1_pt2 | contig 11453 bp, 8 predicted proteins | sample 5400281 | NCBI WGS metagenome assembly WNFK01 (sample SAMN13153350, study PRJNA577476) | soil metagenome | isolation source: 20 cm soil on Douglas fir-dominated hillslope | place: USA:California | collected 2013-09-17
GAGAACGATCTCCGTGCCGATACCTTCCTTGGTGAGCACCTCGAGCAGGATGGCGTGGGGCAGCCGTCCGTCGATGATATGCGCCTTCTGGGCTCCGCCCGACAGGGCCCGGATGGCCGACTCGACCTTGGGCAGCATGCCGCCGTCGATGACATTGCTCTTGATCAGCCGCTCCGCCTCGCGCTTGGTCAGGGTGGAGATGTGCCGGCCATCCTCGCCCTTGATCCCATGCACGTCGGTGAGATGGATCAGTTTCTCCGCGCAGAGGGCGGCCGCCACGTCGCCCGCCACGAGGTCGGCGTTGATGTTGTAGGTCTCCCCTTCCACGCCTACTCCCACCGGAGCGATGACGGGGATGAAGCCGCCTTCCTCGAGGACGCGGATGGCCTCCGGGTTGACCGTCTCGACTTCTCCCACGAGGCCGATGTCGGCCATGGTGCCGTCGGCCTGGCGGTGCATGCGCTTGCGGGCGCGGAGGAGGCTTCCGTCCTTGCCGGACAGCCCGACCGCGCGTCCGCCGTGCAGGTTGATGAGGCCGACGATCTCCTTGTTGATCTTGCCCACCAGCACCATCTCCACGATTTCCACCGTCTCGGCGTCCGTCACCCGCATGCCGCCCACGAACTCCGGCACCTTGCCCAACCGCTTCATGAGGGCGCCGATCTGGGGGCCGCCGCCGTGGACGATAACGGGACGCATGCCCACCAGCTTGAGGAGGAGTACGTCCTTGGCGAATTGTTCCTTGAGGTCGGCCTGCTCCATGGCCGCGCCGCCGTACTTGATGACGAGGGTCTTGCCCTGGAAGGCGCGGATGTACGGCAGCGCCTCCAGCAGCACCTCCGCCCGCTGCACCATCGCCTGCGTGTTGGTGTCCACCCCGTCCCCCGAGGCTAGAGAATGTACCGCGAGAGGTCCTCGTCCTTGAGGACGGGCGCGAGCCGCGTGCGGACGTAGTCGGCGTCGATGGCCACCGTCTGGCCGCGCATGTCGGGTGCTCCGAAGGACACCTCTTCGAGCAGCTTCTCCATCACCGTGTAGAGCCTCCGTGCCCCGATGTTCTCGGCCCGCTGATTGACGGTGGAGGCGATATCCGCCACCGCCTCCACCGCGTCCCGCCCGAATTCCAGCGTGACGCCCTCCGTCTTCAGGAGCTCCACGTACTGGCGGATGAGGGCGTTCCGAGGCTCGGACAGGATGCGGATAAAATCCTCCCGCGTCAAGGGCTCCGAGGGCTTGGAGACGTGGAAAGCTCCCGCCGCGATGAAGAGGATGTGGTCGGTCCTGACCATGCCGTACTTGGTGGTCACCGTCGAGCCTTCCACGATGGGGAGCAGGTCCCGCTGCACTCCCTCTCGCGAGACGTCGGGCCCGTGGGCGCCCTCCCGCCCCGCCACCTTGTCCAGCTCATCGAGGAAGATGATGCCGGAGTCCTCGACCCGACGAATGGCCTGGCTCACCGCCTCGTCCACATCCACCAGCTTCTGCGCTTCCTCTTGGGCGAGGAGCCGCCGCGCCTCCCCCACTTTGAGATGGCGCCGGCGCGTCTTCCCCGGCATGAGATTGGCGAGCATGTCCTTGATGTTGATGCCCACCTCTTCCATGCCCTGCCCGGAGAAGACCTCGAACATGGGCCCGGCCTGGGCCTGGACGTCGATCTCGATCTGCCGCTCGTCGAGCTTGCCCGCGCGAAGCTGTCCACGGAGCTTGTCCCGGGTCGCGTCGCGTGAGGCGTCGGGCGAGACTTCCTCGAGTGTGTCGCTCGAGAAGGACTCCCCGGGCCGGCGCGGGAGAAGGAGATCGAGCACCCGCTCCTCGGCGAGGTGCTCCGCGCGCTCCCGCACCGCCGTGGCCATCTCGGCCTTGACCATGTTCACGGAGAGCTCGGTCAGGTCGCGAATCATGGACTCGACGTCGCGGCCGACGTAGCCCACTTCGGTGTACTTGGAAGCCTCCACTTTGAGGAAAGGCGCCTGGGCGAGCTTGGCGAGCCGGCGCGCGATCTCGGTCTTGCCCACCCCGGTGGGCCCGATCATGATGATGTTCTTCGGCGCCACCTCGTCCCGCAGCTCCGGGGGCAGATTCTGGCGCCGCCAGCGATTCCGGAGCGCAATGGCCACCGCCTTCTTGGCCAGGTGCTGGCCCACGATGTAGCGATCGAGCTCCGACACGATCTCGGCCGGCGTCAGTCCGTTCATTTAGGTTGCCTTAATTTGGAAGACTTCACTTTCCTGCCGGGCTCCTTCGCGCCTACGGCGCTCATCCGAACTGCCTCACGGGGCGACGCTCATTCGAGCGGCTCCACCGTCTGGCTCTCAGCGCTCGGCGTGCGGCGCTCATCCGAACTGCCTCACGGGGCGACGCTCATTCGAGCGGCTGAACCGTCTGGCTCTCAGGGCTCGGCGTCCGGCGCTCATCCGAGCTGCCTTGCTTGGGCGGACACTACTCGAGGGTTTCCACGGTGATGTGGTCGTTGGTATAGACGCAGATGCCCGCGGCGATGCGCAGCGCCTGCTCGGCGATCTGCTCCGCGGGCAGGCTCGAATGGGCGCACAGAGCCCGCGCCGCCGCGAGCGCGTACGGGCCGCCCGATCCGATGCCGATGAGACCGTCGTCGGGCTCGATCACGTCACCCGTGCCGGAGATGATGAACGAGCCCTCGGCGTCGGCCACCGCGAGGAGCGCCTCGAGGCGCCGGAGCACCCGGTCCATGCGCCAGTCCTTGGCCAGCTCCACCGCGGCCCGCTGGAGATTGCCGCGGTGCTCGTCGAGCTTGGACTCGAACTTGGCGAACAGGGTGAAGGCGTCGGCGGCCGCCCCTGCAAAACCCGCGAGGACACGGCCGTGATACACCTTGCGGACCTTGCGCGCCCCCGCCTTCACGATGGTCTGGCCGATGGAGACCTGCCCGTCGCCGGCCAGGGCTACCCGGCCCTGGTGGCGCACGCAGGCGACGGTGGTGGCGTGAAAGATCTCGGTGGACGATGGGGTCATAGGCTAGTTGGCGCGAGGATGCGCCCGATCGTACACCTTCATCAGATGCTCGGCACTCACATGCGTGTAGCGCTGGGTGGTGCTGAGCCGGCTGTGCCCCAGGAGCTCCTGGATAAGCCGCAGATCGGCGCCCTCGCCCAGCATGTGGGTGGCGAAGGTATGGCGCAGGGTATGGGGGGTGACGCGCCGGTCGATGCCCGCGGCGTGCGCCCGACTCTTGACGATGCGATGCACGCCACGCGTGGAGAGCCGCCCCCCGCGCGGATTCATGAAGAGGGGTCCGCGGGCCTGCCCACGCACGGTGAGCCATGCCTCCACCGCGGCGAGGGCGGCATCGCCCACCGGCACCACCCGCTCCTTGCCTCCCTTGCCCATGACGCGCACCGATCCCTGCCGCCGGTCCATGTCGTCCAGGTCGAGGCCGCAGCACTCCGCGACGCGAAGGCCCGTGGCATAGAGCAGCTCGAGGAGGGCCCGGTCACGCAGGGCCGCCGCCGAGCCGTCCACCTTTGCGTCGAGCAGGTTCTTCGATTCGTCCTTGGGCAGGAACGACGGCAATCGCTTGGGCAGCTTGGGGCTCCGGATCTGACGGGCCGCATTGAGCTCGACCACGCCACGCCGCGCGAGGTACTTGAGGCAGCTCCTCACCGTGGCGAGCTTACGGGCGATGGAGGATCTCGCCAGTTTCCGATCGTGGAGCGAGGCCAGCCAGCCGCGGATGGCGCGGGCGTCGGCCTCGGCGAGTCCGCCCACCTTCTCGCGGACGAGGAAGGCGTTGAAGTCGGCGAGATCGCCGGCGTAGCTCCGCAGGGTGTGTCGGGAAGCGCCGCGCTGGTGATCGAGATAGCGGAGAAACTCACCCGCCGGATCCTTCATGACGGGCGGCTCACGCCACCGAGGGAGCGACCTCTTCCCGGTAGCCGCACTCGCCGCGGATGCACTGGCGCGTCCGCTTTCCGCCCTTGGCCACGCGCTCCGTGAGGAACGTCGCTCCGCACTTCGGGCAGGGCTCGGCGACCGGTCGCGCCCAGGCGACGAACTTGCACTCGGGATACTTGTTGCAGGCGTAGAAGGTCTTGCCGCGCTTGCTCCGCCGCTCCACGAGCTGGCCGCCGCACCCCGGCTCGGAGCACGCGATGCCGAGGGTGACGGGCTTGGTGGTCTTGCACTCGGGATAGCCCGAGCACGCGATGAACTTGCCGAAGCGGCCGTGCTTGATCACCATGGGCTTCGAGCAGGTCGGGCACGTTTCGTCGGTGAGCTCGTCGGCCGGCTTCTCCCGGCCGCTCAGGTCCTTGGTGTACTTGCAGTCGGGATAGCCGGAGCACGCGAGGAACTTGCCGAAGCGGCCCCACTTCTCGACTACGGGCTTGCCGCAGTCCGGACAGGCGTCGCCCGTCTTCTCGCCGATCTTGTTGTCCGGCATGCCTGTCTTGGCCTTGCGGATGTCCCGGTCGAACTGCTTGTTGAACTTGCCCACCACTTCCACCCAGTCGCTGTCGCCCTCTTCGACCTGGTCGAGCGACTCCTCGAGCTGGGCGGTGAAATCCAGATCCATGATCTCGGGGAAGAACGGCACGAGCCGGTCGGTGACGAGGAGGCCGAGCTCGGTGGGGAACAGGGTACCCTTCTCCCGCACCACGTACTCGCGGTCCTGGATGGTCGAGATGATCTGCGCGTAAGTCGAAGGCCGGCCGATGCCGCGCTCCTCGAGCGTCTTGACCAGCGAGGCCTCGGTGAACCGGGGAGGCGGCTGGGTGAAGTGCTGCTTGGGATCGAGGGCGAGGAGCTTGAGGATCTCGCCTTCGGTGAGCGGGGGCACCACGGACTCCTGCTCCTCCTCGGGCACCGCGTCCGACTCCTCGCGTGACTCCACGTACACCGCGGTGAAGCCGGCGAACTTCATCTTCGAGCCCTGGGCGCGGAAGACGCACCGGCCCGCCTCGATGTCCGCGGCCACTGTGTCGTACACCGCGGGCACCATCTGGCTGGCGAGGAAGCGCTCCCAGATCAGCCGATACAGCGAGAGCTGATCCTTGGACAGGAAGCGGGCGACTACCTTGGGCTCTCGCGCCACTGAGCTCGGACGAATCGCCTCGTGGGCCTCCTGCGCGCTCTTCTTGGCCTTGTAGGACGGTGGAGCCTCGGGCAGGTACTCGCGACCGAGGCGGCCCGTGACCCACTCGCGGGCCTCATCCTGGGCCTCCTGGGCCACCCGCACCGCGTCCGTGCGCATGTAGGTGATGAGACCGATGGCTCCTTCGTCGCCGAGCTCGATGCCTTCGTAGAGCTGCTGGGCCAACATCATGGTCTTGCGGGCCGTGAAGTGGAGCTTGCGGCTCGCCTCCTGCTGGAGGGTCGAGGTGATGAAGGGGGCGGCGGGGTTGCGGCGACGCTCCCCTCGCGTGACGCTCTTCACCTTCCACGTCGCCCCGTGGAGATCGGTCATCACCGCGAGCGTGGCGGCCTCGGTGGGTAGGCTCGCCTTCTCTTCCTTGACCTCGCGCAGGGTGGCCACGAATTCCGGCGGGTTCTTTCCCGCGAGCTTGGCGTGGAGCGACCAATACTCCGTGGGCACGAAGGCGAGGATCTCGCGCTCGCGCTCGGTGAGGAGGCGCACGGCCACGGACTGCACGCGACCCGCGGAGAGGCCGCGCCGGATCTTCTCCCAGAGGAGCGGGGAGAGCTTGTAGCCGACGAGCCGGTCGAGGACGCGCCGGGCCTGCTGCGCGTTCACCTTCTTGGCGTCGATCTTCCCCGGATGCAGGAAGGCCGCCTTCACCGCGCGCTCCGTGATCTCGTTGAACATGATGCGGAAGGTCTTGGCCTTCGGCATCCCCAGCTCTTCGGCAAGGTGCCATCCGATGGCCTCGCCTTCGCGATCCGGGTCGGTCGCGATGTACAGCGAGTCGGACTTCTCCGCCGCCTTCTTGAGCTCGTCCAGGACCTTCTTCTTGGCGGGAAGAACGCGATAGTCGGGCCGGAAGCTCTTCTTCTCGTCCACCCCCAGCTTGCTCTTGGGCAGGTCGCGCACGTGCCCCATGGACGCTTTGACGATGAATCCCGAATCCAGGTACTTCTGGATCGTCTTGACCTTGGTCGGCGACTCGACGATGACCAGGGACTTTCGCGATCCGCCCCTGCTCTTGGGCGCCGGCTCCGCCACGGCCAAGGGCGGCATGGCCACGCTCTTGCCCTTCGGCGGACTCTTTACTACAACCAGCGACTTTTTCGCCACTCGCTTGCCTTTCATCCGAGGCTCACCTGCACGAAGCGCTTGCCCTCGAGCTGCCGGATGCGTCCCTCGACCTCGAGCGTCACGAGGAGGGCCGAGGCGCGTCCGGGGGTCAGGCCGCTGCGTTCGATGATCCCGTCGATATCCGTGGGTTCCTCGCCGATCAGGCCGAGGAGCTGCGATTGCTCGGCATGGTGAGGATCGCGCGGGCCCGCCGGGGCGGTCGCCATCCTCATGGTCGCGGCCGGGGCCGAGACACTCACCGGAGTTTCTATCGTTGTCGACGTGACCCGGTCTCTCCAGCGTAGGGGAAGCTGGCTCACCACGTCTTCCCATCCCTGGATGAGGGCGGCGCCGTCCTGGATGAGCCGGTGGGCGCCCACGCTCTGCGCGCTCGTGAGGAGGCCGGGTACCGCCATCACTTCGCGTCCCATTTCCCCCGCGAGTCCCGCGGTGATCAACGAGCCGCTCTTCTCCGCGGCCTCCACCACGACCACGGCAAGGGCGAGCCCGGCGATCACGCGGTTGCGCGCGGGGAAATGTCCGGAGAGCGGACGCGTGCCCGGCTCGAACTGCGAGACGACGGCACCATGCGAGGCGATCTCGCCCGCGAGCCGTCTGTTCTCGGGCGGATAGATCACGTCCACGCCGGAGCCGAGGACGGCGATGGTTCGGCCTCCCGCGCGGAGGGCGCCCCGATGAGCCGCGCTGTCGATGCCGCGCGCGAGCCCGCTCACCACGGTCACCCCGCGCGCGGCGAGGTCAGCGGCGAGGCGCTCGGCCACCGCGAGACCGTACGAGGTGGCGGCGCGCGAGCCTACGATGGCCACGGCCAGCGCATCCTCTTCGGTGAAGCGGCCGCGCACGTACAGCCGCTCGGGCGGAGTGGTGATCTCGCGCAAGTTCTCGGGATAGCGCGCATCGCCGAGCGTGATGCGCTCGGGCGCTCTCTCTGTCTCCAAATGCATACGCTCGCGAGATGTCATCGTGTTTTTTTCCGTCTGCTCGACGGAGTGAAAATCAGTATAGCAGAGAGCCGTGCTAGCCCTGTCAAACCGCCTAGCGCGCGCCGCCGGGCTTCGCGGCAAGAAGCGTGCGGGCCTGCCGGGCCGCGTCGGTTTTGGGAAACAGCTTGATCACCTGCTCCCACGCCGCTTTGGCCGCCGCGGCGTCGCCAAGAGCGCGCTGGCACAGGCCGATCTTGAGGAGGGCTTCCGACACCGGCGTGGCCTGCGTGTAGTTGTCCACCGTCTTCTGAAACTCCGCCGCGGCCTGCCGGAAGTCGCGCTGACGGTAAAAAGCCTCGCCAATATAATTCTGGGCGGCCGCCGCCTGGGGATGCGAGGGAAACTGCGTGACGAACTCCGTGAACTCGAGCGCGGCCTGACCATCGTTGCCCGCCCGCAGCTGCGCGAGGGCGGCCGCGAACATGCGCTCCGCCTCGACATTGCGCGGGCCGGGAGACGCGGGCGAGGGTAGCGGCGCGCTCACCGTCGGCGGCGGCGAGCTCGTCACGATGGCGGGAGCAGAGCCGGGAGGCGGCGCGGGCGGCGTCACCGGCCGAGTCTCCGGCGCCACCGGCGTCGCGCGCAACGCGCGCACCGCGCTCTCCGCTTCGTCGAGCGAGGCCTTGAGCTTCGTCACCTGCTCACTCAGCGACTTGAGCTCGGTCACGAGAAACGACTGCTGCGCGTCCTGGGCCTTGAGCTCGGCGCCCAGGCGCGCGATCTCCTGCGCCTGAGCGTCTTGCGTGCTCTTGACCTCGTTGAGGGTGACCCGGGGCGGAGCCGGCGCGGGAGCGGGTGGCGCGGCTGCTTGCTCTTTGGGCGGCGGAGTGCCGCTGCCACTCGCGCATCCAGTGAGCAGCGCCGCCGCCACGCCGTAGAAAAGCGCGCGTACGGAGCGTGAGACCATCACAGAGCACCGTAGCACCCGCCTCCACGCCAAGTCAATCAGACGCGCCCCGCGCTTTGACTCGTGTGAGCCTTTTCGCTAGCATGCGCGCATGATCGACGCGGCCTGGAGCTTCTATCTCTCCGCCGCGATCACCGGGGCGGCGTTCGGTTACGTCATTCAGCGCGGCGGATTCTGTCTCATGCGCGCCCTGTCAAATCTGTATCTGATGGGCGACGCCACCATCATGCGTGCGTACACCCTCGCCCTCCTCGTGGCCATGGTGGGCGTGCAGGCGCTCTCCGCGGCGGGACTCGTGGACATTCCCGTGCGGCCGTTCCACTGGATGTCCAACATCACGGGCGGGCTCGTATTCGGCGCGGGTATGGTCCTCGCCGGCGGCTGCTCGGGCAGCACGTGGTATCGCGTGGGAGAAGGCGCGGTGGGGGCATGGATCATCCTCCTCGGCTTCGCCCTCGGCGCCACCACGGTGCGGCTCGGCATCCTCGGACCGCTGCGGGCCGCGCTGCAGGCGCCCACCATCGGCGATGTTCCGCCCACCCTCGCCACCGTCCTCGGCATCTCACCGTGGCTGGTGATCCTCGCCTTGTGGATCGTGGGCGGCCTCTGGCTCTTCCGCTCGCGCCCCTCGTCTCATCAGGGCAAATGGCCGTGGCAGATAACCGGCGTCGCGGTGGGCCTGCTCATCGCCGCCGGCTGGTGGTCGTCGAGCGTCGGCGAGCGTCCGGTGGGCATCACCTTCGCCGTGAACACCGGCGAGCTCCTCACCTACCCGTTGGTGATGTTCCCCAATCGCGTCAACTGGAGCATGGTGATGCTGGTGGCCGTGCCCATCGGTGCATTTCTCGCCGCGTGGCCCGCCGGCGATTTTCGCTGGAAGCTGCCGCCGGGATGGTCGCTGGTCAAGATCCTCGCGGGCGGCCTCCTCATGGGGGGCGGAGCGATCCTCGGCGAAGGCTGCAATATCACGCAGGGGCTCACCAACAGCGCCACGCTGGCCGTGGGCAGCCTCGTGACGATCGCATCCATCGCCGTCGGCTGCTGGCTCACCTTGCGTGCGCTCTTCGGAAACACCTGAGCATTCTGCCGGTCAGGACCGGAGGGGTGCGCTCCCTGGAGCACGCTGACTCGCTCTCCGCGTTGCCTCTCTGACGAGCCACGAGACTGAGGTTTGCAGCTTCGACCCTGCGCAGAAGATACGGCTCCAGGGAGCGCACCCCTCCGATCCTGCCCTCGCGCGGAGTTGTTAATGGAGTTGTTAATGGATATTCGCGGGGCGAAGTGGACAGGAGGGCTAGCGGGGATCGCGGAGGAGAATGACGGGGACGGAGCTTCCGGTCTCAATCGTGGTGTCGCCGGGAACCACGGCGAGTCCGTCGGCGGCGACCATGGATCGGAGGATGCCGGAGGACTGGTCGCCGGTGAGGCGCGCGGTGTAGGCTCCCCCGCCGTCAGTGGATAGGGTCACGCGAAGATAGCCGCGGCGCCTGCCCGGATTCGCGATGGCGGCGAGGGCTCGCGCCTGGATCATGGGGCGGCCGAGTCGTGTGTGGCCGCCCAGGCGCAGCACGGAGGGCCGCACGAAGAGCTCGAAGGTGACCATGGCCGACACCGGATTGCCGGGGAGCGCGAAGGCGGGGAGCGCGCTCTTCCCCGTGGAAGGAATGGTCGCGAACGCGATCGGCTTGCCCGGGCGCATGTCGACGAGCCAGAGATGCTGCTCAGCGCCCAGGCGCTCGAGCGCGGCCTTGACGAAATCGTGCTCGCCCACCGAGACTCCGGCCGATGAGATGAGGAGATCGCAGCCGAGGCCCCACCGCAGGCGCGCCTCGATGTCTTCCAGTCGATCGGCGGCCACGCCGAGGCTGACCGGGTCACCACCCGCTTCCCGCACCTGCGCCATCAGCGAATACGTGTTGGAGTTCGGGATCTGGCCCGGACCGAGGCGCCCGCCCAGGTCCACGATCTCGTCGCCCGTGGAAAGGATGCCCACGCGCGGGCGCCTCGTCACCCGCACCTGCGACCGGCCGAGGGCGGCGAGAATGCCGACCTCGGCGGGACCGAGGAGACGGCCGGGCTCGAGCACCGCGTCCCCTGCCCTGACGTCTTCGCCACGCGGCCGGACGTAGTCACCGATGGTGACCGTGCGCGGGACGACGAGCGTGGCTCCTTCGAGACTCACGTCTTCCTGGGGAATGACGCTGTCCGCACCTTCCGGCAAGGGCCCGCCCGTGAAGATGCGGAAGGCCTCGCCGGGCCGGAGTGAACGCTCAGCCACGTGGCCCGCCGCCACCCGTCCGGCGATGACGAGACGAGCAGGCGTGGCCGGCGACGCGCTCCCCGTGTCGACGCCTCTCAGCGCATAGCCGTCCATGGAGGAATTGGGCCAGGGCGGAAGATCGAGGGAGGCGACGGCCGGCTCGGCGAGCACCCGGTGGAGGACGCGGCCGAGAGGGACCTGCTCGTCACCGAGCACGCCCACCCGAGACAGGATGCGCTCCAGCGCTTCTTCGACGGGGATCACGGCCGTATTGTACCTCGCGCCCCGTTCCGCGGAAGAAGCGCGGGAGCGGCTAGGTGGGCTGGCGAAGGACGGACTGGTACCGGGCGAGGAAGCGGCGGCGGCTCAAGACGAACAGGGCGAAGAAGCCGGCGGTGATGAAGATCTCGCGAATTCCCAGGGGAAAGCCCATGTTCTTGTCGATGGAGGGGAAGACGATGAGGATGCGCTCGACGAAGATCGCGATCCATCCCATAAAGAGGATGACCACGAGGACCTTGTGGCGAAGGGGCGGACGGCCGGTCAGGCGCTTCAGCAGATAGGCGAAGGGAATCAGCCAGCCCACGATGAAGATGGCCCACGCGATCTGTCCCCACGGCGGATTGAAGAAGCGGTTCAGGAAAAACCGCGTCTCGATCGGCACGTTGCCATACCAGATCACGAGGTACTGCGAGAAGAAGAAGTACATCCACATCACACACATGGCGAAGGTGAGCTTGGCCATGTCCTGGATCCCCGAGGGAGCGATCTGGGTCACCCCGCGCGCATTGGCCCGGATGGCGAGGAAGGTCACCAGCCCGAAGCCGGGATAGAGCGAGGTGACCACGTAGTAGCCACCAAGGAGGCCGCTGTACCAGGTCGGGTCGAGCGACATCAGGAGATCGAAGCCCCACAGCGACAGCACCACCACGTACAGCATCAAGAGAATCGTGGCGAGCCTGTTGCGGCGGGCATGCGCCGCGGGCGTGTCGGCGGCCGGGGTGTCCTGGGCGAACACCGCCTTGGCGAAGGTGGTGGCGATCCAGTACAGGG
>WNFK01032200.1_pt1 | contig 11449 bp, 13 predicted proteins | sample 5400281 | NCBI WGS metagenome assembly WNFK01 (sample SAMN13153350, study PRJNA577476) | soil metagenome | isolation source: 20 cm soil on Douglas fir-dominated hillslope | place: USA:California | collected 2013-09-17
AGCCAGGTGATGCGCTTCGCGAAGCCGCCGACCATCGAGCTGACGACGCCCCGCGAGGCGACGCTCGCGCTCGGCGAGGACGCGACGTCGTTCACGTTCAAGGGCACATCGATCCCCGGTGCGACGATCACCGTCGACATGGCGGGTGGCACGCGCCAGGCCTCGGCCGACTCCACCGGCGCCTGGACGATGACGGTCGACCTCCGCCGCGGCCGGAACGAATTCACCTTCGACGCGACGGATCCGGACACGGGCAAGCACGCCGAACAACCGGCACTGGTCGTGATCACCGTTCCGGTGAGCCAGATCCAGGGCCCGACGGTGAAGATCGACGGTCCAGCCGACGGAACCACCTTCCAGAACGGCGCGATCGCGCTCCAGGGCACCGCCGTGGGCGCGCCGTCGGTGACGATCACGGCAAGCTACGACGGCCCGATCGCCGGCGTCCCAGGACCGAGCGCGCCGCCGTCCGGCGCGCCGAGCGTCGGTCCGGCGCCGGTCACGGTTCCGGTCGGGACCGACGGCAAATGGGACACCGGCTCGAACCCGCTCCAGCTGACGACCGGCCACTGGACAATCACCGTGGCCGCCACGAACGCAGCAGGGTCGGCGACCCTGCCCGTGCATGTCTCGGTCGGCTACAAGGGTGTCAACCTGGTCGTGAAGATCAAGGGCAGCTCGGCCTGGATGAAGGTCTGGGTCGACGGCAAGGTCGACAAGACCGTCAGCGGGGCCGGGCACACGTACCGCGACGGCCAGGTGTTGACGTTCAGCGGCCAGACGTCCGTCGAGGTCTGGACCGGTTCTTCGGGAAGCACGTTCTTCACGCTCAACGGGCAGTCGCTCGGGGCACTCGGAAAACGCGGAGTCCCCGAGGTATGGCTCTTCAAGCCGCCGGCCGCGCCACTGAAGACGCAGCCCCACTAGCGATGGGCGGCGATCCGCTCGACGAGCTCGCGACGAGGCTCCAGCGAGCCTGTCTCGCGGCCGGGTCGACGGTCGCCCTGGCGGAGTCGTGCACCGGCGGGCTCATCGCAGCCGCGCTCACGGACATCGCCGGCTCGAGCGGCTACTTCGTCGGGGGCGTCGTGTCGTATTCGAACGAGTCGAAGCGCGACCTGCTCGGCGTCGATCCCGCGGTCCTCGAGGCGCACGGCGCGGTCAGCGCCCAGGTCGCCCGGGCGATGGCCATGGGAGCCCGGGAGCGGTTCGGGGCGACACTCGCCGCCTCGGTCACCGGGATCGCCGGCCCGGACGGCGGAACCGCGGCGAAGCCGGTCGGCCTGACGTACATCGGCGTCGCGGACGCGCGCGGCGTCGACGTGCGCCGGATCGTCTGGCCGGGCGATCGCGCCGCGAACCGGCGCGACAGCGTCGTCGCGGCCCTCCAGATGCTCCTGGATCGGGTCGAGACCGACGACCCGACGCCGATCCTGGCGACCGCCGGGCGGTCGGCGGGACGCGCGACCGGTCCCCAACCCGAGTGACGCGCTCGGCAACGCCGGGCGCGGGCCTGCTTCCGGCCCGCCCGGCCCGCCCGATCCTGCCCGGCGAGCGGATCCACGTCATCGGGGCGGCCGGCGCGGGGGCCAGCGCGGCGGTGCTCCACGGCGCGTGGGCCGGCGGCCACATGGACGGTTGTGACCCCGGCGGGCCCTCCCCGTACACGGCCGCGATCGAGGCCGCCGGCATCGCGCTCGCCTGGGAGCACGATCCGGCCCACGTGACGCGCAGCCCCGCACCCGAGCGCCTCGCCGTGACCAAGGCCCTCACCGCGATCGCGCCTGACCACCCCGAGCTCGTCGCGGCGCGCATGGCGGCGATCCCGGTCGAGCCGTGGCAGCAGGTGGTCGCGGACGCGGCCGTGGGCCGGACGCTCGTCGGCGTCGCGGGCACGCACGGCAAGAGCACGACCGCGGGCTGGCTCGTCCACGTGCTGGCGCAGGCCGGGATGGACCCGTCTGCGTTCGTCGGGGCCCTCCTGCCGGGCGAGCTCACCGGCGGTTTCGTCGTCGAGGCCGACGAGTACGCCGGCAACTTCGACGCCTATGTCCCGGCGTACGCGATCGTCACGAACGTTGAGTGGGACCACCCGGATGTCTTCGCCGACCGCGCGGCCGTGCTGGACGAGGTCGAGGGCTGGCTCCGGCGAGCCGGCGGCGATGATCGCTGGCCCGTCCTCTACGCGAACGTGGGCGACGAGGGAGCGACCGAACTCGTCCATCGGCTGCGCGGGGATTGGGAGGGGAACGTCGTCGTGACCCGCCTGGTCGACGCTCCGGCGAGCGCGCTGGCCGCGCTCGAGGATGAGCTCAGATGGGAGTTCGAGGACGTCAATGAGCCAGCCGGAGTTCTGCTCGGGCGGATCGCACACTCCGGACCGGCAGGGACGACGCTCGAGCTCCACAGCTCGACCTACCTGCAGGCGCCGGCCGTCGTCGAGGTGCCGCTCGCCGGTCGCCACAACGCGGCGAACGCGCTCGGCGTCGCCGTGGCCGCCCTCGGGCTGGGAATCCCGATCGGGAACGTCGCGAGCGGCATCGGCTCGTTCGCAGGGGTCGGGCGACGGCTCGAGCGCAAAGGCGAGGTCGCCGGCGTTGTGGTCTTCGACGACTACGGTCATCACCCGACCGCGATCCGGGAGACGCTCGCCGCCGTCCGCCAGCGCGTCCCGGATCGCCGGATCTGGGCGGTCTACGAGCCGCTGACCTACCACCGCACGGCTGCCCTGCTCGACGACTTCGCCGAGGCCCTCGCTGCGGCCGACGCGGTCGCGATCGCCGACATCTGGGCCGGCCGGGACCCGGACACGACGATCGCGTCCGCCACGCGCCTGGCGGAGGCCGTCGCCGCCAGGAACCCGTCGATCCCGGTCGCCGCGCCGGGATCGGTCGAGGCGACGGCCTCGTGGCTCGCCCACGAGGTCCGCGGTGGGGACGTCGTCCTGGTCATGGGCGGAGGGCGCAGCTACCGGATCGGCGAGCTGCTCCTCGAGGCGCTGGCCGACCGCTGATCGGACGATCAGGGCATACTTGCCCGGTTCACCCCGGATCCCGGCGCCCCGACCCCGGCGCCGCCGATCGCCGAACGACAGGGAGGCCCATGGCAGGAGACGTTTCCTTCGACGTCGTGAGCGACTTCGACGAGCAGGAGCTGCGCAACGCGCTCGACCAGGTCAGGCGCGAGGTCGGCCAGCGCTTCGACTTCAAGGGCGTGACGGTCGAGCTCGAGCAGTCGAAGGACGAGCTGACCCTCGTCACCGACGACGAGCATCGGGCGGCCGCGATCAAGGACCTGATCGAGTCAAAGGCGGTCCGGCGCAACCTGTCGCTCAAGATCTTCGATTGGGGGAAGATCGAGCCCTCCGGCGGCAGCAAGGTCCGCCAGGTCATCACGCTCCGGCGCGGCCTGAACGACGAGCTCGCGAAAAAGATCAGCAAGCTGATCCGCGAGGAGTTCCCGAAGGTGAAGCCGCAGATCCAGGGCGACGCCGTGCGGGTGTCCGGCAAGAGCCGCGACGAGCTCCAGAAGGTGATCGGGCGGCTGCGTGAGCTCGAGGAGCTGCCCGTGCCGCTCCAGTTCGAGAACTACCGGTAGACCGCCGATGATGCCCGGCTCGCGCTATGCCCGGATCCTGATGATCATCGTCGCGATCGTCGTGGCGATGGGCATGGTCGTGGCCATGGCCGGCAGCCCGGCCGTGCGCTGATGGTCGACGAGCGAACGGATCTCCCGACAGACGCGAGCGACGAACGGGACGGCGTCAACGGGACGACGGCGGAGGCCATCGCTCACGAGGTCGTCGCCGGGAATCCGGCGATCGAAGGGACGCCGACGGAGGCGATCGTGGCCGAGGAGCCGACGTCGGCCACCGAGGACGAGCCGGTCAACGAATCGACGTCGGCAGGTGAGGATGAGCCCATCGCCGAGTCGGCCGACGGCGAGATCGTGGATGCCGTTCCGGCCTCGATCGTCGATGAGGCGCCGACCGCCGAGCCGGCCGAGCCGGCCGCGCCGGCCGCTGACGAGCCACCGGTCGAAGCGTCGGCACCGCACGAGCCCGCCGGGCCGAGAACCGTCGGTCGGTTCATCGCCGACGCCCTGCGCGCCGCCGGCGTCCGGTATGCCTTCACCGTCCCGGGCGAGAGCTTCCTCGGCCTGCTCGAAGGGCTCCAGGCCGCCGGGATCCGGGTCGTCGCCACGCGCCACGAGGGTGCCGCCGCGTTCATGGCCGAGGCGCACGGCCAACTGACGGGCCGCCCGGCCGCTGCGATCGGGACCCGCGGCGTGGGCGCCTCCAACCTCGCGATCGGGATCCACACCGCCCGCCAGGACTCCTCGCCGATGTTTGCGCTCGTCGGCCAGGTCGACCGGGCGTTCCGCGGCCGCGAGGCCTTCCAGGAGATCGACCAGACGACGACGATCGGCGGGCTCGCGGCGCATGCGATCGAGCTGACGGCCGTGGCGGACGTGCCCCGGATGGTGGGCGATGCCGTCCGGGCGGCCCTCGGTGGGCGACCCGGTCCGGCCTATCTGTCCATCCCCGAGGACATCCTCGACGAGGAGCTGCCGGCCGAGGCCCAGCTCGACACGTCGCGGCCCGCGCCCCTTCGGCCCGAGCCGGAGGACGTCCGCGCGGTGCTCCATTTCGTCGCCGGGGCGGAGCGGCCGGTGATCCTCGCCGGAGGCGGCGTCCTCCGCGCCCGGACATCGACCGACCTCGCGCGGCTTGCCGAGCTCCTCCGCGTCCCGATCATCGCCGGCTGGCGGCGGGCCGACGTGATCCCGAACGACCATCCGCTCTACCTCGGGATGGCCGGGTACGGCAGCCCGTCCTTCGTGCGCGAACGCCTCGAGCTGGCGGACGCGATCCTCGTCGTCGGCTGCCGGCTGTCGGAGATCACCTCGTTCGGGTATGCGATTCCCGCTACAGGTCAGGCCTGGATGCATGTCGATATCGAGCCGCTCGCTGACCGGCCGGGGCTCGTGCCGGCGACGCGGACGGTCCGCGCCGATGCTCGAGCCTTCATCCGGGCGGCCGTCGCGCGCCTCCAGGAGGCCGTCCTCGACGCGGCGTCCGCCGACGCGCGCGAGGCGATCAACGTCGCCGACCGGACGGCCTGGGAAGCCGCCACCGAGCCGGACGCGACGGCATGGGCCGGCCCCGGCGTCCACCCTGCCCACGCGGTCGCCGCCGTTCGGCGGCTGATCCCCGACGACGCAATCATCACGACCGACGCCGGCAACTTCGGACTGTGGGTCGCCCGCCATTTCCGCTTCCGCCGGCCGGGCACGTTCCTCGGGCCGACGTCCGGGGCGATGGGCTATGGCCTGCCGGCCGCGATCGCCGCCGGGCTCGTCCATCGCGATCGGGTCGTCGTTGCGTTCGCCGGCGACGGCGGCTTCGCCATGACGATGGCCGAGCTCGAGACCGCCGTCCGCGAGAAGGCCAAGGTGATCGCGATCGTGTTCGACAACGAGCGCTACGGGACGATCCGGATGCACCAGGACCGGCGGGGCGGGGGAGCGGAGGGCGCGATCGCCACCGACCTCGGGCCGATCGACTTCGCGGCGATCGCCCGAGCCTGCGGTGCGCGGGGCATCCGCGTCGAGACGGACACCGCGTTCGAGCAGGCCGTGCGCCAGGCGCTTGCCAACGACCGCCCGACGGTCATCCAGGTCGCCCTCGATCGGGGCTGGGTGTCGCCCGATCAGCCGTTCGCCGCGGAGGCGTGATCTCCCCCCGGCTGACTTATCACCTGACCCCGACCGCCTGGTGGGATGCCGCGGACCCGGCTGCTCCGTTGCGCTCGACCTCGCTCGACACCGAGGGGTTCATCCACTGCACCGACGGCGCAGCGGCGATGGTCGCGACCGCGAACCGCCACTACGCCGGCGTCTCCGGCGCCTTCGTGATCCTGATTGTCGACCTTGGTCGGCTCACGAGCGTATGGAGGATCGAGGATCCGGGCCGGATCTATCCGCACATCTTCGGCCCGATCGATCGGGCGGCGATCGTCGCCGTCGTCGACGCGCCGCGCACGGCCGACGGGACATTCCTTCCGTTCGCGTCATGATCGGACGGCCGGGCGGAGTCGCCCGTCCGGGCGGTATCGTGCGGGCATGCCACGCGCGACGAAGCCCGAGGTCGATCCCGGCGACGCGCCCCTGAAACGGCTCGGCGGCGGCCGCTGGCAGACCCGCGACGAGCGGTTCACGATCGAGCCCCAGTCGGGGACCTGGATTGTCGTCGACGGAGCGCAGACCGACGACCTGGGCATGGCCCTGGTTCGCGGCCCCTTTTCGAGCCTGACGGCGGCGAAGGACGCGATCTCGAGCGCCCGGTCGAGCGGACCCGCCGCGTCGCCCCTCGCGGAGCGGATCGAGCGCCGGCGACAGGAGCCAGCGCGGGAATCGCACGCGAAGACGCGGCCGACCACGCGGCGATCGCGATCGGCGGCGACGGAGGAGTCGGATGAGGCTGAAGGGCACGAGCCCGCGATCGGGTCGACTCCCGCCAGCTCCGGGAAGCAGAGCCGAACGGGCGGAGCGTCCGAGGCGGAGCCGCAGGAGCCCGGCTGGCTCGCGGATCTCGTGCCCGCGGAGCGTGGCCGCGCCCGGCGTCTGATCGCCCGCCTCGCGGAGGACGGCGTGTCGGATGCCGAGGGGCTCGTCCGGCGCGACGTCGTCGGCGACGTACCGGCGCTCGCGGCAGATTCGATCCGCCGCCGTCTCGACGAGCTCGGCAACGACGCGACGCCCGAGGAGGTCGCGGATCTCCTGGCCGAGGGCCGCGACGACCGTCTCGGTGTGCGCTGGCGACTCGTGGACGGCGAGGGTCGCCCGATCGTGCTCGACCGACGGCCCCGCGCCAGGCGTTGAGGCGCGACCGCGAGCCTTCTCGCGGGATCGCAGCCGCTGCTACTCCTGGCCGAGGACCGGCAGGTCCGAGCGCGCCCGGAGATGGAAGGCGACGCCGTACACGTCGCCCGTCTCGGGGTCCCGGCGCGGAATCGCCGTCAGCCGCCACGTCCCGTCCGCGCGCTCGACCCAGCGCGCGAGCGGCCGGCCATCGGCGAGGACGGCGTCGAGCAGGGCGAACGCCTCGGTCGGGAGGTCGAGCATCGTCTCGCGGGCGGGCAGGCCGACCGCGCCGTTGCCGAACATCGTGCGGAACGCCGGGTTGCCGTAGACGACGACGTGACCGGGCCCACTCGCGAACCCCGCCGGCCGGCGCTCGAACGACGGCAGATCGGCGTGGTCGTCGAGCGGAACGGACGGCTTGTCCATCGATCGCATCATGCGCGCGGGCCGGCCACCTGCCAAGCCCTCCGTCCGGGCCTCGATCAGGGCGTCGCGAACGTCCGCAGGATGTTGCTGAATGCCCACGACGACTGGGCGATGCCGGAGCAGTCGTTCGCGCCGCCGACCCCGGGGCAATTGCCGTTGTCGCGCTGGATCGCCCACATCGACAGCGCCGACATGCCGTGCGCGACGGCGAAGTCGCGGAGCGTCTGGGCGTCGACGAGCTGGGTGACCTCGGTCCGCCTCGGGTAGTCGTCGATGCCGTTCATGATCGTGGCGCCCTGCATCGCCCAGAGCTGCGGATCGGACAGGGTCGGCAGGAGGGTGTGGAGCTGGGCGTGCAGGCCGTTCATGGCGTCGACCGCCGCCTGGCCCATGTTCGTCGTCGTTCGGTCGTAGTAGTCGAAGACCATGGGCTCGACGAAGTCGATCCGGACGCCGCGCGTCTTCGCGTTCTGGAGGACGGCCAGGCCGCTCGGCTCGAGACCCGACGCCGATGTCGGCAGCGTGTACGAGATGGTCAGGGGCCGGTTGACCGCCGGGCTCGCCGCCCAGTCCTGGAGGAGCTTGATCGCCTGGTTGCGCCGGTCGATACCGTCGGCCTTCGTGAGCGAGCGCCCCTCGATGTCCATGTCGATCCGGCTCACCTCGTACTTCAGGACCAGGTCGCGGTACGCCGCGAAGATCGCGTTGACGTCCTTGCACGAGTCCCCGATCTCGGTGCCGCCCTGGTCGGCGCTCCAGCCGCCGAGCGACGGGATGACGTCGCCGCCGGCCGCGCGCAGCGTGCCGATCTCGGTGAGATAGCGGCCGCCCGACACCGGCTGGGCCTTGTCGCCGTCCCAGGCGAGCGTGCATGAGGACTTCGAGGTCGTCTCGAGGAACGCCAGCGTGAAGTGCTTGACGCCCGACTGCTGGCTGATCGTCGTCAGCGAGTCCGTCGTCCACGTCTCGAAGTAGGGCGCGTAGACGCGGGTCGGGAGCGCGGTCGCGGCGGCCACGCCGCCAGCCCGGAGGAGCAGGCCGCCGATGGCAACGGCCGCAAGGACGCTGAGCCGGGTTCGCGAACGAGCCATGTTGGAACCTCCCCGGTGGCCCTGGACATGACGTGCCGCACGGGCGCGGCGCGAGGCGGGGATTCTACGCCGGTCCGGGCGCGCCAGCAGAGAGCGCTCAGGGTTGGCGGCGCTTTCGCGGGGTGGCGGGGGAGGGTCGAACGATCTCGTCGGCCGCCTTGCGCTGGCGATCCTGGATCTGCTTGAAGACCTTGCCCATGCCCGGCCGCATGAGCTCTCGTTGCTCGGCTGCGGCCTCGCGATCGCGGCGGCGGATCCGCTCCGCCTCGCGTGCGTCCAGGTCGTCGATGGGATCCATCCGGCCGATCGTCCGCGACACCCGGCCGGCTCGTCAACCCGGGGCGTCGACCGGCCGGGGCATCGCGTGCGATCCTTCGACGATGCAGGCCCTGATCTTCGATCTCGACGGCACCCTCGTCGATACCGTCTACGCGCACGTGTTCGCCTGGCAGCGCGCGCTCCTCGAGCTCGGTATCCCGGTCGACGGCTGGCGGATCCACCGGCGCATCGGGATGAGCGGCGGGTTGTTCACGCGGGCAGTTGCGCGCGAGATCGGGCGCGAGCTCAGCGCGGACGAGGTCGACGCCCTCCAGCGTCGGCACGGCGAGGTCTTCCGCGAGATCCTCCCGGAGCGGCGGACCCTGCCCGGAGCGATCGAGCTCCTCGACGACCTCCGGCGTGGCGGGGTGGTCCACGGCATCGCGACGTCCGGGCGGCGACCCGAGATCGACGGCTCCCTCGAGGCGCTGGGCATCCCGCCTGAGACCGTCGTGGTCGAGCGCGGCGACGTCCTGCGGGCCAAGCCGGAGCCGGACCTGTTCCTCGCCTGCCAGGAGCGGCTCGGCGTGGCCGTCCAGGACTGCTACGTGGTCGGGGATGCCGTGTGGGACCTGTTGGCCGCCCGGCGAGCCGGGATGCTGAGCGTCGGGCTCCTGACAGGCGGCTACGGCGAGGACGAGCTGCGCGCCGCCGGCGCGTTCCGCGTGTACCGCGACGCCGAGGAGTTGCACGAGTCGCTCGACGAGCTCGGCATTCTCCTCGGGCCTGCCTGAGATCCGGGCAAGGGCGCGATGGCCGGCCCGGGTCCGGTCGATGCCGCGGTCGCGCTCGGGGCGGGGCACGGGGTGGTCAGCGACCGGCCGCGCGTGCTCAAGGACGGCAGCAACCTCGTCGTCCATCTCCACCCGGCACCGGTCGTCGTGCGGGTCGCCACGTTCACGAGTCGGATCCGGCGTGATCCATGGCCCTGGCTCGAGCGCGAGGTGGCCCTCACGACGGCCCTCGTCAGCGTGGGCGCGGCCGTCGCGCCGCCGAGCCCGCTGATCCCGCCGGGGCCCCACCGCAGCGGCGACTGGGCGATGACCGCGTGGGCGTTCGTCGACCACGAGGCGGGCGCGATCCCGGACGCTCAGGCGGCGCTCGTCGCGCTCGGCGCCCTCCACGACGCGATGCGCCGGGTCGAGGTCGACCTTCCCCTGCTCGGCCCGGCCATGGCGGACCTCGACCTGGCGGTCGATTTCGGGATCGCGCAGGGACTGTTGACGGACGATGACGCCGCAGCCCTCCGAACCAGGCGCGACGACCTCGCCGACGAGCTGCTCGCGCTCACGGCCGACCGGCAACCCCTTCACGGCGACGCGTTCCCGCGGAACTCGCTCGTCACGCCGTCGGGGATCGTGTGGATCGATCTCGAGGACTGCTGCGAGGGACCGGTCGCGTGGGACCACGCCGTCCTGATCTGGAACACCGAGGACCCGGTCGTCGAGCGGGTGCTGCGCGAGCGCGACGGGACCGCCGCGATCGACGCCGCGATGGCGCTTCGCGAGATCCAGGCCGGCGTCTGGAGGCTCCTCCACGACGCGCGTCGTGACGGGCGTCTCACGGGATCGTCCTGACGACCCTCAGACGTTGCTGCCGGTGACGATGACCACCGCCGGCCCGTCCGGCCGCGGCCCGGCCAGGAGCCCGGCCCACGATGCCGCGGCGGCGCCCTCGACGGTGATGCCGAGCTCGGCGGTCAGCTCGGCCTGGGCGGCGCGAAGCGCGTCGTCGGACACGATCCGCATCTCGTCGACCCGACCGACCATCAGCTCGACGGCAGCCGGGATCGCAATGCGCGAGGCGATCCCGTCGGCGTAGGTCGCGACCGACCCGGTATCGATCGGGCGACCGGCCCGCCAGCTGAGCGTCATCGCCGCCGCGCCCTCTGCCTGGACGCCCATCACCCGGCAGCCGGGCGCGGCGAACCGGAGCCACGAGCCGACCCCGTTGATCAGCGCGCCGTTTCCGACCGGGACGGCGACGACGGCCGGGGCGGGCAGGGTGGCGGCCGCGACGCCGTCGGTGATCTCGAGCGCGAGCGTTGCGGCACCGGTCGAGATCCGCGGATCCTCGCCGTCGACGAGGAGCTGCCCGCTGCCGCGGGCCGCAGCCGCCTCCGACGCGTCGCGCGCTTCGTCGAAGTCCTCGCCGATCTCGACGACCTCGGCCCCGAGCGCCCGCATCCGGGCCACCTTCGCCCGGTTCGCTCGGCGCGAGGCGAACACGAGGGCCGGGACCCCGAACGCGCGAGCCGCGTACGCGACGCCCTGGCCGAAGTTGCCGGCCGAGGCGCAGACGACCGGGCGATCTGCCCCGATCGAGCCGTCCGCAGCCAGGGCCCGGACCGCGATCCACGTTCCCCGGCCCTTGAAGGAGCGGATCGGGTTGATCGTCTCGACCTTCACGATCACGGGCACGCCGAGCCGGGCCGAGAGCCCGTCATGCACGATCTGCGGCCCGTCACGGAACACGAGGTCGATCGCGGGGTGGGCCGCGCGGATGGCGTCGGGCTCGAGCTCGGGGATCGCGTGCACGGTCACGGGATGGTACCCGCAGCCGCGGGTCGTGATCCGCTGGTGGGCACGCGAGCGTATCCGCTCTTGACAGGCGTGCTTGTTACAACTTGTTGCGATAACCTGTCGCTCTGCCCGCCTGTCACCCTGCGAGGTCCCCGACCCGGATGCCCGCCGACCGCCGCCCACGATTGCCCGGCCGCCGAGGACGACTCGCCGCGCTCGCCGCGCTCG
>WNFK01151415.1_pt1 | contig 11449 bp, 13 predicted proteins | sample 5400281 | NCBI WGS metagenome assembly WNFK01 (sample SAMN13153350, study PRJNA577476) | soil metagenome | isolation source: 20 cm soil on Douglas fir-dominated hillslope | place: USA:California | collected 2013-09-17
CCGAGGATCTCCTCGACGCGGTGGAGTGGGCGCTCGCCCGCGCCGCGACCGGCGCGCGGGCCTGACGTGTTCCCCCTCAAGCGACTCCAGGCCGCGCTGACCCGCCTCGCCGGCCGCCGCGTGGTGGTGGTGGGCGATCTCATCGCCGACGAATATCTCTACGGCAAGCCCGCGCGCATCTCCCGCGAGGCCCCGGTCCTCATCCTGCGCTTCACCGATCGCGAGGTGCGGCTGGGTGGCGCGGCCAACGCGGCCCACAACGTCCACGCGCTCGGCGCCACCGTGCTGCCGGTGGGATTGCTCGGACAGGACGCCGCGGGCGACGAGGTGCACGCGCTCTTCCGCCAGGCGGGCATCGGCACCGACGGCGTCTCCCGCGAGGCGGGACGCCCCACGCCGGTGAAGACGCGCATCATGGCGGGCGGCTACCAGGCCACGCGGCAGCAGGTGGTCCGCCTCGACCGCGAGCCGGAGATCGGCATCGCGGGGCCGGCCGAGGCGCGGCTGATCGAGACGCTGCGCGCGGTGGGCGCCGCCGCGGACGGCTTCCTCGTCTCCGACTACGGCTACGGCACGGTGACCCCGCGGGTCTACGAGACGGTGCTCGAGCTCGGCCGCGCGCGCAAGGCGCCGGTGTCCATCGACAGCCGCTACGAGCTGCCGCGCTTCCGGGGCGCCACCGCGGCGACCCCGAACGAGCCCGAGGTGGAGGCGCTCACCGGGCAGGAGCTGACCGACGACGCGGCGGTCGAGAAGGCGGGGCGCGTGGTGCTCGAGCGGCTCGACGCGCGGCTCCTCCTCCTCACGCGGGGCAGCCGCGGCATGGCGCTCTTCGAGCGGGAGGGCCCGGTCACCTTCATGCCGATCCACGGCACCGACGAGATCGCGGACGTCACCGGCGCGGGCGACACCGTCATCAGCACCTTCACGGTGGCGCTGGCCGCGGGCACCGCGCCAGGCGAGGCGGCGTGGCTCGCCAACGTGGCCGGCGGGGTGGTGGTCATGAAGCGCGGCACCGCCACCGTGACCGTCCCCGAGCTGGCGGCCGCGCTCGCGAGCGATGGCGGCCGTCGTCAGCGTTGAGGAGGCGGGCCGCCTCGCCGCCGGCTGGCGCGCCCAGGGCAAGCGCCTGGTCCTCGCCAACGGCTGCTTCGACCTCCTGCACGTGGGCCACGTGCGCTACCTGCAGGCCGCCCGCGCCCTCGGCGACGCGCTGGTGGTCGGGCTCAACTCGGACGCCTCGGTGCGCCGGCTCAAGGGGCCGGGCCGTCCGGTGATGCCGGCGGTGGAGCGCGCGGAGCTCCTGGCCGCGGTGAGCGGCGTCGACGCGGTGGTCGTCTTCGAGGAGGACAGCGCCGACGCCCTCATCGAGCGCCTGCGCCCCGACGTGCACGCCAAGGGCACCGACTACACGGAGCAGAGCGTGCCGGAGCGCGCGACGGTGGCGGCGGTCGGGGCCACCGTGGCCATCGCGGGCGACCCGAAGAGCCACTCGACCAAGGACCTGATCGCCACCATCCTGACCCGCTTCGGCCGGACGCCCGCGCGATGACCGCCCCGGGGGCGAGCGCGAGGGAGCCGGAGCGCATCTCGGGACCCGCGCTCCTGAAGATCGCCATCGTGAAGCTGTCCTCGCTCGGCGACGTCATCCACGCGCTGCCGGTGGCGCGCGCGCTGCGCCGCTCGCGGCCGGGGCTCCACCTCACGTGGATCGTGGAGGCGCGCGAGTACGCGCTCCTCAACGGCCATCCGGACCTGGACGTGGTGGTGCCGGTCGACACCCGGCTCTGGCGCCGGCTCATCTGGCGGCCGGCCGGGGCGCGCCAGGTGCTGGGCAAGGTGAGGCGGCTCAAGAGCCGCGTCCGCGCCGCCCGGTTCGACGTGGCCATCGACCTGCAGGGGCTCATGAAGAGCGGGCTGCTCACCGCGTACACCGGCGCGCCGGTGCGCATCGGCTTCACCGCGGATCGCTGCCGCGAGCGCCTCAACTGTCTCTTCACCAACCGGCGCGTGCGGCCGCCCTCGAGCGCGGTGCACGTGGTGGACCAGTACCTGTCGCTGCTCGAGCCGCTCGGCATCGCCCCCGGCCCGGTCGAGTTCCACGTGTCGATCCCGGCCGCGGCCGAGCGCCGGATGGAGGACTTCCTGGGCGAGCAGGGGGTGAAGAGCCGCGACGGCCTGGTCGCGATCAATCCGGGAGCCGGCCGCGCCGACAAGCAATGGCCGGTCGCGCACTTCGCCGCGCTGGCCGAGCAGCTCGCCCAGGAGCCGAACACGCGCATCCTGCTGCTGTGGGGACCCGACGAGGTCCACATGGCGCGGCAGATCCGGGACGGCATGCAGGCGCGCGTGATCCTGGCGCCCCCCACCGACCTGCACGAGCTGGGCGCGCTGCTGCGCCGGTCGTCGCTGATGGTCGCCAACGATACCGGCCCGCTGCACCTGGCCGCCGCGCTCGGCACGCCGAGCCTCGGCCTCTTCGGCCCCACCCGCGCCGAGCGCAACGGCCCCTACGGGCCGCTCGGCCGCGGGGTGCAGAGCCCCGACGGCACCATGGCCGGCCTCCTCCCGTCGGTCGCGGTCGAGGCGGCGCGGGCGCTCCTCGCGGCGCGGAGCGACCGGTGAGCCGGCTCACTGTGACCGTGATCGCCTGGAACGAGGAGGAGCGGCTGCGCGCGTGCCTCGAGAGCGTCGCGTGGGCCGACGAGATCGTGGTGGTCGACGCGGAGTCCGCCGACAAGACGGTGCAGATCGCTCGCGAGTTCACCGACAAGGTGTCGGTGCGCGTGTGGCCCGGCTTCGCGATCCAGAAGAACGTCGCGATCGAGCAGGCCACCGGGGACTGGATCCTCTCCCTCGACGCCGACGAGCGGGTGACCCCGGAGCTGCGCGAGCGCATCCGGGTCATCCTCGAGGAGGACGGCCCGGCCGACGGCTACGCCATCCCGCGCCGCAACATCTTCTGGGGAGCCTGGGTGCGTCACGGCGGGCTCTACCCCGACTACCAGCTCCGGCTCTTCCGGCGGCTGGCGGGACGCTTCGTGGAGAACGCGGTCCACGAGTCGGTGACGGTGACCGGACGGGTGGACACGCTCGCGGAGCCGCTGCTGCACCACTCCTATCGGGACCTCGAGGACTTCGTGCGCCGCTCCAACCGCTACTCGACCCTGTCGGCCCAGGACTGGATCCGGCGAGGGAAGGGGGCGGGACTCCTCGGCCTGGTGACTCGTCCGCTGGGACGCTTCTTTTCCATGTACATTGTTCACCGGGGCTTCCTGGACGGCTGGCGGGGGTTCGTGCTGGCGGTCCTGTACGGCGAGTACGTGTTCCTGCGCATGGCCAAGGTGTGGGAGACGCAGCGGGGGCCGAAGCCCGGAGGGAATGACTAGGAGATCATGACGCCTTCGCGGGACCGCGTGCTGTCGGGAATGCGGCCGACCGGCCAGCTCCACCTCGGGAACTATCTGGGGGCGCTCGAGAACTGGGTCAAGCTCCAGGACCAGTTCGACTGCTTCTACTTCGTGGCCAACTGGCACGTGCTGACCACGAGCCCGGGAGACATCCAGGGGGTACCGGGGGATACCATCGAGATGGGCGCGGACTGGCTGGGGGCCGGGCTCGACCCGGAGCGGTCGACCCTCTTCATCCAGTCCCTGGTGCCGGAGCACGCGGAGCTGCACCTGCTCTTCTCGATGGCGACGCCGGTGACCTGGCTCGAGCGGGTCCCGACCTACAAGGAGATGGTGGAGCAGCTCGGCATCGAGTCGCCGTCCTACGGCCTGCTCGGCTATCCGCTGCTCCAGGCGGCCGACATCCTGATGTACAAGGCGCACTGGGTCCCGGTGGGCGCGGACCAGGTGCCGCACATCGAGCTGACCCGCGAGGTCGCGCGCCGGTTCAACAACATCTGGAAGGCGGTGTTCCCGGAGCCGCAGGCCAGGCTGACCGAGATCCCCAAGGTGCCGGGCACGGACGGGCGGAAGATGTCGAAGTCCTACGGCAACGCCATCTACCTGTCCGACACCTCCGCGGAGATCACCGCGAAGATCAAGCCGATGGTGACGGATCCCGCGCGCAAGCGGCGCACCGATCCCGGCAACCCCGACGTCTGCCCGGTGTTCGACCTCCACCGCATCTTCACCCCGGAGGGGCCCCGCGAGGAGTGCGCGACCGGCTGCCGCACCGCCGCGATCGGCCGCCAGCACTACGTGGAGAAGCCCACCGAGATCGTGGAGATTCTCCACGAGGGCACCAAGCGCGCGCGCCGGGTCGCGATCGCCACCATGACCGAGGTCCGCGAAGCCATCAAGCTCGAGCCATGACCCAAGAAGCCACTACCCAGACCACCGGCCCGGAGCCCGCGGGCCTGACCGTCCGCGTGGAGTCCTTCGTGGGGCCGCTCGATCTGCTGCTCCATCTCTGCCGCACCAACGAGATGGATCTCTCGCGCCTGTCGCTGCGCACGATCACCGACCAGTACCTGTCCCACCTGGAGTCGGTGCGATTCCAGGACCTCGAGATGGCGGGGTCGTTCATGGTCATGGCCGCGACCCTGATCTACCTCAAGTCGAAGCTCCTCCTGCCCGCCGACCCGAACGACCAGGAAGAGGCGCTCGACGAGGAAGGCGAACTGCTCAAGCGCGAGCTGGAAGAGCGTCTGCGCGAGTACGCGCGGGTGAAGGCGCTCGGCGCCTGGCTCGCCGAGCGCGAGGCCGAGCAGACCCTCGTCTACGGCCGCACCACCGCGGAGCTACCGCCCCCGGAGGACATCCCGCTCGAGGACCTCTCGGTGCATCTGCTGCAGCGGGCGATGCAGCGGCTCATCGAGGACCAGAAGCGCCGGGTGCCGCGACAGGTCGAGCCCAACCCGCTCTCGGTGCTGGAGCGCATGAGCGAGATCCTCGACCTGCTGCGCAGCACCTGGTCGCTGCTCTTCTCCTCGGTGGCGGGCGCGGAGCGGCTGCGCGCGGAGTGGGTGGTCACCCTGCTGGCCCTGCTCGAGCTGGTGCGCCTCGGCCAGGCGCGGGCCCGCCAGGCCGACCTCTTCGGCGAGATCGTGATCGAGCGGAACGCGGTCAGCGTGCACGAGCCCGCCCGGCTGGCGGAGACCGACGAGGAGTCGCGGCCCGACGCCGATGCGGGTGTCGAGGCGCTCGCCGCCGAAGCCCCGCGCGACCCGATGCCGGGCGAGGATGCGCCGCGCGCGGCCGCGACGCCCCCGCCGGACGACGAACCCCGAACCGAACAGGGGGAACCCCTGAATGCCTGAGCCCATCGACGTCGTCGAAGCCCTGCTCTTCGCCTCCGACACCCCGGTGGAGGCCGAGCGCATCCAGGAGGTGCTCGATCTCGAGTCGGCCGCGGCGGCCCGCGAGATCGTGGAGGGCCTGCGGGTGCGCCTCGACGCGGAGGGCCGCGCGCTGCAGGTGATGGAGGTGGGCGGCGGCTTCCGCCTGGTGACGCGGCCCGAGGTCGCCCCGTGGCTCGTCAAGCTCGCGCGCAGCCGCACGCGCTCGCGCCTCTCGCGCCCCGCACTCGAGACCCTCGCCATCATCGGCTACCGCCAGCCGGTGTCGCGCCCCGAGGTGGACGCGGTGCGAGGGGTGAACTCGGACGCGGTGCTCGACAACCTGCTCGAGCGCCGGATGATCCGCATCGCGGGTCGCAAGGAATCGCCGGGCCGCCCGTTCCTCTACGAGACCACGCGCGAGTTCCTGGTCGCCTTCGGCCTGCGCGACCTCGGCGATCTGCCCAAGGTGGAGGGCGAGCTGATCGTGCCCGAGCTCGCGCAGGCCGCCGCCGCGCAGCTCGGCGAGCCCGGGCCGGAGGAGGAGATCACCGCTGCCCCCGATTCGCCTCAGCAAGATCCTGGCCCAGGCGGGGATCGCGTCTCGACGAGCGGCTGAGTCGCTGCTCGCGGAGGGGCGCGTCACCGTCAACGGGCAGGTCCGGCTCGAGCCGGGCGCCCAGGCGGATCCCGAGACCGACCGCATCACCTTCGACGGCCGCGCGCTGCCCGCGCGCGCGCCGCTCCAGCACGTCCTCCTGCACAAGCCGCGCGGCTACGTGACGACCCGGAGCGATCCCGACGGGCGGCCGGTGGTGATCGACCTGCTGCCGCCCGCCGCGGCGGCGGTGGTCTATCCGGTCGGGCGGCTCGACTTCGACGCGGAGGGGCTCCTGCTGCTCACCAACGACGGCGAGCTCGCCAACCGTCTCCTCCACCCGCGCTACGAGATCCCGCGCGTCTACGAGGTGGAGGTGGAAGGGCACGTGGCGGAGGCGGATCTCCCGCGCTGGCGCCGCGGCGTCGCCCTCGACGACGGCCCCGCGGTGCCCCGGGCGGTGACGCGGCTCGCCGCGCGCGGAGACGCGAGCCGGCTGCGCGTGACCTTCGCGGAGGGGCGATACCGCGAGGTGAAGCGCTACTGCAAGGCGCTCGGGCATCCGGTGCGCCGCCTCAAGCGCGTGCAGTTCGGGCCGCTCCGCCTGGGGGGGCTCGCCCTGGGCGGGCACCGCGCGCTCACCCGAGCCGAGCTCGCGGCCCTGAATGACTTGCGTGGGGGGTAGCGATCTCCTATACTGCTCCGGGTTGCGTGACCGACGTGCTTCAGGAGCCCCCGATGAACCTGGACGATTGGCGATCCAGGATCAATAACCTCGACGACGAAATCCTCAAACTCCTCAACCAGCGCGGTACCGCCGCCCTCCGGATCGGCGAGCTCAAGAGGCAGCAGGATCTCCCGTACTTCAGCCCCGAGCGCGAGGCCCAGGTCCTCGACCGCCTCGTCGCGCTCAACGACGGACCGCTCGGCGCCGACGCCATCCGAGTGATCTGGCGCGAGATCTTGTCCGCCTCGCTCGCCCTCGAGCACCCGCTGCCCATCGCCTACCTGGGCCCGCCCGGCACCTTCACCCACCAGGCGGCCACGCGCCGCTTCGGCTCTTCCGCCCAGCTCCTGCCGGTGCACACCATCGCCGAGATCTTCGACGAGGTCGAGCGCGGGCGCGCCGAGTACGGGGTGGTGCCGGTGGAGAACTCCACCGAGGGCGCGGTCAACGTGACCCTCGATCGCCTGATCGACTCCGACGTGACGATCACCGGCGAGATGACCCTCGACATCTCGCAGCACCTGATCTCCCGCGCCACCGATCTCGCGGGGGTGAAGGTGGTCTGCTCGCACCCGCAGGGCCTCGCCCAGTGCCGGGCCTGGCTCGCCGCGCACCTGCCGGAGGCGGCGACCGAGGAGACCGCGTCGACCTCGGGGGCGGTGGAGCGGGCCCGCGACGACGCCACCGTGGCCGCCATCGCCTCCGACATGGCCGCTGCCGTGCACGGGGTGCCTATCCTGCGACCCCGCATCGAGGACAACCCGTCCAACTCGACCCGCTTCCTCGTGATCGGGCGGAAGCCGGTGCCGCCCACCGGGCGGGACAAGACCTCGATCCTCTTCTCGATGAAGAACGAGCCCGGGGTGCTCTACAGCATCCTCCAGCCCTTCGCCACGCGCGGGCTGAACCTCACCAAGATCGAATCGCGCCCCACCAAGCGTCGCCCCTGGGAGTACGTGAACTTTCTCGACTTCGAGGGTCACTGCGAGACCGCCAACGTCCGGGACGTGCTGGCCGAGGTCCGGGAGCGCTGTCAGTTCCTGAAGGTCCTCGGCTCCTACCCGGCGGTGTGAAGGAGCAACGAATGAGCGTGTCCTGGGAAGCCCTCGCCAACGACCACATCCTGGGCATCGCGCCCTACGAGCCCGGCAAGCCCATCGAGGAGCTCGAGCGCGAGCTCGGCATCAGCGACGTCATCAAGCTCGCCTCCAACGAGAACCCGCTCCCCCCGTCGGACCGGGTCATGAAGGCGATGCAGACCGCCCTCACCCACATCAACCGCTACCCGGACGGCAGCGGCCACTATCTCCGCCAGGCCATCGCCCGGAAGCAGGGGCTGACGAGCGATCACATCATCCTCGGCAACGGCTCCAACGACCTCATCGAGCTGATGGTGCGCGCCTTCCTGCGCTCCGGCGAGGAGGCGGTCATCCCGCACCCCTCCTTCGTCGTCTACCCGATGATCGTGCAGGCGGTGGGCGGGATCCGGGTGGTGGTGACGCTGAAGGACCAGCGCCTCGACCTCGAGGCGATGGCACGCGCGATCACCCCCATGACCAAGATGGTGTTCATCGCGAACCCCAACAACCCCACCGCGACCATCGTGACCGCGGACGAGGTCGAGCACTTCATGGACCGGGTGCCCGACAAGGTCATCGTGGTCTTCGACGAGGCCTACATCGAGTTCGCCCAGGGGCCCGACTTCCCCGACGCGCTCGCCTACCTCAAGCAGGGGCGCAAGGTCGCGGTGCTCCGCACCTTCTCGAAGGCGGCGAGCCTGGCCGGCCTGCGGGTGGGCTACGCGGCGGCCGATCCGGACTGCATCGCCCTGCTCAACCGCATCCGCCAGCCCTTCAACGTCAACTCGGTGGCCCAGGCCGCCGCGCTCACCGCGCTGGAGGACGACTCCCACGTGCGCGAGTGCCTCAGCATGATCGACGCGGGCCGTCACTACCTGGTCCAGGAGTTCACCGCGATGGGGCTCAAGTACGCCCCCTCGCGCGCCAACTTCATCCTGGTCGACGTGGGCCGGAGCGCGAGCGAGGTCTTCCACTGGCTCCTCAAGGAGGGTGTGATCGTGCGCCCCATGACGAGCTTCGGGATGGAGAGCGCGCTGCGCGTCACCATCGGCACGCCGGAGGAGAACCGTCGGTTCGTGAAGGCGCTCAAGAAGGTCCTGGCCGGAGCCAAGGGCGCGTGATCCGTCGCCTCGCTCTGGTCGGTCTCGGGCTCCTGGGCGGGTCGGTGGCGAAAGCCGCGCGCGCCCTGGGCCTGGCCGACGAGATCGTGGCGGTGGGGCGCGACCGCGAGCGGCTCGAGCCGGCCCGGCGCGACGGGGTGGTGGACCGCGTCACCACCGATCTGGCGGAGGGGGTGGGCGGGGCCGACTTCTGTCTGCTCGCCACCCCGGTCGCGACCCTCGCCGCGCTCCTGCCCGCGGTATGGCGGGCGCTGCCCGCGGACGCGGTGCTCACCGACGTGGGCAGCACCAAGGCCGCCATCGTGCACGCGGCGGAGCGCCTCGGCGCGCAGCGGCCGCTCGCCTTCGTGGGCAGCCATCCCATGGCCGGCTCGGAGCAGGCCGGCTACCGAGTGTCGCGACAGGACCTCTTCCGCGGCGCGACCGTGATCCTCACCCCCACCGAGCGGACCGACTCGCACGCGGTCAAGCGGGTCGGCGAGTTCTGGGAAGCGCTGGGCGGACGCCTCGTCACGCTCGATCCGCTGACCCACGACCGGGCCACCGCCGCCATCAGCCACCTGCCGCACCTGGTGGCCGACGCGCTGGTGGACGCGGTGGTGCGCATGGACCCGCGCTTCTTCGAGGTGGCCGGGCGCGGCTTCAAGGACACCACGCGCATCGCGGCCTCGGACGCCCGCGTCTGGCGCGAGATCTTCCAGGAGAACCGCGCCGGCCTCGCCGAGGCCGTCACCGCCTTCCGCGCCGCCCTCGACCACCTGGAGGGACTCCTCGCGACCGGGGACGTCCCCGCGATCGAGGGAGCGCTCGACCGGATCCGCCGCGTCCGCGAGGGGGTTGCTTGAGCCTCCGCGTCACCCGCGTGGCGCAGCGCGTGGGCGAGATCGCGGGGCCCGGCGACCGGTTCGCCCGGCGGCGCGCGGCGGCCTCGTGAAGCGCGGTGGGGAGCGGCGGGACATCGTGATCACGATCGACGGCCCGGCGGGAGCGGGCAAGTCCACCGTGGCCGCCGCGCTCGCCCGGCGCCTCGGCTTCACCCTCATCGACACCGGGGCGCTCTATCGCGGGCTCGCGTGGGCCGCGCGGGAAGCCGCGGTGCCCCTCGAGGAGGGCCCCGCGCTGCGCGGCCTCCTTGACCGGACGAGCGTGCGGCTCGACGGGGAGCGCGTGCTCGTCGACGATCGCGACGTGACGGTCGACATCCGCACCCCCGCGATCAGCCAGCTCACGTCGCGGTTGACGACGCTGGCCTCGGTGAGAGATAAGATGACGCCCATCCAGCGCCGCCTGGCCGCCCCCGGAGCCGCCGTCCTCGAAGGACGCGACACCGGCAGCGTGGTGTGGCCGGAGGCCGAGGTGAAATTCTATCTGGACGCCGACCTCGACACTCGCGCTCGGCGCCGGCGCGACGAGCTCGCCGCGCGCGGCCTCGACACCGCGCTGGAGACGGTGCGGGACGACATCGCGCGACGCGACCGGCAGGACATGGAGCGCGCGCTGGCCCCGCTGGTGAAGCCGGAAGGCGCGGTGGTGGTGGACACCACCGGGCTGGGCATCGCGGAGGTCGTGGATACGCTGCTACGGGTGGTGGAGCTGGCGAGATGCTGTACGCGATCCTGAAGCCGATCGCGGTGACGCTGATGCGCCTCCTTTTCCGGCTCGAGATCGTGAGCCCGGGGCTGGTGCCCGCCACCGGCCCGGTGCTCATCGTGTCCAACCACGTGAGCCTGCTGGACCCGCCGCTGGTCGGCGGCGCCGCCCCGCGCCCGCTCTTCTTCATGGCCAAGGAGGAGCTCTTCCGCATCCCGCTCTTCGGTCGGCTCATCCGGAGCCTGAACGCCCGGCCGGTGCGCCGGGACGGCTCGGACACGCGGGCGCTGAAGGCGGCCCTCGCGCAGCTCGAGCAGGGCCACGCCCTGCTGGTGTTCCCGGAGGGCACGCGGGGCGAGGAAGGGCAGCCTCTGCGCGACGGTAAGCCCGGGGTCGGCATGCTGGCGGTCCTGAGCGGCGCGCCGGTGGTGCCGGTGTACGTGTCGGGGAGCGGGGCGGCGCTGCCCCGCGGGCGGACGCTGCCGCGGCCGGCGCGGGTCCGGGTGACCTTCGGGCCGCCGCTGACGTTCAAGCGAGCGACCAAGAGCGAGGGGCCCCGGGAGGGCAAGAGAGCGGGTGACGAAGGGCGTAAGGAGGCGTATCGTGAAGCGGCCCAGGAGATGATGCGGGCGATCGGTCAGCTCCGGGACCAGCAGGTGAAGTCCTGAGGCACGGCGGGGATGCCGACCGCGGCAAGAGCGCGCGGCCGGCAAAATAGATTCTAAGGAGAGGTGGAGTCATGGAGACCGAGAACCGGAAGTCGAAGACCCTCGTCGGCGTATCGAAGGAGGTGGACGCCACCGAGGAGAGCATGGAGTACTGGTTCAACCGGGGCGTGAGCGACGTCGAGGAAGGCGAGGTCGTGCGCGGTCGCGTGGTCGAGGTGCGCGACAGCGAGATCCTGGTCGACATCGGCTACAAGAGTGAGGGCACGATCCCGATCGAGGAGTTCCGGCACGCGGGCAGCCTGCCCAAGGTCGGCGAGGAGATCGAGGTCTACCTCGAGTCCAAGGAGGACAACGAAGGGCTGATCGTCCTTTCCAAGGA
>WNFK01007931.1_pt1 | contig 11448 bp, 12 predicted proteins | sample 5400281 | NCBI WGS metagenome assembly WNFK01 (sample SAMN13153350, study PRJNA577476) | soil metagenome | isolation source: 20 cm soil on Douglas fir-dominated hillslope | place: USA:California | collected 2013-09-17
GCTCTGACGCTTGGACAAACAGAAATCACAGATCCGATTGACGGCGGTCAATCCCCCTTCCCCGCTATAGAGGATGCAATCCGTGAGCTTCGAGCTGGACGCATGATCGTCGTTGTCGACGATGAAGATCGTGAGAATGAAGGTAACCTCACGATGGCGGCGGAGATGATCACCTCGGAAGCAATCAACTTCATGGCAATGCACGGAAGAGGCCTGATCTGCCTCGCGATGACTGAGGAGAGATTGAAAGAATTAGAAATTGGTTCGATGGCGCCTGCAAATAGCGCTTTGGGTGGTACCGCATTCACCGTTTCAATCGACCTAAAACGCCAGGACATAGCGACCGGGATATCAGCTTACGACCGCGCGCAAACAATTAAGATGGCTGTTGACCCGAACAGTCATCCAGAAGACTTCGCGCGACCAGGCCACGTTTTCCCGCTTTGTGCTCGGCCCGGTGGCGTTCTCGAACGGCGCGGCCAAACAGAAGCGGCCGTCGATCTGGCGAGTCTCGCTGGCCTGCAGCCCGCCGGAGTGATCTGCGAGATCATCAATGACGACGGCACCATGGCTGATCTCGCGCGCTATCGTTTCGATTGCGACTATGAAGGATCTCTGGCGGCATACGATGGCATTTTTCCGGTATGTAACACGATCTCTCCGACTGATCTCGATAGAACCTACGCTACCAACACGCCATACATAAATGCGGAGCTGATTGGATGATCCACACGCATTCACTAGGCCGGGCCGTTCGCTACTATCCGGAAAGGACAGCGTTTGCAGCGGGCGAACAACACTCAACGTTTCGTGAGCTTCACGATCGCGTCGGAAGAATTGCCGCGGCGCTTACGAAGCGCGGCTTCAGGAAAGGCGACCGTTTGGGGTTATTACTGCCGAACGAACGTGAGTATGTCGAGTTGGTATACGCGTGCGCATGGCTTGGCGTCATTGCGGTGCCATTGAATACCCGGCTGTCAGGAGAGGAGATCGATCATGTACTGATTGATGCCGCTCCGCATGGGTTGATTCGGCATTCGTCATTGGCTGCTCCAAGCGTTGAGCTTCACGGCCAATTGGTCATCGACAAAGAACCATTCGACCTTGGGAATGACTCATTTCCTGCGGATGTCTACGACCCGGATGCAGTATTTGCACTTATCTATACCAGCGGGACTACGGGCCGGCCCAAAGGTGTAGCACTCACTCATAGCAACATCCTGGCTAATCTGGACCACGTGAACTACTGGATGCGTTACAGAGAAGGTGGTGTCTATCTCCATGCGGCGCCAATATTTCACATAGCCGACTTTCCGTTCATGTTTGCTTCGCCGGCTTTCGGGGCTTGTCAGGTCACGATTCCGAAGTTCAGCCCGGAAGCCTTCTGTGAGACCGTAGAGCGCGAACGTGTCACGCACACAGTGCTGGTCCCAACAATGATCAATTTACTGACGCAATTTGCGGATTTGAAAAGGTATGACCTGACCAGCCTCGAGTATCTGGGATACGGTGGATCACCAATCGCCCCCGAACTTATTCACAGCACAAGGAAGATGTTACCAGGAACCAAACTGGTTCAGGTTTATGGCCTTAGTGAGACGGCCTTTCTTGCTGGGTTGCAGGATCATGAACACACAGAAAATAGATTGACATCTTGCGGTCGCCCTTGTCCCGGCATTGAAGTGCAAGTTGTGGACGAAGAGGGAAAAGAGGTTGCTACTGGCCAACATGGTGAGTTGGTTGCACGCGGCGCAAATGTAATGCGCGGTTATTGGAACAATTTGAAGGAAACGAACGCGGTATTTCGTAATGGGATGTTCCGCAGCGGTGACATCGGCTACCAGGATGCTGATGGTTACATCTACATTCTGGATCGGTTGAAGGACATGATTGTTACCGGCGGCGAGAATGTTTACTCGGGCGAAGTCGAAGCGGTCATTTACCAGCATCCGGCGGTTAAGGAAGTCGCAGTCTTCGGCATACCTGATCCTAAGTGGGGAGAACTTGTGATGGCTTCTGTTGTGCTTAGGCCCGGGTTAGCCCTGAGCGCCGATGAACTAATCTCATTTTGCAGGCGGTCGCTCGCCAATTACAAAGTTCCGCGTCGCGTTGAGTTCTCTGAAACGGAGTTACCGAAGAATGGGTCAGGCAAAATCCTAAAGAGGAATCTGCGCGGGCGTTTTTGGGCGGACCAGAAACGAGCTGTAGGGTGAAATTGTGATTAATCGCAGTGACAATTTATCGGACACGACTCGTCGTCTAATCAAGCTTTGTAACGATCGTCTGGCGGACGCTGTGGATTTGCAGTTGCAATGCAAACACGCTTTCTGGAATACGACCGCCTTCGATATGAGAAAGCTCTTCGATGAGGTAAATAAGTCGGTCGGCGTCTATTCGGATCGCATTGCCGAGCGCGTGGTTGAGATTGGCGGAGTTGCCAATTCAACTGAGCGTGTGGTGCCTACCTGGTCGCACCTATTGTGCCCACCTGATGCGCTGTGCCGCGATCATGCTTCGACTCTTGCAACAACGCTGGGCTCATTTGCAGAGCTGGCACGTCGTGCAACTTCGCCAGTGCCGATATGTTTACTGAAATTGCGCATGACGTAGATAAATGGCACCGAACGCTGGTGGTAGTCTGAGCGTCAGCACGATCTATGGTAAGCAGCTTGATCGACACCTTACCTCTGACGAAAGCCGAGTCTGACGGCGATCTCGATTTCTGTTTCCTGGATCTGGCTCTGGCACTCGCGGCCAAAGGCGAAGGTCAGGTAAAGCCAAACCCGCTTGTGGGTACCGTCATTGTGAAGGATGGGGTGATCGTGGGTCAGGGCTTTCACCGCTACGATCGAGTCAAGCACGCGGAAGTTTTGGCACTCGAACAAGCGGGCAGCCTTGCGAAGGGCGCAACTGTTTATGTCAATCTGGAACCATGTTGCCACCGAGGGGATGGCAAACGGACTCCTCCGTGCACGGACGCCTTGATTGAGGCTCGAGTGAAAAGGGTCGTGTGCTGCATCACAGATCCGAACACTCGAGTTAACGGCCGCGGTCTGGCTGCTCTTCGTGAAGCCGGCATCGCCGTGACAGTTGGCCCAAGAACCTCTGCCGCGCGAATACTGAATGCAGAATACTTAAGATCAGTCATTACCTCGAACACTTCACCACCCTTATCTTTAATGCAACTGCTTTTTTGATTAGGCTCCTACTTTGCTTCAGAGTTGTCGGCGAAAGCCACATCGATAGCAATAGTTAGCAATTACACGCAAACGTGGGTAAGACAGGCGGATTTCTTCCGGATAATCTTGCGCACTAGAAGCCGCGACGACAGGACGAACAGAGTCGCGGCACCCATTTTGACGAAAGGACAAAAAGCATATGGCAAGCCCCGCGACAGAAATTCAACCGCAAACGTCAACCAACATCAGTACCTGGAACATCGATTCAGCCCATACCGTCGCTGAGTTCAAGGTAAAGCACATGATGATCGCCAATGTGAAAGGCCACTTCTCCAGGATTTCGGGAGTGTTGACCCTGGATAAATCAAATCTGGCGAATTCCCGCGTCGAGGCCTCAATTGAAGCTGCCTCCATCGAAACGCGTGACGACCAACGTGACGCACATCTCAAGAGCGCGGATTTCTTCGATGTCGAAAAGTTTCCCACTCTGAACTTCAAATCCGCCGGCGTCAGCATCGTCGGCGATGAAGAATTATTTGTCGAAGGCGATCTGACCATCCACGGAGTCACTCGCACGGTCCGCTTTGAAGTGGAAGGGCCAACGCCGCCTACCAGGGATCCATGGGGCAACACCCGGGTTGCGATCTCGGCGAGCGCAAAGATCAATCGAAAAGATTTCGGCTTGACCTGGAATGCTGCCCTCGAGACCGGCGGGGGCGGTCCACCAGCGTTAATGGAGGACGCATGAAAGTTTTAGCCCGCACGGTTAAGACACCTGATTGTTTTCAATTAGAAATTTGAGTTGCTCATGACGCCGGAAACTCGTCTCAATCACACGCTGCCGTTATTGCTTCATGTTGCCACGGCTACCACGGGATTGATCGATGCGATAAGTTACCTTGCCCTTGGGCATGTATTCACGGCAAACATGACTGGAAACGTCGTTTTCCTCGCGTTCGCTGTGGCCGGAGCGCCTGGGCTTTCGATAACGCGTTCGCTCACGGCGCTCATTTCATTTCTGATCGGCGCTTTGATTGGCGGCAACCTTGCCACTCGTCTTTCAGAAGTCTCGACACCAAGGTGGATTACAACCGCCCTAAGCCTGGAATCGGCTTTGTTGCTCGCCGCAACCCTTGCTGCTATCAATTTCCGTGATTTGTCGGGAAGTTCGTTCCAATTGTATTCGATCATAGTGCTTACCGCGTGTGCGATGGGGATTCGGAACGCAACAGTTCGCAAAATGGCGATCCCGGATCTTACGACTACCGTTCTTACACTGACCATTACTGGTCTCGCAGCCGATTCGAGATTTGCCGGTGGTACTAGTCCACGATGGCGACGGCGACTTCTAGCCGTTTTAGTAATGTTTGCTGGAGCAGCGTCAGGAACACTGCTACTGAAACGCTCGCTCGTGTTGCCGTTGGCTATCGCGACACTCTTATCAATCTGCTGCGTCGCGATATCACTGAAACAGCGAGTTGCTTTGGCCACGCGTGCAGCGAGTTGATTCGTCTACTTGGGAACGCTGCTTGGGATGAAGCCAACTCGAGAATTCTGGCATTTGGCTTACGGGGAAGGGAGTCAGTCAATACAAATTCGAGAGTTGCATGAGCCCCTTTTCTGATGGTCGCTGGCATTTTCGTCGGACAATGTACAAAATAAGGCCACGACGCCGAGTTGAGCATACGATGATTCGATACCAACATTTCGTTACTTTTGTTCCACCGGGACTTATACCGGAGAGAATCTGGCTCCAGAGTTCCGATCACGCACTTCTGATTTAAGGGGTTAGCTTGACCACGACCACCGCCCAAGACGCCGCCAAGGGACTAAAACCCGAGCAGTACCTCGCCTTGCTTGAGCTGTCGAAAGCAATCGCGTCACATCGCGACTTAGCGAAGCTGTTCCATGATCTTGCTTGTCGACTGCAAATGCTCTTCAAGTTTCGCAGCCTCGCGGTGATGTTTCACGATAGTTCGCGCAACCTCATGCGGTGCCACTTTCTGGAAACGTGCGCGCCGACCAAGTGGCAACCGCCCACCGAAGTCCCAATGGAAGGTTCGATCGCCGGTTGGGTTTGGGAACATCAGGAACCGGTTGTCGTTCACGACATCGCGTTGGAAGATCAGTTTCCCTTCGCGAAAACTCTACTCGATCATCCGATCAAAGCAATCTGCAGTTTTCCCTTGACGACTGCCAACCAGCGATTGGGAGTGCTTAACTTTTGGAGCGATGAGGCCGGCGTCTACGATCACCTCGATCTCGAATTCGCAGGACTACTCGCCGCGCAAATAGCGGTTGCCATCGAAGCGCAGTGTCATCAACAGAAGTTGGCGCGGGAGCGCGACCGCTGCCAACTACTTCTAGAAATAAACAACACCCTCGTCTCAAATCTCAATTTGCGCGAACTCCTTTCGGCTATCTCCGGTTGTCTTAGACGAGTGATGCCGCATGACCTCGCTGGTCTCGCTCTTCACGATCCTACAATCAACAAGCTTCGGGTCACGGCGCTGGAATTTCCCGAGCACGAAGATGCGTTTGTTGAAGGCGAAATCATCGACCTGGAGGAGAACCCTGGCGGGCGCGCTTTCACCACTCGCCAACCAGTCATCAGCGGCTTGGATCACTTAGTTTATCCTCTTGGGCAACGTGCTGGAATCAAGTCTGGTTGCACCGTTCCGCTGATTTCGCATGACCGCGCGCTAGGTATACTGGGTGTAGCAAGGCTGAGCGAGAATCCTTTTACAGAAGACGATGCGGAGTTGCTCACTTCAGTAGGCAAGCAGGTCGCGATTGCGGTTGAGAACGCGCTGGCCTATCGCGAGATCGATGCGCTAAAGAATAAGTTGCAAGAAGAAAAACTCTATCTCCAGGAAGAGATCCGCACGGAATACAACTTCGAAGAGATCGTTGGCACTTTTTGGGGAGACTGGAACTGGAAAGGAACTGATCGCCCGCGCGCTTCACAATTTGAGTGGCCGAGCGGAACACACGCTGGTCAAAGTAAACTGTGCTGCGATTCCGACTGGACTGCTTGAAAGTGAGATGTTTGGTCACGAGAGGGGCGCGTTTACCGGTGCCGTCGAACAACGCAAGGGTCGGTTTGAGCTCGCACACCGCGGCACAATCTTTCTCGATGAGGTCGAGGAGATTCCGCTCGAACTGCAATCGAAGCTCCTGCGCGTGCTCCAGGAGCAGGAGTTTGAGCGTCTGGGAAGCGGCAAAACGATTCGTGTGGACGTACGGGTGGTGGCTGCGACGAATGCTGATCTTGCTAAGATGGTGGCTGAGAAAAAGTTTCGCAGCGATCTTTACTACCGGCTCAACGTCTTTCCGGTTTCTTTGCCGGCGCTACGGGAGCGACCTGAAGATATTCCGTTGTTGGTCAACTTCTTCGCCCAGAAGTTTGCGCAACAGATGAAGAAACCAATCAAAACGATTCCAACCGAAAAGATGGCTCAACTGACTGCGTATAGCTGGCCCGGGAATATTCGCGAGCTGCAGAATCTGATCGAGCGGGCCGTGATTCTTTCGCGCGGTTCGGTGCTGGAAGTTCCTTTGGCCGAGTTAAAGCAATCGGCTAATGACAATCTTGCAAATCAGCTTCAAGGTCCAATAAGACTTGAGGCAGTCGAACGCGACCACATCATGAGGGTTTTGCGTGAGACGGGTTGGGTGATTGGTGGTCCCACTGGGGCAGCCGCGCGTCTGGGCCTCAACCGCACGACTCTCAACCACCGCATGCGCAAACTCGGCATCAACCGACCTCAGCCGGCGTCGTGAGCAAGTATTCGTTATTAGGGCGAATTGCTCGCTGCATAGCCCGAAAATCTCCTTAGACTCGTGCGGAGCATGACTGAGGTGAAATAGAAAATGGCAGCGAGTCAAAATTTCAGAGCGGTGCATTAACGCAAGCTGCAACCAGCATATCAATAACCGTTCACCCTTTGTTCTTCCACTTGTCACAAACCCACAGCAAAGGTAGTCTTTGACCATGGCCACATCTGAAGAGATTTTTCGTGATGCGATAGCTTTGCCGCCCGATGCTCGCGCTGAACTCACGGAGCGGCTGATAGCGAGTTTGGCGGACGATGTTTCACCCGAGATTACCAGTGCGCAGCTTACCGAAGTGCGGCGGCGCATTGCTGAAGTAGAGTCGGGTGAAGCCAAGCTGATTCCTGGTGATGAAATTTTTGCCCAGGTAAGAAATCTACTGGCGAAACACCTTCCCTCGAGCTAGCGCATGGCGAGCTACCTCTTTCATTCGGAGGCAGCGGATGAGTATTTGGCTGCCACGCGCTACTATCTTGATTATTCAAACACTGCTGGCTTCTCCCACGACTTGGCCAGTAATCGAAGAACCTCAAATCCGGCGTTACCTCGTAAGACGATTCCCTATTCGCTCTATTATCGGTGGGAGCCGGAGCACGATCGGGTTTCCGTCTACGCAGTGATGCATTTCAGCCGTCGGCCCGGTTACTGGCGCGATCGAACAGTGACTTAAGAGAGTTCATAACGCCGCAAACTCGGCAACAGTCGTGACCGCTGCTCGTCATCTGGTCGCATTTCGTCATTCATGACACGCCGCCTGCGATACGCTTGAGAAACCAAGCCTGACACTTCTCCATCTATCCGCTTCTTTTCAAACAATTCCTCAAACAGAGCAAAAAGCTGAGGCTGTGGCAAGGTTCTTGTATTGGCACTTGTCACTGGCATCTTGCTCCATTTGCGGAACTCGGACGAGTGTTGTTAGGCGAGAAGATGACCAGAAGGAGTATGGAAATGAAAAAGCTTGTAAAACGAATTCCCGCCACCGCGTTACTCGTTTGTCTCTTTGCAATGTCTGCACTTGCGCAACCCCGCGGTCAGGAAATCGCGGCTAATTTGCGCGTCCAATTGAGCGAACTCGAAGTCAGGCAGGCGGAAATGCAGGCGCGCGATGAACAACTAGAAGAGGCTCTGCAACCGGAGAATATTGAGCGAAGCGTTGCTGGCATAGGTAGTACGCATCCGGAACGGCTGCGAGAGGAGCGGCGGCGACAGCTGGAAATTGTCAGGGACAGTGTACGTCTCCAGCTCGATGAACTAGATCGGAGCCACGCACGTTTGGAAGCGGCTATCGCTGAGGCTGATGCGCTGGCCTATTGGCAGAGTGCCGGCCTCTGCAGTCCCCCGGAAGATAAATAACTTGCAGTAATTATTTGATGAGGTGTCAGGGTCATGAACTCGGCCGTAAAAATCATAAAGCGAGGTCAGAACAAAATCTCAACTGGGGCCCTCGCCAGCCAGGATGAGCAGACGGGTGCGCAAAGCACGCGTGAAATCGTAAAGACAGTCAAGGGATGGGTATCCGAAATGCATCAACGGCGCCGAGACGAGCAAATCCACTCCTCGGCGTTTAGGAAGATGCGAGTGACCCTGCCACTGATCTTGCTCTGCTTCTGGGCGCTGGGGATGGAGAGCAATGGCCAACAGCTTCGCGACGCGTTTCACAAAGTGGAACAAGCAGTAGTAGTTGTAAGGACGGAGCAGCAAGGGTTAGCGCCGTTTCCTCAGCAAGGGATGGTGAGTTTGAATGGCATAGGATCAGGAGTTCTGATTTCGAATGACAAAGTCCTCACCGCCGCGCACCTGGTCCAGGCAGCGGATAGAACGATGGTTGAGTTTTCGCGAGGAGAACTGATTCCCGCGCGCGTTGTTGGATCGGCCCTTTCCGCGGATATCGCATTGCTGCAACTCGAGCACAGCCCGGCAAACGCTGCACCCGTGACGCTGGGGAATTCCGACAAGCTGGATGTGGGAGATCAGATATTTGTGGTCGGGGCTCCCTACGGTCTCAGTCGTACGTTAACAGCAGGGCACGTAAGCGGACGTCACTTGCTAAACGAGAGAAGTGAGAACACGACCGGGGTTGAATTCCTGCAGACTGATGCCGCGGTCAACAGCGGCAATTCCGGAAGTCCCTTATTTAACCTGGATGGCGAAGTCATGGGCATTGTCAGCAACATTATGAGCAGATCAGGAGGTTCTGAGGGCATGGCCTTCGCCGCAACTTCAAACACGACTCGGCGTCTGCTGCTTGAGCAGAAACCGTTCTGGTCGGGTATTGAAGGTCTTGTTGTCGACGGCGATCTGGCGAGGGCGCTCAATTTGCCACAACCCGCGGGTGTGCTGGTTCAGCGCGTGGCGGAAGGATCGATTGCGTGGCGCTCGGGGATACATGCCGGGAACCTCCGAGCGAACGTCGAAGGGGCAGAATTCATTCTCGGCGGGGACGTAATTCTAAGAGTGAATGACGTTCCGGTAGAACAGACCAGTAGTTACGATGATATCTACGCCAGTATCGGCCGGCTTAAACCGGGAGAGAATCTGGTGATTAGCGTCTTTCGGCAAGGTCAGATCGTAAGGCTGTCAATTCCTACTGCGCAATGACATCCTTCTATGACAGCACCTCGTCACGTGACAGTATCTTGTCACTGTTTCTCGCCAGCCCAGGAAACAATTCATCGAGTATAGGCAGATCATGGATCAACCCGGTCGAAGAGTGTCTGGCAGAGTTGTTGCTATGGGAAGAGAGCGAACGATGAATGAGTTGGCAAGGCTGATGAACAAAGAAAACCAATCGGAAGACTTTCAAGGGGGGGCACGGGCCGAGATCAACAGGGGGACACGGCCTGTGTTCGGAGCGAGCGGGTGGACTGGAACTGAGTGTGGGCTCGTGGCGCCAGTCCATCCGCTCGGCGGGCTTTTACGTCTCCTACAACATGACGAGAAGCCGTGAATTAACACGATAGTGGTAGGTATCTATAGACCAAAAAGTTGTAGCAAAAAAACATTCGATCTCGTGATGCCGATTTAAAGGAGATTCTTGATAGTAAGCACTCAGTAATTCAAGATGAGTTGGGCCGTTCCGAGATTGGTTGGTGAGGTTCCCATGCAAAAGAAATTGCCGAGGATTTTAACGGGGTTACGGAGCGTTTTCTTAAGACACAAGCTATCGGTCTCAGCAATCACAGTAGTAGCGGTTGCGATTCTAGGTGCGTTGGTCCTCGCCGGTCGCTCGAACAAACCGGCGCAGGCGGCGCCTCGACCGCCCGACGTTGAAGTGGTCCGAGTCGAGCAAAAGGACGTTCCCGTCTACAGCGAATGGATCGGGACGACCGAGGGAATGGTCAACGCTGACATCAAAGCACAGGTCACAGGCTATCTCCTCAGACAGGATTATCAGGAAGGCTCGTTCGTAAGAAAAGGAGAGCTGTTATTCGAGATCGATCCGCGGCCGTTTCAGGCACTAGTTAATCAGGCTAAAGGTGATCTGGCGAAATCCGAGAGTCAGGTGCAGCAGGCGGTTACGCAACTTGATCAGGCGCTTGCCCAACTTGCTCAAGCAAACAGCCAACTGATGCAGGCCGAAGCCAATCAGCGGAAGACGCAGCTTGATGTGAACAAATACACACCGTTGCTTGAACAGAAAGCTGTAACACAGCAGGAGTTTGATAATGCGGATCAGGCTAACGATGCGGCGAGAGCTCAGGTAGAGGTAGTCAAGTCACAAATAAAAGCAGCCAGCGCAGGAGTCGGAACGGCGAAGGCGGCGATCATTGCAGCAAAAGCGCAGGTGGAATCATCGCAGGCCGCGGTAAGAACCTCGGAATTAAACCTGAGCTTTACAAGAATCATTTCCCCAATCGATGGAATTGCCGGCATTGCTCAGGCGCAGGTCGGAAACTTGATCAGCACAACGAGCGCTCCACTGACCACCGTTTCGACCGTCGATCCGATCAAGGTTTTTTTTACCCTCAGCGAGCAACAGTACCTTGCCTTTAATAAGCGCAACCTGATTGAAGCGCGACGAGGAGGAAGTGTGGTTCAGATCCAGCTTGAATTGATCCTCGCCGACGGAAGCAACTATCCAGAAAGCGGGAGTTTCTTTTTTGCGGATCGCCAGGTCGATCAAAAGACCGGAGCAATCCGATTGGCCGGAATATTTCCTAATCCGGGCAACGTGCTTCGGCCGGGCCAGTACGGTCGGGTCCGTGCTGTGACCGCGACGAAACCAGCCGCCTTGCTGGTTCCGCAGCGTGCAGTCAGCGAGTTGCAAGGCAGTTATCAGGTCGCCGTAGTCGGAGGCGATAACAAGATTGAGCTTCGTACCGTTAAAGTTGGCGAACGCAGCGGCTCGATGTGGGTTATCGAAGACGGATTGAAAGATGGCGAGACCGTAGTTGTGGAAGGGATCCAAAGAATTAAAGCGGGCGCCGTGGTAAAT
>WNFK01024107.1_pt1 | contig 11444 bp, 10 predicted proteins | sample 5400281 | NCBI WGS metagenome assembly WNFK01 (sample SAMN13153350, study PRJNA577476) | soil metagenome | isolation source: 20 cm soil on Douglas fir-dominated hillslope | place: USA:California | collected 2013-09-17
CGCTATTCCCGGGAAAAGAGTGGCGATGCGTGGACGTGGAAGCGCCATTCCCTCGAAGGCGAGCACGCGAAAAATCTGGAGAGTTTTGAAGTGTCTGCGGACGGAAAGACGATCGTTTATTCGCATTCCACGGCGAGCAAACTCGCTCAGCTGTACCGGGCGCAAGTTGACGGCGACAAGATTACTTCGCCGGTGCAGCTCACAAAATTAAATCAAGGCCTCGTGAACGGCCGCAGTTACGCGAAGAGCGAAGTGATTCACTGGACGGGTTCCGACAAGGAAGAAGTGGAAGGAATTCTCTACTACCCCACAAACTATGAAGCCGGGAAAAAATATCCGGTCATCACCGCGATTCACGGCGGCCCGATGGGCGCGGACAAGGATTTGTGGGGCGAAAGCTGGGCTTATCCAATTCAGCTGTTCACGCAGCGCGGCGCGTTTGTGTTGCGGCCGAATTATCACGGTAGCAACGATTACGGATTGAAGTGGGCGGAATCGATTTGTTGCGGAAAATACTATGACCTGGAAACGCCGGACATCAACGCTGGCGTGGATTATTTGATCGCAAAAGGAATGGGCGATCCCGACCGCGTGGGCACGATGGGATGGTCGAACGGTTCCATTCTTTCGACGAGCTTGCTGATTACGTATCCAGATCGTTACAAAGTGGCGAGCGTCGGCGCGGGAGACATCGAGTGGATCAGCGATTGGGCCAACGTGGATTTCGGCGAGTCATTCGATGCGTATTATTTTGGGAAATCGCCGATGGAAGATCCGGACCTTTACATCAAAAAATCGCCGCTCTTCAAAATGGACCGCATCAAGGCGCCGGTTTTGATTTTCCATGGCAATGCTGACCGCAACGTCCCGTTCGCGCAAAGCTGGACGTATTTCCGCGCATTGCAGTGGTACGGCAAAGTGCCCGTGAAATTCGTGATTTTCCCGGGCGAACCGCACGGCCCACGCAAGCTCACGCACCAGGTCCGCAAAGTAGAAGAAGAAATTGTTTGGTTCGACAAATATTTTTTCAAGACGCAAAAACCGCTCAACGAAGCGTTGAAAGAAGGTTCACCTCTTGAAACGGCATTCCGCACGAAGAATGTCGCGCGGAGCGGCACGCGCTACGGCGTGGACTCGGGGACCAAAGGAAAATCGGTTTTGATTCCTGAACTCGTGAAGCGCAACGATATGGAAGTAGGTCGCTTTGAAGTTACGCGCGCGCAGTTCGCCGAATTCGACAAGAACTACAAATTCGATGCGGGCACGGAAAATTATCCCGCGAACGGAATCACTTTGGACCAAGCCAAGGCTTACGCAGCTTGGCTTTCAAAAACAACGAATCAAACATGGCGCATACCGAATAAAAGCGAAGTTGCGTCGCTCTACGAAAAGAAAGATGGTGAAAACACACTCGACTATTGGGCCGGGTATTCGCTCAATCCAGAAGACAGCGCCCTGCTTGCAAAGAAAAGCTCTGAGCTTCCCGGCACCGCTGCCCTGCTGAAGCCAGTCGGCAGTTTTGCGGGTCAAGGTAGCGCCGACGAAGAACTGATTTTCGATCTCGGCGGCAATGTGGCCGAGTGGACGCTGTTGCCGGACGGCAAAGGCGAAACCATCGGGGGAAGCGCGGATCAGCCGACGGATTCGCGTTCGGTGCATGCGCCCAATGCGGCGTACATTGGGTTCCGCGTTGTGCGCGGGACGGCGAAAGCAGAAGCTGCGAAATAGTCATAAATCGAAGAGAGATTTCTCCGCACACAAATCGTGCGGAGAGGCAGATGTTCTCCCTTCGTTCCGGCAAAAGACGCCGAAACTCCCGTTGAAATAGCGGCTCTAGAGTAGGCCTTCAAGCGTCCAGATTGGCTCTTGCTGGCTCTGGCAGAGGCTGCTTAACTCTAGGAGTGCCGATCTAAGGATCGGCCACTACATATGAGCGACTTTTCACCTACCGAGAGAACACAGGTTAAACGGCTGCCGAAACGCGGCAAGTACGACAGCGAGACCGTTTACAAAATTCTTGATGAGGCGTTTGTGTGCCATGTCGGATTCGTTGCCGATGGGCAGCCTTACGTGATTCCTACGAATTTCGGGCGCGTGGGCGACACACTTTATTTGCATGGCTCTGCGGCTAGCCGGATGCTGCGCACGCTCAGCGAAGGCATTCCCGTTTGCGTGACGGTGACGCTGGTGGACGGGCTGGTGCTGGCGCGGTCTGCGTTTCATCATTCGGTGAATTACCGCTCGGTGGTGATTCTGGGCACGGCGCGGCTTGTGAGCGACCCTACGGAAAAGATGGAAGCGCTGCGGCTTTTTACCGAGCACATCATGAAGGGGCGCTGGGACGAAATCCGCTGGCCCACCGAGCAAGAGATGAAAGGCACGACAGTGCTGGCGCTGCCACTCGAAGAGGTTTCAGCCAAGGTGCGGGTCGGCGGTCCGGTGGACGACGAAGAAGACTATTCCCTGCCCGTGTGGGCCGGGGTTTTGCCGCTGACAACGACAACGAACACCCCGATTCCGGACACGCGGCTGAAGGAAGGCACACCCGTGCCGAATTACATCTCTAACTACTCCCGGTAGCACGCTTTCGCAAACTACAGAATCGGCAGGGCTCGCAAAGTCGATTGAAGCTCGCACACCCCAACCCCCGGAGGTGCGGGCGGGCGCAACTTTGCTTTTGCGCCGAAGAAGGCAGTGGCAATGCCGAGTGCAATGCGGCAGCAAGACGAGGAAGAAAAGAGGCATCCGCGAGCTGCCGCGCAGATTTTCATGAACGCTTACTTCCGGCGGGGCTTTTTCAGCTTTGTTGGCTTGCGAGTGGATTTGCGGGCCTTGCGGCGGCTGGGCGGATCTTTTTCGAGGCGGGCGACGAATTTCGCGACGCGGCGTTCGATGGTGGCCTCGGATTTCGCGGACACGAGGTAGCGGACGATCTGACGACGAAGCGCGGTGGTCACGACGACCAGAGACGGCGGAAGAACCGGTTCGCGGGACTCTTCGTCGAGTTCGAGTGAAATTTCGACGGCGGCGCCGGCGTCGATGCGAAGTTTGCGATAAATATCTCCGTGAATCGCCAGGCGATGACGGCCATTGCCGCTGGGGACGAGCGTGGTGCGCAAAGGAAGGCCTTCGACCGTGCCGCAGACGGGGATGCGTTCTTTGGGGCTTCCAAGAGCGCGGCTGATTTCCTTGGGAACATCCACAAAACGAATGAGCCAGAGTTTGTAGATCTTTGCGGCGAAGACGTGGGGAGCAGGAATCACGGCGCGATAAATTCCGATGTGCGAACTGGAAGTTCGAAAAACGGCGGCAGAATAACACAACGAACGCGTGCTTGAGGCGGGATCCGTTTGCGCTACTTGGCTTTTGCGCCGGAGACGGCGGTGGCGAGTCCGAGAGCGATGAGTGCGCCGCCGGAGATATTTTTCTGAGCGCGACGCCAACGCAAGCTGCTGCGAAGCCGGCCGGCCAGGGTGCCTGCAAGCATGGCCCATGTGCTATCGCTCAGAAGTCCCAGGAGAGCGAAGGAGCCGCCGAGAAAGAAAATCTGCGCGGGAACGTGACCGCGGGAAGTGTCCACGAATTGAGGCAGGAAGGCGAGGAAGAAGAGAGCGGTCTTGGGATTGAGCAAGTTGACAAGCACGCCTTGTCCGAAAACACGGGAAAGACTGTGAGCGGAGGCAGAGGACGTGAGTTGAGCATCGTCGCGGCTCAGCAGAGTGCGCAGTCCGAGGAAGATCAGATATAGGGCGCCGGCGAATTGCACGATGTGGAAGGCGCGCGCTGAAGAGACGAGGATTGCGGAGAGACCGAGCGCGGCGGCAGTTGCGTGAACCAGCGTGCCGACGGCGATACCGGAAGCCGACACGACACCCGCTTTGCGGCCCTGGCCGATGGTTCGGCTAAGAATATAGAAAACGGCCGGTCCAGGAATAACAAGAAGAATCAAAGCGCCCGCGAGGAAAAGCGGAAAGGAGGAAGGAATATGAATCATTGCGAGAATTCTCCCGTCCGTTTGATGCGGGGCAATGTTGGAGATGCACAACGAATGGATCAGGCGGAGAGCTGCGCCGCAACTCCGGCTTGATCCCAATTCTGCCATGCTTCGACGAAGCGGCCGTCCTTGATGCGAACAATGGAAATGCCGGTGGCACAAGATCACCTTCACTTAGCGAGACGCCAGAAGTGACGCGAATATCCGAGAATTGCTCGCGAAGACTGTCGTGGAAACGTTCAAATTCCTGCGGTCCGCGAATCTGGAGCCCGCCCTCATGGAGTACACAATCGGGTGCGAAGAGTTCGGCGATGACGCCGGTGTTGCCCTGATTCCAGACTTCTTCGAACCAACGATGGACGAGATGCTTGTTCTGCTCGCTGGCAGAAAGCGGTTGTGCGTGAGTTGACATAGGGATTGCCTCGAGCGGAAAGGGTAGCGCGAGTATACAGCCGGGGAGGTTAGAGGGCTAGTGGCAGCCGCAACCGCCGCCGCAGCAGCTTCCACCGCCTCCCGAGGAGGGCGTGAAGGATTTTGGAGAGCCACCGGCGATGGAGGAACTAAAGACGGAAAGCTGGAGTGTGGCTTTCTTGCCGGAGCATTTGGGACAGGAGATTTCCTGCTGCTTGTTCAAGACCAGCTTTTCGAACTGGGTTTTGCAATCGTCGCAAATGTATTCGTAGATGGGCACCTGATCCGCTCCGGATATAGTTTAGCTAAGAATTGGCACCGCGCGAAGTACTTGAAAGAACATGCTGAGAAGCCTTGGACTAGCCAGGTTAGGACAATTCAGCGAGATGTTCGAGAGCAATCAAGGCTGTTTTGCCGTAATGCTCGCCTTCAAGGATTCGAACCTGGCAACGCGACTCTGACGGAAGAAGTTCCAGAATTCGCACTTGTGTCCCACAGGACACCATGAGGAGTCTCTGAGAAGCGATCAAAAGAGATAGCCCCACGTCGTCATTCGCTGCGTCAAGTTTTTCTCTTTCTGCGGCGGTATCTTCGTCGATGGAGAGCAACGCGAAAGAAACTTTCCCATCCCCCGAAATTGCGGCGAGCCGGCCAACGCAAGAAGAAGGCGCTTGAGTTTCCGATGCCACAGGCAATGCTGCGTGATCCAGATTCCCGATAAACCTATAGCCACGCTTGGGGAGTGTTTCCACGAACCGCGGCTTTTTCTTGTCGTCGCCGAGTGCCTGTCGCAGCTTCCTAATGGCGGTATTGAGGCTGTGGTCGAAGTCGACAAACGTGTCTTCCGACCAGAGCCGTTTCTCAAACTCTTCACGGGTGATGACTTCTCCGGGACGCTCAAGAAGCAGGACAAGGGCGCGAAAAGGCAGGATTTGGAGTTTGATTTTGCGGCCTGCCTTGTAGAGCTCGCCCGCGCGCAAATCAACCTCGAAGGCATCAAAGCGAATTACGCCGGACGCGCGGCCCGGAGAGACCATAGATTCCTCTATCTGCGACGACTATACCACTGCCTCGGAAGGCCGCGAATGTGGGCTCCTCTTTGGGTAAGCACCTTGTTTTTGCGCTTTTAGCGGTTCACGCAAAAGAGCTATGCAGTTCACCCGCAGTGCATTGTGCGTCCGAAGGGAATGCGCGAAAGTGCGCAACATGTTCATGGTGCCAAGTCGCCTCTCCGAGCCAAATCAAGTTTTGACCGGCCTCGACGGCGCCAATAAGAGAAAAAAGGAGAAATTCCATGAAAAAGCGAATTTTAGTATTAGCAAGTTTGTTGGTGCTTTGCAGTTTCGCCGCAACTCAAGCTGCGCGAGCGCAGGAGCCCCTTTCGGTCAACATTCCATTTGCATTTGCGGCTGGCGAGACAACCCTTCCCGCCGGTGAGTATCGCGTCCAGAAAATGGATGGAAACGGTGCGGTGCTGTTGATTCGCTGCACAGAGCCAAAAGCGTCAATCCTGGTTGTGACGAATTCTACGGGAGGCGGGAAGCAGCAAGAACAATCGAAGCTGGTCTTCCACCGGTATGGCAACCACTATTTCCTTTCGCAGGTGTGGAACGCCGGATACCGCAGCGGGAGAGAACTTCGGATAGGCCAACGAGAAAAGGAAATCGTGCTGTCTGCCAAGCTGGAAAAGCATGATCAGGTCATCCTGATAGCTAGCGCTTCCCCAATCAAACAATAACAAACGCACGGCGCCGAAGCAGTGAACGCACGGGAATCCGGATGTCACAGTCCGGATTCCCGTCTTGTTTTGATCCGATTCAAGAGCTCACACTTTCGTGTTGCCTGTGCCGTCACACCATGAGTTCGACCACCTTCCACGCACAACCGCCGGATTTACCACCAGTGCCTTTGCTGGATATGAGCTTCGCGGTCAGTGGCCCGCTCGCTCGGCACCGTAGGCCTAAAATCCAGTTCTTGTCCATCGGCTCGCGTGTTTGCTCCGCGCTTCCTTCAGGTCCCATCTCACGATGACACCCTTGCGCTTCACTAACTCTTTTCCTCCATCAGGATGGGTAGAGGACTTTCACCTCCTAGCTATCGAACATGCTCGGCACACAAAAAGGGCCGCTTCGGAAAGCGGCCCCTACAACTACGAATAGGAAATGCCGAATGGCGATGAGAACTTAGTCGCCGGCGACTGGTTCGGCCGTTTGTTCAGTGGCCGGAGCAATGCTGACCGGCTTGTTGGCGTTCGTGAAATTCGCCGGGACAGCTTTGGCGATGTCCGAGACGCTGCCAATCTGGACGACGGTCGGCTGCGGCTTTTTGAGAACGAGTTCTTCGTAGATGGCGCGGACCTTGGCGGCTTCCTCCCATGCCTTCTTGCGGCGCATGCGGTCTTCTTCGGCCGCGGTCAGAGGAATGTCGTGCTCGAGGTGGCGGACGCGGGCTGCGTCTTGCGAGTCAATCTTGAGCGAGTGTTCGTAGCTCTGGAGATTGACACTCTTGCCCTTGGCATAGATCTCGTGCTTGCCGTGGGTCTTGTACCATTCGGCGACGGTCGCGTTCTTGTGCATGTTTTCAATGATCTGGCGCCAGCCAACGCCCGTGTTATAGGCGCAGAAGCTGATTTCGCCCTGCTGGGTGGCGTACGGAATGATGCACATTTCGGTGCGGCGGAAATCGTAGTTGAACAGATCCTGGAACCACATGCCCGCGATGAAGAGGAAATTCCACGGGTCGGTCTGGCGGCGCTTCATGGCGTCGTTGAAGTCACGCTCCGGTGAAGTCCGGCCGTACTTGGTGTCCGACTTCTTCGTGAGCGCCCAGGTCTTATCGAACTTCTTGAAGAGATCCCAGAGCTTCAGACCTACCGGCCCTTGGAACGGGTGATAGTTCTTCAAGAGGGCCATACCCATCATGAAGTTGGAGAAATTCTTGCCGCGCGCTGCGTCGGTGATGGCGGTGACGTCTTTCGTCAATTGCTGCGCATCGAGGAAGCGTGGAACGGGAGCCCATTCCTTGGTTTCCTTGTTAATCATGATGGCGGTGCCAACGCCGCAGTTCGGGTGGCAACCGCAGGAGAGGGAACCCCACTGGGATTCGTTGCCTTTAACCATGTCCGCAAAGCCCGCGAACGTGGAGATGAAAGAGATGGGGAACCAGTCGCGCGTCGGCTCCACTTTGCCGACCTGGTTGCTGACGTCCTGCGCCAGGTGCGAAAGCGTGTAGCGCTGGCGGAGGCGGCGTTCCGGAGTAATGTCCTCATCGCGACCGGTGAAAGAAACCGGCTGGAAGCTCACGAAGGCGATTTTCTTGGGATTTTCCATCGCGAACTTCACGACGGTGCCGACCTGATCGTTGTTCACATTGTTGACGATCGTGACGACGAGCACGATTTCGATGCCGGCTTCGTGCATGTTTTCGATGGCGCGAAGCTTGACGTCAAACAGGTTGCCGATTTGGCGGTGGCTGTTGGCGTCATTGCCGATGCCATCGAATTGCAGATAGGCGTAACGCATGCCCGCTTCGAATGCCTTGCGGGAAAATTCCTTACTCTTGGCGAACTCGATGCCGTTTGTGGCGGCCTGGACCGAGTTGTAGCCGATTTTGCGTGGTGGGCTCGCCACCGGAGAACTGCACGGACATCTGGCGGCGCGGCTTAATCTTCAGAGCGTTGTCGAGAATTTCTTTTACTTCTTCCCAGCCGAGTTCGTGAACGTAGCCAACCTGGTTGGCGTCCATGAAGCAAGGATCGCACATCATGTTGCAGCGGTTGGTGAGGTCCACGGTGAGAACGGAGCCGCGGCCGTAGCGAACGGTCGAAGAGCCATGCTTGTGAAGGTCTTCATCGTTATGCGCAGGAATATCGCGGCCGGGGAATTGCGATTCGATCCACTTGAGGAAATTGGCGTCAATGGCCATGAGGTCTTCGTAGTGGCCGTGAATCGGGCAATCCTTGACCATCCAGAACTTGCCATCGCGCTCGATGATCTGCGCCTTGATTTCGCCGATTTTTTCGTGCATCAGGTCGCGCCAGTCTTTTTTGCCAGCGATGATTTCGTTGCGGGCTTCCTTGACGCAGCCCGGGCAGAGCGAATCGGTTTGCCGCGGGAAGCCAAGCGTGGGCTTGGTCTTTTCCCAAGACTTCAGCAGCGGCTTGTCCGACCACTGTGGAGTGACGGACGGATTCGGATTGCGCTTGTTGAAATATTGAACGGTATTAAAGGTGATCGCGGCGGTTTTGCAAACGACCCAATCGAAACTGCGCGCGATCTGTGTGCCAATCGTGTTCGGCATAAACCTCTAGCCCTCACTTTCAAAAGTGACGAGAAAAATTTACTGAGTTAAATGGCCCATTTGCCCAAATTGGGATTGGCCGAAGGCCCCCAAACTAAGTCCCCCGGGGCCATTTCCAACGTACCACGCCCAAGTAGTACGTGCGTAAGTCTTTCGGCACCTATAGTTTGCCAGTAAGACACCATGTAAGCCAGAGGGTTGCGGCGAATGGGGAAAATGAGGGGTTGAATGGGGTAAATGGAGGTTATTTGGACTTTGTGAACGGAGGGGCAGGGAGTTATTCATCGGGCTCAGAGAACGTTAATTTTGGCTGTGCATGGGCGACCGTGAAATTTTTGCTCGGAACGGGACGCATTCTAGGACTGTGAATTGAGAATCGGCCGCAGGATGGCGATGACAAAGTGAGCGAAATGTTCGGCACCTTCATCGAGTTGCAACCAACGCACGACGCAGTGATCGCTCAAGTATTTGCTAACACGTGCGTCGGAAATGCCGAGATGGTCCGCGAGCAGCGGCTTGATGGAAATTCCAGTGCGACGATTGCCGCCCCCACGCGCGGTGTTGGCGATGGCGATGCGGAGCGTATCGCAGGCTTCGACGTAATAGTAGGTCGTCATTTCGTCGTCGGTGAGCACGAAAACACCCGGGCCTGCGGGGGCGCGGTCGGCTTGATCGAGCTTTGAAGGCGGGCAGATGAGCAAACGGCGAAACTGCATTTCAAGAAGAGAGAGACGTGAAGAAAGGCCCGGATCGCCGAAACGGCCTTTGACTCCGGGGCCGGAGGATTCGACGGCGGATTCCACGGGAACACGTGGGATGGAGCGGCTGTCCACGACTCGCGGCGGAGCGATTTCGATTTCTGCGGCGGGAATCCTTGCAGGTACCTCGGACGCCGCGTGCTGCTTTGGAGTTTCGATTGTGACTTTTGTGCCTTTGCGACGATTGCGTCCACCGCGGCGGCCGCGGCGCCGGCCGCGCTTTTCGGAATCCGATGACGCGGCAGCAGTGTTTGCGAGCGCCGCGGAATCGGAAGCGGCGGAGTTTGTTTGTTGGGCTTCGGAAGATGGCTCGGACTCGTCCGTTTGTTGCGCAGTTTCCGGTTGCTCAACACGCGGAACTTCGGGGAGCGGGAGAATTTCGCCTTCTGCAGGAAGTGCACCGCCGAGACGCGCTACGGCTTCCTGCGCTTTCGTTTTCCAATCGCCGCGCCGAAAGCGCTGCCAGGAAAGCGCGTACCACTTCACGGCTTCTTCCGGCTGGCTGGCAGTTTCGAAATGACGCGCGAGTTCGAACGCAACCATGGCGTCGCGCGTTTTCTGAAAAAGATTGGAGAGCTGTCCTGCAGGATCTTTACTTCCGCGAGCGCGGCGGATGCGTGCGGTGATTTGCTTCCAGTCAGCCATAGACTTGCCGCATTGTAACAGTGTGGAGTACCAACCGACCAGCGGTACGCGGTCCGTACAGGTGTCGCAAGACAGTTCCAGTACTGTCCCAAGCCAGAACACCCAAGCCGGAACAACGTCGGCGAGAAATCATTTGTATAAGTGAGTTTACTGATTGACGTTGCGGTGGTCAGTGAGTATGCTTTTTTCGGCCCAGAGGGAGGCCCGATGGCGCGCTTGCGTGCAGCTTTTTGTGCAGTTCTTTCTCTTCTGTTTTTTGTTTCCACTGCGATGGGCGCCTCTGCGCCACCTGTTGGCACGATTACTTCGGCACTTGGAGCCCATGTGGGGGCAGCGTCGGCAACTGTCGGCGCAACGGTGTTTGGCGGCGATAAGCTGAGCACACAACAAGCCGGAACCCTGCAGATGCGCGCGGGTGCGGCGCGATTGATGCTTTCTGCATCGAGCATTGCGACGGTTGCGGCGGATTCGAACGGTACGCCGAGCGCGACTTTGCAACAAGGAACTGCGGTCTTTTCCACAGCGAATGCGAAGGCGTTTATCTTATACGCTTCGACGGCGCAGATTAGACCGGAAACGGATGCGCCGACGGTGGCGCAAGTTACGTTTGTGAATTCGAAGGAATTGGTGGTACGCAGCACGCGCGGCTCGCTGGCAATTACAGTGGATGGCGAAACGCAGTATGTTCCTGAAGCGACGTCTTACCGCGTGATTCTCGATCCTGATTCTTATCTCGAGACTGCAGCGACGCCGGCAGCGCAAGGCCCTGCTGGAGCGGGATCCAAAGGCAGAAGTGGACCGCCGCTTAAAGTCGCGACCGGCGTTGCGTTATATGAAGTCATGCAAAGCCCGAGTCGTCCTTAATTCGGAGTCCGGCCAAACATAATTCGCGTAATTCTTCCTTCGACTTTTCTAAAGCGTAGCAATCACTTCTATTTCTACGAGTGCATCTTTGGGCAGGCGCGCCACTTCCACGGTGGAGCGAGCAGGCGGAGCCGCTGTGAAATATTTTGCGTAGACCTCGTTCATCGCGGTGAAATCGTTCATATTTTTGAGGAACACTGTGGTCTTGACGACGCGGTGAAGATGGCAACCGGCCGATTCCAGAATTCCCTTCACATTTTCCAGAGCGCGTTCGGTCTGCTGCGCGATATCGCCACCGACGAATTGATTGGTAACCGGATCAAGAGCGACCTGGCCGGAAGCGAAAAGAAATCCGCCCGCTTTGATTGCCTGCGAATAAGGACCGATGGGTTTCGGTCCGCGGTCGGTGAGAACGATGTCCTTCATGGTTTCGACTCCTTTGATGAATCGTGTGTTGAATCGGGCGAAGAATC
>WNFK01032977.1_pt2 | contig 11443 bp, 12 predicted proteins | sample 5400281 | NCBI WGS metagenome assembly WNFK01 (sample SAMN13153350, study PRJNA577476) | soil metagenome | isolation source: 20 cm soil on Douglas fir-dominated hillslope | place: USA:California | collected 2013-09-17
CGGCGAGCTGCCGCTGATCGTGGTCGCGAACCGCCGCAGCGATATCGAGACCGCGCTGCGCATCGCGAAGGAGTACAAGTTGCGGCTGATTCTCGCGGGGGTCGCCGAGGGGTGGATGATCGCGAGCGAGATTGCGGCGGCGGGTGTGCCGGTGCTCGTCGAGCCCCTCGACAACATTCCGAGCTACGATGCGCTGGGGATTCGCTACGAGAACGCGCCGTTGCTCGCGAAGGGCGGCGTGAAGGTCGCGCTCATGGAGACTACGACTGAGAATACCAGGGACCTGCGGCAGCAGGCCGGAAACGCGGTTGCGAACGGGATGCCGTGGGAACAGGCGTTGCGGGCCGTGACGCTGACACCCGCCGAGATCTTTGGCGTGGCGGATCGGTACGGATCACTGGACGCGGGGAAAGTTGCCAACGTCGTCGTCTGGAGCGGTGATCCCTTCGATTTCGCGACGGGGGTCGAGCACGTTTTCATACGGGGCAAAGACATTCGGTTGCGGAGCAGGCAGACGGAGTTGCTGGAGAGGTACAAGACGCTGCCTCCTAAATACTAGGGCGGCGAAAACGGCGGCGGCGAGGAGAGCCGGCTGCGAAGGGCGGCAAAACAAAAGGAGCGGCCTTTGCCGCCCCTCGCCGCCCCTCGCCGCCCCATCGCCGCCGATTCTGTTGCCGCCCTAGTTCTTCGCCGCCGCCGCCGCCTTTAGAGCCGCCGGATACACGCTGACCTGGAAGCGCTGCTTGTTCTTGTGCTCGAATTTGACGTGGCCATCGATGGTCGTGAACAGCGTATCGTTCGAAGCGCGCCGCACGTTCCTGCCGGGATGGAACTTGGTGCCGCGCTGAATGACGATGATGGTCCCGGCCCGCACGAACTCCCCGCCAAACCGCTTCACGCCGAGGTACTTCGGATTTGAGTCGCGCCCGTTGCGCGAGGAGCCGACGCCCTTCTTATGAGCCATAGGGTCCTCAGCCGACCTTCACGTCGGCGATCTTGATCTCGGTGAAGTCCTGGCGGTGCCCGGCGTGGCGGCGATAGCCGGTGCGGCGCGCGAACCGGAAGATCCGAACCTTCTTGCCCTTGCCGTGCCGCACGACCTCGGCGGTGACCTTCGCGCCCTTCACCTTCGGCGTGCCGGTCGCGATATGCTTGCCGTCACTCGCGACGAGCACGTTGTCGAACGAGACCTCGTCGCCCGGCTTCGCGTCGAGCAGCGGCACCTTGATGGTGACTCCGGGCTCGGCCCGGAACTGAGCACCACCGGTCGTGAAAATCGCGTAACTCATAGGGCGCGGAACCTAAACAATGACAATCGGTTGGTCAAGGTCGTGAATGTAGGGGCGCAGCATGCTGCGCCCCTACCCATCACGCGACGGCGTATTGCTCCGTCACGTCGCGACCCGCCGGCCGAGCCATCATCCGGAACTCATCCAGCCGCATCATCGGGTCGTCCCGAACCTCGAGCTCGAGGCCGGTCTGCTTCTCCAACTGACGCAGGAAGTTAGGCTCCTGCTCCACGAGGTAGAGTGCGACCTCGGGATGGAGCCGGACCGACAGCTGCCGCTCCTTGTGATCGGCGCCGGCGCGCTTGAGCGAGCGCTCCATGCGCCGCACCACGACCTCCGGCCGGAACACGCGGCCGGTGCCCGAGCAGGTCGGGCACTCGATCGTCATCGACTGCCACAGGGACGGCCGCACGCGCTGCCGGGTCATTTCGATCAGGCCCAGCTCGGACACCGCGAACGCCCGCGTGCGCGCCCGGTCATGCCCCAGATGGGTGCGCAGCTCTTGGAGCACCTTGTCGCGGTTCGACCTGGTCTCCATGTCGATGAAATCGACGACGATGATCCCGCCGATGTCGCGCAGCCGGAGCTGTCGTGCCACTTCGCGGGCCGCCTCGATGTTCGTGCGCAGGATCGTGCTCTCGGGGTCCCGCTTGCCGGTGTAGCGCCCGGTGTTGACGTCGATCGAGATCAGCGCCTCAGTGGGCTGAATGATCAAGTAACCGCCCGTCGGCAGGTCGACCCGCTGCTTGAAGAGGTTACGGATCTCCGCCTCGACGTCGTATTCGTCGAAGAGCGGCGTCTCGGCGGTGTACAGCTTGACCCGGGGCAACAGCTCGGGGTCGATCTGCTTCAACGTTGTCCGACAGCAGGTCGCGCACGATGCCCCGCGTAAGGCTCGTCTCGCGCTGGACCAGCTGTGGTGCCCGGCCTCCCGTCTGCTTCCGCTTGATCTTCTTCCACAGGCCGAGCAGGTGGTCGATCTCGCGCTTGCAGCTCGCCTCGGTCAGATCATCGGCGACGGTGCGGATGATCCAGCCGCCCGAATCCGCCGGGACCAGCTTCGTGACCAACTCGCGCAGCTTGGCGCGCTGCTCACGGGATTCGATCTTCCGCGAGACGCCGACCTTGGACGCAAACGGCATGTAGACGAGGAACCGGCCGGCGAGGGAGACCTGCGCCGTGACGCGCGGGCCCTTGGTCCCGATCGCTTCTTTGATGACCTGGACGAGCTTGGTTTGGCCGCGCTTCAGCTCATCGGCGATGTTGGGAGCCGGGCGCCGCCGGGACCGCTCCCGCGGCGGGCCGTGGCGCTTCACGACGGGCTGGCTGCCACCGTTGCCACTGCCGTTCCCGTTGCCGTTGCCGTTTTCGTCGTCTGCGTCGTCCGGCTCACGGTCCTCGGGATCTTCGTCTTCGTCGGCTTCGATTAGATCGGAGGCGTGGAGAAATGCGCTCTTTTCGGCGCCGATGTCGACGAAGGCGGCCTGGATGCCGGGCAGAACCGCCTCGACCTTGCCGACATAGATGTCGCCAACCGAACGGTGGGAGTCGGGACGATCGACCAGGAGTTCAACAAGGCGGTCGTCCTCGAGAATGGCCACGCGGGTCTCCCGCGGGTTTCCAGAGATCAGTATTTCGCGCTTCAAAGCAGTTACCCTCGCGCCCCGGCGGGAAACATCCGCCTCCCGGGAGCCTGTGGTTTTCCCAGCAATAGTCCAACTCGCCCGGCCGATTTGGCGTGGGCATCGAGATGATTCGATTGGAGAGGCGGCTGAGAGACGCCAGAGCCCAATGCATGAGGGTAAAGCTAGGAAAAGAGGAGACTTAGGTCAACCAAAGGGCGGTCAAAGGCGGTCAAGGGCGGTCGAAGGCGGGAAAACGGCCGTGCTGTCGATGATTTGGTTCGAGGTCTATGGGCTCAGCGATAATGATAGAGCGTGCGTCCCTACGAACGTTTCGCCGCTTGGAAAGAATGCCATGTTTTGGCGCGCAGGGTCTATGAAGCGACTACCTCGTTCCCGAAACACGAGCTCTATGGCCTTACGTCTCAGCTCAGGCGGGCAGCCTTCTCCGCGGCAGCGAACATCGTCGAGGGATCATCAAGGAGAGGGAGTGCGGAGTTTCGTCGCTTTCTGGACATCTCTCTAGGCTCCCTTTCGGAAGTGGGATACACTCTGCGGTTTGCGCGCGAGGTTGAGTTCCTTGCGCAGCCTGCGTGGGCCGAGCTGGACCGTCAGCAGCAACGCGCGCACTACCTGACTTGGAAGCTCTACGAATCGATTGCGAAACAACGATAGAAATGACCGCCCTTGACCGCCTTCGACCGCCATTGACCGCCTAGTCTATCAGCCCACCCAGCAGTTGTCGCGCAATCACGACGCGCTGAATCTCGCTCGTTCCCTCGCCGATCTCGCAGATCTTGGCGTCGCGCATCATGCGCTCGACCGGGTACTCGGTGGTGTAGCCGTAGCCGCCATGCAGTTGCACGGCCTTGGTCGTGGCGCGCATGCACAGCTCGGACGCATAGAGCTTGGCCATCGCCGCTTCCTTCTTGAACGGCGCCCCGCGCTGTTTGAGCCAGGCGGCATGATACACGAGCTGCGTCGCGGCTTCGATTTCTGTGGCCATGTCGGCGAGCGCGAAATGCACGCCCTGGAAGCTCGCGATCGGCCGGCCGAACTGCTTCCGGGTGGACGTATACGCCAGACACTCTTCCAGCGCTCCCTCGGCCAAGCCGAGCGATAGGGCGGCGATGCCGATCCGGCCGCCGTCGAGCGTGTGCAGAAACTGCCGGAAGCCGTTGTTGACTGGTCCGAGCACATTTTCCTTCGGGACGATCGCGTCCTGAAAGATCAGCTCACGGGTGTCGGATGCCCGCCACCCCAGCTTGTCTTCCTTTTTGCCTGACAGGACGCCGCGGTTCTTCGGTAACTCGGCAGGGGATGCGTGGCCGATCCCGACTCGTTTCGCCTCGTCGAGGTCGCAGGTGTCTTTGGTGACAATGAAGGCCGTGATCCCGTGCGTGCGCTTGGCGGTCGGATCGGTGCGAGCCGTGACGCAGAAGATCTCCCCCACGCCGGCGTGGGTGATGAAGATCTTCGAGCCGTTGAGGACGTAGTGGTCGCCTTTGTCGACCGCGGTCGTCTTGGTGCCTCCGGCGTCCGACCCCGCGCCCGGCTCCGTGAGGCCAAAACCGCCCAGGACCTTCCCGGCCGCGAGCAAGGGTACGAAGCGGCGCTTCTGCTCGTCCGTGCCGAAATCCACGATCGGCGACGTGCCGAGTGTAGTGTGGGCGCTGACGGTGATAGCGTGACTCGCGTCTACTTTCGCGAGCTCATGGATGACGGTGATGTAGGACAGGTAATCCATCCCCGACCCGCCCAACTCCTCCGCCCATGGAATTCCGAACAGCCCGAGGTCCGCCATCTGTTTGATGTTGTCCCAGGGGAAGCGGCTGTCGAGATCGTATTGGCGGGCGGTGGGTTTGACGACGTTCCTGGCGAAGTCTCGCACCATCTCGCGAACCTGGAGATGGTGGTCGGAGAAGTAGAGGCTATCATGCATGCCGAAATATATCGAGGGCCGCCGCCCTCACCGTTGCGATCAGAACAGGCAAGCTCATCCCGATGGCGCCGCCCGCGTTGGCCTCCTGAAGGAAGCCCCAGATCCGGAAACGACGGATGCCCAGCCCGGCGAGGACCGCCGGGTTGTGGTCCTTTCCGGTCGCGCCGAGTCCCCAGTCGAATGTGAGCCATGGCTCGCCGGCGAGGCGTTTCCACCCGCTCGAGACGTCGCGCCATCCGTGATACAGCGAATCGAGCTGCGCGATCAATAGGCGTTGGCGTTGGATGGTACTATCCGACCAGCCGAGTGCATTCTCGTACGTGGCGACCAGGGTGTCTCGAGCCTTCAGCTTGGCCAGCGCCCCCTTGAGCTCTGCGCTCACGACCTGGGCGCTCTCGGCCTGGGATTGGGAGATCGCCAACATCAGCTTCCCGCGGACCTGCACGATGTAGTTGACCTCCTTGCCGGCGGAGTCTTTCAGTACCTGCACGACGCGAATGGGGATCGAATCCTGTGCCGGCAGGCCGGCGGCCGCGCAGCTGAGCAGGGCCATCGCCAACAGCAACGCTCGTCGCATGGGCGGCTCCGTCAACGGTTGGGAAACGTTTTTACGAAGCGTTCGAACAGCTCTACACCCTGGAGCTTGCTGATCTCTTGCTTTTCCGCCTCCGTGCGCGCTTCGATGAGGAGCGTTTCCTTCTGAACGGCTTCCTTCTGTCGCTGTACCTCAGCCAGCGCTGCGGTGCGTTGCAGATCGGCCGCGTTCGTCGCAGCGGCGGTTGCCCGTGCTCTCGCGGCGAGGGCATCCAGCTCCTTTTCTCGCTGGAGCAGCGCTGAGCGGCGCGACTTGTCCTGCAACTGCTTGAAAAGCGAGAAGCCGAATACGCTCGCGAGCGCGCCGGCGATGAACGGCAGACTCTTCTTGGGAAGCACACCCATTCTCGAGGCGACAATCACTACGATAGCCACCACGATGAGTATGAGAGGAATCGTGAGATCCGGGAGCATTATTTGTCCTCGCCTTCTTTTGTCTCCTTCTGGTGCCGGTCCGTCTGTTTCTTCTCGAGCGTCGTGATGAGCTTGTGCACGGGGCCGGCGCCGAGGCCGATCGCCAGACCGGAGGCGATTTGCGCCAGCGTCCCGGTGAGCATCAGCCTGACGGTTTGCGAGCCGATTCCCACCTCGGGGTGCCACATCTTCACGAAGTCGATCCTGAGCCACAGCGCGAGCCCGACGCCGAGTGCGAGGCCGACGAGCTTCGTGCCGAGTCGCACGCCGGCGGCGCGGACCAGATCGCCCGACAGAACGAGCGCCGTTCCGTCGTAGCCGCCCTGGTTGTTCAGCAGCAGCTCGTACACGCGATTGAGCAGCGGCTGTATGGCTTTGGGACTCACGTACTCGAAGAGCCGCACGCGGCGCTCGAGTCGGTCCGCGATCTGTGCGGCGCGGGCGGTCCAGTACGTGGCGAGGTGTCGCTTGCTGTCGACGACGTCGTAGAAGCTCTTCAGGACCTCGAGGGCGCGCTCGACCAGCAAGGCCAGCGCGAACACGAGCGCAAACATCACCGTCACGGTGGCGAGCGTTTCAATCGCGGATGAGCCCGATTGGGTCATACGAAGAGGTAGGGTTTGAGTCGGAATGACGCGATGCGTTGCTTTGCCTCCGCCGACGCGTCCCAGCTGTCGCGGTAAAACTTGACGAGGCGCTGAAACTCATCGTACGGGAAGTTGGAGCCCGGGCACGCCTTACTCGCGATCTGCCGGTGCGGGATGATGGTGTGCGCAAAGTCTACGGGGATCGGATAGAGCAACGTCCACAACGCGACGACGCGCGCGCCGGCTCGCAGCTGCGGGTCGGTGGGCCGCGGCGCGCCGTATTGCCCGTCGGCGTTCGAGTACGGCACCGTCGGGTTCGTTTCAAAGTTGCCGTTGAAGCTGATGCCGAGCGATTGGCGGTTGTAGCCGACGGCGTGGCAGCCGTAGCGATCCCAGCGGCAGAAGGCGTGAATCGATCCGTCGGCGAGGATCACGCAATTGTATCCCGTGAGCCAGGGGTGGCCGTCCGCGTCCTTCCGGCTCTTGATGACCCGCACCACGTCGTCGAAGGTGCTCTCGCTGGACATCGCGGTATGGTGGTAGACCACCAGCTCCGGATTCTTTGTCCGGCGGTGCACACTCTGCAGCACCAGCGCGTCCACGCCGCCCTGGTAGGGGATGTCGGTGAACGCGCCGGCGGCGCTGTCCGGCGAAGGGATGACGGCGATCGCGGCGGCAGTGACGGCCGGCGGCGCTTTTTCCTCGGGCGTTTCCTCGACGGCGAGCTCCGCGGCCTCGGCGGTCGTCTTCCGTTCGCTGATGAACCGAATCAGCGTGTGCACGGGAGCACTGCCGCCGCCGATGAACACGCCCGTGAGGACGTGATCCATCCACGGCTGCCACCCGGGAATCACCGAATCGCGCAGAAATGCGCCGAACAGACTCAGGTTACTCACCGTGGCGAGCAGGATGCCGACCGCGACCCCGAGGATCTGAATGACGAATGCCCGCACCGTTTGGCCGTCGTCCGGCTCGGTGGCAGGCTCGACGAGGATCACGCAATTGGGGACACGCTCTTCCCACTCGCCGTGTTGCTCGTCGGCCACCAACGCTTTGCGCAGCTCCGCGGCGCGCAGGATCAGCTTGGTCCGCGCCGCGTTGTCCGGCTCCGTCAGGAGCTGTTCGCGGATCTTCTGGAGCTCGGTGCTCTGCGTGGTGCGCTCATCGACCTTCGCCTCGACTGTGGCCTCGTGTGCTTGCGATGCGGCGTCGTGGGCGGCGAGGGATTCGGCGGCGGCGAGGGCGTTGCGGGCGTCGGCGGGGTCGGGCGAGGCGCGCACGTCGGACGGGCGGATGGTCGGTTCGACGACGTTCTTCCCGAACTCGATCAGGCGCTCGACCACGAGCGAGAGGCCCAGCGCCTGGCTGAGCGGGGTCATGACGACTTGGAACTCGACCATCGCGGCGAATCTGCTGATGCCGGGACGGGGGGCTATAGATCCTGCCGGCGCTGAAGGGTTCAAAGGAGATCTAGATCTAGGCCTAGGCGTGTGCCGGATTTGAGTCATTCGATCCATTACGGTCCGGACTCACGGACGCGACGCTACGAGGCATGGGAGCCGGGCTCTGCATGCGTCCGCTCGTGCGGGTTGCCGTTCTGGCGTACGCGCTGTGCGGAACCGCGCGCCTCAGCGCGCAGCAGCCAACGTGCGACTCTGCTCTTGTCGGACGGGCCCACGGCCCGCACGGCTACAAGGAGCGCGGTGATCGCTGTGAGGGCGTCTACGCGCAGGACGTGGGCGGGGATCCGCTGATACTCGCGTCGCTGACCGAGTCATTCGAGGACTACATGCCGAGCGAAGACGGTGATCCTCCGCTAACGATCGAGTGGACGCCGCTGGATGGCGGCCCGGTCACCATTCGTGCGCAGGGAATGAAACGCGATCTCTACTATCAGATGGATACTGGGCGCCCCTCGGTGCCCACCCGGTACGCATGGCCCTGCGACGTCCTGGCGGCGCGGCACATCCCTCGGCGGGACTTGGGTGTCTTGGGATGGACTCGCCGTTCCATCGGCGGGACCGAGCGGGACGTCTATCTTCCGCTTCGGATCGGCCAACGTAGCGCGCCGACCCGAAGCGCGACGTACGAGTTGACGTTCTTCCCTTCCGCAACGCTGACCGAGGTTCATCTGAGCGTGACGCAAATCGACGACTCGGGTCGGGTGAAACGCGTTGTGCGCAATGGTCGGGAGCTTGGATATGGTGACTATCCGGCGCAACGACCGATCCGAATCTCCCTCAGCGACTTGGGACCGCCGGGCGTCTATCAAGTCGAAATCGGTGCCGTGCTCGAGTCCGGGGGCAGCGTGACGCTCAAGAATTGGTTCTATCATGGGATCGAAAAAGTCCCGCACTGAAGTGTCCGAGCTGCGCAGGTTGCTGGCGCGACGCACCGAGGAGACGGCAGCCGAGGTGGTGCAAACCGGGACCGTCCCCGGGGATCGCATGGAAGAACTGACCCGGCTTGAGCGATTGCTCAAGCTCCGAGAATCCAGCCGAGCGGGTGAGCGGCGCGGGTGGTCGCTACCGCTGGTCGCGGGAATCACCCTGCTTGTCGCGAGTTTCCTCCTTTTTACGCATGTCCGCAACACGCCCGTGGAGCTGGACCTGACGGTTTCGGAGATCGGATTCGTTGTTCCGACGTCACAACCCCTCAGCAATCCGATGAGCGCGACGACGGTGCGTGTGTCGGGTCTGACGACGGTTCAGCTGCCCGACGAGAATCCTCGGCCGGCGTCCTATGTCGTCGTCTCCACGGCGCACGCCTCGGGAAGTGGGACCATCGACATCAACCCAGTGACCGTCCCGGCCGGCACCGCGGTGCTGCTCCGCCCTGGACAGAGTCCGCGTACCTACGAGTTGATCATCAAAGGACCCGCGGCGAGTCTGGCTCTGAGCGTAAATGGGTCAGTGCAGTTCACAGGGCTGAAAGGCTTCAGCGCGCCGCGCGTCTTTGCGTGGCCTCGGCGCGTCGAGCTCCGGCCGGATTCGGAGGAAGTGCGCCTCACCGTCACGCTCTCCGGCACGGATGACATCAGCGTGCCGCTGTGGACGCCGTTGCCGGTTCAGGATCTCTCGCTGTCGAGCCTCGACCGATTTGCGACCGCGGATCGACCGCTGGTGCGGTCAGTCTCGACGATCCGGTCGGGCACCGTGTTCTTCGAGGCGCTGCCCGGGCAAATGCACGCGCTCCGAATGGGGGAAGAGTTGCAGTTCGGGCAATCCCGCGGCGAGGTACGCGAATGGCGTCTTCGCGACTCGGGCATCGGGGTCCGGTTCCGCGGGAGGGTTTCCGGCTTGACCACGGGATCGGAAGGAGCGAGGCGAACGCTCATGCCGACCCGGCTCGAGTTTTGGCGCGCGCAGCACGGACTCGCGCTGCTGTGGGGCACGACCGCGTATGTCGTTGGGGCCTTCCTGACGGTGCTGGGCTGGTGGAAGCGTCAACCGTGATGACACTCCGGGGGGCGTCAGCTGTGTTGCTGGGAATCGGAGTTGGCGTCCATCTGCTCAGCGCTCAGGCAACTCAAGACACCACCAGGTGCGGACAAGACACGTTGGCGCGGAAGAACGTGCCAATGTATGCGCAAGCACTGGTTGTTGGCCTGCAGAGCTATTTCGGAAACGCCACTACGCCGGTGTTGGGTGCCGGCATCATCGTCGGCAGCGATTCCCGGGGCTTGGTCGTCGTTACGGCCGGGCACGTCGTCCGGAAGCGCAGCGACGGCACGCCGGCTCGCACGATCTGGGTGTGCTTTGCGTCTCAGGGTTCTCGTCGCGCTGCGACGCTCGCGTCGCTGGACAGTGTGACGCAAAGGGGCCTCGATCTCGCGGTGCTTCGAGTCGCGGGGGATCCCCGCGGCCTGAACCAGTGGATGCCGCAGTCCTGGGATCGGCAAGGCGTGATGAGGTCGGTCGGCCGGGACGATCCCGTCAATCCCGTCGGCTGTCCCAACGATCGGTGTTGGCAGACGCCCACGCCCGCGGACCGCGTCTCCTTCGCGGGCAAATTCGAAATCGAGTTTCAATCGGCGTTCGTGGACGAGGGCAGTTCGGGGGGCGCCCTGTTCAACCGATCCTGGGAAGTGATCGGTATGCTCGTCGGGGAGGAGCCGCCGCATGGACGCGCGATCCGCGTCGATCGGATCGTCGCGCAGCTCGATACCTGGAAGATTCCGCTGCAACTGCGCCGCGCGTCATATCCGCGCGTCGGCTATCGAATGTCGATCGGCGGCACTGTGATGGCTGGGACGGGGAGTGGCGGGACCCCCGGTCATTTTCCGAGTGGTCGGTTGACGGTGATGCGGCAGGCGTCTCCGCTCGTGAGTTGGCACGTGGGCGTGATGCGTCTGGCGCCGATGAACCTGGCGATCACCGCCGGCGTCGCGGGAATGGACATCCAGTTGCGCGCGGGCCGTTTCGTCCTCCGGCCGTTCGCCGAAGCGGGCTTCGGCCATATGGAGGGGCGCTACGATCTGGGCGGCTATTACGTGGCTGCGAGTGGTGGGTCGCAGTATGTGCCTTTCTGGCGTCGTGTCACGAACGATGGTCTTGGGATTGGCGGCGGGCTCGCGCTCGACGTCATCACGCTGCCGCGCACGATTCTCGAGATCACGGGCGGCTATTGGGGTTTCACGCCGCCGGAGAATGCGCCGCGGTTGAAGACCGGGTTTGTGGGGGTCGGAGTGCGGTGGGGGTTATGAACTCGACCCGCTCAGTCATATTCTGTGTTTTGACGGCGGCGTGCGCCGAATTCCCAAATTCCCCCGTCAAGACGCCAGTGGTCCAAAGCTCGAATGGATGGAGTAGAGAATGGTTCGTAGATGACTCGGATCCTCTCGTCATTGACGTGAAGCTGCCTGATTCGACAGTTGTCACCGGTCTAAACGTGACATGGCGATCGAGTAACCCGGCCGTTTTGGAGGTCGCAGAAGTTACCTCTGCCGTTAGCAGCTCTGTGAGTGATTCCCTAACACTTCAGCTCCACGCTATG
>WNFK01149901.1_pt1 | contig 11442 bp, 7 predicted proteins | sample 5400281 | NCBI WGS metagenome assembly WNFK01 (sample SAMN13153350, study PRJNA577476) | soil metagenome | isolation source: 20 cm soil on Douglas fir-dominated hillslope | place: USA:California | collected 2013-09-17
ACGACGTTATTATTTTGGGACCTGTTGGCCGTGGCTCGGCGGCGATCATCAGTGGCCAGCCCATGTACGGAAATTCGATTCCCTGGAAGACAACTGCGCTGACACCGAACATTGGCAAGATCGATGCTACTGACGACATGCGTCCAGGTCTTGGTTGGAACGGTCTCGAAAACTTGCAGAAGTTTGTGCGTGACGGTGGCGTCTTCATCACCGTCGACGACACGGCTGACTTCGCCGTCAACTACGGTTTTACCGCAGGCGTGTCCGCGAGCCGCGCGCAACGTCTCCGCGCCATCGGCGATATCTTGCGGATGAAGACCGTTGATTCGGCGAGCCCAATCGCTTATGGCTATGGCGATTCGCTTGCGATGTATTGCTCTAACGGTCCGGTTTTCAATATTAGCAACCTCGCCGGTGGTCGCGGCGTGCGAGCACCGCGAGAACAACGGGCAACAGGACGTGGCACGCCCGACGATCCCGATACCCCACAGGGCCGGCCACCCGCAGAAATTCCTGAACCGCCGCCGAAATCTGAACTTTGGGAGGCCGCGCCGATACCGGAAGAACAGCGCCGCAACGCTTTGGGCATCATTCCACCCTCGCAGCGTCCGCGCGTCGTAGTGCGCTACGCTGACAGCCGCGATCTATTTGTTTCGGGACTATTGGATGGTGGGGATGAGATTGCCCAACACCCGGCGGTAATCGACGTGCCTTCAGGTGATGGCCACGTGATCCTCTTTTCGACTAACCCCTTCTGGCGCGGACAGACAAAGGGTAGCTATTTCCTTTTGTTCAATGCGATCCTGAATTTTGACAACTTGAATGCCGGAAGGAAACTGGACACTAAATAAGGATCCATCTCCCATTTGTCACTAGACATTTGTCATCACTACTCCACGTTAGTTCTCCGATGGAGTAGTCAGTCATGCCGCGGTCCCATGAAGTCAGTACCACCCTCGCGGTAGCGGGTGGGTCCTATGATTGCCGATTGTCAATTGCCGATTTTCGATTGGCGGCCAGCGATAAGCCAATTGGCAATCGGAAATCGAAAATCGAAAATCACGAGACCCACCCGCTACCGGGAGGGTGGTACTGACCTCATGGGACGCGGCATGACTGACTGCGAGGTAGGACCCACCTGCTGACCTAACGGTCCCAATCTTTCAAGCCTTCCACTACGCGTAGTACCTCGCCGCGTTTCTTCTCAAACACCGCAAACATGAAGATGATTGTTGCCCCTGTGACGATGCCGGCAACATACCAGAGCCAGGTCCATCCCAGGTTTGCTGAGGCATACCAGATCATCGTGATGATAGCCAGCAGGAGAAACACTGAGCCGAGCAACAACAAGCCGCGAATGCGAAAGATGATTCCCGAAAACACTCCTGCCAGGGAGAACGCGCCGAGCACAAGTGGCAGCCAGGGTGAATTAGCGACGCCGCTTATGAAAATGTCGGCTGTCGATGATACATAGATCGTCACCAGCGCCAGATAGCGAATAGCTGCCATCTGATCCTCACTGAAGTCGTCCTGGTTCAGATACGCGGCCAGCAGTACCGAAAGTGCAACAGGAATGAGCCACAACTGCGGATGCTGTAAAAACTGGTAGTCTGCACTTCGCTGCAGTAGATACCAGAGGCCGCCGTTGCCTGCAATCGCCGCTACAACTCCAAACACGAATGAACGCCGTAAGATCGATAGCAAACCGTAAAGCCCGCCGACTATGAACAACAATAACGAGTAGTCGACATTTGATTGTGCCACCCAGAATCCCAGCACGGGCAACAGCGGCAAAAACGCTCCCGTTCGTTCGATGGGCTGGGCCAGTACCAATAGCTTTCGCCGGCGCAGAGCTTCGCTCGCGGTCACGCCGCAGTACGCTATCCCCATGACCACTATGGGCCAGTAACGTTCAAAAAAGCCGGTGAACAACCAGGGCACTGTCAGCCGTATGTGCAGGAAAAGCAGGCCGAGCATTATCTCGGCTACGTAGATATATCTCATCCGGCCGCGCTCTGAGAGATTGAGCGGATCGTGTGACGGTGATAAAGCAAAGAGCACGCAGATAACTACCGCAGCAGCCAGCGTCAAACCAATTGCCACGAGCGGCAACGCGCCGATGCGCACGGCGCCAAAATTTATTTGATAGAAGACTTCCGTTCCGAGACAAAAGAACAAGGCTGCAACGCCTGCACCGAGAATCCAGGGTACGCACGCCCGCGCTGAGTTGGTCCAATCTGGATATAAGGCGCGCGCCTTTTTCAGCACGAGTCCATATACAGCGGTAATGGCAAAGGTCTCCACCATCAGGATTACGCTGCGATTCAACCAGGTGGCAGTTGAACCCGGTACGAGCCACGCCCAACCGAAAAGGACAGTGCCTAAAAGGAATGCGGTGAGGGCAGCGCGTTGCCATATGTCTCGCCGTCGTCCTTCCGCGAACAATCCGAAAGTCAGCGCCTGTGCGGCGACGGCTAAAGCTGCGGTAGAGCGCAAACTAAAAGTCAGAAAGCGCAAATCAATCCAATAAGCCAAAACTGCAACTCCGGCCACCGCGAGCGTGTTGAGGACTGTTAGCCATTTAAGTTCCGTGACCTCGGGTTCGATACGCTGCGGAATTCCAAGTTGCCCGGCCACGTCCAGGAGTTTGCTCCGCCAGCGCCACACTAAGCCCATGACCAGCGAGTAAATGGCAAGAAACATCATTGCAGCCCACAGGAGCCGGTAATGGGGTAAAGCCTGCTGTTGGAGAGCCATGGCGCCCGCAATCAATCCTAGAAGATACAGTGCAGCAACTGCATACCCAGCGCGCTGGTCCCAAAGGCAAGCAGTCAGCAAAGCAACCAGCGACACGACTGCCAGCCAGGTCAATCCAGGGATGTCTTTCCAAAGGTTATATTCAAAGCTCACCAACACAATGATGCTGAGAAGAAACAGTGAGCCAAGCGACGCCAGATCATGGAGCGAGAGACTGGTATTCAGTTTGGCTTCGCGCAGACGACGCGCGCGCAGTTCCAACCAAACCCAAAGGATGCTCGACAGGCAGATTGCGATGATGTTGGCCTCGACAAAAGCAAGGGAGTCAGGGATCTGCTTGACTACATAACTAAGCCACCAGACCGAGACGGCCATGTTGAAAAGGACACCGGCAGCGAACAGATAGCCTCGCCTAAGAGTCCCCCAATTCAATGCTGCGGCGAGCGCGCTGATCGCTAGTAACGGAACGATGCCCCACCAGTCGCTCGACGGGTCGTGAAGTTCCGGCCGCAGTGCAAGAAGCGTCGCGAATCCTCCGACAAGCGCAGCCCAACCCCTGCTCGTTGATTGCCAGGGAGTCTCAAGATTGAAAGTAAGGCCCCACCACCTGAGCAGAGAATCTGATCCTGACTGCTGGTCAACGTCCGCTGACGACAACATTGAAGCAAGTAGCACTAACCACGCTGTCAGCGTCGCAGCGATCGTGAGTGTGTGCAATCCTGTCAACATTACTGTGTCCACGTGAGACAAGCTGAACGCCAATAAACAGCTCGCAGCCAGCAAGACGACTGCCAATGCGTCTGCAGAAAATCTTTTACCACGACCTATAACAAGCCCGGCGGCTGCAACTAGAGCCACTGTGAACGAGAGCCAGCCGAGATAGCTTCCCACCGCAAAAGTACCGATGCCGGCCCGCTGAGGCGAGACAACTAACCTGATAGCTATGGGGACGATAAGTAGTGCGTTAAGACCGATGGTGATTCCCGCCTGAATCTTGATCAGTTGATCAGCTGCCTCGGCCTGATCTTTGTCCAGTGTGGTTTCCCAACGTCGGCGCCGGCTGAGCCAGGCCAAGGCATACAGACCAAAAGTGATCGCATTCAGTTGCACAGCACGGGCCAGTACAACTCTATTCATCGAACCACCTACTGCTACCACGGAGAGTAGATAGACAATCGTAACCGTAGCGTTGAGAAGCAACCCGGCAGGAAATGCATAATCAACAAGCCGCTCGCGTATTGCGAAACCAATCAGCACCAGAGCCACCAGCACGAGTGGCGCGCCGTAGGAGAAGTCATCGCTCAAGAACGAGAAAATCCCCCCGGCGGGGCCTTGTACCGGGAGGTAATAGATGGCGCGTAGGGCCGGATAGACAGTAAGCAGTAGCAGCGGCGTCACAGTCAGAGCAAGAAGGAGCGTTCTTATTTGGGTTGAGAGTTCCTCGCGGTCAGTCTCGATTTCAGGCCACCCTGCTTTGTTCAGCTGCTGCAGAATCTCCCGGCGAAACCAGATCAGCCCTGAAGTGACCACGAGGAATAGAGCTGCCAGCCAGCGCCAGGCAGAAGCGGTCGCGACTTGGTCTTCAAATCTGCCCGCGATCAAAGGCACGGCGCCTACCAGTGCGACAAGTGCAGCCAGAGCGTATTGGCCACTGCGGCGCTGCCATAGATTTGCCAGCATCGTGATCGCGAGCAAACCAAGCAGGGTCCATGAGCCAATTCCCAGCGCCGCCTGATGTGGAAATCCGGCGATATTCCAACCCGCGTAGCTACTTCCCTGCGCCGCAAGCTCCTCAGTCACACCAAACAGCGCACCGTAAATCGTGAGCAATACGAAGCCGCCCAGAACCACCCACGGAATAAATCTGTCAACCGAAAACCCGCCGGCCTCGAGTAAATCTCGCGCCGCTGCGACCCACTCATTCTTTTGGCCTGAAGACCTGGCCGTACGCCCGACGAGAAATCTCAATGTTATCCATAAGAGACTGAGCAACAACAAGACAGTGCCTTGGATTTGCAAACCCCAGGGATGAAGGAACGCATGTGAAAGATATGCATACCACTCAAACTGCTGTAGCGTGGCCTTCACTGAAAGCACAACCGCGCAGGTCAACGCGATCTGAAACGCGATGAGTAGACGTCGCTGCCTATTGAGCCAAAGCAGCACAAACCAGATGCCCGCAATCCAGAACATGCGTTCGGCCTGCATCGACGTGACTTCCCAGCTATGGGACTGGAGTAGGAATATGACAGCCATGAACGACGAAAAGAGTGCGGAGTAGTTGAGCGGTCTCGAAACAACAGTACTGTGCTGATGTCGTGAACTGAGGATTGCCGCAATCGCACAAACGGTAGCGTGTGCTAAAAGCGCGGTCTGCCAGGGAAACGAGAGCGCGAGCGATTGTGCGAAGCCTTGCGCGAAGGCGCAAAGTAACAGCGCTGATCCAATCCAACTGAATTGCGTTAGCCTCCGATTCCAGGCAATCCAGAACGCACCCAACGCGTAGAGTGTGTAGATAATCCAAATCTCATGCGGCCCGCTTACATCACTTGAGGGCCAGCCACCAAACCCGGTGATGAAAATCAGGCTAAGTATGGCTATCGAGCAGGCTGCCATCAGATAGTAATGGCTATCAAGGCGCCGTTTCAGTTGCATGAGCCATTCCGAGGCTGCCAGGAAAAGAACGAAAGTGCCTGCCAGTGCCTGTCCACTGTTGAGCGAGAGTGTTACGTCGAGCAGCGACATTACCCGGAGGTTTTGCCAAGAGACGTGCCCTGCTAGAACGTGGAACAGAACGAGGTAGGCCAGACCGAAGCAGCCGGCTGCGAGCAAATGAGCAAAGGGAAGTTCGAGCGCCACGGCAAGAACGGTAAGAACGACGAAATTCAGCAGCGCCGCGGGAACAATACTCGCCGGATTGGGCCACGCCAGTATCATGCCCGCAATAACAATTGCCGCACCGAGAATTCCCATGGCTGTCCCGGCTGTTCGCGATGCAACTAGTCTTTTATCGTTTATTCGCCGCCATAGCACAGTTCCTGTTGCCAGCAGCGGCAGACCACCCAGCGTAACCAGTGGCGCGAGATACATCATCGTCATCCCAACCGGTCCAGACTTGTAAAGCAGCAGGCCAAATGGAAGCAGGGCCGCAAAGGTCATTGTGCCGAGCATCGTAAAAACAGTCGTTACTTCGCTTTCATCAATCTCGCGATCCGACAACACAACATGTAACGCCACCCCCACTGTCAGGACATAGCACGCCACAGGAAACGCACCGAGGAGAAGCAGGAGCAGCGGAGCGATATCTGGCGCGGCGAAGTGCCTAACAAGCAGTTGACCCACTGAAGACCCAAGAACCCCTGCCGACAAGAGGTGCGCGCAGCCTGGCGTGATCACACGTCCAGCGAAATAGACCAGGCAGAGAAAGACTGCTGGGGCCACGAGCTCACTGCCGATTACCAGAGCCCCCGAGGGAATTGTGCTTGAAGAAACCGCTGCAATTGCCAGGAAGTTTAAGGGCACAAGCAGCGTCGCGATGGTGAGTATGCCGCGACTCGTTGTTGGTAACTTCCAGCGATGTTCGGTATACAGGCCGATACCAAACAAGACGGCTGTTACCGTTGTAAAGATGAGAAATTTCAGTACCGGGATACGCGAGATTTCCGCCCACAAGCTAACTACCAACGCGGTGGAACAGCCGATGATCAGCAGTCCGCCGATGATCTCTCCCCAGCGAATGTTGCTCTCTTCCATAAAGGAATTGAGCACTTCCGTGAAAGATTTTCTTGGCGGACGGGTTGGGGCGGCGTACTTGGGTTCGACTTGGAGAATTGGCGTTGGACTCGCTTGTTGTTGGGCCGATAAGAACGAAGGAACCGGTTCGATTACGATTTCGTCTTCACTGGCAACGAATGAGGCAGTAACGACCGAAGGCGGCGGTACGGTACTCGACGGGATTGGTGGGACAGTCTCTTCGGTAACCGATGCCGGCGGCGCGAGCGGACCGCTCGTGCTTTGCTCGCTTTCGCTTGCTGTCGCTCGCGGTTTTGTGGAAGTCGCTGGTCTGGCTGTGGGTGTTAGTCTGATGCGCTCGGCTTTGATACTGCTCTTAAGATCTGTGTAGGTCTTTTCGTCGACTTTGCCGGAGGTACGAAACCGTTCTACCTGACGTTCAGCAGCGGCAAGGTCCTGAAGAATGTCTACGACAATTGTTGACGGCTTAGGGGCTCCGCAAACGCCACAGAATTTAGCTCTCGCCGACAACATTTCAAAATTGCAGTTGAGGCAGCGCCAACTGGCAGCCGGTGTTGGATCCGTCGATTCCTTTTTCGAACCAAACAGTGCGCGCAAAATTGCCGCAGCGATTAACCAAACTCCATGCCCAACTACCGTCAATAAGGCGAGCACAAAAATCAACATGCTCAATACGTACAGGAGGACAGGCAGGTCGTTCATTTGTGTACCCTGTCTGGCATAGGTGGAAGAAAACTACCAGTTAACTGACAAGCGGGACATAGTTTGAGATGGCAAACAACCCGTTGTTCTCAAGGATGTGATTCTGGTATTCATGGGTGGCTTGATTATAATCCAGTGGATACAAAGAGTAATGTGTTTGCCGTTGCAACTCACCAGGTTAGACCCTGGTATCCTCTGTGCCACAAGAGTATAAACATTTGGCTGCTTCCAATCGATGAATCTCTTTAACTCGATCTACGCCGAACTGCGTACACGGACCTTGTCGATGGCTAAAGCGATTACCGCTTTATCCGTCCCGAAAACGGAGCGCGTTGCCATCCTCCTACACGATTCTCCCGAGTTTATCGAAGCGTTCATCGCTATTTGTTCTCTGGGAGCAATCGCCGTTCCCATCAACATGGCCCTTCGTCTCGATGAGCAGCGAACCATTCTCAACGACTGTAGCGCCGGAACTGCCATGATTGAAGCCGATCACTGCAACATGTTGCTGACAGATGGGTTGGAAAAACTGCCTCATTTGAGAAATCTGGTTATCGTCGATCGGAACAACTCTCGGAATAACAGGGAAAAACCAGCCAATAGCGTCACAATCGGCATGGAGTAGTGGCGAAGTCCGCAGCTAGCTTTATTTTGGTTGCATCAACTACTTGAGCAGACTACCTCGTCTCAGTCTCCTGATTACCCAGATCCGGACCGCGACGACCCGGCCTTTATTCTCTACACCTCGGGTAGCACAGGTGAGCCAAAGGGAGCAGTGCATCGTCAGGCAGACATTCTTTACACCAATGAAACTTTCTGTCGCCAGGTATTGCAGCTTACCTCCCACGATCGTTTGTTTTCGTCTTCGCGTTTGCCTTTTGCCTACGGACTGGGCAACAGTTTTTCTTTTCCCTTGCTAAACGGAGCGACCACAATCCTATGTAGTGAGAAACCTATTCCCGAGGTTATCAGCCGCATCTTCCGTGAAACCAGACCCACTGTTTTTTTCGGTGTGCCGGTGATCTTCAATCTCCTCATGGAACACCACCGGCGTGAACAAACGCTTGATTGTTCGAGCTTGCGCCTGTGCGTCTCAGCAGGCGAGGCCTTGCCCGCGCAGCTTGGCGAAGATTGGGAGAAGACATTCGGAGTCAAACTATTAGACGGCATCGGCTCCACCGAGATGCTGCATATGTTCATGTCAAATCACGAAGACGATGTGCGCTACGGCAGCAGCGGCAAGGTGTTGGACGGATACGAAGGGAGGCTTCTCGATGAGCAGGGTCAGCCGGCTCCTCCGAACGTCGAAGGTCATCTCTGGGTAGTGCGCGAACTTTTGTTGCCGGCTGGGTGCGAACGGGCGATCTCTATCGCCGCGATAGTCAAGGCTACTGGTTTCACATGGGCCGCAGCGACGACTGCTTTAAGTCAAGTGGACAATGGGTGTCGCCAGTGGAGGTTGAAGGAGTGTTGTTACGGCATCCTCAGGTCGGGCGCGCAGCTGTAGTGGAAGATTTTGACCCCGACCACCTTCCCTGCCCATGTGCGTTTGTCGTGAGCCAGGATGTAAAATCCGATTTCGCGCAATTAGAGAAGGAATTGCGAGAACTGGCGGCTGCCACATTGCCTCGTTTTAAGCAGCCTCGAAAATATGTTTTTGTATCGGAACTCCCATACACGGCGACAGGAAAGGTTCAGCGGTTTAAATTGAGGCAGGAGTTGCGGAATTAGGTTGGTACTTTGTGTTTTTGTCAGTGGTCCGTAGTCAGTTGTCAGTAGTCAGTGGTGCGCTGTCTGTGGTGAGTTTCAGAACTCGTGGCAAAGAGACTGACTACTGACAACGGACACCTGACAACTGACAACTGACTAAAGCGCCAACCTCAAAAAAGGAAATGCCTAAGAAAAGTATCCAGGAAACGTACGCGCCCAATCTCGCTTGCTTCGGTTGTGGGCCGGCAAACGCCAGGGGTCTGCATATTCGCAGCTTTCCTGCCGGGGACGAAGTTGTCGCCGAATGGCAGCCACTTCCCGAGTATGAAGCATTCCAGGGAATGTTGAATGGAGGCATCATTGGCACGCTGCTCGACTGTCATTGCAATTGGGCCGCAGCCTGGCATCTGATGAAAAAAGCCGGAACTGATCACCCACCGTGCACAGTCACAGCCGATTACGCGATTAAATTATTACGCCCGACCCCGACGGATCGTCCGGTAAAGCTAGTTGCGCGAGTGGTCGAGTCGACGGACGATCGCGCTGTCGTGGAAGGTGAGTTGATTGCGCACGATAAGGTTTGTGCCACGTGTCGCGGGACGTTTGTGGCTGTAAAACCGGGACATCCCGCGTATCATAGGTGGTAACCATGCCTAATCTAACCCATCGTCCGCGCCGCCTGCGAAAAAATGAAGCGCTTCGCGCGCTTGTGCGTGAGGCGCGGCTTAGCCGTGACGATTTTGTTTTGCCGCTTTTTGTCTGCCCGGGTCACGGGGTCCGCCGAGAAGTTTCCTCAATGCCGGGCGTACACAACTTGTCAGTAGACGAAGTCGCGAAGGAAGTGGCCAGCGCTTACGACGGTGGCGTACGAAGTGTAATGCTGGTTGGATTGCCTGAAACAAAAGACGAACTCGCGTCAGGCGCCTATGCAGAAGCCGGAATAGTGCAACAGGCAATACGGGCCATTCACAAGGCGGCCCCCGAAGTGATCGTGATGGCGGATACATGTCTCTGCGAATACACATCGCACGGTCACTGTGGCGTGGTCCGCGGCGGCGAGGTATTAAACGATGAGTCGCTGGAATTGCTCGCCCGCACGGCTGTTAGCCAGGCGGAGGCGGGAGCAGACGTGGTCGCACCCTCGGCAATGATGGATGGCCAGGTTGGCGCCATCAGGGAAGCTCTCGACGATTCAGGCTTGGAGCATGTGGCAATCATGGCCTATGCAGTAAAGTATGCGTCGGCATTCTACGGTCCCTTCCGTGAAGCAGCCGAGAGCGCGCCCGCCTTCGGCGACCGGCGTGCCTATCAAATGGATCCGCCAAATGCGCGGGAGGCAATGCGCGAAGCTGAGCTCGACTATTCCGAAGGCGCCGATATTCTGATGGTCAAGCCCGCCACGGTTTACCTCGACATTCTGAAGATGGTTCGCGATCGCTTCGATCTTCCGCTGGCGGCCTATCACGTCTCGGGTGAATACGCGATGATTAAGGCCGCGGGACAAAAAGGCTGGCTCGACGAACAACGCGCCATGATGGAAACGCTGACCAGCATTAAACGCGCCGGCGCCGACATCATTCTCACCTACTACGCACGCGAAGCGATCACGGCGTTGATCTAATATGACACGCAACCTTGTCTACTATGCTCAGCTTCTAAGGCAGCATCCGCTGGAGGTGAAAGTCTGAATGCCTTCATTGCCCGACACGCAAGGAAAGTACAGCAGGATAGGCACTTTGGTAGCGTTTGGCCTCTTGCTCGCCAGCCCAGCCCATGCCCAGTCGGGTAGGCGGGCTCCTAAACCGGAACCAAAAGCCACCACTGCTACTCAGACAACAGGCGAAGGCGAAGTCTCGGCCCCGAAAGTAGGCGCAAGAGACCTCAGTCAGAAGGTCACGCTCGTCGTAGCGAAGCAGCCGACCTCAAAACACCTCGCCAGCGAAGACTCCATTCTCGTCAGCTTCATGAAACGGTTGAACGAATTCAAGAATGTGACAGGGAGACCGGTGGGTGATCTAAAGCGAAGCGAAGCCGTTATGCAAGCCAAACGTGAAACGGAATCTATAGTGGTATTGATCCAGTTTGATATCGATAGCTTTCAAAACGGCACGATTATTCTGAACTCCCCGGACCTCGATGTGCGCGTGCTTGCATTCGAGCCAGGTACTGGCCGGGAGAAGTTTAAAGGAAAGGTTTACTATAAAGCCGTGGGTGGGCCAATGATGAAGAAAGACAACTGGCCTAATGGGACACCGATCAAAATTACTACTGAGGCAGTGGGAATCGAAGCTGCTGACCAGTTGCACGACTGGCTGGTGCTCGAAGGGTTGCGGCCAAAGCCCTAGTGTACTCGCCGGGCTAAAGCCGGGTGAGAATGAGATCTGCACTCCGATTCATCGGACGCGATTTTGATCAAGCGCCTCACCAAGTCGCTCAAGACCTTTCGCTAGACTCTCAGAATCACCACCGAGACCGATACGAAAGTGTGACGGCATTTCAAAGAAGCTACCCGGCACGACT
>WNFK01257008.1_pt1 | contig 11442 bp, 13 predicted proteins | sample 5400281 | NCBI WGS metagenome assembly WNFK01 (sample SAMN13153350, study PRJNA577476) | soil metagenome | isolation source: 20 cm soil on Douglas fir-dominated hillslope | place: USA:California | collected 2013-09-17
AAGCCGATCGGACGGCTTCGCACCGAGAAGCGCCAGCACGTCGACGGCCTCGGCCGACCGACGTTCGAGCCGTCCACGGAGGTCGGCATCATGAGCGGGCTGCGCGTGGATCTGTACGTCGTCCTCGCCGGGCTGGTGAATGGCACCGAGCAAGCCGTGTTTCGCTTTACCATCAACCCACTCGTCTGGTGGGTGTGGTTCGGTGGATTGGTGCTCGTGATCGGAGGGCTGATTGTGCTGTGGCCGGGCGGCGTCGTCGTGGCCGTCAAAGGATCGAAGGCGACGCCGGCGCAAGCCGGTTACGCGGTGAAACTGGAGGCTGAACGGTGAGCGCGCACGTCAGCCGCCGAGCTTTCTTCGCCTTGGCGGCGGCCGCCGCCGGCGCCGTCATTCAGGACACGGTGCGGGCGGGGCGAGTCTACGATCCGGAGCGGGCCGGCCACCCGCGGGAGCCCATCACTGCAGCCGACAACGATGCCGGCATTCAGGCGGTCGAAAAGAAGCTGCGCTGTACCTGCGGCTGCGGGCTGGACATCTACACGTGCCGCACCACCGACTTCACCTGCACCTACAGTCCTGCCCTCCACAAGGACGTGCTGCGGCTCGCGGGGCAGGGAAAGAACGCGCAGGAGATCGTCGACGCGTTCGTGAAGCAGTACGGCGAGGCGGCCCTGATGGCCCCGCCGAAACGTGGCTTCAACCTCGCCGGCTACTTCGTCCCGTCGATCGTGATCGTCATCGCGGGCGCGTTTCTCGTGCGCGCCATCCGGCGCTGGACGCGGGAGGCGCAAGCTGCGGCGCCGGCCGGTCCGACGTTGCCGCCCGACGCCACGCCCGCCGAGCTCGAGCGGTTGCGCCGCGAGCTCGACCGGCTTCCCGGCTAACCGCCTCTCCGCTCCATGCTCGAGCTGATTCTCGGAATCCTGCTTGCCGCGGGGGCGACGTACTTCGTGTTGCGTCCGATTTTGCGGCCACCGCTGGAGTCAGCGGGCAGTGAGCCGGCCGGCGACGAAGGCGAAGACCCCGCCGATGAGGAGATCGAGTTCGATCGCGCGACCGGCAAACTCTCCGACTCAGATTATGAGCAGCTCAAGGCGAAGTACACACAGGAAGCCCTTACGGCGATGCGCGGTGAACCTCGGCTGACCCCGGGCGCAAGCCCGGGGATCACCAAAGCCAGCCCCACAGCCTCCTGTCCGGAACACGGGGCACGACCGGAGCCCGACGCCGTGTTCTGCTCGGAATGCGGAAAGAGGTTGGGTTCGGCGCCCGGCTACTGCGCGCGCTGCGGCTCGGCACTCGAAGACGATGCCCGCTACTGCAACCGCTGTGGAGCCCGCGTCGCCGCCTGACTCTTGCATTTTCGAGTCCCGTTTCCTATCAGTCTGCATCCCTGAACTCTGGAGCGGGTCGTGAACCGATGGGTTTCGCGGGTGCTGGTGGTGCTGTTGCTGATCGCGTTGACGGCCTCCACCGCGGATGCGCAGCGCCGCACTCGCCGCCGCGCGATCGTCAATTCCGGCCCCTCGTATGGCGCACACCTTGGCTACAACTTCGACGCGGACGACCTGCTCCTCGGTGCGCAACTCACCTGGCCGTTCACGCCTGACCTCGCGCTCTATCCGTCGTTCGACTACTACTTCCGGAGCGGCGGGTCGCTGTGGTCGCTGAACGTTGACCTGAAATATCGGCCGCCGACGCGCTACGGCGCGTGGTATGTCGGTGGTGGCCTCAACTGGACGCATGCCAGCAACGGCGGCGTCAGCGGCAGCGACACGAACCTCAATCTGCTGACGGGACTCGAAGGACGCCGCGGCCGGACGCGGCCCTACGTCGAGGGCAAATTCATCCTCGGCAACGGCAGCTCGTTCCAGATTGTCGGGGGCGTCAGCTGGCGCTAGCCTAGAACTCGAAGCTCTCCATTTTTCGCAGCGCCAGCCGCAACGGAACAATCGTGGCCGCCGTGCACAGCGCGGCGGCCAGGATGAACCAGCCGATCATCGCGGGCGTGATCCCGATCGCCTGACCCTCCCACGCCGCGCGGACGTACGTCGTCACCGCGCTCGCCAGCGAGCCGAGGACCGCGGCGAGCAACGCGATCGTCGCCATCATGAAGACCAGCCCACCGAATGACGTGGGGATCTGTGCCGCGTTCTCGGTCTCGAATTGCGGGTAGAGCGCCCCGAACGCCAGTGCCATCGCGCCGATGGCCAGGGTGAGCGCCGCCATCGTCGCGAGACTCAGGATCATCATGAAGGCGGGGACCTCGAGCAACGCGTTCGTCAGGCCGGTGAGGATCATTCCCAGTACCAACAGCGGGACCGTGCCGACCCAGTACTTCGACCACAGCAGCGCGCGCAAGTCGAGGGGCGAGGAGCGCAGCAGCCACATCTGCCGGCCTTCGAGCGACACCGCGGGAAAAATGAAGCGCGCCGCAATGGACGCGAGGACGAAGCCGGCAAGCCCGAGATTGAGGAACGACACGAGATTCACGTAGAAAAATCCCACGGGCTCCCCGCGATGCAGCGGCAGCGCCTGAATATTGAAGAGATAGACGACGACGAGCACGGCGAGCAGGATCAGCTGGCTCCACTGCGTCGTGTCGCGGAAGAACAGCTTGATGTCTTTGAGGACGAACTCCCGCTTCGCGACCGGCAGCCAGCCCAACAGCGAGCCGACCGTCCAGCGCCACAGGCCGCCCCGAATGAAGCGCTCCGCCCCTTCCTGCGCCTTGGTGAACCCCTGGGCATAGAGCGCGCGGTGCAACAACGCGCCGAACGTCACGAAGGCGGCCGCGGTGCTCCACAGCAGCACGAGCGGCAGGGGATCGAACTCGTTCCGCAGAAAACCCATGATGGCCTGGGACGCCCATTCGCTCGGGAGAAAGGGCGAGGTCGGACCGCGCAGCAGGATGACGAAATCGAGCAGGTTGCGGAATCCTTCGGGCCGCGCGAGCTGCTCGGGCCGGATCACGCGGAATAGGAGAATGACGCCGCCGGCCGCGCCCAGCGCGATAATCGACAGCAGGTCGCGGGTGCGCCGGGCAGGGAAAATGTTGACGAGGATCAGCGTGACGGCCGATCCGAGCACCGCGGGCAGAATCAACATCGGCACGATCGCGAGAATGGCGTAGGGTGCGAACAGGATCCCGCCCTTGAACACGACACCGTACGCCGCCAGGATCGGCACCGCCATCAGCGCCACCATCCACGACGAGTGCAGCAGCGTTTCCCCGAGCTTCGCGAGATAGAGTCGCAGCCAGTCGACCGGCGCCGAGACGAGCAGATCGAGGTCTTTGGCGAGGAAGAAGCTCGAGAGCGCCGTAATGACGTTCGAGAGCACGAGAATCGAGATGAACGAGAGCAGGATCAGTCCCAGGATCTTTCCAGGGATCAGCGGGCCCAGCTCCTCCACCGCGCGCAAGGTCTTCAGGATCTTGTACAGGATGCCAAAGACGCCGAGCCAGAACGCCGCCGCGACGATCGCCAGGATGACGAGCTTCCCGGTGCCGCCGCTGGCACGCTCTTGGCGCAGCCGCTGCAAGGCGGTCCGCCATTTGGGCTGGAGCACATGCGCGAGCGACGGCTGCTTCATCGTCCCAGCACCTCGACGAGCTCCCGCACCTGGGCGCCGCCCGTGAGCTTGAGGAAGAGCTCCTCGAGACTGGCGTCGCCTGCCTTGTGCTGGCGGCGCACGTCGCTGACGGTCCCCGCCGCGACGATCTTGCCGTGCTGGACGATCGCGATCTGATCGCACATCGCTTCGGCGACCTCGAGCGTGTGGGTACTCATCAACACCGTGCCGCCGCGCTCGACGAATTGCCGGAAGATGTCCTTCAGCAGCCGTGCCGCCTTCGGATCGAGTCCGACCATCGGCTCGTCGACGACGATGCACTCGGGGCGGTGAATCAACGCGCTCGAAATGATCAGCTTCTGCCGCATGCCATGGCTGTACGCCTCGATCAGCTCATCCTTCCAGCTCGTCAGCTCGAAGACCTCGAGCAGCTCGGCGACGCGGCGCTCGACGGTGTCGCCCTCCTGGCCGTACAGGCCAGCGACGAACCGGAGGAATTCCGCGCCCGTGAGCTTGTCGTAGACGAACGGGCGGTCAGGAATGAAGCCGAGCCGCATCTTGGCGCTGAGCGGATTGGTGTGGACGTCGTCGCCGCCGAGCAGCACGCGGCCCTGGGTGGGCCGCAGGATGCCGGCGATCATCCGCAGCGTCGTCGTCTTGCCCGCGCCGTTCGGCCCCAGACAGCCGTACAGGACGCCGCGCGGCACGTGGAGGGAGATGTCGTCCACGGCCACGAAGCTGCCGTAGAGCTTGGTCAGGTTTTCCAGGCGGATCATAGCACCTCGAGCTTCAGCCGGCCGACGAGCGGAACGAGCTCGATCTGGCGCGCCAGCCCACCGGTCGCGATCGGAACATGCGCCGCGTCCGCGGGGAATTGATCAAATGTCGGGTCGACCGCGATCCAATCGTTCAGATAAACCTCGGCCCACGCGTGGTAGTAAAACCGGCCATTCAGGTATATCAATCCGCCGACCGTGCGCGCCGGCAACCCGGTCGAACGGGCGAGCGCGACGAACAGTGTGGTGGCGTCGTTGCAATCGCCGCGCGCGGTCTCGAGCACCTTCACGGCGCTCGGGACGCTCCCGGACGGCGGGATCGCGCGGCGCAGCGTGCGGTGCACCCAGTGCGTCAGCAGCTCGGCGACGCGCGCCGGCGCGCGCTCGCGCTTGATGACGCGCCGGGCCTGCGCGGCAATCCGCGGGTCGTGGCTCTGGATGAGCGGCTCGGGAGCGAGCCAGCGCGCGAGCGCGGTGTCGCGCGAGGGCAGCCGGTAGGGTGCGGCGTGGGCCTCCAAGGCAGCGGCCTGAACGATTTCGACCGTGTCACGACCGTTCTTGCGCAGCCGCAGCCGGTCCCGGGGCTCCGGGTCGGATCGCACGCCGGCGACCAATGCGGTCAGCGGTATGATCTCGCCGGGTGCAGGAGCGGCGCTGCTGCGGGCAATACGGACGGTGTCGCGTTTCTTGAAGTTCTGATAGACGATTTCGAACGCGGCACGCTCCATCGCGAAGCCATCGGTCGTGGCGAAGACGAGGCCTCCCTGCGCGTCGATCCAGCTGCTCATCGGAACGCCCCGCCCCACCCCCCCCAGCGCATCGTGGTCGATGCGGAACGCGCGCACGGTATCGAAGTGCTCGGGGACCCAGACCATGGTCGTCGAATCAAGGTCGGCGCTGTCGGACACGACCAGGGTGGACTCCGCGGCCACCCGCGCCGTCACATCGCGGCCCGTGAGCAGCAGCGGATCGAAGAGCCGGGCGGTGTACGCGTGCCCTGACCGCAGCTCGCCGCCGAAGGCGAGGCGTAACGGCAGCAAGGTCGGCAGCGTAATCGGCCCCTGGAGCGGGATCCGGGTGGTTTGCGAGTCGCCGGCCGCGACGATCGCGACGAGCAACACGGTGTCCCCAATGACGCGGCCATGCGCCGCAAACTGACCGAGGTCACCGTCGAACGTGGTCTCGACCGTTTCCAGCCGCAGCGCGCGCGAAAGCGTCGCGATGCTGCGCGCGCTGGTGCGGTGCAACGCCCCCATGGCGGGGACGTCGAGCACGAACACGTTCTCGACGCGGAGCGAGCTCGCGAGCGTGTCGATCGTGGTGGAGGAGTAGCCGACCTGCTGGCCGCCGACGGCGAGCCGATAGAACAGCGCGCCGGGCGGTACGGCGAGCGCGGCGGCCGCGAGCCGTGCCCCGGTGGGTCGGAACACCTCGCGCTTGACCAGCCACCCCAGCGACAGCCCCCACGCGGCGAGAATCGCGATGACCCAGCGGCGCCGGTTCACGAGACCGCTCGCTGCAGCGCCGCCTCGAACACCTGTTGATCCTCGGGACGCTCGACGATGAACGACACATCCGCGGGGAACTGCGCGCCGCCGCGGTGCGCGTGCAACACCGTCGCCATGATTTCCGCGGAGTCCTCGAGCGTCAGGTTGCCGGCGCCGGTGCCCAGTGGCGGGGCGCTGAGATGCACGAACTCCCACTCCTGCGCTTGATGGAGCGTGGACAGCCAGGCGCGCGCGACACTGCCGCGCGTGACCGGCTCGGTCTCGCTCCGAATGATGGCATGGATGACGAATTCCGCGGGGAGATCGCCCCCGGCGGCCGTCACGACCGCGCCCCCGACCGCGAGCTCGCGGCTCAGGCGGATGCGGTTTTGGAACTCCTCGCCGCCGAGAATTTCCAGGCGGCGCAGCGCCGCGGCGGTGGGGTCGAGTCGAGTTGTGGCGGGGCGGACGACTGCATCAGCCGCGAACGACGCGAGATCGTCCACGACTACGCGAATCACCTACCGGTCATTTCGCGGGAGCGGCGGTACATCGCCGTCGCTTCATCGGGCCGATTCAACCGGTCGAGCACTTTGCCGATTCCGTACAGCGCTTTCGGATTCGCCGGCTGCAGCTCGACGGCCCGCTCATACGCCTCGAGCGCGCCCGCGAGATCGTCCAGGTGATTGAGCGCTTCGCCCAGGTAGTACCAGGTCGCGGCGCGACCCGGCTCGACTTCCGCCGCGCGCCGGAGCTGGTCGGTGCCCTCACGCCACTGGCCGCGCCGCGTCAGGACGATGCCGAGGTTGAACAGCGCCTCAACGTTGTTCGGGTCGGCCCGCAGCACGCGTTGCAGGTCGCGCTGCGCCGCGGCGTAGCGCACGGTCGCGCCCAGGATGGCGGAGCGGTTGAGCAGCAGCGCGGGATTGTCGGGCTCGGTCTCGAGGGCGCGGTCCAGCTCCGCGAGGGCGCCGTCGCGGTCACCCCGGGCATCGAGAATCAGCGCCAGGTTGTTGCGCGCTTTCACGTGCTTGGGGTCGCGGCCCAGGAGCTCCCGATAGGAAGCCGCCGCGCGGTCGATCTCACCCCGCTCGTTTGCCTCGCGGCCCGCGATGTACAGCGGGTCGTCCGACGCCGGTGCGGGTGGCTCCGGCGGGGGAGGCAGGGGCGGGGGCGCCGGGGGCGGAGCGCTGGAGGCTGGGGGAGCCGGCGCCGGTGCTTGGGCCGGGGTTGCGGGGCGTGCTGGAGGCTCCAGCTCGCCGTCGTCCAGCTTGGCCGTGATGTCCATAGGTCCTGGAGTTGCTACCCTCTGCGCGATCCGTAGCGGCGGCGGTTGTCCGTCGCGCGCGACGTCGTGAGGAGAGGCGATCGCGCCGGTCTGAGTGAGGGATTCCGCTTCCTCGATCAGCTCCGCCGCGACCCGTGCCCGCTCCTGCGACGTCTGCCAGCGGCGCTCGCGCTTGGGGCCCCTGTCCTTGGAGTTATTCATCATGGGGGTGCTAACCTAGGAAACTGAACAACGGGCGGCAATAGGCGGCAATCGCGGCATGGTTGCCCCGTGGCGTCTCTGCCGCCCCTGCCGCCCCTGCCGCCCATGTTTTCGCGAGAGTTGACCCACGCACCGTAACCCCTCTAAGCTCCGGGTCTATGCCTGGCGATGCGTTGATCGTCCGCGGAGCACGCGAACACAATCTCAAAAACATCGATGTCGAGCTCCCCCGGAACGCCCTGGTGGTCATCACGGGGTTGTCGGGCTCGGGCAAATCGTCACTGGCCTTCGACACGATCTATGCTGAAGGGCAGCGCCGCTACGTCGAATCGCTGTCCGCCTACGCGCGCCAGTTCCTCGGTCTCATGGACAAGCCCGACGTCGATGCGATCGAAGGGCTCTCGCCCGCCATCTCGATCGAGCAGAAGACGGCCGGTGCCAATCCACGTTCCACTGTGGGCACCATTACCGAGATCTACGACTACCTCCGCCTGCTGTGGGCCCGCACCGGGACGCCGCATTGCCCCAACGATGGCTCGCCGGTCGAGCGGCAGTCCGCGTCACAAATCACCGATCTCGTGCTCGAGTGGCCAGAAGGGACCAAGATTGAGGTGCTGGCGCCACTGGTGCGCGGGCGCAAGGGTGAATTCCGCGACGTCTTCGAAGCGATGCGCAAACAAGGCTTCGTGCGCGTCCGCATCAACGGCGAGACCTACGACCTGTCCAGCGTGCCCAAGCTCAATCGCCGCCAGAACCATGACATCGCCGTCGTCGTCGACCGTCTGGTGGTGCGGCCGGCGGATCGCGGCCGGCTCGCCGATTCGATTGAGACCGCGCTGAAGGCAGCGGAAGGTGTGGTGGAAGTCGTACGCCAGACTGGGTCGCCGCGCTCACGTCTCTTTTCAGAACGCTACGCCTGTCCAAAGTGCGGTTTGTCGCTTCCCGAGCTCGAGCCTCGGCAGTTCTCGTTCAACTCGCCTTACGGCGCCTGCTCCGATTGCTCGGGACTCGGCACGCGGCGCGAGGTCAACGCCGATCTGGTTCTGGGCGATCACAGCCTGTCGATTCTCGAGGGCGTCGTGCTGCCGTGGGGCGAGCCGAGCGGCTATCTAAGGAAGGTCGTGCTGCCGGCGCTCGCCAAGGCGTACAAGTTCGACCTCAACGCGCCGTGGCGTGACCTGTCGCCCGCCGTGCAGAAGATCCTGCTCCGAGGCGCGCCCGGGAAGACGATCACGTACCAGTACGACAGCGAGCGTTGGCACGGCTCATACGAATCGGGCTGGAAGGGCGTGCTCGATCACGTCGAAAAGCGCTATCGCGAAACGGCGTCCGACGGCGTGCGCGAGCAGCTCGAGCAGTTCATGGTCGAACAGCCCTGTCCCACCTGCGGCGGGCGGCGGCTCAAGCCGGAGAGTCTCTCGGTGCTGGTGGCCGGCAGAAGCATTGGTGACGTCGTGTCGCTGCCCGTGCGCGAAGCACTCGACTTCTTCGCGAAAGTGCCGCTGCGAGGGCCGAACCGCGCGGGACTCGACCCCGAGATCTCCCGGCCGATTCTGAAAGAGGTGGTCGACCGGCTGCGGTTTCTCGTCGACGTCGGCCTCGATTATCTCACGCTCGAGCGCTCGGCGGTGACGCTCTCCGGTGGTGAGGCGCAGCGCATCCGCCTTGCCACGCAGATCGGCAGCAGACTCGTCGGGGTGCTGTACATCCTGGACGAGCCGTCCATCGGCCTGCACCAGCGCGACAATGCCCGCCTGCTGGCAACGCTGAAGGAGCTGCGCGACCTCGGCAACACCGTGCTAGTCGTGGAGCACGACGAGGAAACGATCCGCGCGGCCGACTATGTGGTGGATCTGGGACCGCGCGCCGGCCGCCACGGCGGTGAGGTCGTCGCAGCCGGGCTGCTCGACGAGGTGCTGCGCCATCCCGATTCCCTGACGGCGCGCTACCTGCGCGGCGAGCTGCGCATCCCCGTGCCACCGCGGCGCCGGATCGCCAGCGCCGATCGGATGCTGCGCGTCGTCGGCGCGACGCATCACAATCTCAAGGAGCTGTCGGTCGATTTTCCGCTCGGCCTGTTCGTGGCCGTGACCGGCGTTTCGGGATCCGGCAAATCGACGTTGGTGACCGACATCCTGTATCAGGCGCTGGCGCGCCATTTCTATCGGGCCAAGGTCGTGCCAGGGGCGCACGATCGAATCGAAGGGCTCGACCACATCGACAAAGTGATCGACATCGACCAGAGCCCGATCGGCCGCACGCCGCGGTCCAACCCAGCGACCTACACGGGGCTGTTCACGCCCATTCGCGAGCTGTTCACCTATCTCCCGGAGTCCAAGCTGCGTGGCTACGGGCCGGGCCGGTTCTCGTTCAACGTCAAAGGCGGGCGGTGCGAAGCGTGTCAGGGCGACGGGCTGGTGAAGGTCGAGATGCACTTCCTGCCCGATGTCTACGTTCCGTGCGAGGTCTGTAAGGGCCGGCGTTACAACCGGGAAACATTGGAGGTCCGGTATAAAGGAAAGTCGATCGCGGATGTGCTGGACCTGACGGTCGCCGACGCGCTCGATTTCTTCGAGCACCAGCCCCGTATCAGGACGAAACTCGAGTTGCTCAACGACGTAGGTCTGGGATACATCCACCTCGGACAGTCGGCGACGACCCTGTCGGGCGGTGAAGCCCAGCGCGTGAAGCTCGCGACTGAGCTCGCCAAGCGCGACACGGGCCGGACACTGTATATCCTGGACGAGCCGACGACCGGTTTGCATTTCGAGGACGTTCGTCTGCTGCTCGAGGTGCTGCACCGGCTGGTGGACAAGGGCAACACGGTCGTCGTCATCGAGCACAACCTTGACGTGGTAAAGACTGCAGACTGGGTCATCGACTTGGGACCCGAGGGGGGAGAGCTGGGCGGGCGCGTGGTCGCCGAGGGGCCGCCCGAGAAGATCGCGCAGGCCAAGGGCTCTCATACCGGGCAGTTCCTGCGCAAGGTGTTGCAGGCGGGAGACTAGACGGTAGGTTGAACGAGGCGAGGAGGATACGTGTTTAAAGGCCCTGAAATCCCCATGATTGTGTTGTTCGTCTCGATCGCCGCGGTAGCCATTCTGCGCGGCCCGTTCGGACGCGCCCTCGCGGAGCGCCTCTCCGGTCGCGCCCGACCCGGTGCGGAGGATCAGGATGTGCGAGAGCTCAAGAGCGAAGTCGAGGAGCTGCGCACTCAGCTCGCCGACGTGCAGGAACGATTGGACTTCGCCGAGCGCGTGCTCGCGCGCCGCGACGACCGGGCAGCGGCGTTGCCAAGAGGCGCCGCGGAAGCCCGGTGAATCCTGACGATATCGTCGGTCTCGTTGCCGTCGTCATGCTGTTCGGTGGCGGCACGGTGTTCCTCCTCGCGATTTCGCCGCTCGGCAAAGCGTTGGCGGCGCGCATCTCCGGCAAGAAACTCGTCGACGACGATGCCGCTGAAGAGCTGAAAGCGCTTCGCGGCGAGGTCGAGGAGATGCGGCACATGCCCGAGCAGCTGAGCGAGCTCGGCGAGCGCGTGGACTTTCTCGAACGGTTGGTTGCGAAACAGCGGGAAGCCGAGCGGCTTCCGCCGGTGAGGTGAGATGCCACCTGAAATCGTCTTCCTCTCTACGTTGGCGATCGTCGGGTCTGCACTGCTGCTCTTTCCATTGGCGCGTGCCCTGGCCGAGCGCATCCGCCCCAAGAACGTCGATGCCGGCGTGAGGGAGGAGCTGCAGCTGCTGCGTGAAGATCTCCTGGCTGAGATCCAGCAGGCGCGCCACGAGATCGGCGATCTGGGCGAGCGTGTCGATTTCGCCGAGCGGCTGCTCGCGAAAAAGTCGCAGACATGAACGGGCCCGAAGCCGTCGCGGCCTTCATGTTCTTTGGAGGGACATTCTGGGTGCTCCGTCCCGTGGCGGCAGCGGTCGCCAAGCGCATCGCCGGTGAGCATCGCAAGCCTGGGATCGACCCCGCCGACCGGGACGAGATTCTGAGCGAGCTTCACGCGGTTCGCCAGGAAGTCGCGGACCTGGCCGAACGAATGGACTTCGCCGAGCGGCTGCTCGCCAAGCCCCGGGGGGGCTGATGGAAGACATTCTCGCGCTGTTCATTC
>WNFK01195744.1_pt1 | contig 11440 bp, 7 predicted proteins | sample 5400281 | NCBI WGS metagenome assembly WNFK01 (sample SAMN13153350, study PRJNA577476) | soil metagenome | isolation source: 20 cm soil on Douglas fir-dominated hillslope | place: USA:California | collected 2013-09-17
AAACCGGCACGTGGGTTCGAATCCCACCCTCTCCGCCATTCGGTCATACACAGCTGCATGCGAAAGTAGCCAAGCCAAAGCGAGAATCTGCGCAGCGGCTCGCGGCTAGAGGGTGGGAGACGACCGCAGTCCTGCGGTCGGTCCCGAGCGAAGCGAGGGATGAGCGGCCGTCCGGCCGCGAACAATCCCACCCTCTCCGCCATGAGTACCGCGATCCGCTCACGATGCCGGTTTCTTCGACGCCTCGCGGTAGGCCGCGGCGAACGCCTCGACAAACGTATGGGGCAGATGCTCCGCCGGCATCTCGATGAGATTGCGGTAGAACGTCGTGAACAGGTCCCAGTACTGCGCCTTGTCGGCGGAACGGGCTTTGCCGCGGCGAGCGGCGCGCTCGAAGCGCGCCTCGAGCTCCGCCGGGTCAAGCCGGTCGAGGAATTCGACGAACGCGGCGCGCGTCGCCCGCGCAGTGGCCGTCTCGTGCAGCTTGGCCTCAAGGACCGCTTCGCGCAGCCACTGCACCGAGTCGAGCCGGCGGCCTTCGTGCTGCACGAACAACGCGATCAGCAGCTCCTCGACCACGGAGTCGGCCAGCGACGGACGCGGGTCGTCGGGCTCCTGTGGCGGGGATTCGATGCGATAGCGGTTGCGCGTTTCGCTCCTGCTGCGCTCCAGATCCTTGAAGCCGACCAGCGCCTCGCTCCAGCCCGGTACGCACGTCCTCGAGCGCAATCGCGCTGGCGCCGTTCCTCGGATCGCGCCCGACCGCCTCGGCAAGGCGCGCCATGCGCTCCCCGAAGGACCGCGGATCAGTGTCGTCCGGCAGCGGCAACTGGGGTTGCACCTCCGGCAGGTATTCCGGCTCCCGGGTCCTGCCGAGCGCGCGCACGCGGTCCGAGTCCACCGATTGCCCGTAGGCGCTGACCGGCAGCGCCGAGACGGAGTCCGTATCGTCGGCGGGCAACAGCAGCTCCTGCAGATCCAGCGGCGCGCCGATGTCATGGTCGGCCGCGCGACCGAGGGTGCGCAGGCCGTGAATGCTGGTCGGGACGGCGGCTGCGGCGTCTTCCCGCGCCTGGCGCGCCTCGAGCGCTGCCACAATGTGGTATTCGCCCATGCGCAGGATGTCGCCATCGGCGAGCCGGTAGCCGCTCGAGCCGCGCTTGGCGAGCGGCTCCATGTCGTCGTTGACGTACACGCCGTTGGTGCTGACGTCCTGCAGATAGAAGTGGCCTTCGCGGAACTGCACGCGCGCGTGATGCGCGGAGACGTAGCGCCGCGGATCCGGCAGCACCCAGTCGTTATCGGCGGAGCGGCCGATGGTGCCGCCTTCCACGGAAAAAGTCGCGCTGCTGCGCTCCGCGAGCGAACGGCGATGATCACTGACGATACGCAGCCTGAGCATGGTTCCCCTACTCAAAGAACAATCCGGCGCGGCAGCGTCCCCGGTGCGCCCGGACATATAATGCCAGCCTCAAAACTAGCAGCGACCCCCGCATAAGCCATGGCAACCAGTCACATTTTCCGCATTATGTTCGTGAATCAGGGCAAGGTTTACGAGGTCTATGCCCGCAAAGTGAGTCATGGAGAGCTGTTCGGATTCATAGAGGTCGAGGAGCTGCTGTTTGGCGAGCGCTCCTCGGTGGTCCTCGACCCTGCGGAGGAGCGCATCAAGGGCGAATTTTCCGGCGTGAAGCGCACCTTTCTGCCCATGCATTCGATCCTGCGCATCGACGAAGTGAAGAAGCACGGCCCGGCCAAGATCACGGTGCTGGAGAGTGGCGCCAACGTCGCGCAGTTCCCGATGCCGATGTATTCGACGCCGCCGGGCGACAAGAAGTGAGGCGCCGCTAGTCAATGCTGCAGATTCCAGGTCCGCCGGCGCTGTCCGCGTTCCGCATCGCCAAGCTCCTGGATCGTGTTGGCGCGCGCGAGCCGGCGGTCACCGGGCTCGCCGCGCGCTTCATGCACTTCGCCGACCTCGCACAACCCCTGTCCGCGCCCGAGCGCGAGGTGCTGGCTGAGCTGTTGAGCTACGGGCCGCGCATGGAGCTGGAGGCGCTCGCGGGCGAATGCCTGCTGGTGGTGCCGCGCGCCGGCACGATCTCGCCGTGGTCGAGCAAGGCCACCGACATTGCGCGGGTGTGCGGACTGCAGGGCGTGCGCCGTATCGAGCGCGGCATCGAGTACCGCGTGCGCGCCGCCCGGCCCCTGGGGAACGAGCGGCTCGCGCGCCTCGCGCCGCTGCTGTTCGACCGCATGACCGAGACGGCGCTGCTCGATGGCGCGCAGGCGGCGCGCCTGTTCGCGCATGCGCAGCCGCATCCGCTCGCGCGGGTGTCGCTCAGCGGCGGCCGCGCGGCGCTCGAAGGGGCGGACCGCGCGTTGGGGCTGGCACTGTCGTCGGATGAGATCGACTACCTGCTGGCGAGCTTCGCGCGCATGGGGCGCGATCCGAGCGACGTCGAGCTGATGATGTTCGCGCAGGCCAACTCCGAGCACTGCCGCCACAAGATCTTCAACGCGCGCTGGATCATCGACGGGCAGGCGCGCGAGGAGTCGCTGTTCGCGATGATCCGCTACACACACGCCCGCAATCCCACGGGCGTGCTGTCCGCCTACCGCGACAACGCCGCGGTTATCGCCGGCACAACGGGCGCGCGCTATTTCCCCGACCCGCACTCCGGTGTCTACCGCGCCAGCACCGAGCCGATCGACATTGTCATGAAGGTGGAGACCCACAATCATCCCACCGCCATCTCGCCCTTCCCGGGCGCCGCGACCGGTGCGGGAGGCGAGATTCGCGACGAGGGCGCTACCGGCCGCGGTGCCAAACCCAAGGCCGGGCTGACCGGCTTCTCGGTGTCGAACCTGCGCATCCCCGGATACGAGCGGCCCTGGGAGCATGAGTTCGGCGCGCCGGCGCGCATTGCCTCCGCGCTCGACATCATGCTCGAAGCTCCGATCGGCGCCGCCTCGTTCAACAACGAATTCGGCCGCCCGGCGGTGTGCGGCTACTTCCGCACCTTCGAGCAGCGCGCTGCCGGCGACCCGCCCGAGCGCGTGCGCGGTTACCACAAGCCGATCATGATCGCCGGAGGCCTCGGCAATGTGCGGCGCGCGCACGTGGACAAAGCCGAAGTGCCCGTGGGCGCGAAGCTCATCGTGCTCGGCGGGCCGGCCATGCTCATCGGTCTGGGGGGCGGTGCCGCCTCCTCGGTCGGCAGCGGCAGCTCGAGCGCGGACCTCGACTTCGCGTCCGTGCAGCGGGGCAATGCCGAGATGCAGCGCCGCGCACAGGAGGTCATCGATCACTGCTGGTCGCTGGGGCAGGACAATCCGATCGCGCTCATCCATGACGTCGGCGCGGGCGGCCTCGCCAACGCCGTGCCCGAGGCCGTGGCTCACAGCCACCGCGGCGCGCGCATCGATCTGCGCGCCATTCCGAGCGCTGAACCTGGCATGTCGCCCATGGAGCTGTGGTGCAACGAGGCGCAGGAGCGCTACGTGCTCGCCATCGCGCCGCAGGCGCTGGCGCAGTTTGCCGCCATCGCCGAGCGCGAGCGCTGCCCGTACGCGGTGATCGGCGAGATCGACGCGAGCGGGCAGCTGACGGTGTGCGATCCGCTGTTTGGCGATCAGCCGGTCGACATGCCGCTCGAGGTGCTGCTCGGCAAGCCGCCGCAGCTGACGCGTGAGGTGAGCAGCGTAGCCGTGCGGCGCCGGCGCTTCGACACGGCCCGCATCGGCCTGCGCGAGGCCGTTTACCGCGTGCTGCGCCTGCCGGCGGTGGCCGACAAGACCTTCCTGATCACCATCGGCGATCGCACCGTCGGCGGCCTCATCAGCCGCGATCAGCTGGTAGGGCCCTGGCAGGTGCCGGTGAGCGATGTGGCGGTGAGCATCGCCGACTATCAGGGTACGGCAGGCGAGGCGCTGGCGATGGGCGAGCGCACGCCGGTCGCGGTGCTGGATGCGCCGGCGTCCGGACGCCTCGCGGTCGCGGAGGCGATTACCAACATCCTCGCGGCCGATATCGATTCGCTGTCGCACATCCGCCTGTCGGCCAACTGGATGGCCGCCTGCGGTGAAGCCGGCGAGGATGCGGCTCTCTACGACACGGTGCGCGCCGTGGGCAAGGAGTTGTGCCCGCAGCTCGGTATCGCGATTCCCGTCGGCAAGGACTCCTTGTCGATGAAGACCGCCTGGAGCGAGGGCGGCACGCCCAAGAGCGTGGTGGCGCCGCTGTCGCTGATCGTGTCGGCGTTCGCGCCCGTGAAGGACGTGCGCCACACCCTCACTCCCGCGCTGCAGCTCGATGAGCGCCCGACGTCACTGTGGCTGATCGACCTGGGCGGCGGCCGCAACCGCCTGGGTGCCTCGGCGCTGGCGCAGGTGTACGGGGAGCTGGGCGAGGAACCCGCGGACCTGGACGAGCCGCAGCGACTCACGCGCTTCGCGGCGGCGCTCGCGGAAGCGCGCGCCGCGGGCATGCTGCGCGCGTATCACGACCGCTCCGACGGCGGGCTGTTCGTGACACTGCTGGAGATGGCGTTCGCGGGACACTGCGGACTGGACATTGCGTTGCCGGCGGCGCGCGGGACGGCGCTGGCGCAGTTGTTTTCCGAGGAGCCCGGCGTGGTAGTGCAGATCCTGGCCGGGGATGAGCCCGGGTTCGCCGAGCTTCTGGCGCGCCATGGGCTCGCCGATGCCGCCTTGTACCTGGGCGCGCCGGTGAGTGAGCTGCGCGTACAGATGAAGATCGGCGCGGCGCAGCTCGATGAGTCCTGGGCGGAGCTGCGGCGTGCGTGGTCGGAAACCTCGTGGCGCCTGCGGCGGCTGCGCGATGAGCCGCAATGTGCGGACGAGGAATTCGCCGCGCAGACCGCGGAATCAGATCCGGGCCTGTCGGTGGCGCTCAGCTTCGATCCCGAGGAGGACGTCGCTGCCCCCTACCTGGCGCGCGGCGCGCGCCCGGCGCTCGCCATCCTGCGCGAGCAGGGCGTCAACAGCCACACCGAGACCGCGGCGGTGTGCGAGCGCGCGGGCTTTGCGGCGCACGATGTGCACATGACCGACCTGCTCAGCGGCCGGCGCTCGCTGGCGGAATTCAAAGGCCTGGTGGCGTGCGGCGGCTTCTCCTACGGCGACGTGCTGGGAGCGGGCGAGGGCTGGGCCAAGTCGATCCTGTTTCACCAGCGGGTGCGCGAGGAGTTCCAGCGCTTCTTCGCGCGCCCCGACAGCTTCGCGCTCGGCATCTGCAACGGCTGCCAGATGTTCGCCGCGCTCCGGAGCATCATCCCGGGGACCGGGCACTGGCCACGCTTCGTGCGCAACCGCAGCGAGCAGTACGAGGCGCGCTTCTCGCTGGTGCAGGTGCTGCGCTCGCCCTCGGTGCTGCTGCAGGGGATGGCGGGCTCGATTCTGCCCATCGCGGTGGCGCACGGCGAAGGACGTGCGGAGTTCGAGTCAAGCGCCGCGGCCGAGGCGTGCGCGGCGAGCGGCCTGGTGGGTTTTTGCTACGTGAACCACGACGGCGGCGTCGCCAGCGCCTATCCCTGCAATCCCAGCGGCACGCCCTTCGGCATCGCGGCGCTGTCGAACCTTGATGGCCGCGTGACCATCACCATGCCGCACCCGGAGCGCTCGTTCCGCTACGTGCAGAATTCCTGGCGACCGCGGGATGCCGGTGAGCACAGCGGCTGGATGCGCCTGTTCCGCAACGCGCGCCGCTTCGTCGACTGATTGAGGCGGCCGGGACTTCAGCCCGCTGAGGCTTCAGCCCGCTTATCCAGAGGCGCGATGTTGGGGTTGGTCTCGTCGAGGAAGAAGCGCCGCACCATGATCGCCTGCTGCAGCTTGCCCTTGCGGACGTAGGCCTCGTACAGCAGGTCCTTGACGACCTCGAGCATGATCCCGGCCTCGTAGCCGTCGAACAGCGGCAGCTCGGAACGCGCGTCGAGCTCCGCGCCGAACAGCACGCTCTTCATCTTGGCAAAGATCTCCGGTGCGATGTCGGCGAGCTCGCGCACCGCGTTGAGCTCATCGAACAGGCGCAGCCTGCCGGCCTCGCCGAGGTCCGCAAACATCGCCTGTGCCGAGCGGCGGCACATGGAGGCGAACGCGTTGAACGCCCCCTGCGAGAAGCAGGTGAGCGCTTCGCGGAACAGCAGCTCCACGTCTTCCGGGATGTAGGCGAAGCTGAACTTCTCCCGCGCCCGCTCGACCTCGGTGAACTGGGGTGACAGCTCGATGCGCGTCGCGCCATACACCCGCACCGTGAAGCGCAGGAAGATCGGCGCGTGGCACGCATCGCACAGGTACACGATGCCGACCTGGTTCGGCCGGTACAGCTGCAGGTCCTCGAAGCGCGGCACGGCGGTCGGGGTGATGTGGGCAACCGCCTGGCAATGCGGGCAGGTCACCACCAGGTTCTTTCGCGGAATCGATGTACAGGGACATGTGCCGTGCGCGGCGGCTCGTGTTGTTGTGTGTGCCGCGTCGAGTCCATGTTACCTCAGCGCGCGCCCGAGTGCGCGTCCGTCGGTGACATGCATAGAATTGCCCATGCTGGCGGCGTTATGTCACGGGCGAGCGCTCCTCGCAAAGGCGAGGATGCGGTCGGCAAGCGCCGCGTACTCGCCGCTGAAGTGATGTCCCTTGCCGATCTGCTGGCGTGCGATGCCGGCAGCTGACAACTGCGGGCAGATCGAATCGCTCTCGCCCTCGCCGTAAACGCACAGCACCGGCACCTGAGTGAGCGCCGCCACTTCCGGCCGGGTCGGCGGACCGGCGGCATCGCTCCCCACCCAGTCCGCGATGCGTACCTCGAACGAGGCGTTGGAGTCGATGCCCAGCAGGCTGACGCTCGCCGCCCGCTCACGCAGCTCCGGCGGCAGGCGATTCACCACGAACGGCAGCACGTCGGCGCCGAACGAGTAACCGATGAGCAGCACGCGCTGCTTGTTCCAGGCCGCGAGGTAGTGGCGCAGCAGGCGCGCCACGTCGCGCGCGGTCGTTTCCGGCGTGCGCTCGCTCCAGAAATACTTCAGCGAGTTCAGTCCCACGGTCGGCACGCCACTCGCTGCCAGGCGCGCGGCGAGTTCCTGATCGAGCCCGGCCCAGCCGCCATCCCCGGTGAGCAACAGCGCGAATTCCTCCGACACGCCGCTCGCGTGCACTTCGGTCACCGGCAGGTCGTCGATGTCCGGCGGCCGCTGCGGCGGCGTTTCCGCGCGCGCCGTGAGGCGCGCGTAGGCGTCGCGAAACTGCGGCATCCAGTTGCGTTCGAGCGCGAAGCCGTGACCGACGAGCGGCAGTTTCACCACCTGTGCCTCTGCCACCTGCGCCGCGAACTCATCGAGCGCGCGCGGGCTGCACACCTGGTCCTTCTGCCCCTGCAAGGCGATCCACGGCTGCTTGAGGCTCGCCGCGGGCTCGAACACCAGCTCGTGCTGCGGGTTGCGCGTGTAGTGAAGCCCGGCGCCCGGACACAGCGCCGCCGCGGCGAAATCCTGGTCGGCGCAGAAGCCGAGACTGAGCGCGCCGGCGAAGGTTCCGGGCGGCGCTTGCACCAGGGTCGCGTACACCACGGTCGCGCCGGAGGAGTACCCGATCAGCACCGGAACGTGGTACTCGCTCATGCCGATTTCTTTCTGCAGCTGGTGGCTCAGGGCCTCGAAGTCCGCCGCCATCATCCGGCAGGGCGCGCCGGCGCGCTGCGCCGACCTCTTCAGGCTGCCGAGGTACTGGCGGATGTCGGCACCGATCACCACCGCTCCCAGGTCGGTGAGCGCGCGCGCCATGCCGATCACGCCCAGCTGCCAGCCGCCATCGCCGGAGAGGAAAATCGCGACGCTGCGCGGCTGCCCTTCCGGAATGTAGACGGTGACGGTGCCGAAACGCCCGGCCGGCAGGCGCGTTGAGTAGCTATTGTCGGCGGCGCACGCGGCTCCGCCGGCGAGCAGTGCGAGCGCGAGGATGCCGGCAGACAGCGCGCCCGCGCGGCGCGCCCACGCGGCGACCGGCGACGGCACGATCATCTGGCGAACAACTCCTTCATGCCACCGGCGATCAGCACCGACACATCGACCAGCACCCTTGGCAACGCGATGCCGCCACGCGCCATCAGGTAGCGCGGTTCCCAGGTCGGTTCGAACTTCGCCTTGTAGCGCCGCAGCCCTTCGAAGTTATAGAAGTGCTCGCCGTGGCGGAAGATGAAGTTGCCGACCCGGTGCCACGCGGGCGCGAGCGGATGGGCTTCGAGGCCCGACAACGGCGCCATGCCGAGACTGAACCAGCGATAGCCGGCCTGGCGCCCCCACAGCATCAGCTCGACGAACAGGTAATCCATGGCGCCGCGCGGCGCGTCCGAATCGAAGCGCATGAGATCCACCGACAGCTCGGCCCTGGTTCCCGTGGTCCACAGGTTCGCGAATGCGGCCGGAGCTCCGGCGCAGCGCACCACCGCGACCGGGAACTGCCGCAGGTACTGCGGTGAGAACGCCCCCACGGAAAAGCGCTTCTCGCCGGTGGATTTGCTCGCCAGCCACGCGGCAGATATCCGCTGCAGCACCGGCATGAGCGCCTCGAGTCCCTGCGGCGCCACGACCTCGAATGTGGCGCCGTCGCGCTGCGCGCGGCGGTGCGACTGCCGCAGCTCCGCGCGTGCGGCGCCCTCGAGCGAGAACTCGGCGAGCGGCACCCGCGCCTCCTCGCCGATCTTGAGCGCCGCGAGCCCGAGATCCACGTACAGCGCCAGCCGCTCGGCGCCCACCTGGTAGAACACGGTCTCACCGCCATGGTGATCGGAGATCTCGCGCAGTCGCCACACCAGCTCTTCGGCGCCGTCCTTCGAGCCCACGGGATCGCCGAGTGCGATCCAGCTGTGACCGGCGATCTGGTACATCACGAAGGCATCGCCGGCGTCGCTGAACAGCAGGCGCTTATCGCCGGTCAGCGCGGCGTTCGCCAGCGTGGCATCGGAGCCGGCGATCAGTGCGCGCGCCCGCGCCAGCTCCTCGGGTCCCGCGACCGCGGGCTCGGGCCGTGCCGGCCGCAGCATGTTGAGCAGCACATAGGCACTGCCCAGCACGACCACCGCGAGCGAGGCGCGCAGCATGCGCGGCGCGTTGCCGTGCAGGGCGAAGGTCCACCACAGCTGGTCGGAGTAGCTGACGCGCCGGTGCGAGACGATGCCGATCCACACCGCCATGACGATCACGCCGGCGATGCTCGCCACCCACACCGGCGTGAAGCGCTCCGAGAGAATCGCGGTAGGGCGGTAGAAGGCGCGGCGGCCGAGCATGAGCACGCCGAGCACCAGGGCGAGCAGCATCGCTTCCTCGAAATCGAGCCCCTTGAGGAGCGAAGCGAACATGCCCGCGAGCAGCAACCACACCGCAATGTGATAGGCCGCCTGCACGCGGCGGAACAGCGCGCGCGCCAGCACCAGCAGCCCCAGGCCCACGAGGCTCCCGCCGAGGGGCGACACCTCCAGCACCGCGAGCGGCAGGAACTGGTCGAGGAACGCGAGCCGCTCGGCGACCGCCGGCGTCGCACCGGAGAACAGCAGCAGCGCCCCGGCGAGGAACGTGAGGGCGCCGGCGATCTGCGGCACCACCGGTGCGATGTACAGGCTCGCCAGCTCCTGCGCCCGGGCGAGCGCTGAGCGCTGCGCCGCCAGTTCCTTGGCGCCGAACAGCAGCGTGGCGCACACCAGCGGCACCAGGTAATACACGCCGCGGTAGGCGAGCAGCGAGCCGAGCAGCGCCTCCGCGGGCACGCCCGGCAGGGCTAGCAGCATCACCGCCTCGAAAACGCCCACCCCGCCGGGCACGTGGCTCACGATGCCGGCGATCACCGCGGCCGCGTACACGCCGAGGAAAGTGACGAAGTCGATGTGGGTCTGCGGCGGCAGCAGCCACCACAGCACCGCCGAGGACAGCGACAGGTCCATGACCGAGAGCCCGATCTGCGCAAGTCCGATCGCCGCTCCCGGGGCGCGCAGCGCCCAGCCGCGGATCTCGAGCCTGCCGCGCGCCAGACACGCCCACAGCGCATAGGCGATCACCGCGCCCAGCAGTAGCGCGCCCACCAGCACCGACCAGTGGTGATGCAGGTGCAGCACCCTGGCGGCGTGCGCGGGCTCGAAGAACAGCGACAGTCCCGCGACCGTCGCCAGCCCGATTCCCAGCGACAGACTGCAGAATGCGGAGATGGTCGCCACCTCGATGGCGGTAACGCCCGCGGTCGCGTACAGCCGGAAGCGGATCGCCGCTCCGGTAAAGACGGCGAACCCGAGCGTGTGCCCGAAGGAGTAGGCGATGAACGAGGTGAACAGGATGCGTGAGTACGGGATCGCCCGCCGCAGGTAGCGCAGCGCCAGCACTTCGTAAGTGGTCAGCAGCCAGTAGCTGAGCGCCGTGAACCCGAGCGCGGCCAGCACCTGCGTGCGCGGGATGGAGTGCAGGTGCTCGAATACGCTCCTGATGTGCAGCCGCGCCAGCTGGTGGTGCAGCACCAGCACCACGCCGGCAAACACCAGCAGCGCCGCGAGCGGCCCCACCCAGCGCCACAGCGTTCGCTCTTCGCGAGCTTGCCCCGGCGCTGCGCTGGTTGCAGACAAGGCTCAGGCGTCCCTTCAGCGTGTCAGCGGCTTGTACCTGATGCGATGCGGTTGCACCGCATCTTCGCCCTTGCGCCGCCGGTAATCCTCGACGTACTCCTGGTAATTGCCTTCGAACCACATCACCTGCGAGTCGCCCTCGAATGCCAGGATGTGGGTGGCGATGCGGTCGAGGAACCAGCGGTCGTGGGAGATCACTACCGCGCAGCCGGGAAAGTTCAGCAGCGCCTCCTCGAGCGCGCGCAGCGTCTCGATGTCAAGATCATTGGTGGGTTCATCCAGCAGCAGCACGTTGCCGCCGGAGCGCAGCACCTTGGCGAGGTGCACGCGGTTGCGCTCGCCGCCGGAGAGCTCGCCGATCAGCTGCTGTTGCTGCGTGCCCCTGAAGTTGAAGCGTCCCACGTAAGCGCGCGAGGGCGTCTCGTAACTGCCGACCCTGATCATGTCGAGCCCGCCGGAGATCTCCTGCCACACGGTCTTGCGGTCATCGAGCGTCTGGCGCGACTGATCGACGTACCCAAGGCGCACGCTCGCCCCTAAGCGGATCTCGCCGGCGTCGGGCTTCTCGGCGCCGGTGAGCATGCGGAACAGGGTGGTCTTGCCGGCGCCGTTCGGGCCGATGATACCGACGATGCCGCCGCGCGGCAGACTGAAGGCGAGCTCGTCGATGAGCAGGCGATCGCCGTAGCCCTTGCGCAGGCCGGACACCGCGATCACCAGATCCCCGAGACGCTCCCCGGGCGGAATGTAGATCTCGTTGGTTTCGTTGCGCTCCTGGAATTCGCGCGAGGCGAGCTCCTCGTAGCGCTGCAGCCG
>WNFK01233584.1_pt1 | contig 11434 bp, 7 predicted proteins | sample 5400281 | NCBI WGS metagenome assembly WNFK01 (sample SAMN13153350, study PRJNA577476) | soil metagenome | isolation source: 20 cm soil on Douglas fir-dominated hillslope | place: USA:California | collected 2013-09-17
ACGATGTCTCGCCTGGCGTCGAACGACAGCGTATGGGCGCCCACCTCGGTCGCCACGATCTCGTGGCGTCGCAGCGGCGCGGTATCGAACACCTCGATCACCCCGGGGTCTCCGATCGCGACGTAGAGTCGTTGCAGCCGCTTGTTGAAGAACACCACGTCGGGAACCCCGGCGATCGACTCGCCGACGAGGATGTCGCCCGTGTCGGCATGCACTTCGAGCAGCACGCCGGCATCACACGCACAGAACAGACGCCGTCGGTCGGCGTCGATGTCCAGCCCGTGTGGACCGGCCTGGGGAATCGACACCACCCGCTGCGCGCGCACCGGATCACCGGCCCCCACCACGACGATCTGCGCGGGGGCGGCGATGTTCACGTGGAAGGCGTCGGCGACCGGATCATAGACGGTCCATCGCGTCCGGCCGGCGACCGGGAGGTCCGCGACGCGCTTCCGGGAGCGCACGTCGACGATGGAGACGGTACAAGAGCCCGGGACGGCCGGATCACCGACGTGGGCCGCGAGCAGTCGATGGCGACCCGGGTCGTAGGCCAGGCCGTTGGGCCGTACGCCCACCGCGACCTTCTCGACGTGGTCCCGTTCGATCTGGATGATCCCGACCGAGTTTTCCCCCCGGTTCGACGTGATCACCAGGCCGGGATCCACGACCAGCGCCCCCGCCACCGCCTTCAGTCCGCCGATCGAGCCCACCCACCTCTGGGCCTCGACGTCGATGACGTCGACGGCATCGTTGGCAGTGTGGGCGACGTAGACGCGGCCGGTCGGCTCGTGCACCGCCGCATGGTCGAAGCCGCCGGCGCCGGCATGCGGTGGCAGGTCGATGAAGCCCAGATGCTGGAGCGGCATCTCAGGTCCTGGTCGCCAGATCGCTCAGCAGGCGCTCGACCTTGGCGACGATCTGGTCGCGCGCCCCGGCGTAGCCCTCGCTGACCGCGGGTACGTCCCATTGGTCCGCGGGCCGGGCCGGGCTCATGCCGAGATCGCACCCGAAGCTCACGACACGGGCCGCGCTGCTGAGGTCGTAGAGCGTCACCGGCCGGGGCCGAGCCGGAGCCGCGGTGAGCCCTTCGGCGGCCAGGCCCTTCACCGCCCCCGGGGCCAGCTCGGGGTCGGGCTCGGTGCCGGCCGCCACCGCGCTGACCGATAGGCCACGGTCCGCGGCCAGCCGCCGGAAGTGAGCGGCCGCCACCACGCTCTTCGCGGCGCCGTGGAGGCACACGAACACGACGCGAGGCGACGCCGGCGTGCTGGCCGTCTGCGCGCGTGAGAACTCGTAGAGGGCGTCGTACATTGGGAACTGGCGGCTCATGTTCTCGAAGTCGTCACGGCTCGTGGCCTGGAATCCGGTCGCGGCGGCATAGAGGCCGGCCGATTCCGGCGTGAGACCCCGGTCATCCGTGTCGGCCCCCCGGACGATCTCGGCCAGGGCTCCGAGGGCCGGGTCGGCCAGCTCGTACCGCTCGACGAAGGCGTCGAACGAGCACCGCGGTCCTCGATGACCGAGCTCCACGTCCGGGACGTCGTAGGGGATGGCGCGCTCCCGGCTCGCCACCGCCAGGACGTCCTTCGCGGGCACGAACAGGAACTCCGGCTTGGGATCGATGAAGCGCGTGATGAGCCAGGGACAGGCGATCCGGTCCACCCGCGCACGTTCTCTGGTGACCCACTTCATGGTCGTCTCCTTTATCGCACGGCAAAGATGCTGAGGCCCGCTACCGCGCCCGCCGCGATGAGCACGGGCTCGGGCACCTTGAAGCGCCACGCCACGCCCAGGGCCGCGAGACCGATCACGAGCGTGGGCACGTCGACGATGGCCCGCCGGGCAAGCACGAAGCACGCGCCCGCGATCGTGCCCGACGCCGCCGCGGTGACGCCGGCCACGAACCCCTTGACCCTCGGATTGGCGCTGATCCGGTCGAACCACGGAAACGGGATGACCACGAACAAATAGACCGGCAGGAACACGCCGATCGCCGCCGCGACCGCCCCCGGGAAGGCGGCCACGAGGTACCCGATGAATGCGACGGTGATCACGATCGGCCCCGGCGTCAGCATCGCCACCGCGACGGCGTCAAGGAATTGCTTGTCGGTCAACCACCCGTACTCCTGCACGACGCCGGCGTGGAGAAACGGCACGATCGCCAGCCCGCTACCGAACACGAAGGCGCCCGCTTTCGCGAAGAACCACAGGATCTGCAGGAGGAGATCGGGGCTGGCCACCACCATGAAGCAGGCCGAGGCCGGGCGCTTGAGCCATTCCGGCGGGGCCTGGGCCACCATGGTGACCACCCCGCACAGCAAGAACAGCCACAGGATCTCCGACTCGGTCCAGGCGGTCACCACCGCCATGAGGGCAAAGATGACCCACTGGAGCTTGTCCTTCGCCACCGTCAGCCTGGCGAGCTTGTACGCCGCGATGGTGACGATCCCGATCACGGTGGCGCCGACGCCGTAGAAGGCCGCCTGCATCCAGGACAGGCCGCCGAAGCGTACGTAGAGCCATCCGATTGCCACCGTCATGACGAACGACGGCAGCACGAACGCCAGCGCGACGAGCGTGGCCCCCGCCACCCGCGAATGCACGTACCCCAGGCAGATCGCGAGCTGGGCCGCGAGAGGCCCCGGCGCGAGCTGCGAGAGGGCGAGGGACTTCATGTACTCCTCCTTCGTGAACCACCGCCGCCGCTCGACCAGGTCGCGCTGCATGTAGCCGACGAGGGCGACCGGGCCGCCGAATCCGAGGCTGCCGAGGTACAGGAAGTACTTGAGCAGGTCCATCGTCGTCGGTCGGTCCATCAGCGTCCCGCCAGACCCCCGTATGGGGTCGCGCCGACCTTGAGGAACCCCACTGCGATCTCCTTCCAGGTCTTCCCGATCGCCTCAGCCATCGAGCGTCACCTCCCGGCCGCGGCCGGTGAGGCGCGCCTTCTCGTACACCGCGACGGCCGCGGCAACATCCTGCAGGGCGGTGCCCGAGCTATCGAAGATCGTGATCTCGTCCGGCCGTGTACGCCCGGGCCGACGGCGCGCGACGACCTCGCCCAGCTCGGCGTGGACCTGCTCCCGCGTCATCAGCCCCGCCGCGAGGGCGTGCTGCAGCTCGCCGATCTCGACGCACTGGGCCAGCACGTCGACGACCACCGTCGACGTCGCCATCAGGATCGGCTCGAGCTCCTGCTTGCCGTGCGCATCGGCGCCCACCGCGGCGACGAAGGTCCCCGGGGCCACGTCCGCGGCGGTCACCACTGCCTGACGCGATGGCGTACAGGTGACGCACACGTCACTACCGGCCAACGCCTGGTGCAGGTCCTTGGCCGCCTCGACCTCGAGCCCCAGGCTGGCCCGGGCGCGCGACGCCATGCTTTCGGCCCGCGCGTGGTCGAGGTCCAGCACCCACGCGCGCCGCAGCGGCAGGACCGCGGCCACCGCGGCCAGCTGCAGCTCGCCCTGGATTCCGCAGCCCACGATCGTGGCGGTCCGCGCATCGGCTCGCGCGAGAAACTTCGCCGCGACGCCGGTCGCGGCTCCGGTGCGCAATGCGGTCACGCTGCCCGACTCGATCACCGCGAGCGGCTCCCCGTTGTCCGCGTCGGCGAGGACCACCACTCCCTGGATCGTGGGCAGCCCGAAGCGTCGAGGATTGCCGGGGAAGTTCGCGTTCGTCTTCGCCGCGAAGTACCCGCGGGGGCCCAGGAGCCCGGCCGCCTTGATATGGAAGCCGCCGTCCGTCGCCGGCACCGAGAGGACGCCCGGGCCCAGGGTGCGGCCTTCGGCGTGGAGCCGAAACGCCTGCTCCACGACGTCGATGCAGTCCCGAAGGGGGAGAAGATCGAACACGTCGGCTCGGGACAGCACGAGGATCGACATCAGCGCTTCTTCGAGGTGGTGGCGTAGAGGCCCTCGAACAGAGCCATCCCCTGCGCGAGCACCTGATGATCATCGGCCGCCGCCGCGAGAAATGCCCGGATCGCCACGTCGATGCCTCGCGCCTCCTCGTGCGGGTACTTGCCGTCACGAAGGTCCGCCTCGTGAACCACCTCGGCGAGCCGGGCGAGGCGTCGATCCCGGAGATGGGCTCGCTTCACCAGCGTCTCGAACGTGCAGTCTTCGCCCTGGTGGCTCAGCTCCACCCCCGGGGCATCGTAGGGAATGGCGTCCTTCGGGAACTCCGCCGGCGGCGCGAAGAGAAATACCGCTTCCGGATCGATGAATCGCTTGATCAGCCACGCCGAGGCGACGCGGTCCACGTGGGGCCGGGGCCGGGTGACCCACCGCCGGCCGCGTAACTTGGTCAGATCCAGACTCGGTTTCGGCTGTGGCTCGGGCGTTTCCGGACTTCTGGTGCGCATGGCGATGGTCTCCTCGAGACGTCGGACCTCGGCACCCCCGGGGGCGTCGAAGAAATCGATGCCACGGATCCGTTGATGATCCTTCGACAGGCGGACGAGCTTCTCCTGCGTTTTCGGGTGCATCGATTTCCGGTCGAAGCTCTGCAGCACTTTCCGGTAGCGCGCGGTGAGCTGCCGGTAGTCCCGGTCACGTGGCTCGTGGAAAAGCCGGAGGACATCGCCGGGACTCATGTTCTCGATCTGCTGGATCCGAATCAGTGTCGCGTCGCCGCCGTCCCGCTCCACCTCTTGCGCCAGCCACTGGAAGTCCTCGTAGCGCTCCGGGGTGTCCGGCAGCAGATAGGCCGAGCGCCTGAGCGCCACCGCGCCCAGGGACCGAAGCCGTCGCCAGACCCGCACCCGGAGACTCGACGGCGTGGGCGGTACCCCGACCAGCAGGAGAAGTAACTGTTGCTCGCTCACGGATGCAAATGAAACACTAGTTGCATCGCCCTGTCAAGGCGAATCGCAAGCCGATCGTGAGAGCGTCCGAATTCGCCGCCCCGGCGCTAGGTTCCAGGCCGATCAGCCACGCCCAGACCGAAAGCATCCACCGTCGGACGGACGTTGCACGAACGAGGCGTCAAGCCGCGCGGTGAGTCAGCGGCAGCCGCTCGTCCTGGCCTCCTACCCATGCGCGGCCCCCGCGTCGGGCGGAGCCGGTCGAAAGCGCTCGGCCAGCACATAGACCGCGGGCAGCGCGAGCGGGGTCAGGAAGAGGGTCGAGAGCAGGCCGCCGACCACGACGGTGGCGAGCGGCCGCTGGATGTCGGAGCCGATGCCGTGCGCGACCATGGCCGGGATCATGCCGAGCGTGGCCACCACGATCACCAGCAGCACCGGCCGCAGCTGGGCGCGCGACGCCGCCACCACCGCATCCCGCAGAGGCGCCCCGGCCCGGCCGCGCCGCCGCGTGATGTCGGAGATGTAGAGCACCCCGCTCATCACCGCGACCCCGAAGAGAGAGATGAAGCCCACCGCGGCCGAGACGTTGAGGTTCATGCCCCGAAGGTAGAGAGCCAGGACCCCTCCCGCCATCGAGAACGGCACCGTGAGGAGGACCAGCCCCGCGTCGAGCGCGGTCCCGAAGGTCACGAAGAGCAGGACGAAGATCACCGCGAGGGTGATCGGCATGATGAAGGCGAGGCGGGCCTTGGCCCGCGCGAAGTTCTCGAACTGGCCGCCCCAGTCCACCGAGTATCCGGGCGGCAGGGTCACCTCGCGGCTGAACCGCGCCTGGGCCTCGGCCACGAAGCCGCCCTGATCCCGCCCCCGGATGTTGGTGCGCACGGTGATGGCCCGCCGGTTTTCCCGCCGCGCGATGATGGTGGCGCCGTCGGAGGTGCGGATGTCGGCGAGCTGGAGCAGCGGCACCCGGGCGCCGTCGCGGGTCGGGATCAGCAGCTCCGCGATGGCGCCGGGGCTCCCGCGCGATTCGGGGGTGAACCGCGCCGCGATGTCGAAGCGCCGCTCCCCCTCGAACACGCCTCCGATGGGCGCGCCGCCCAGCGCCAGGTCGATGACGTCCTGTACGTCGCCCACGTTGATGCCGTAGCGGGCCACGCGCGGCCGGTCGATCGCGATCCGGAGCTGGGGCTGATCCGCCTCCTGCTCGATGGACGTGTCGGCCGCGCCGCGCATGGGCCCGAGGATGCCGAGCGTCTGACCCGCGAGGCGACGCAGCTCCCGGAGATCGGAGCCGCTGATGATCACGGCCAGGTCCGCCGACGAACCGGTGACGATCTCCGTCGCGGTGTCGATGATCGGCTGGGTGAAGTTGAAGGCCGCGCCGGGGATGGTGGTGGTGAGCCGGCGCGCCAGCTCATCCACCAGGCCCGCCTTGGTGCGCCCGCTCGGCCAGGTGTCGTAGGGCGCGAGGTCCACGAGCAGCTCGTTCCGGTTCGGCCCGAAAGGATCGGTCCCCGAATCGTTCCGCCCGGTCTGTGAGGCCACTCGCCGGACCTCGGGCGACTGGCGGATCAGCATCCGGATCTGGCGCGCCAGCTCGGCCGATTTTCCGAGGGCGATGCCGGCCGGCAGGTTGGCGCGGATCCAGATCACCCCCTCGTCGAGCTGCGGCAGGAACTCGGTGCCGAGCGTGGTCCCGAGGCCGAGCGCACCGGCGACGACCACCGCCGCGGCGCCCACCACCCAGCCGGCCCGGTCCACGAGGCTCCGGATCGCCCGGCCGTACCAGTCGTTGAGCCGCTCGAGCGGCGGGTGGCGAAGGATCCGGATGCCGTCCCGGAAGAGAAAGGTCGCGAGCGCCGGGATCAGGGTCAGGGCGAGGAGCAGCGAGCCCAGCAGGGCGTAGCAGACGGTCAGCGCCATCGGCATGAACAGGCGGCGCTCCACCCGCTGGAGCGTGAGGAGCGGGATGTAGGCGGCGATGATCACAAGCATCGAGAAGAGGATGGGCCGCTGGGCTTCCACCGCGGCGACCACGATGGTCTCCCGCGGGTCACCGTGCGGGTTCCCCTCGAGGCCGCGCCCCTCGAGACCTCGAATGAGGCGCTCGACCATCACGATCGTACCGTCCACGATGATGCCGAAGTCGAGCGCGCCGATGCTGAGCAGGCTCAGCGACACGCCGCTCGCGTACATGCAGACGAGCGCGAACAGCAGCGACAGGGGAATCACGACCGCGGTCAGCAGGGCGGCGCGCGCGCTCAGGAGGAATGCGAGCAGGGCGATCACCACGATCGCGAAGCCCGCGATCAGCACGTGCGAGACAGTGTGGAGCGTGTTGGCGACCAGGTCCGATCGGTCGTGGATGGCCACGATCCGCATGCCGCTGGGCAGCCGCGTGGCGTTCAGCTCCTCCACCGCCTCGCGCACCCGGGGCAGCACCTCGCTCGGGTTCTCGCCGCGCCGCATGAGGACGATGCCCTCGACGCCGCCGGAGCCGACCGGCTCGTCGTCCATGGCGAAGATCCCGGTCTGGGGCAGGGCGCCCATCCGCACCCGGCCGATGTCGCCCATTCGGATCGGCACGCCCCGCGGCGCGTCGAGCACGATGCCCTCGAGGTCGGCGGGAGACTGGATCAACCCGGAGCCGCGGATGGGAAGCTCCTGCTGCCCCATCCGGAGCAGGGCCCCACCCGCGTTCCGGTTGTTGCTCTTCACCGCGTCCGCGATCTGCCGCATGCTCAGGCGATACTTGTCGAGCGCACGGGGATCGACCTGCACCTCGTACTGGCGCACGAGGCCGCCGAACGTGGCGACGTCGGCCACTCCCGGCACCTGGAGGAGCCGGGGGCCGATCACCCAGTCCTGGATCTCCCGCAGAGTCGCGGTCTCGACCCCGGGCCCCGCCACCACGTACCGATAGAACTCGCTCACGCCGCCCGACAGCGGGCCGAGCGTAGGGGTCACCCCGTCCGGGAGCTGGGCGCCCTGCAGGCGCTCCAGGACGAGCTGTCGACCCAGGAAGTCGTTGGTCCCGTCCTCGAAGGTCAGCTCGACGACCGAGAGCCCGAAGATCGTGCGCGAGCGGCGCGAGATGACATAGGGCGTGTTGTTGAGCGCCCGCTCGATCGGGACCGTGACCTGCTGCTCGACCTCCTCGGCCGCGAAGCCGGGAAAGAGGGTGACCACGACCACGGTCGGGTCGGTCAGATCCGGATAGGCCTCGATCCGCAACTGGTCGAACGCCCACACCCCGGCGGCGGCCAGCACGAGGGTCGCCGCCACCACCACGAGTGGCCGCGCGATGGCGAAGCGGACGAGCCCGGCGATCACGGTGGCGTCTCCCGCGATGGGCGCGGCGGCCGGACCGCGCGCTCAGCGGCCCCGGAGCAGCACGGCGCCGTCGACCACGACGCGGTCGCCGGCCTGCACGCCCTGCGTGATCGCCACGAGGCTCTCGGCGCGGGCACCGGTCGCGACCGGCCGCCGCTCGAACCGGCCGGGGGCGCGCTCCACGAACACCACCGGCCGCCCGTACTCGAGCACCACCGCGTCGGGGGGCAGGACCGGCAGCGGTCGCCGGGGCCCCGGCTGCCGGATGCTGCCGAACATCTCGGGGCGGAAGCGGCCGCCCGGGTTGGGCAGGTCCACGGTGACCTTGAGCGTGCGGGTCTGGGGATCGAGCACGTCACCGATGCGCGAGACCGAGCCGTTGAACACCTCGTCGGGGAACGAGACCAGGCTGACCGCGACCGGCTGGCCGACGTGGACGAGGCGGAGGAACGGCTCGGCGACGTCCGCGGTGACCCACACCGTGCTCAGGTCCGCGATGGTCAGGAGCGGCGCGGTGGTGTCCGTGCTGAAGGAGACGGCCGCCCGGTACTCCCCCGGCGCCACGTTGATCTCGAGCACCTTGCCGGAGATCGGTGCACGGACGAGGGCCGCCTGGCGGAACGCGTCCGACCGGAGCCCGAGTAGCTCGAGCTTGCGTGACGCCTGCTGGCGGGCGGCCTCCGCGCCCTCGATCCCGAGCCGCGCCTGGGCCGCGTCGTTCTGCGCACTCAACACGTCCTTCTCGGCCACCGCCCGGACCTGGTAGAGATCCGTCGCGCGCGCGAGATCGGCCTCCGCCTTCTGCAGCGTGGCCCGCGCCTGGCGCTCGGTCGCCTGCGCCTGGAGGAACCCGGCCACCGCCGCTTCCGCGTCCGGGCTCTCGAGCGTCACCACCGGCTGCCCCTGCTCGACGCGGTCGCCGAGCCGCACCAGCACGCCAGTGACCCGCCCCTGCACCGGCGACAACACCCGCGCCGTACGATTCGGATTGGCGATAACACGGGCGGGCGCGACCAGCTCCTCGCTCGCCACCTCGGCGATCTGGACTGGCTCGACCTTGATCTGGTTGAGCTGCGGCGAGTCGGCCGCCAGCACCACCACGTTGGCCGGCGCATCCGCCGGGCTCTTCGTGGCGCCGGACGCGGTCTCGCCGCGGCCGCACGCCCCGGCGGCCAGCGCGCAGAGCGCCAGCGCCAGGCCGGCCGCCCCCGAGAGCCGTCTCGACATGGCGGGCAGTCTAGCGCGCGAACCTGAAGGAATCGTGAAGGCGCCGGGGTGCCCACTTTCTTGCCGCGCCGGGGGCCCGGCGGTATCGTACGGGCACGATGCGGGTCCTGATCGTCGACGACGATCGCAAGGCGGCCCAGATCCTCGCCCGGGGCCTCCGGGAGGAGCGCTTCGTGGTGGACGTGGCCTCCACCGCCGAGCAAGGGGACGAGATGGCGACCGCCACCGACTACGATCTCATCGTGCTCGACTGGCTCCTGCCGGATCAGGAAGGGACCGCGCTCTGTCGCGAGTGGCGCGCGCGGGGCCTGGCCGCGCCGATCCTGATGCTGACCGCCCGCGACGCGCTCGAGGATCGCGTGACCGGCCTCAACACCGGCGCCGACGACTACCTCGTCAAGCCGTTCGGCTTCTCCGAGCTGATCGCCCGCATCCACGCCCTCCTGCGCCGCTCGGAGCTCACCCGCCCGGTCGTTCTCGCGGTGGCCGATCTCACCCTCGATCCGCAGAGCCACCGCGTCGCGCGCGGCGGCCTCCCGATCAACCTCACCCCCAAGGAGTACGCGATCCTGGAGGTGCTGATGCGCCACGCTGGGCAGCTGGTGACTCGGGCCCGCCTCGCCGATCGCGTCTGGGAGACCGAGCAGGATGCCCTCACCAACCTGGTGGACGTGCACGTGAGCCATCTCCGGCGGAAGGTCGACGGCTCCGGAGGGCCGCCGCTCATCCACACCATCCGCGGACGCGGCTACCTGGTGGGACCGGCCGCGGAATGATCGCGCTCAATCTCAAGGCCCGCGTCTTCCTGCTGCACGTGATCGCGGTCGGCCTCATCCTCGTCGCCGCCGCGGTGGGGGCCAACTGGGCCTTCTCCCGGATGGTCCTGGGCCAGTTCGACCACTCGCTGCTCGAGCTGGCCCAGACCGAGGCCGCCGCCGCCCTCGCGAACCCGAGTCAGCCGCCTCGGGTGCACGAGATGGCGCCGGGCGCGGCGGCACCCTCGTTTCCCCGCCTGGACAAGCTCATCCAGATCGTCGATCTCGACGGTCACGTCGTCGCGCGCAGCGCGAATCTGGGCTCGGCCCGCCTGCCGACTCCGCCGGGGCTCATCGCCCGGCTCCGCCAGGGCGAGCCCGTGCTCGAGACGCTGCCCGACTTCGGCGACGAGCCGCTCCGGCTGCTGTCGGTGCCGCTCCAGCTCGGGACGGGAGCCTACGTGATCCAGGTCGGCGGCTCGCTCGACGACGTCCACGTCGCGACGCGGTGGGCCCGCTGGCTCTTCCTGGCCATGTCGCTGGCCATCCTCGGCGCGGTCGTGCTCACCGGGGCGATGCTGGCCCGGGCCATCCTGCGGCCGATCGACCAGATCGTGCTCCGGGCCCGGGTCATGGGGGCCAGCGGTCTCGCCGAGCGGCTGCCGCACCCCGGCGGCCGGGACGAGATCAGCCGGCTCGTGGAGACGCTCAACGAGATGCTGGCCCGTGTCGAGCACGTCTTCGAGGCCCAGCGCCGCTTCACCGCGGACGCCTCCCACGAGCTGCGGTCGCCGCTCTCGCGGCTGCGCGCCGAGCTCGAGGTGACGCTCCGGCGGCCGCGCGACCGCCCGGAGTACGAGGAGGCGCTGCGCTCCTGCCTGGCCGAGGTGGCGCGCCTCTCGCGTCTGACCGAGGCGCTGCTCACGCTCGCCCGCCTGGACGCGGGTGAGTCGCGGGAAGCTCCGCGCCAGGACGTCGCGCTCGCGCCGATCCTCGGCGAGGCCGCCGCGCGGCTCGGGGGCGGCGGCCAGGCCCGCGACATCAGCGTGGCCCTCGAGGTCCCGGAGACGCTCCGGGTCGCCGTGGCCCCCGCCGCGGTGAGCCTCGTGATCAGCAACGTGCTCGACAACGCGATCAAGTTCTCCCCGCCCGGCGGCAAGGTGACGATCGCGGCCTTCGTGGAGGACGGCGCCGCGGTGGTGGCGGTGTCGGACACCGGCCCGGGCGTGCCCGAGGAGGAACTGCCACGGCTCTTCGAGCGCTTCTACCGGGGCAGCTCGGCCCGGGCCACCGACACGCCTGG
>WNFK01250571.1_pt1 | contig 11434 bp, 13 predicted proteins | sample 5400281 | NCBI WGS metagenome assembly WNFK01 (sample SAMN13153350, study PRJNA577476) | soil metagenome | isolation source: 20 cm soil on Douglas fir-dominated hillslope | place: USA:California | collected 2013-09-17
GATCTCCACCGATGGATCGAGCTGCAGCACCGACCGCCCGCGCGCGATTCGCAGCAGGGCATTGCGGCCTGCGCCTTCGCCGAGATCACGGTCGGCGTGATGGACCTGCACGCGGCCCTCGCGCGCCGCGAGGAGGTCGAGCGACCTCTTCGTGCGATCGCTCGATCCTTGATCGAGAACGAGCACCTCGCCGTCGGAGGGAATCGAGCTCAGGACGCCGCGCACGCAGCGTTCGACATCCTCAGGGAATTCGCGCGTCAGCACGCAGACGGACCATGACCGCACCGGCCGCTTCGCGCGACCGTCGCGAAGCTCGCTCGGCGACGCGATGGTCTGGCGCGCGCGCGGAGCGAGCCGGCGATCCGCGCGTGCGACGAGCGCTCCGCTCACGCGGTCATCGACCCGCAGGCCGTCGAAGCTTGAACGCAGCCTGTCCGCTGCGGCGTAGTCACGCGTCGCGCGGGCATGCTCGTGATCCGCGATCGCCGCGAGCGCCAGCGGTGGGGCGTCCTCGCGTTCGCGCGCGACGCTTTCAAGATCGAGGCCCAGTACCGCGTCGGCGTCGCGGACGAACTGGAGCCGCACCTCGGGTGTGATGTCCGCGTCGGCGACGCAGGCGTGAACGAGAGCGAGCGCGCCGGGGAGGTCGAGATCGTCGGCGAGGCGTTCACGAAGGAGCTCGTTCCACCGGTCGAGCGCGACGCTTCCGAACGCGTCCCGGACTCGGTCGGGCAGGATCGGCCGCGTTCGGGCTGGTTCGGAGTGCTGGGATAGCGCGCGAACGCGTTGGCGGAGGTGGTCGAGCCCTTCCGCAGCCTGCCGAAGCGCGGTAGCGGAACGCGAGCGGATCGAGCCCGAGCGCCTCGATCTCATGGACCTCGAGCGTGTTGCGCGCCGACTTCGCCATCTTCACGCCGTCCGCGAGGAGATGCTGGCCGTGGACCCACATGCCTACGACCGGATGCCCGAGCGCTCCTTCCGACTGCGCGATCTCGTCCTCGTGGTGCGGGAAGATGTTGTCGACACCGCCGGTGTGTACGTCGAATCGCTCGCCCAGGTACCTGGTGCTCATCGCCGAACACTCGATGTGCCAACCCGGATAGCCCGGTCCCCACGGCGAATCCCATACCAGCGCTCGCCGGTCGGGCTCGGCGCGCTTCCAGAGCGCGAAGTCCGCGGGGTTGCGCTTGTTCGGATCGACCTCCGTCCGCACGCCCTGCCGCAGCGCCTCGCCGACGTTCCCGGAGAGGCGGCCGTAGTCGGGGAATCGCTTCACCGCGTAGTAGACGGCCCCGTCGACGACATAGGCGAGATCCCGCGCGAGAAGTCGCTCGATGATCTCGATCATCGGGCCGACGTGGGCGGTCGCCCGCGGATAGAAGGTCGCGGGGAGGATGCCGAGGCGGCGCTCATCCTCGCGGAACGCGCCCTCGTAGAACTCCGCGATCTGCGTCGGAGTCTTCCCCTCGGCGAGGGCCGCGGCGATGACCTTGTCCTCGCCCCGGTCCACTGCGTCCTGCCGCATATGCCCGACATCGGTGATGTTCTTCACCGCAATGACGCGGTGGCCGAACAGCTCGAACGTGCGACGGAGCCAGTCGGCGAGCAGGTACGAGCGGAGATTGCCGACGTGCACCGGCCGGTACACCGTCGGCCCACACGTGTACATGCGGATCTCGCCCTCGTTCACCGGTACGACTGGCTCCACGCTTCGTGTGAGCGTGTTGTGGAGACGTATCTGCACGCGGCCTCCCCTGTCGCCTACAGGCTAACGCCGCTCAGTCGCGCCGCACTCCTTCGATTTACAGGATCGTTTCGCCGAGCGCGCTCGCAACCAGCTCGACGGAGAGCGCCGCGGTGCGGTTGCTCTGGTCGAGGATCGGGTTGACCTCCGCGATCTCGACCGAGCGGAGCTTGCCCGATGCGGCGAGCATCTCCATCGCGAGCTGCGCTTCCCGGTACGTGAGCCCGCCGCGCACCGGTGTCCCGACGCCGGGCGCCTCGTCGGGATCGAGCGCGTCCATGTCGAGCGAGAGATGGATCCCGTCGCCCTTGCTGGCGACCGCGATCGCTTTCTCCATCGCCGGTCCCATACCCAGACGATCGATGTCGGACATCGTGAGCGCGGTGACGCCGGCCTTCTTGATGTTGTCGCGCTCGCCCGGATCGACGTCGCGCAGTCCGAGCAGTACGGCGTGGTCGCCGATCGTGGTGCCGCGCAGATCCGCGGGGAATGGCTCGCCCGCGAGACCGAGCGCGACGGCGAAGGGCATCCCGTGGACGTTCCCCGACGGCGTCGTCTCGGGTGTGTTGATGTCACCGTGCGCGTCGATCCAGATCACGCCGGGCCGCTTGCCGGCCCGTGCGAGACCGGCGAGCGTGCCCATCGCCATCGAGTGATCGCCACCGAGCACGAGCGGGATGTTCCCGGCGCGCGCGATGTCCGCCACGACGGTCGCGAGCTCCTCGCACGCACGCACGATCTCCTTCACGTTGTGCGCGCGCGGACCGCGGAACATTCGCTCAGGGTCGACCTTTCTATACGCGTGCGTCGCCAGCCCCTCATCAAGGTCGGCGACTCGGATGTTCCCGCGGTCCTTCACGCGGAAGCCGATATCCGACAGCTTGGCGACGAGACCGCTGTACCGAATGCCCGACGGGCCCATGTCCACGCCGCGACGGTTGCCGCCCAGGTCCATGGGCACGCCGATGATCTCGACCACCGGGCGCGCCTCCATGCGGCGGATCCTCGCGGGATCGGGGTCACGGAGGAAACCCTCTTCACCGGCCCGGCGTCCGCCGCCCACGCGGCGCTCCTCGCCGGGGCGGCGCTCTTCGCTCACGGCGCGGTCTGCTTCGACGCCGTGGCCGCGCGCGGCTGGAAGATCGCCTGGATCACGCCCTCGGCGGCGACCTCGTCGCCGACGAACGCGCGCACGTTCACGCGCGCGTAGCCGCGCCGCATCTTGTCGATGACGGCCTCGTACCGCGCCGTTTCGCCGGGTCGGACGATGCGCTTGAAGCGCATCTCGTCGATGCCGGCGAAGAGACCGAGCCCGTCGCGGTACTCGGGCAGCGCCATGGCCATCACCGTCGCGGCCTGAGCAAGCGACTCGACGAGGATGACGCCCGGAACGATCGGGTTGCCTGGGAAATGGCCCTTGAGATACCACTCCTCGCCGGTGAAGGTGTGCTCGGCCACGGCGCGAACGCCGGGCTCGAGCTCGGTCACGCGGTCGATGAGGAGGAAGGGGTCGCGGTGCGGGATGAGCGCCTGGATGCCGGCGCGATCGAGCGTAGTCACGCGTCGCGAGTGTAGAGGCGCGCTAGGCCGTGAGCGCGTCGACTCCGACCGTGTCGATGAGATGCGTCGTGACCTGGCCCGAGCGGAACAGCTCGCTAGCGAGGATCTTCTTGTGCGCCGGGATGTTCGTGGTGACGCCGACGATGGTGAATTCGTCGAGCGCGCGCTGCATCCGCGTGACGGCCTCGGCGCGATCGCGACCCCAGGCGATGACCTTCGCGAGCAACGAGTCGTAGAACGGCGGGACCTCGTAGCCCTGGAAGCAGTGCGTGTCGATCCGGATGCCGGGCCCACCGGGCTGGAGCCACGTCGTGAGCACGCCGGTCGACGGCGCGAAGTTCTGCTCGCTGTCCTCGGCGTTGATGCGGCACTCGATCGCGTGACCGCTGATCCAGATCTGCTCCTCGCTGAACGACAGCGGCTGACCGGACGCGAGCGCGATCTGCTCCTTCACGAGATCGATGCCGGTCGTCATCTCGGTGACGGTGTGCTCGACCTGGATGCGTGAGTTCACCTCGATGAAATAGAACTCGCCGGCTGCGTCGACCAGGAACTCGAAGGTACCGACGTTGCGGTAGCCGCAACGGACCGCTGCGTCGGTCGCGCGGCGTGCGATCTCCTGTCGCAGCTCCTCGCTGATCGAAGCCGACGGTGCCTCCTCGATCATCTTCTGGTTCCGGCGCTGGATCGAGCACTCGCGCTCGCCGAGGCAGATGCCGCTTCCGTATTCGTCGACGGCGATCTGCGCCTCGACGTGGCGCACACCCTCGAGGCAGCGCTCGACATACAGGCCCGCGTCGCCGAACGAGGCCTTCGCCTCGGTGCTCGCCTGGTCCCAAAGACGCTGCAGGTCGTTCGGCGCGGTGACCTTGCGCATCCCACGACCGCCACCGCCGGAACGTGCCTTCAACATGACCGGATAGCCGACGGCCTCCGCGATGCGGAGGGCCTCGGCCATAGTCTTCACCGGACCATCGGATCCCGGGATCACCGGCAGGCCGAGCTGCTTCATGGCAACGCGTGTCGCGACCTTGTCATGGAACTTGCGCAGGATCTCGGGCGGCGGACCGATGAACACGAGCCCGTGCTCTTTGCAGACCTCGGCGAAGTCCGCGTTCTCGGCGAGGAATCCATATCCCGGATGGATGGCCTGCGCTCCGCTGATGAGCGCGGCCGACATGATCGACGGGATGTTGAGGTAGCTCTCGCGCGACGACGCCGGACCGACACAGATCGCTTCGTCCGCGAGATGCACCGGGAGGCTGTGCGCGTCGGCCTCGCTGTACACGACGACGGTCTGGATGCCGAGCTCACGGCATGCGCGGATGACACGAAGGGCGATCTCGCCGCGATTGGCGATGAGGATCTTATCGAAGGACATCGAGCGCCTCCTCAAGTGTCTTCACGTCAGACACGTTCGCCGTCCGCAACTCAGGGAGGATGCGTTTCGCGAGTCCGGTGAGGACGCTCGACGGACCGAACTCAACGAATGCGGTCGCGCCCTCCCCGTGCGCGCGCCGCATTGAGGCGACCCACTGTACTGCCGACCAGACCTGTTTCTCCAGCAATGACGGGAAATCCGCCGCATGTTCGTGCACCTGGGCATCGACGTTTGCCACGATCCGGTAACGCAGCGCGGTGAATGGCGTCACTTCGATCGCCTTCGCGAGCTGTGGTCCGACCGGTCGCATCGCCGGGGAATGGAAGGCGGCGGAGGTGCGCAGCGGGATGACCCGTTTCGCGCCGGCCTCCTTCAGCGCAGCGGTCGCGCGCTCGAAGCCATCCTTCGGACCGGAGATGACGACCTGTCCCGGCGCGTTGTCGTTCGCGACGACAAGGCCGGACCCCGCGATCGCCGTCGCGATCGCGTCCGAATCGAGACCGATGACCGCCAGCATCCCGCCGGATGGATCGGCTTCCTGCATCAGCTCGCCACGGCGCCGCACGAGTTTCACGGCGTCCGCGAGCGCGAGCGCACCGCTCGCGACGAGCGCGCTGAACTCGCCCAGCGAATGCCCCATCGCGACGACCGGTTGGTCCAGACCACCGGCTGCTTCCTCAGCGGCACGAAGCGCGGCGATGGAGGCGGTGAGGAGTGCGGGCTGAGTGTTCGCGGTGCGATCGAGCTCGCTCTGCGGCCCTTCCCAGCAAAGCCGGCGCAGATCGAAGCCAAGCGCGTCGTTTGCCTCTTCGAACACGCGCGCCGCGTTCGGGTACTTCTCCGCGAGCTCGCGGCCCATGCCGACCGCTTGCGAACCTTGACCCGGAAACAGCCACGCCACGCCGCTCCCCATGGACGCGGAATGGTATGAGAACGCCGTCGAACCCTTAGGACCAGGGGCGCGCGCTGGCCGCTACTTCTTCGGCGCGGCTTTCATCGCCGCCGCATACTCCGGGAAGTAGCGCTCGATCGTGTTGAGGTCGAACTCGCGCAGGATCGACGTGTTCGGCTCGCGATCGAGCAGGAACTCGATCGAGCGGCGGAGCAGATCGTGTACGTCGCCGCCGCCATAGCGCTCGAGGTCCGTGGCGGACACGCGTATCACGTGCGACGTCTTCGTCGGCGCCGTGACCGTCACGTGCGCGACCCAGCCGCTACCCGCGTCGCCGTAGGTGATCTCGATCCGGCGCGCTGCCATCAGCGGAGCGTGATCACGAGGAGCGGCTGACCGTACTCGACCGGAGCACCGCCGGCGACGAGGACCTCGCGGACCTCGCCATCTGCCGGAGCGACGATCTTCGCGACGTGACCAAGCGATTTGATCCCACCCAGAACGTCGCCGCGCGACACCGCGTCGCCGGCCTGCCACTCCTTTGATGGACTGAAGATCCCGACCGTCGTCGCGTGCACGCGCTGGGTCGGGAGTCGGACGGGCTGCGAATTGCTCGTGGCAGCAGGTCGCTCCGTCGTTGCCAGGCTCACGTCAGGGCGCGCGGCGCCACGCCGCGTGACCGAGACGGAGAAGTTGTCGGCCTCGACCTCGATCGTCACCGCGGACGAGCCGTCGGCGAGCCGCATGAGGTCGTCGAGCAGTCCGAGGACGTGGTCGGTGTCGCTCAAGACGTCATCCGCTTCACAAGGCGTCCGAACCACGACTCAGGTGGCGGCGGCGGTGAGGCCGCAGTCCCGGGCTCAGCACTCGCGCCGAACGCGCGGAACCGCTCGTAGCGGGCCGACATGAGGTCGGCAGCCGGCACGCGCTCGAGCTTCGCGAGCTGCGCCGCGAGCGCGGTGCGGATCGCGGTGGCGGTCGCTTCGTGATCGGTGTGCGCCCCACCCGCGGGCTCGGGGATGAGCGCGTCGACGACGCCCAGCTCGAGGAGGTCCGGCCCTGAAAGTCGCATCGCCTTGGCAGCACGCTCGGCCTCCGCGGGGCTGCGCCACAGGATCGCGGCGCAACCTTCCGGTGAGATGACCGAGTAGATCGCGTTCTGGAGCGCGAGCACGACGTCGCCGACGCCGAGCGCGAGCGCGCCACCGGATCCACCTTCGCCGAGGATGACGACGACGATCGGCGTCTGCAGCCGCGCCATGAGAAGGATCGACTGCGCGATCGCCTCGGCCTGTCCGCGCTCCTCGCCCTCGGGACCGGGGTACGCGCCTGGCGTGTCGACGAAGGTGATGAGCGGAAGATGGAACTTCTCGGCCAACCGATACAGGCGCATCGCTTTGCGGTACCCCTCGGGATGCGGCATCCCGAAGTTGCGCGCGATGTTCTCCTCGGTGGACGCGCCCTTCTGCTCGCCGACGACGACGACGGGACGGCCGTCGAGGTCCGCGATCCCGCCGACGATCGCGGGATCGTCGCGGAACCCGCGATCGCCGTGGAGCTCGTGGAACCGATCGAAGACGCGCCCGATGACCTCGAGTGTGTGGGGGCGCTGGATGTTGCGCGCGGCCTGCACCGCTTCCCACGGGCTCGCGCGCGATGCGAGCTGCGCGGGCTCGGTGATGAGATTCGCGTCCACCGGTAGGTGACCGTTGCCATCGACGGTGCGCTTCGTGCCGGTGAGCCTGTCGAGCATCGACATCGTCAGAGGCTCCAGCGCAGATCCTGCGACGCGGCGCGGAACGCGGTGAGGAAGAACGCGAGGCGCTCGCGCAGGTGCGGCCGCGGGACGATCTGATCGATGAAGCCTCGCTCGAGAAGGAACTCGGCCTTCCCGAATCCGGTCGGCAGCTTCTCGCCGACGGTGCCGCTCGTCACCCGCTCGCCGGAGAAGCGGATGAGCGCGCCGGGCTCGGCGACGATGATGTCCCCGAGCGACGCGAACGACGCGAGGACGCCGCCGGTCGTGGGATCGGTGATCACGCTGACGTAGGGAAGGCGCGCCTGGTCGAGGCGCGCGAGCGCGCCAAGGATCTTCGCCATCTGCATCAGCGCGATCGTGCCCTCCTGCATCCGTGCGCCGCCGGATGCGGAGACGATGACGAGCGCCCTTCGCTCCGCGAGGGCGCGCTCGGCGGCGCGCGTGATCTTCTCGCCCACCACGGCCCCCATCGATCCGCCCATGAACTCGAAGTCCATGACCGCGAGGATCACTGGGTTCTCCCCGAGCGTGGCCTCTCCGGTGATGATCGCGTCCTTCTCGCCGCTCTTCGCCTGCGCCGCGGCGATGCGCTCCGGGTACGGCTTGCTGTCCGTGAATCCGAGCGGGTCACCGGAGGTCAGCGTCGCGTCATGCTCGTGGAAGGAGCCCTTGTCGACGAGGAGCTCGATGCGCTCGCGCGCGCCGAGCCGGAAGTGGTGCTCGCACTTCGTGCACACATTGAGATTCCGCGCGAGCTGCTTGTTGAAGAGCATCTCGTTGCAGTTGGGACACTGCGTCCACAGGTGAGAGGGGAACTCGTTCGGCTTGCGACCGAACGGCATGCGCAATCTCACTTCGCGTCTTCCTCACGGTACCAGCAGAGCCCCACGACACCCGGGCCGGCGCGGGCGCCGATCACCGGGCCGGCTTCGGCGATCCAGTGCTCCACGCAGTGGTAACGCGCCTGCACCCAGTCCGCGACGTTCAGCGCGCGGTCGGGCGCATTCGTGTGGAGCGTGCAGGCGTGGATGCGCGCGCCCTCGGGCACGCGCGCCGCGACGAGCTCCTTCATGCGCTCGACGGCCTTCTCCCGGGTGCGCACCCGGTCGGCCGGGTGCACGACGCCGTTCGCGACCTCGAGGATCGGCTTCATCTTGAGCATCGAGCCGAAGAGCGCCTGGGCGCCGCTCACCCGCCCCGACCGCTTCAGATACTCGAGGGTGTCCGCGACCGCGTAGATCGGGATCTTCCCTGAGAGCTTCTGCGCAAGCGCGACAGCCTCCTCGAACGATCCGCCACGGCGGCGCAGGCGCGCGCACGCGGTCGCGATGAGCGAGATGCCACCCGCGAGCGAACGCGTGTCGATCACTTCGATGCGCGCATCGGGAATCTGCTGGGCCGTCGTCTTCGCGACGGAGTATGTGGTGGACAGCTCCGTCGCGATCACGAGGACGAGCAGCTGCTTTGTCCCCTCTCGCACGATCGCGTCATAGACCTCGCGACACTCGCCGAGCGACGGCGTAGAGGTGCCCGTGAGCACACCCGGTGCAGCGATCTTGGCGTAGAACTCGTCCGCCGTGAGATCTATCCCGGCCGTGTAGGTCTCGGCGCCAATGTCCACGTGGAGCGGCAGCACGCGGATGTCGAACTCACGCTCGAGCTCCGGCGTGAGGCACGCTGTGCCGTCGACGACGATCGCGAAGCGCTCGCTCAAGCGAGAGCGACCTCACCCGCGACCACGCGCTCGGTGCCCGACGGTGTGCGCACCAGCAGCGCGCCGTCGTCGTCGATCGCTGTGGCGATCCCACGCAGAGGAGCGCGCTCTCCGGCACGTACCTCCACGGTTTTTCCGAGGAACGTCGAGCGCCGACGCCATTCGTCGAGCGCCGCGCCACGCTCGGCCGGATCCTCGAGGCGGTCCAGCTCGCGCGTCAGGCGGGCGAGGAGGGCAAGCCGATCGAGCGGACGGCCGGCGATGTCGAGCGAGATCGCTCGCTCGCGCAGCTCCGCTGGGAAATCGTCGGCCCGTTGATGCACGTTGATGCCGATACCGAGCACGAGCACGCCTCCGTCGCCATCCGAGGTCGCATGAGCGAGGGCGCCCGCGATTTTTCTGCCCTCGACGTGTACGTCGTTGGGCCATTCTAGGCGGGCATCCGCGCTCACCAACCCTTCGAGGGAGCGCGCGATCGCGACGCCAGCGAGCGCCGCGAACAGCGCGGGCGCCACCGGCGCGGGGCGCACGATCCACGACGCGAGGAGGCTCGTCCCTTTCGGCGCGACCCACACGCGTCCACGTGTTCCCTGCCCCGCGCTCTGTTCATTCGCGACAACAACTGCACGTGATGCGCCCTGTGCGGCGAGCTCGCGAGCGCGTGTCTGTGTCGACGCGATCACGTCGTGATACTCGATCTCGCGACCGAGCTCTCGCGCGAACGCCGACCGCACAGCGGCATCGGATAGGAGCGCCAGCCGTTCTATCTGAGGACCTGATCAATCTCTGCGCTGCGCGCAGGAGACACGCTCAAGCTGACGGATTCGCTCCTCGCTGCAAGCCGCTCGTCGCTCATTTCAACACTTGCGCGCCCGCGGCGCGCACGCGCACGACACGTCCGCGGCCGGGGACGCCAGCGGCCGAGGCGGCCTCTTCCATCGCCGACACGACACGCGCGGCGAGCCGAGCGGGAGCGACAGCGAGCACGCTCGGTCCTGCCCCCGACAGCGCCGCACCGAATGCACCCGCCTCGCGCGCCGCGCCGATGATCTCGCTGAGAGCAGGCACGAGCTTGGTGCGGGCGGGCTGGTGCAGGCGGTCCGCCATCGCGAGCGCAAGGAGCGCGCCATCGGACCGCATCACGGCGGCGATGAGTGCCGCGCCGTGCGCGACGTTGAACACCGCATCGTCGCGCGAGACCTGCGACGGGAGGATCGCGCGCGCCTCCTCCGTCGAAAGCGGCCGCCCCGGTATGAGCAGGCAGATCCTCCAGGTCCGCGGGAACACCAGACGCGTCGCGACCGGACCGCCGTCCTCCGGCAGCGCGACGGTGAACGCGCCGTAAAGCGCGGCCGCGACGTTGTCGGCATGTCCCTCGACCTCGCTCGCGATCCGCAGCAATGAGCGGCGGTCGAAGGGTTCGCCCAGCAGCGCATTCGCCGCGCTCGCGCCACCGACGATCGCCGCGGCGCTCGAGCCAAGACCACGCGCGACGGGGATCGCCGAACGCTGCGTGACGTGTTGCGCCACGAGCTCGCGCCCCGCGGCCTTCGCGGTCGCGCGCGCGGAGATCACGAACAGGTTCTCGTCGCCTTGAGGGATGCCTTGCCCGTCGCCGTCGACGGTCACGGACCATGCCTTCGCCGGTCGCAGCTCGAATTCGGCAAGCAAGGGAAGCGCAAGCGCGAACGTGTCGAAGCCCGGTCCGAGATTCGCGCTCGAGGCGGGCACGCGGACACGCAGATCGCTCACCGAATCATCTAGACGCGCGCGGCGTGCGCGATCGCGCCCAACACCGCGTCGGCCGTCGCATCGACGACGGCGACATCCCGACTCAGCGAGCGCGCGGTCTCCGGATCCTTCAGACCATGGCCGGTGAGGACGCAGACGACGGTCGACACACCGCGCAGTCCCCCTGCCTGCGCGCGCTTGCGCAGCCCCGCGACGGACGCGGCGCTCGCGGGCTCGACGAAGATGCCCTCGCGCCGCGCGAGATCCCGGTACGCGTCGAGGATCTCGGCATCGCTCACCGCCTCGATCGCGCCGCCCGACTCATCACGCGCGCGCACGGCGCCCTGCCAGGACGCGGGATCGCCGATCCGTATCGCGGTCGCGATGGTCTCCGGCTCCGCGACGGGCTCACCGCGCACGATCGGCGCGGCGCCCTCGGCCTGCCAGCCGTACATCCGCGGCCGGCGCGTGGCGAACCCGGCGGTGACCGACTCCACGAATCCTTTCCAGTACGCGGTGATGTTCCCCGCGTTGCCGACGGGGATGAAGAGAGCATCGGGAGCGTCGCCAAGCGTTTCGCAGATCTCGAACGCCGCCGTCTTCTGGCCCTCGAGGCGATGCGGGTTGACGCTGTTGACGAGCGTCGCTTCGCC